>Ga0209542_10001571_pt1 | contig 53324 bp, 50 predicted proteins | sample RifCSPhighO2_01_FD_184028 | JGI IMG/M metagenome (GOLD analysis project Ga0209542, IMG submission 184028) | Soil microbial communities from Rifle, Colorado - Rifle CSP2_plank highO2_0.1 (SPAdes) (version 2) | ecosystem: Environmental > Terrestrial > Deep subsurface > Rock core/Sediment ... | reverse complement strand
CGTTTTTACCCCCAAAATTGAATACAAATTAGTCGCCGAGCGAAGCGAGGCGAACCAAAACTCTTTGACTTTTCCTGTCTGGTGCAGTATTCTTGAATTAGTCCGAACGCATTTCGCAGCCTGCGGCGGCGAGGAAGTCCCCCCGCGAAAATTCGGAAAGGCGGCGGAGCCGCACCGCTCAAAACCGCAAAAGAACCCGGAGAAAAACATCGGCTCGAACCATATTTTAATTTTGGGGGAAGAAAATTTTTTAATCATAAAATCGAAAAGTTATTAACTAATAAACACATGAATATGAATAATCAAAAAGGTTTTGCAAATATAGTTTTGGTAGTTGTGATTGTTGCTATCGTGGCTGTTGGCGGATATTTTCTCTTGTCTAAGAAATCGACAACACCTCCTGAAACACAACAGACATCAGATAATGGACAAGGTGGCAACCAAATTAATATACCTTCTGGTGGCACCGTTGTAGACACCAAGGGTCTCTCATTGCATAAAAGTGAAAGTTGCGGTTTTGAGGTAAGTTTTCCATCACAGTTTGTGAATTGGAATCGACCAGCTGATCCAAATCCAAAACAGTGTCCTAATTCAACTCCTCCTTTAGAGAAGCAAGTAGACGCTTTAAGTTTGAAGTCTAGAGTTGATTGCAACATAAATGGTGCAGGAGAATCTCCGGCGGGATGCAACTTTTTTGAAATAGTGGTTGCAAATAATAAGATTACGGGTCCAACCGTAGAAAACGTTTCTGTTGATAACATCCCCGCCGAAAAACTTACTATGCTTGATGGTGGTGTTGGTCAGATACTAATTCAATTTGAGAAGAATAAACTTTGGTATCGCTACACTCACACATTCAGCCCATCAGATGTTAAGGAAGCTAAAAAACTTTCTGACTTGATAATTTCGACCTTTAAATTTACGAAGTAAGTTTTGCGTTCGCTCCGCAAATTTTTGGATTGAATGCCGCCAAAGAAAAATTTGAAATTGTCAGCGGTGCGGCTCCGCCGCCTTTCCGAATTTTCGCGGGGGGACTTCCTCGCCGCCGCAGGCTGCGAAATGCGTTCGGACTAATTCAAGAATACTGCAAAAGCGAGTGGAAAAAGCAACGAAAGTTGCTTGTGTTAGGAATTAAAGCCCGATTAGGCATCAGCTTTGGGCGGATCCAATTGGGGGCGGCTCCTGTAAGGAGAGATTCCTCAGGGAACACCGTGTATTTTGCAAAATCACTTTCTTGCCCTTATAATACGTTAGTATTCGGAACCTAAAGGTGGCGTGGTGTTTTTCCTGCCTAGGTTCACGAAGGCAGATCATAGGGCGGGTATGGTTTAGTGGTAGAACGTGTCCTTGCCAAGGACAAGACGCGAGTTCGATTCTCGCTACCCGCATAGTTGTCCTTTAGAAGAGAGAGAGGCGTAATAGAAGTATTCTGTATTTTCTAACAATGTTAGTGAGGTTTGTGGATAACTCTGGGGATATGTGTATAAAGGACATTTTTCTGTCCTATAAAATCAGATCGCATTGTCCTAGAAAAATGGCTAGAGATAAAGGTTTTTTTGGTGTTTTGTGCTTAAAAGTCATGTTTTTGTTTGTTTCTAAGTAACACAAGTAAAAGGTTCACATGAAATAAGGCTTAAATATTACATGGGTAGATCATCTGTTGGTCAAATGGGGGAGGATATAGCCTGTAGATATCTGGAGCGAAAAGGCCATCATATTATTGATAGGAATTTCCGCATGAAATTTGGTGAGATTGATGTGGTGAGTGAGAAAGGTACGACAGTTTTTATAAGCGAAGTCAAGACCGTGGTTGGTTCCAGTATGGGGGAATCGGATAATCATCGGCCGGAAGAAAATGTGAGTTCGTGGAAGTTGAAGAAACTTTCTCGGGTCGTTCAAGTCTATTTGTCAGAGAAATACAACCTATCTCACACTTCAACCATGAGATGGAAATTTCTTGTCATCGCTATTGTTCTTGATGTTGAAGAGAAAACAGCAAGGGTGAGAGTTATAGAGGATGTGTTGGACTGATTTTTCTGCGCATACTGTGCAAGTTTCATTTTTCGTGCTAGATTTTAGCTCGGTCATACGAAATGTGGTGGCGGGGTACGGGCATATTCCTTGCCTGTTAGTGAAATCTTACAAATCCGGAGCGTAGTATAGTGGTAGTATGCATGCTTTGGGAGCATGAGGTCCGAGTCCGATTCTCGGCGCTCCGATTGGTTGAGAGAGACAGATAATCATGGTTAAAAACTTCACAAAGAAAAAATTTTTGGTGACAGGTGGTACGGGGTTTCTTGGAAGGGAAGTATGTCGTGAGTTAATTCGTCAAGGTGTCCCACTGAAAAATATTTTTGTGCCGCGTTCGCGGCAGTTTGACCTGTGCGTGTGGAAAAATTGCCAACGAGCGGTAAAAGGGAAAGACGTCGTGATTCACTTGGCGGCGAATGTTGGTGGAATTGGATACAATCGTGAGAAACCGGGGGAGTTGTTTTATGATAATCTCATCATGGGGACACAGCTTATGGAAGCCGCACGGCAAGCGGGGGTAGAAAAGTTTGTGGCAATTGGCACTGTGTGTGCGTATCCTAAATTTACCCCGGCTCCTTTTAAGGAAAAAGATTTATGGAACGGATATCCAGAGGAAACTAATGCTCCGTATGGATTGGCAAAGAAGATGCTTTTGGTGCAAGCGCAAAGTTATCGTGCGCAGTACGGATTTAATGCAATTTATCTCTTGCCGGTCAACCTCTATGGACCCGGTGATAATTTTAAACCCAATCAGTCGCACGTTATTCCCGCGCTCATTAAAAGATTTGTTGATGCGGTAGAGAAAAGACTTTCAACCGTAGAGGTGTGGGGGACGGGGAAGGCAACTCGTGAGTTTCTTTTTGTGAAAGATGCGGCGCGTGCGATCGTGCTTGCCGCAGAGCGTTATGAAAAGTCTGACCCTGTTAACCTAGGATCAGGTATGGAAATTCGCATCAAAAAGTTGGTAGAGAAAATCGCATCCATCAGCGGTTATAAGGGGGTTATACAATGGAATCATTCAAAGCCAGATGGACAGCCCCGTCGGAAACTCGACGTTTCCAGGGCACGCAAAGAGTTCGGCTTTAAGGCTGAAACGACCTTTGATAAAGGACTCAAGGAGACCTTGCACTGGTATCTCTTACACTGTAGCTAGTAAATCTCATGAAGCAAGTTCATGCGATACGGCAACTGAAGGCTCTCAAACGTCTTGGCGGACAAATGCGGCTTGCAGCAGAGGGCTGGAAAAGCCCATGGCAGATTCTTATTGCGATTTTGATGTCTGCACGTACGCGTGATGAAGTCACTATCGTGGTGGCCACGCGATTATTTGCGAAATATAAGTCGTTGCGCGAACTTGCATCGGCGCACGTCTCCGAAATTGCTCGACTTATCAAGCCAGTTAATTTTTATCTTACGAAATCAAAATCAGTATCGGGTTGCGCGAAGGTTCTTGAAGCTAACTTTAGGGGGAAGCCACCTTCCACCGTAGAAGAATTGATCTTGCTTCCAGGTGTTGGCCGCAAGACCGCAAATGTATTTTTGGCAGAAATTGGTACCAACGCGATCGGTGTTGATACTCATGTCTCTTATATTTCCCAAAAACTTGGGTGGACAAAAGACTATGACCCGAGAAAGATTGAAATTGATTTAGAAACGCTATTTCCCCGCAGATTATGGAGAGACATTAATATGACGTGCGTGCATTTTGGAAAAACATATATGAGTCGACAAAAAAAAGATGAATTATTGCGGCAGGTGAGGGCTCTCTAGTGCTATGTCTCTCACTACACGTCACATTAAAGAGTTTCAGTCTGTTGTATGGAAGTACTATCGCTTGCATGGACGCGTGTTGCCGTGGCGAGATACTCGTTTGCCCTATCGTATTTTTGTTTCGGAGGTTATGTTGCAGCAAACACAAGCTGAACGAGTTGTTCCGTTTTATAACCGTTTCTTAGAACAGTTCCCGAGTGTTTCTTCGCTTGCGCGTGCCCCCATGAAAAAAGTGTTAGCACTTTGGCAAGGTTTAGGATATAACCGTCGGGCGTTGCACTTGAAACATGCTGCTGAAGCTGTTGTTAAAAAGCATAAGGGGAAATTTCCTGTTACTCTCCCCGAGCTTGATGATTTACCTGGCGTTGGGATATATACCGCTTCGGCGGTGATGGCATTCGCGTACAATAAGCCTGCGGTATTTATTGAAACCAACATACGAGCTGTGTTTCTTCACTTCTTTTTCAAAAAACGCACAAAGGTCTCTGACAATGAAATTCTGGCGTTTGTGGGGAAGACTCTTGATAGAGATAATCCACGAGAGTGGTATCAAGCGCTTATGGATTATGGAGCGATGCTTAAGCGCACGATCGGAAACCCTAATGTGCGAAGTAGAACCTATGTTAAACAATCTAGATTTGAAGGCTCACGTAGGCAAATACGAGGGAGGTTGGTCAAGTTGGCACTCCAGAAAACTCTTACTTTGAAACGTCTAGAATCTTTTTGCCGTGAGTTTAAAATTGCTCCCACGCTGACACAGAGTATTATTTCTGATCTGGTTTCGGAAAAGTTTTTGTATGTACGCGGGAGTAGTTTTATGGTTTCATGATGTCTCTACATTTTAAAAAAACAACCGAAGATTTTATCTGTGGGCATTGCGGCAGCTCGGTCACAGGAAATGGGTTCACAAACCACTGTCCCACGTGTTTATGGAGCAAACATGTTGATGTTTACCCCGGAGACCGAGAAGGTGGCTGTCGGGGTTTAATGGAGCCGGTAGCGCTCGCGCTGGTGCGTGGCGATTACGTTATTACTCACCGCTGTGTATCCTGTGGTACACGAAAAACAAACCGGGCGGGGACTAACGATAATCTTGATGCGCTTCTTTCAGGTGCTTAGTGGGTTGTTTGGATGAGTGATTGTGTCAGAAGTTTTGTGAGTGTGGGAGCGAGGGTTTCGTTAAATTCGTCTGCGACTGCGTATACGTCACTTGCGAGCAAGTCGGGGAGTGTTACCCCAGTTTCCTGAGTGAAGCGGCGGTTTATATACGATATAGTGATCGCATGAAGGTCACGCGTGGCAGTTGTGTCAGCTTCGGAGGTTGTAACAATAATGCCTCGGAGTTTCCCATCGCCCGTTACGACCGCCCCGCCGGAAGAACCGTGTTGTGCTACCACGTTTCCTCCAAGAGATAAGACATCAATGCTCGTGTCTGTGAACGTATACACACCTTGTATGGCTCCCGGGGCTGAAGACATGAACAACGTAGTTTGTATGCTCACACCACCCAAGAAACCCGCGGGATACGCAGCCATAAGAACTGGCTGACCTAAAATATTTTCTGTGTCAGTAGTGGCGGGTGGGAGGTAAGGGAATGATGTTGGCAATGATATAGAAGGTCCTGTGGTGGTGTTGACTAAAAGCAGGGCATAATCATTCTCGCCAGTTCCAAGTGGGTCTTGTGTCAGGAGGTCTGTATAGTGAACTTTGATCCAAGTTGGAGAGATATAAACAAGCTTTGCCCGATAGCGTGGCGATGCGGGGCTGTCCTGCCTGATGACGCAGTCTAGATAATCTTTAGATGGGTAATCTTTAATCAGCCAGTACTGTGCGATATGCGCGTTTGTTAGAATGATTCCCTTTGGGTCAATAAAAACTCCACTACCAGAAAGTGGCTGCATTAATCCGGCACTTTGCGATGTACAGATGATGTTAACAACGGCCGCGCGAGCGCGCTCGTTTATCGTATCCCACTCTGGAATGATGGTGGGAGTGGAGGTTGCCACTATGGGATTGAGTACTGGCGGGAGGGGAGTCTGTTTTGTTTCATTTGTAATGGGAGCCGGGGGTGTAGTGGATGCGGTCGATATTTTAGGGGGTGTTTCTGGTTTTGTGCTCGTGGCAGCTACCGTTCGGATTTCTGATGTGGTTGCCACAGGTTCGGTAGAAATGACGGGGGGCGGTTTAGCCGTGGCAGGCGAGAAGATTGATATCAGTGCAACAATAAGGCCGATTGTGGCAAGTTTAATAGCACTTGCGATATGTATAAAAAAATCTCCCATGCGTATAGTATACAGCCCTCTCATTGCGACAGAGAGGCGATTTTGCTACAGTAGTTTGACTTCGCGGGATTAGTTTAGTGGCAAAACATCAGTTTTCCAAACTGAGGTCGCCGGTCCGATTCCGGCATCCCGCATAAGACACTGTTTCCCTTTTTGGTTTAATTTCGCCCAACGTAATACAAAAAACCCCGCTGGACGAGAGCCATACGGCTTGTCCAGGACGGAGTTTTGTGTGTAAATGGAAAATGTTGTTTACTTAACAGCGTCTTTGAGGGCCTTTGCTGCGCGGAACTTCGGCACTTTCATTGCCGGTACCGAAATGGCCTCGCCAGTTCGGGGGTTTCGAGCCTGTCTAGCCGCACGTGCTTTGACCGAGAAGATGCCAAGTCCTGCAATTGAAACCTCGTCTCCCTTCTTGAGGGTGCTGACGATAGAGTCAACCATTGCATCAACTGCCTGCTCGGCTTGCACCTTTGTGCCGCCGATTTTCGCGTGCACTACGTCTGCAATTCCTTGCTTATTCATATTGTTTTGTTGATTACTAAAAAGATTCGACCCCCTTGACGCTTACGTAGGGCTTAAAGCCTGCGTAAATGCTCGCAAGCTATTATATAACAAGGGTATTTTAAGGCAATAAGCAAGAAATTGCCCTAGAATTGCGGAACAGAGCCATTTTTTTGTCAAATTTACTTTTATCATCTCTGGAATGAGATAGGAAAAACTACCCACAAAGGTAGTTTTTCCTATAAGCTCTCGTACGTTTGGTATTATCGAGCAAACTCAATAGCCCTTGTCTCTCGAATCACATTCACTTTGATTTCTCCGGGGTAATGGAGCTCATTTTCTACGCGGAGGGCGATGTCTCGTGCCATCTTGCTGGCTTCCAGGTCTCCAACTTCAGTAGGGGTGACAAAAATCCTGATTTCGCGGCCTGCCTGGAGAGCGTAAGCCTTTTCAACACCCTTGAATGATTTAGCAATTGCTTCAAGTTCTTCCAGGCGTTTGAGATAGTTTTCCACACTGTCGCGGCGCGCCCCAGGGCGCGCCCCCGAGATAGCATCGGCAGTTTGGACGATAATAGATTCAAGCGTTTCATAGGGGTATTCTTCGTGATGTGCTTGCATGGCTTTGACCACATCCTCTGAAACCCCAAATTTCTGCAGGATTCTACGCCCGATTTCTACATGAGTGCCCTGGACTTCGTGGTCCACTGCTTTGCCGATGTCATGCAGAAGTGCCCCCGCGCGTGCGACAGGCACATTTGCGCCAAGTTCTTGAGCAATCATACCCGCGATATGGGCCATCTCAATTGAGTGTTGCAAAACATTTTGTCCATAACTGGTGCGAAAGTGCAGACGTCCGAGGATAGAAATAACGCGTGGATCCAAATTAATAACCCCAGCTTCATACGCGGCTTGCTGGCCTTTCTCTTTGATGATTTTGTTGATTTCAGCCTCCGCTTTTTCTACCGCCTTCTCAATTTTTGCCGGCTGGATTCTACCGTCAATGATAAGTTCTTCAAGCGCAACCCGCGCAATTTGACGACGAATCGGGTTGAAAGAGGAGATAGTAATTGAACCCGGCGTGTCGTCCACAATAAGTTCTACCCCCGTGATACGTTCAAAGGCTTTAATGTTGCGCCCCTCTTTACCTATGATTTTCCCTTTAAGATCGTCAGAAGGTATCGTTACGCTTGTCGTAAGGACGTCAGCAGACACTGAATTTCCTAATCGCTGTATTGCGGTGGTAAGGATTTCTTTTGCCCGGCCTTCCAGTTTTTCTTCTCCATATTGTTCAAGTTTTTGGAGTTTAACCAGCAAATCTTGTTCGCTCTGCTTCTCCACTACGTGCATAAGCTCGTCTCGCGCCTCATCCTTCGTGAGCTTGGCAATTCGCTCAATCTCAACGAGCTTGCTTGCCTCCATTTGGTCTACACGGTCCTTTACCTTCTTTACTTCTGAAACCTTGTTTTTTATTTCTTCAACTTCCTTATCAATATCAAACTGGCGCTTGTCTAAAAGCTCTTCCTTCTTAATCATACGCTCTTCAGTTTTTTTGAGCTTTTCTTCACGCTCTTTCATTTCCACGCGGCCTTCTTTGAGCGTTTCTTCGGCGCGTTTTTCGGCTTCGGTGACTACACGAGTAGCATTTTCTTTTGCCTCAAGCATCATCTGCTTGATCTCAAGCTCCATTGAGCCTTTTTCCCCGAGAGAAATAATCAGTCGCAGATAATAACCGAGAGCCACTCCTGCCAGGGTTCCAAGCCCTGAGACGAGCAGTACAATTTTAAGTGACATATGTTAAAGCGACTTCGCTTTTAGGTCGCGCGATCCAGCTTGTCTAAGAAAATTTTCAAGATATTAGTGATACGATCGGTGCTTACATTCATGCTAGATTCGAGAAAGACGCTAAAAATGAAATCTTCAAATTAAATCCTTTAATGTCTACATCATACCTTTTGGACTGAATTTTGTCTATCTTTCGAGGGGAATGACATTAAATTCATTCAAAGTAAGAGAAATCAAAAACCGCCTGCGGGGCCGGTTTTGATTTCTCTTGTTTATTTACTGTCCGTCTTGGTCTTGTGAATATGATCTATAATACCGTATTTTTTGGCTTCTTCCGCATTCATGTGATAGTCGCGGTCGCTATCTTTAATGATTTGTTCCAGGCTTTGGCCAGTATTTTTGGCAAGAATCTTATTAAGTCTCTCACGCATCTTGATGATTTGTTTTGCGGTAATTTCTATATCTGATGCTTGTCCTTGTGCACCACCGGAAGGCTGGTGAATCATAATTTCGGCGTTCGGGAGCGTGTAGCGCTTACCTTTTGCTCCAGCGCTTAACAGGAGTGCCCCTGCTGACGCGGCCATACCAATGCAGACCGTGGACACATCAGGCTTGATGTGATTCATCGTATCTAAAATGGCGAGGGCATCAGTTACAGATCCGCCTGGGGAGTTGATGTACAGCGAGATGTCTTTTTTTGCATCTTCCGAGGCAAGGAAAAGCAATTGGGCAACGACTATATTGGCCACATGATCATCAATTGGCCCACCAAGAAAGATGATACGCTCTTTAAGTAGGCGGGAGTAAATGTCGTACGCTCGCTCGCCGTAAGTTGTTTTCTCAATGACGGTTGGGATAAGAATTTGATTGCGCATAAGAGTTGTAAGTTGAGAGATTAAAGTTGTAAGAAAAGACAGCCAAAGTATAGCAGAAACTTTTTTATTTGACAACAATATTTTATTATGTTAGTTTTTTGTTGAATCATCAACGAAAGGTTTAATATGAAAAACTGTCCGTCGTTAGCGAAGCTAGCTCTTTATAAAGGCGAAAAACAGCTCTCAGTAGGTCAAAAACGTTGGATTGCTGGGCATGTTAAGAAATGTTTGGTATGCATGAAGCGGCTTACAAGGGTTGAGGCTGGATTTAAACAATTGTTCAGGGAGATATTGAAAGGAACAGTGATTGATAATCTCCAAAAATCTCAACCTAAGCCCGGAGACAACTGACTCTCCTTGGATATTTTAAAAGAAAGACACACGGTCTTTCTTTTTATTTTTACAGCATGTGGTGTACTATACTTGTATGCGACTCCATAACTTTTTTGTAGAACAGAAACTTAAAGATGCGAAAGGTGGGGAAGTATTGGTAGCCGATCCGGAAAAAATCCACCAATGGCTTCGCGTGTTTCGTTTTGGACCGGGCGATCAAGTAGTACTGCTTGATGATTCAGGGTTTGAATTTACCTGCCAGTTTACGGCGCTCACCCCTGGTGGGGCCTCGCTGGTGATACTTGAAGCAAAGGAGAATACGAAAACCCCTTCTCAAGAAGTATTTTTATTCCAGTCAATCATCAAAAGCGATAAGTTTGAATGGGTGCTTCAAAAGGGGACCGAACTCGGGGTATCGCGCTTTATGCCGATTATTGCCGACCGCAGTGAAAAGAAAAGTCTTAATTTTGCCCGCGCAAAGAAGATACTGATTGAAGCGAGCGAGCAGTGTGGGCGCGGCCACCTTCCAAATTTTTATGAAGCGATGAAACTTGAAGAAGCATTTGGACAGTATGACGCAAAGGCGGTCGTGTTTCACCCCGATGCTCCTCGTTTTGATAAACGTGACTTTATCAGCGAGAAACGCCTCGCGGTCTTTATCGGTCCCGAAGGGGGATGGAGCGACCGCGAGATGGAGTTGTTTAAAATCAAAAATGTACACGTGTACTCTTTCAGCTCGCTTGTACTGCGTTCGGAGACTGCGGCAATCGCTATTTCGTCACTCATTTTGTTGTAGACTTATTAAACATTTCAAACATTATTTAAGATAGCTATAGCTATCTTAAATAATGTTTGATCCAGACGAAGTGGCAGTCACTGTTTCTCTAAAAAATCAAGGACTTTTTGGCGAAGGAGCGAGCGTCCAACATAGAGCTTGGCGGCTTCTTTATCGGTACCTTGATAGTGTTCAAGCAAATGTTTGGCCTCGCGCTCTACATCCTCTGTTGGAACGGTGAGGCTTTCGGCACTCGCGATACGAGGAAGCAAAAGTTCAAACGTTGCTCGTTTAAGGGCTTGCGCGCGCCATCCTTCACGCAATTGCTCTTTAGTTTTTGAAATACTCTTGAGGTAATCTTCTGGCTTGGTACCCATGCGTTCCACGTCATGCATGAATTCTGCTTCAATTCTATCTATCTCGTGTTCTACGAGCGCGTCTGGAATCTCAACCTTAACTTCAGTCAGTATCTTTTCAATTATCTCAAGCAACTTTTTCTCTCGGGCCCGCGTCTTTTTATCTGCGTGCAGATCTTTTTTCAATTTATCCATGAATTCTGCCAGTGTTCCAAAATTACCTAAGAGTTTCACGGATTCATCAGTCAATTCCGGCGCTTCTTTCTCCTTGCCACTTTGCTGTGCGAGGATTTTTTTTATTTGTATCAGCGACTCCTTCATTTCCTCTTCAGTAACCTCTATCGGTGGCGCAACCTTTTTATTCTCGGTAGCCGCAATATTTTTATAATCCGGCAAAGAAATTTCTGGCACAAGAGCTACAGTCATCTTGAACCGCAGAGGGTTTTTGGGGGCTAAAACGGTCACGGAGATAGCGGGTTGTCCGATAAAACTTAATTTTTTCTCGGCGAGCACAGAAAACGCGACCTGGTTGATGAGTTCGTCAGCGGCTTTTTCAAGCACGGCCATCTCGCCGATTTTATTGAGCACAAGCGCTTCAGGCGCTTTCCCCTTGCGAAAACCGGGTAGTTCTGTTTCGGCCGCTAGTTTACGTAGGGTGTTTGCACATTCACCATCCACCACCTCTGCGGGGATTTCCACCTCAAATTCCTTTGTGGATTTCGCAAGATCTTTTTCGGACACGATGGTATAGGTGTGTTTGCTCATATATGTTTCATAAGTGTATGGCAGTGATTACATAGCGTCAAGAAAATCTTTTGGTCATACGAGTGAGTGATACACAGACGTGGGTATAAGGAAAAACTCCCCGCCAGCTGGCGGGGAGTTTTTCATAGTCTGTAAGAAGAGATTCTCGTGGCACTACTGTAGAGAAGTAGTAGCTTGGTCTAAAGCGCCGATAGGGATTTCTTGTGTCTGCGGTGTTTGTTTGTTGAGCTGGTCTCCCCAGAAATAGAGGGCTCCAATAACCAGGACCACGATAATAATAATGATGCCAACAACTGGTCCTGCCGATTTTGGCGCGGCAGGTTGTGTCGGGGGTATTTGATTCATTTGGTCCATGCCTCTCTGTATTATTGATAAGTTATATTTTCACGGAGATTATACCGCCCTGAAGTATATACTACAAGGTAAACATAAAGACGTATTAAAGGTAGATTTGTTACGTTGTGTTATCTGGCAAGGAGTCCAACAATAAGAGGGCGACAATATTGAGGATTTTAATCATGGGATTTATCGCTGGACCAGCGGTATCTTTATACGAATCGTCGAATCTGTTAAGGCGCAGATTCTCCTTGAGAACCCTCGGTTCTCAACACTCGCAGACTCGTTGCTCTTCAACACGGGAAACTCCCGTTCCCCGACCCCTTCCCTGATCCGTATAAAGATTACCGCGCTAATAGACCGACCAGTAATAAAGCAACGATGTTCAATATCTTAATCATGGGATTTATCGCTGGACCAGCGGTATCTTTATACGGATCACCAACCGTGTCTCCTGTGATTGCCGCTTTGTGGGCCTCAGAGCCTTTTCCTCCGAAGTTTCCAGCTTCAATATATTTTTTGGCATTGTCCCATGCCCCGCCTCCTGATGTCATTGATATGGCGACGAAAAGGCCTGTGATGATTGATCCCACCAAGAGCCCCCCGAGCGCAACAGGGCCCAGAACGAATCCAATGACGATTGGAGCGAGTACGGGAATAAGCGCGGGCAGAACCATCTGCTTAATCGCGGCCGAGGTGACGATATCTACCGCGCGCGCGTAATCGGGCAAAGCCTTACCCTGCATAATACCTTTGATTTCTCTAAACTGACGGCGCACCTCTGTCACCACTTCTCCCGCTGTTTTGCCCACGGCTTCCATGGCGAGTGCCGCAAAGTAATAAGGGAGTAAACCCCCGATAAAGAGACCGACGAGCACTTTTGGGTCGCCCAGCAAAAAAGTTAGTTCTTTACCGACAGCCGCAAATTCCTGTGTGTACGCGCTAAACAATACCAATGCCGCAAGCGCTGCTGAACCGATCGCATAGCCTTTCGTAATCGCCTTGGTAGTATTGCCGACTGCGTCAAGTGGGTCAGTGACATCGCGAACCTCTGTAGGCAGATTCGCCATTTCAGCGATACCGCCAGCGTTGTCGGTAATCGGTCCGTATGCGTCAATGGCAATAATAATACCGGCCATGGAGAGCATGGACATTGCCGCAAGCGCAATGCCGTAGAGCCCCGCAAAATGATAGGAAAAGAGAATTCCAGCAACAATCGTGAGAAGCGGTAGCGCCGTAGACTTCATGGAAATCGCGAGCCCTTGAATGATGTTAGTTCCGTGACCGGAGAGGGAAGCTTTTGCGATAGACTGTACCGGTTTGTATTTGGTTGAGGTGTAGTATTCGGTGATAACGACAAGAAGTCCGGTTACGAGAATTCCGATAAGCATCGGGTAGAACAAAGCCGCAAATCCTCCCAAGGTCGCTATTCCCGTAGAAGAATTAGCCGCTAAGACCGCGAAACCAATAAGTGCCAAAATACTCGCTACCATCAGACCTTTGTACATCGCCCCCATGATATTTTTTGATTTTCCGAGGCGAACAAACCATGTGCCGATAATAGAGGTAATGATTGAGATTCCTCCAATCGCGAGAGGTAGTAGTGTCGCTTCAGGAGAAGTGGGGAATGTCAGATGCCCCAAAATCATTGTCGCGATCGCAGTGACCGCATACGTTTCAAAGAGGTCCGCGGCCATGCCGGCACAATCACCAACATTGTCGCCGACGTTGTCAGCAATCACTGCAGGGTTACGTGGGTCGTCTTCTGGAATACCGGCTTCTACTTTCCCGACAAGATCGGCGCCGACATCCGCTGCTTTGGTGAAAATACCCCCGCCAAGCCTCGCGAATACAGAAATCAAGCTTGCGCCGAAGCCAAGACCAATGAGTGATTTAACGTCTCCGGTTAATGCATAAAATCCAGAAACGCCGAGCAGGGCAAGTCCGACAACGAGGAATCCAGTGACGCTACCGCCCTTAAAGGCGAGCGACAGTGCGGGCGCAAGACCGAGACGTGCCGCCTCGGCAGTGCGGACATTCGCTCGCACCGAGACATTCATTCCGATGTAGCCAGCAAGCCCTGAAAATACTGCGCCTACTAGAAATCCCAGCGCGGTTTGAATCGTGAGCGTTGCCCATAAAATCACGAATAAAATCGCCGCGATGGCGCCGATAGTTTTATATTGTCTATTAAGATACGCCTTGGCGCCCTCACGAATCGCCGCCGCAATTTCCTGCATGCGAGCATCCCCCGGATTTTTTCGGATAATGCTTTTAGCGAGTACCAAACCGTAGGCGATGGCTGCCAGAGAACTTACCAGGGCGAATATAATGACGTGGCTCATGAATTTAAATTAAAAATTAAAAAGTCAAAATGCAAAATTAAAAACTCCTATATTTTAGTTTTTCATTTTGCATTATGGTTTGGATGATTCGGAATTCGGTGCCGCTGTTTCCTCATTCAGTGCTTCAGGAACTCCTTCCGATTGAATGTCAATGCGCCAACCCGTTAATTTCGCGGCGAGGCGGACATTCTGGCCTCCTTTGCCGATAGCGAGCGATTGCTGGTCGGGAGCGACGTTTACTTTAGCGCGCTTTTCATTTTCGTCAATAATGAGAACTGACAAGACTCGGGCTGGGGAGAGTGCGTCTTCAATAAATTGTTTAGCATCTGCTGACCATTCAATGATGTCAATTTTCTCGCCCCCAAGCTCCGACATGACCGTAGAAACACGGACACCGCGCTGTCCCACCAAGGATCCTACCGGGTCTACATGGCTGTCGTGCGAGAGCACCGCGATTTTTGATCGCGAGCCCGCCTCGCGCGCAACGACTTTTATTTCAACAACACCGCTGGCGACTTCGGGCGTTTCCATCGCAAATAATTTTTCAAGGAATTTGGGGTGTGCGCGGGAAAGCTTGAGGAAAACACCCTTCGGTGTTTCTTCCACTTTGAAAAGATAGGCTCTGATGCGCTCGCCCTGTTTATAGCGTTCCCCGGGGATTTGTTCCTCATAGGGGAGAATGGCGCTCGTGCGCCCCATATCTATAAAAAGGTTTCCTCTCTCAATACGCTGGACCGTTCCCGAGACGATTTCTCCCGTGCGCTTGCCGTATTCTTCCATGACGGATACTTTCTCAGCTTCACGGATTTTCTGAATAATTACCTGCTTAGCGGTCTGCGCGGCGATTCTGCCGTAGTCAGACTTTGAGTCCAGAGGAAAAATCATTTCGTCATCTATTTTTGCGTCCTTTTTTATTTTTTTCGCGTCACCCAGAAGGATGTGATGTTCAGGGTTGAAACGGATTTTTTCAGCATCAGCATCCGTAGCAGGCTCTTCCTCGCTTGCCGCGTCCTCCATACTAATCTTCTCTGGGTCTACCACGACTTTCACTTGGGAAAAATCAACTTTTCCGGTGTCAACGTCAAAGGTCGCGCGGACAATCTGCCCCTTTTTTCCGTATTCTTTTTTGTATGCCGTGGCAAGGGCCATGGCGATGGCTTCAAGTACTTTTTCCTTGGGCACACCGCGCTCTTCTTGCAATTGGTCCAAGACCGACTTGATAACTTTAAGATCAAACATATTCGCTTTGCTCAAATTTAAAATTTAAAAATCAAAGTTAAAAATTACTGAGTCGCCATAGGGCGACAACGCAATTTTACATTTTGATATTTGCTTTTTTATCTAGTAAAAAAGTCCGCCGGACGGCGAACTTTCACGATTCAAGTATACCCGGCAGTGTTTTTTTGTCAAGTTGTCGCTCGGGTTGCTCTTGAGTCTAAGAGTCTACGCCGCCAGGACCTCTTCATTTGTATTCCTTTTGGCTCGAGTTTCTTTCAAAAGGTTCTTCTGGTTTAATAATTATACATACGGATAATTATTAAACTATGAAATGTACAGTTAACTATATAGGGTGACAGAGGTTAACCAACTAGCAATTACAGCATATGGCAAACAAAAAGCAGACACCAGCATATCCGGTTGTCGTGAGGAGAAGTGGTATTTCTTGATGAAGACGCTTGCAGAGTATTTACAATTTTACCATCATGAACGCATTCATCTTGGAAAATATCTCAACGGACTGACCCCCCACGAAAAATGGCAGGAGTGGTTGTCCACAGTGTTACCCTTGAAGGTTAACTGAACATATCTCACCCTTCTGATTTGTAATACTTCGGTGTTTGGCGTAGGGTGTTGCTAGAAAAGCCCCTCACATGAGCAGGCTTTAGAAACAACAACAAAGGACGTTGAAAACTGAATATTCTGAATTTATGAACACAAAACCGATAACATACCTTGCGCTGCTTTTCGCATTACTCTATATGTCAAAACGAACTGTTTACGCACAAGTCGTGCTGGATGACTTCTCTGTCAGCGATGAATTCAAATATAATTTCATCCCTGTCGCGAATGGAGCTGATGGCTGGAATGTTACATCTGGTCAACTCCGCCCAAACGTCGCAACCAGCCCAAACCACACCATAACCGCAGCTTGGCTGTGGAATCAAGGGGAGAAATTATTCGCGGTGGAAGATTCTGTTAGCATAATGCTGTACCCGGATTGGAACCATACAGCGCAAGTGACAGGAATCGGCCTTTTCTTTGCTCCGGATGCAAATTCTGCGTCCGGCAGCCACTCGGCTATGGTCTACAATGCTGGTGTTGGCGATAATATATTCTGTGTGGTGACGGAGACTGGAGAAAGCTGCTATTATCCCTGGGGTGTAGGACCATTACTGTTGACTGTTAAGATGACCGCGCAAACAGGTAACAGCAGTTCTTACCTCGCTACTCTTTCGGGAGAAAGTCTTACGAGACCCTTCACTTTGGAGTTCATCGCCGACGTTAGCTCGCTCTTCTTTGGTCCGGCGGCATATAACACCACCAACTCGCTGGCTGCGCTTGATAACCTTACGTTTTTTAGTCCGTGGAGACAGGCGATTGAAACGCAACCCTCGCAACCGACGTATGGCACGTGCCCGGACAGAGAGCCTGGCAAAGATAGTCTGATTGTGGTGACGCATGGATGGAATCGGAGGGGATTGCTAGATACATCTCCTCCTACAGATGTGCCATGGGTAGATAGCATGGTAAATGAAATCAAGGGCAATCTAACAAATCGAGACCTCAATAATTGGCAGGTCTATTCCTACAAGTGGATAGAAAAAGCGTGGACTAGAAATCCAGAAAATGTGCTTAATAATGCAAAACAGGAGGGCACACCTCTCGGCAACTGTATTGCCGCGCAAAGGTGGGCTCATGTCCACCTCATCGGACACAGCGCCGGAGTGGGATTGATTCAAACTGCTTCAGAAATAATCAAATCAAACTCGCCGAGCACTACTATACACTGTACCTTCTTGGATGCCTTTGTGGGAACAGACTATGCGGGTGTAACCAATTATGGCAAAGGGGCTGCTTGGTCCGATAGTTACTTCACTAAGGACTTACTAACAGGTGGTGAAACTTGGCCCTTCACGGAAGGTCCCCTCGATCACGCGTACAACGTGGATGTCACCTACCTAGATCCCAACAAGCCAAAAGTGGATGGGTTCATATCAACCTCGAGCGGAGTCAGTGAACCATGTCGTGTGACAAAAACATCACATGGCTGGCCCATTGACTTCTATTCCAACACGATTACGGGGACCGTGACATCGGAATACCAGGGCTTCGGGTTCCCGTTGAGCAAAGAAGGTGGTCAATGGGGTTATGCGACCAACCAATATCATATTGGCAATATAACTCCATACCCTCTGGGAATTCCGGATGCCCCGTGCGCAGAGTATCTGTATGCAAGCACACCCGCGGTTATTGGTTCGGTGTTCTTCTCGGCGTGGCCATCACAACAAAGCGGCCTCGTTCAGAACAATAATACTGGCATCACGTTGACACCCCAATCACCCGCCTGGTTGGCAACATTCATTACAGTTACTGGTACGGTCAACTTCATCTCCTTTGATGCAAGATTCATAAGCACCAATGGGTCCGAAGGGTTATTGTCAGTATATTGGGATACAAACACTATCGGTTCAGTGGATGAACGAGCGGTCCAACCCGGACTTCAACGTTATACGTTCGGGTTTCCAAGAGCAGTGAGCAATAGTCTCCACGTGCTAGGGTTTCGTCTTGACCCGTTCACGAACGCTCCATCAAGCGTTATCGTAACGAACGTAAGTTTAGGCCTCCTGGGACCAAGTGAACTGTTTTCACTGGTCGTAACTACGAACACGAGTGACGGACTGCGCGTCTTTCACCTGACGGGGCAAGTAGGTTTTAACTACAGCGTTGAGGCCTCAACGAATCTCGTTGACTGGGCAACGATTGCAGTGCTTGTAAACACAAACGGAATCGTTCGTTTTGTAGATTCTGCATCAACAAACACAACTGCCCGATTTTATCGCGCGGTCGCGCCTTAGTTCTTTGACCCATAGAGCTCGTCTGCTTGAGACGAGCTCTTTTTCTTTTTTATGAGATTAACAATGGTGCCGATGAGTGCACCTAATAGAAACCAAACAATGAAACTTAGAATCGGTAAAGAAATTCCTGGGAGAGAACGGAGGTATAGATTAGTATCAAATAAATCAACAAATGGGAACATTGGACTCACAAAAAGAAAAGGAAGGCAAAGAAAACTTCCTGGGGATGTGTTTAGCCATTCACAAGAAAAAAGTAGTACAACTGAAATTATGGTAATTCCTCCTCCAATCACCCCGCCTCGTAACCAATATGGCCAGTGTTTCCAAAACATAGTGTTTCAATTCTACCATCCTCAAGGAAATATAGTAATTCACAGAATCAATAAAAAAACCCAAGACTTTGCGTCTTGGGTTGTGTTACTCGGGTGGCGGATCAAGCCGTCCCCGAACATAGAGTGGCATGGTACTACCGAGATTGGTGCAAGTTCCTTGCCCCGTGGAATCAAGAGGTATGGACTCATGATAGGTCCAGGTCGATAAATCGTGTGATGTTTCAATCACCACGTTTGTACCCGGCCAACCTTTCACAGAAACGCACGGAGTGTCTTCAACCATGCCCATGGACAGACGAACAACAGTGGAACGGATTTTATTTCCGGTTGCCATGTCAAAGGCGTCATACTGTCCGCCGGCGACACTGTAGTGCAGTACCAGCTCCAACGGACGATATATCCAAGTCCAATCCTCGGTATTTACCAAGATCGGATAGATGTAAAGGACACCATCGGAGAGGGTAGAGAGCGGACATACATCATCCACCCCGTTTCTGGTGCTGTACACACTAAGCTGACCAGTGTCCAAATTAGTTTCGACATAGTCAACCCTTTCAACGCCTACTGCGGCACCCGAGACCGGCATATATACCGTTAACGACCAATCGCCCGAACTTCCCGTATTGGTGGAGTACAAAAGCGACTGATGTGGAATTACTAAGTTGTTTGAGGAGTCAAACACAACCGTAAAGTTGGTAAGGGCAAGATGTCCATTGTTTTCGTTCCATCCAAGAATCTGCCCACTTGGAGAGTATATCTTGAAGAGGAAGATCGCATTGGAACCAGCATCATTAGTAGTGATGACAGAACCAAAGAACGATGTCATGTTCGTCTTCATAACATTCTCAAGTGACCCCATGCTGTTGGTGTACGGAACATCTTGGCCAGCTGGCCAGAGCATGCTCGGTGTTTTAATGGACAGCGAGAAGTGCGAAACCTCTTTCTCTGACTGCGCGATGATTCGGGCTCTCGTGCCAAGGGGCAGCCACATCATGTCTCCGGGTTGGGTTGCTTGGGCCCCGGCAACCCACAACATGCAAACGCATGTCATGATTGTTTTCATAAACTTCCTTTTGTTGCGAGCCCCGTTAGAAGTAGGACGCGGACGATAAATTTCGTTGCGTTCACATCTTAAACCAGGCATCAGATTTACCCGCAGTCAGTGTCGTTTTGCTTTCGCGTCCGCGACTTCTAACGGGGCGGGGCTATAAAAGCCACCTATGTTGTTGTGAGGAACTTATTACTGGCTACAGCATACCACACTTAGACTGATTTAGGAATGTCAACCGTATCTGCTTCTTAAAAAACGCCTTTACACTGTTAATTATCAACAACTTTTCCACTCATTGTCCTCATTTCAGTGCTACAATATGTTTGTGGAGCAAATTCCCTCAAACACACAAAAAAGTTCAAAAACCGCTCTGCTTGTAATGGTGTTCGGCATTATACTTGTGCTCGTAGCATTTTCAATCTGGTATTTCTTTTTATATAAGGGAGAGCAGATGAACCCGCAAGCTCCAAGCAACACTACTTCCGAAGAGCGTGCGCGTATACTAGCGGAGATGGACGCCGCTACAAAAAATACCCCGCCTCTGAGTGCAGAGGAACGTGCGCGTATACTAGCGGAGATGGACGCCGCTACAAAAAATACCCCGCCTCTGACCGCAGAGGAACGTGCAAGAATTATTAGCGAATTATCAAATCAATCTCAATAACATGAAATCCCAAATCAAATCATTCGCCTACGTACTCTTTGGAGCTCTCTGCATGCTCGCGGTGGCACAGGTGTTCGCGCAGTCCCCTCCGTGGACTCCGCCCGGTAACCCCCCAGAGTGCCTCTCGACAACACTTGGTTGTAACGCGCCGATTAATGTGGGAAGGACTTTACAAACAAAAGATGGGAGTCTTGCTATTACGAACGGTATGTTATCAGTCCCGATATTTCAATTGACCGGTAATGGTGCGGCAAGCGACAAAATATTGAGGTCTGATGGATCCGGTGTAGCCTCATGGGGGAATTTGATTGTTTCTGAAGGCCCGGAAGGACCTAACGAACCATTTTTTGATGCTTTTTCTGTTAACGGGAGTGTCGGGGGAAGTGCCCAGAAGAATATGGGATCAACAGCGATATGGTCAGCCTGTTTTCTAACTGGGTTTACCACTGACAACACTAGCAGTTCTCGTCCGGCCTGTAAGATAGTAAAGTCGTCTGCGTCTTCTTCTTGGATTCTCTATGCTGTTGCTGGCTCCAGTGATACCGTACATTGTTACGCAATGTGCATAAGATAAGAGCCGGGTTTCCAAGTTTATGGTGGATAAAAGTAAGAGAAGTCATAAAATTTTATTTCTGGGCGGGGTGCTGGTGGCTCTCGCGTTTGTGTTTTCGTCCGTTGTTTTTGCGCAAACCGACAAGTCTGGGCTTGGTAATGCATGGTCACAAAATATCGGCTGGGTAATGTTCGGAGCGCCCAATGGGGGCCCTTTTAAAGAAAAAAGTGACGGAAGTCTTTCAGGGTTTGGCTGGTCCGAGAACATAGGCTGGATTCAGTTTGGCGGTCTTACAGATTTCCCCTTCTTGCCTGGTACTGTTGCGGAAAATGCGGTGGTAAATGCTAACGGGACAATATCGGGATGGGCCCGAGCCTGTGCGGGGACAGCGCAAAATACTGACGCCCCGTCCTTGCCTTCGCCTATCGCCTGGTGGGAACTTGACGAAGTTTCGGGTACTTCGGCGGGGGATTCTTCCGGAAATGGTAACACGGGGACACTTTATAATAATACCTCTTGGGTTATTGGAAAAATCAATAACGGCTTAAGTACTGACACTGGAAATGTAAACAGTTGGATGCAGGTGCCCTCTATAGCCATTGGTTCAAGTTGGACTGCCGCTTGGTGGAGTTATTTTCCTCTGGCCACATTTACTGGTTCGTGGCGGACAATGTTTAGAGGGTCTCTTGATCATCAAGTGATTGTTGATTCAAGCGGCAATGTGGGAGTGTATGACAATCAATCCGGAACAGGTTTTCATTCGAGCGGTTACAACATCAACAGCTTAAGCAGTTTAAGCCCCGGTTGGCATCATATTACCGCTGTTGGCTCGGGGTCAAACACTACTTTTTATATAGACGGTAACATCGCCAATCCCCATATCTCCAATTATAAATCAATCAACAGCATAGATTCTGTTGGAAATTTTCAGGGCGGTTATCAGAATTGGGGTAAATTTGACGACGTCCGCATTTATAACCAGGTCTTAACTAATCAGGAAGTGAAAGCTCTCTATAATTCATATTTGCCGGTTAGTTCGCCGGGCAATTGTACGAGTATGACGAGTCGTACTGACGGATGGGGCGGGTGGATTAGCCTCAGAGGCACTACGGCTCTCGATAGTAGTTACGGATTATCAGTAAGCGGTAATCAAATTACGGGCTATGCGTGGGGCAGTGATGTGATCGGATGGCTTCAATTTAACATTGCACTCGGTGGCAACGGTTCGTGCGACACACCGTCTCTGAATGGGCCTTCAAGTGGAAAGCCTGGAGATACATTATCCTTTACGGCGGGAGCTATTGACCCCGACAATGACTCGGTGAAATATCAGTTTGATTGGGACTATTCCGCTGGCGCAACTGTAGACACAACAGTTCCAGCCTCTGGGTATGTCCCCTCGGGCAATTCTCAGACAGGTTCTAAACCTACCCCTTGGAATACACCGGGAACGTATACAATCGCGGCGCAGTGTCAGGATTCCGGCAATAGCGGTGGTAACCCTCCATCGGCATGGAAAACGAAAACAGTAACCATTGCACTACCACCTCCTGCTATTTCTTTAACCTACCCATGTGGTAGTGGCACTGGAAGTGCCACAGTGAGCTGGGGGGCTCTTGCCCCAGTTGGCTCGTATTCGGTTAACTCATATGATGTAACCGTGAAAAAACGAAGCGACGGTTCCACGGTTGCTTCACGTCCCGGTACCAACTCACCTCAAACTATTTCGTCTCTAAATACAAAGACAGATTACACAATGATTGTGCAAGCGAATTATTTACCAAACGGCACTGCAATAACTAGGCAAGACTTTACTATACAGGAATGTTCTACAAACCTGACGTGCAGTTTTGCGCCGCCGAATAATGCCAACCCGGGGCCGATTGTCGGTGTTCCCGTCGTGTTAACCGCGACCATCGGCGGTACGTATCAGCCACCGTTTAATATTACATGGACGGACAGTGAGGGTTTGAACTTTACACAAAATAGAGTGGATAACACCTCACCCTCTATCAGCCGCGTATATGGAACCGTTGGGCAGAAGAATGTTGATATTTTCGTTACGGATAATGCGGGCGCTCCAACGTCGTGTCATATGGGGTTGCCGCCTTCTCTTATTGAGGGGCCGATTCTGAAAGTGAAGCCGCATTTTGACGAGTATTAATAGGCGAGCTTGGCGCTTAGAGCTTAACGCTTTAAAACCAAGAACAGTTTTTTGAGTATTCTAAGCCCTAAGCATAAAGAGCCCCTAAGCTTCTGTGTTTTTTGCTATACTGTAATGGCGCTTGTTCGCGCGGGTTTTTATGTATATTGAGAAGAAACAATTAAGAGATTTTGTACTAGACTCCGGTCTTGTCTCCACTGCCGATTTTACAAAAGCGGAGAAGGAGGCCGAGCGAAGCGGGGCGTCGCTTGGCGAAGAGTTGGTAAAAGAAGGAAAAATCTCTGAAGATGACTTGCGACGAATGCAGGCGTACATCCTCGGCATCCCGTTCGTTGATTTGCGTAACCAGAAATTAGATTTTGATATTCTCTCTCTCATACCGGAGCCGATTGCCAGAGCCAATAATATTGTTGCTTTCCGCAAAACCGATAAAGGACTTGAGGTGGCGATGCTTGATACCAGTGACTTGGGCGCGATTGATTTTGTTAAGAAAAAGGTGGAGCTCAAAATTTTGCCACGCCTGACAAACAGCGAGTCCATCAAACACGTCCTTTTGCAATATCAAAAAAGCCTCAAAGCCGAGTTCGGCGATATCATCAAGAAAGAGGCGTCATCAGTGAAGACGATCAAGGAAAATGCTCACGATGTTTCTGAAAGCGATTTGAAAAAAATGGCGGACGATTTGCCTGTTGTTAGAATCGTAGACACACTACTCCGCCACGCGATTTTGCAGAATGCATCGGATATTCACATAGAGCAGACTGAGCATGAGGTTATCGTACGCTATCGTATTGACGGTATTTTACACGACACCATGGTGCTTCCCAATCACGTAGGGCCCTCGCTGGTCGCTCGTATTAAAGTACTTTCCAGCCTTCGCCTTGATGAGAAACGGCTTCCACAAGACGGTCGTTTCAAAGTGGAGACCGAAAGCGACAAGGTATCATTTCGTGTTTCTATCCTGCCAACGTACTTTGGAGAAAAGATCGTTATGCGACTTTTAAAGGAAAATTCCCACGGGTTTACGTTAGAGGGTCTAGGTTTTCACGGTAAGGCTTTGGAGGATATCCATTCTGCGCTACGACATACGACGGGGATGATCCTATCATCGGGCCCCACAGGGTCTGGGAAAACCACGACGCTCTACACAGTGTTGGATATTTTAAATACCCCCAACGTCAATATTTCTACCATTGAGGACCCTGTGGAATATCAGATGCAGCGGATTAATCAATCGCAAGTGAAACCAGAAATCGGGTTTACGTTTGCTTCGGGGCTTCGTTCTTTGGTGCGTCAGGATCCTGATATCATTATGGTGGGCGAGATACGCGACAACGAGACTGCCTCACTGGCTATCAACGCGTCGCTCACGGGGCACTTGGTGCTCTCCACTCTTCACACCAATAGCGCCGCCGGTGCCATTCCACGTCTTTTAGACATGAAAGTGGAGCCGTTCCTCCTCGTTTCCACGCTCAACGTGGTGATTGGCCAGCGTCTGGTCCGACGACTCTCCGCCCAAAAGGAGCAATATTTTATGTCTAAAGCTGAACTTGAAACTCTCAGAAAATCGGCTGATTTGGATCGTGTCATGAATTTTCTCAAAGTTGAGAAGGTATTAGACGGGAATATTCCTTGGGAAAAGGTCCCATTTCACCGACCTTTGAAGTCGGATAAAGATGATGGATACAGCGGGCGGTTGGTGATTCATGAAGTGCTTCACGTGACGCCGACGATTAAAAATTTGATAATCAAAGGCGCGTCATCTGATGAGCTTGAGGATCAAGCAAAGAAGGAAGGGATGATGACCATGATTGAAGACGGGATTTTCAAGGTTGTACAGGGAATTACCACACTTGAGGAAGTTTTACGCGTGATTAGCGACTAACATGCCCATATTTAAATTCAAAGCAGAGAAAACTTCAGGAGAGCAGTATGAAGCGGAACGCACTGCCACTGACAAGTTCGTTTTGTACCAGGAAATAAAACGCGAAGGAGACACGGTACTGTATGCCGAAGAGGTGAAAGCAAAAAAAGGATTTCAGATTCCGGGTCTTGGGCGGTTATTCTCTCGGGTGGGCATGAAAGAGAAAATAATGTTCGCTCATAACCTCGGTGCCATGCTTGAAGCCGGGTTAGCGCTCTCAAGGGCCCTCTCGGTTATTGAGAGGCAGACGGAAAAGAAAGGTTTCAAGGAGGTTGTACAAAAGATTTCCGCAGGGATTAATCGTGGCATAACATTGAGCGAAGCCATAAAGGATTTCCCGGCAGTATTTCCCCCACTCTTTGTCTCTATGGTGAAAGCCGGAGAAGAAAGTGGCAGTCTTCCTAAAACGCTTAAATCAATTTCTACGCAAATGATGAACACCTATCTTCTGCAGAAAAAAATCCGCGGAGCAATGATTTACCCGGCTATTATTATCTGCGTTATCATTGGAATCAGTATCTTGATGCTCACCTATGTGGTGCCAACCATGACCTCGGTCTTTTCGAGTTTGAATGTTGAACTGCCGTGGAATACAAAGCTGATTATTTATGCAAGCTCGGCGGTTACCAATCACACCATACTCGTTGTCACCCTTCTGGTCGGCGCCGCGGTGCTTCTATATTTCTCGTGGCAAACACCGCGTGGCAAGCGTTTTATTGACGCAGTCATCCTGCGTTTGCCGGTCATTAAGGGGATTGCACAGGAAGCAAACTCGGCACGGACCGGTCGCACTCTTTCGTCGCTTCTCTCAAGCGGTGTAGAGGTTCTGCAGGCGCTTGAGATTACCGCTGACGTGGTTCAGAACTCGTATTTCAAAGAAGTCTTGCTGGGGGCGATAGAGCGAGTAAAAAAAGGGGAGTCTTTGTCAATGGTTTTTTCTGAACACACGAAATTCTATCCTGCATTTGTCGGCGAGATGGTAAGTATCGGAGAAGAAACTGGGAAATTGGCAGAAATGCTCGGAAATGTTGCCGACTATTATGAGGAAGAAGTTTCTCAAAAGACCAAAGATCTTTCGGTGATTATAGAGCCCGTACTGATGATTGTGATTGGGTGCGCAGTCGGGTTCTTTGCACTCTCCATGCTTGCTCCTATGTACTCTTTAGTGAACGTAATTTAATCCATAGAGTTAGAAAGTTCATAATGAACTTGATAAACTTTAAAAACTCCCGAGGGTTTACATTTGTCGAAGTGCTGGTTTCTATTTCGATTTTTCTTATCGTGTGCCTCACCATTTACGGAGTGTTTGTGAGTATCTTGTCTCTGGTTTCCGCAAGTCGGCTTAAATCAGTCGCCGCGGCGCTCGCGAACGAGCAGATTGAAATCGCCCGCAACTTGCCGTACGCGAATGTTGGAACGCTCACTGGCATTCCGCACGGGCTACTCTCTCCGAGCCAAACGCTTGTCAGGGGCGGTGCGGAATTCATAGTGACGACTATCGTACGCAACATAGACGATTCTTTTGATGGCACTATCGGTGGTGCTCCCAACGATCTCGTTCCGGCGGATTACAAACTGGTTGATGTCACTATTGAGTGCTCAAACTGCAAGAATTTCGTTCCGTTCTCACTCTCAACGTTTGTCGCTCCCAAGAATCTGGAATTTTCTTCCGCAAATAACGGCGCGTTGTTCGTGAAAGTATTTGATGCCAACGGTCAGCCGATAACGGGCGCGTTGGTTCACCTTGAAAACAACACGGAGACGCCGGCAATCATCATTGACGATGTGACAGGGATCGATGGGACGCTCCAGCTCGTTGATGTCCCTCCGGGGACGGAAGTGTATGAAGTATCCGCGACCAAGTCTGGCTATACTACCGACCAAACCCGAGACCCTGGCGTTTCCGGAAATCCGAACCCGACGATTCCACACAGCACGGTTGCTGCGGAGCAGGTGACGGCGCTTTCACTTTTTATAGACAGGTTCTCCAGTTTTTCATTTTCAAGCGTGACTGACCAGTGCACACTGGTTCCCGATATGGATTTTACACTAAGCGGGACGAGGCTTATCGGTACGGACCCGGATGTGCTCAAGTACAGTCAAAATCTCGAGACGAGCGTTGGAGGTTTGCTTTCGCTTTCTAATATAGAGTGGGATACCTACTCTCTTTCGTTTATTGATGCCAATTATGATGTTATCGGGACGAATCCTCTGTTTCCGCTCGCGATAGCGCCGACTGCAACTCAGAATGTTCAGCTTATCGTCGCGCCGAAAGCACCCCGGACCCTTATTGTGATCGTCAAAGATACAACGACAGGCTTGCCAGTTTCCGGCGCCTCGGTATCTCTCGGAAACGGCGCCGCGAGCACGACGCTTGTCACGGGGCTTGGTTCCATTGCGCAGACCGACTGGTCGGGAGGAGATGGCGAAGCGACTTCAACCGACACGACGAGGTTCTGGAATTCGGATGGAAACATAGATACCAACAATCCATCAGGTGTTCTTTCTCTTATTTCAAATGCTGGAGAGTACGTGTCTTCGGGAGAATTGGTTTCCTCTGCGTTTGACACCGGTTCGGCGAGTAATTTCCACACGTTCTCATGGCAACCTCAATCACAGCTGCCGGACGTAGGTGACGATAGCGTTAAATTCCAAGCCGCGACAAGCGACGATGGTGGAGTCTGGGACTATAGCGGTCCTGATGGAACGAGCGCGACTTACTACACGCTTGCCGATTCAAATATTAATCTAGCACAGAACGGGAAACGGTATTTTAGGTACAAGCTCTTTCTCTCAACCGCCACTACGACGCAGACACCTACCGTCTCCGATATTGCATTCACATTCACCTCTGCGTGCGTACCACCGGGACAGGTCGCGTTTACAAACCTCTCGAGTGGTAACAGAGGTCTTTCCGTGGAGAAATCCGGATATCAGACTGCTGAAACGTCAGTGTCGGTCGCGAATGACTGGCAGAACATAGATATTCTATTGTCTCCTCTATAATAATGCGCAATATATTTTCAAAACGAGGGAGGAATAATGGATTTTCAATTATTGAACTTGTCATTGTCGTGGGAATTCTCGGTCTCATCGTAGTTACGTTCAGCTCGTTTCAAACAGATGTCCTCTCTTTCAGCCGTATCTTTGATAAAGGGCTTTCGGCATCATATGGGGCTACGCGAGTGATTAAAGATATGACCGCGACAATTCGGATAGCTACCCCCTCGTCTCTCGGCGCATATCCGCTTGCCAGTGTCTCTTCTACATCGCTCACGTTCTATGCCGACACTGATGACGATGGACTTGCAGAGCGCGTGCGATATTTTGTTGCATCAAGCACCCTGCGCAAGGGAGTTATCAAGCCGTCCGGCTCGCCTCTATCCTACAATCCGGCGAATGAAAAGATATCGTATCTCATAGACAATGTGCTGATCGCGACGAGTACCCTACTGTTCTCGTACTATGATAAGAATTATACCGGTGCCTCCGATCCGCTCCCGACGCCTGTCCCCGTTGCGGATGTCCGTTTGATAAAAGTCACTGTTGTTATTGATGATAATCCTACTCTCCCGCCCGCACCAGTAACTGTAACGACCCAAATTATGCTGCGCAACCTCAAGGACAATCTATGAGCACTTTTGCACACACAAAACAGAAGGGATTTATACAACCCGCAGAATGCCTATCGGCTTGTCGCGGGGATAAACGTGGATTTCGGGAAAGGGGTCGGGGAAACGGGAGTTTCCACGCTTGCCCGCCTAAATTTTCGGAGAAAAATTTGCGGGGTGAAGAGGAGAGCAGTTCCCCATACGCAACAACAGAGAACGTTGAGAACCAAGAGGTTCTCAAAATGAATCCTCCTCACCTCTCGGAACGAGGGGGCTTCATGCTTATTGGTTTGTTGGTGTTCGCGTCCATTGCAATTGTTATTATCACTGCGTTCGTTGCGCTTGCCAGTTCCACTCTCCTCCTCGCACGCTATGTCGCCGAGCGGGAACTTGCCATCCAAATCGCCGAAGCAGGTGTTGACTATTACCGGTGGCACTTGGCACACAACCCATCTGATTACGAGGATGGTACTGGCGTGTCTGGTCCCTATACCCACGAGTTTTACAATAAAACGGGAGAGCATATTGGAGATTTTATACTTACTATCACCCCGCCTTCTACTGGGTCAACTATTGTCACAGTTGAATCGGAAGGGCGTATCGCGACAACGAGTATTGGTTCTGGGATTTCTCGCACGGTGCGTACACGTCTCGCGATACCTTCATTCGCGAAATACGCCGTGGTGGCGAACGACGTGATGCGCTTCGGCGAAGGAACGGAGATATTCGGTCCAGTTCATTCTAACAACGGTGTCAGGTTTGATGGTCTCGCACACAATCTCGTTTCAAGTTCCCGGACAAGCTATGATGATCCGGACCACAGCGGAGGCAACGAGTTTGGAGTCCACACACATGCAAGCCCGACTGACCCACTTCCCCCGAGCACACCTCCCATACGCGCAGGTGTGTTTGAAGCTGGACGAGTATTTCCTGTCCCAGCGGTTGATTTTGCAGGCATCACCTCAGATCTTGCCAATATGAAAGACGATGCGCAGATAGCCGGGCGATACTTTGCGCCGTCGGGGGATGATGGATACCACCTAGTGTTTGCAGTAAACGATACATTCAGTGTGTACCGCGTCAATAATCTACGGAACCCTCCAGGAGGATGTTCTTCTAGTGGTCAGAGTGGGTGGGGGACGTGGAGTATTGCAAACGGTGGAGAGACATTTCTCGGCGCATATCCGATTCCTGCAAACGGGGTCATCTTCGTTGAAGACAATATATGGGTCAATGGGCAAATTAATACGGCTCGTATAACAGTTGCGTCCGGAAAATTCCCCGATAATCCATCAACGCGCACTTCCATAACAGTCAACACTGACCTTCTCTATACAAACTATGACGGGACGGACGCCATTGGACTTATCGCCCAGCAGGATGTAAACGTAGGTCTCTACAGTGAGGACAATCTGCGGATAGACGCTGCTCTGATCGCGCAGAACGGGAGAGTGGGGCGTTACTACTATGAAAATGATTGCGGTTTAAATCATGTTCGCGACGAAATCACGCTGTACGGGATGATAGGCACGAGCAAGCGCTACGGATTCGCGTACACAGATGGCACTGGTTATCAGGATAGGTTCATCACCTACGACAGCAATCTTTTGTACGGTCCGCCGCCGTCGTTCCCACTGACGTCAGACCAGTACCAGACGATTTCTTGGGAGGAGCTATAATTCATGACACGAACACATGAATGCGTGCGAATTATACGAATGATACAATAACCATATGAAGAAGAAAATCATCGTTGGCAATTGGAAGATGAGCCCCGCGACCCCTGAGGAGGCTAAAAGTATTTTCTTAAAAATAAAACGTAGTGCGTCTCGCGTCCGGGGCGTTTCGGTAGTAATTTGCCCATCTGATGTGCATCTCATGGCACTTGCAAAATTATCTAGCAAAGGAAACGTACGGGTTGGGGTGCAAAATGTGTTTTGGGAAGATAAGGGCTCTTTTACGGGGCAAATTTCTCCTGCGCAGGCATGGAATGCCGGAGCGCGGTACGCACTCGTGGGGCATTCCGAGAAACGAAAACTCGGAGAGACGAGTGCAGACGCCGCCAAAAAGCTTTTTGCAGTGATACGCGACGGGATGACCGGGATTATTTGCGTTGGTGAAGATACACGCGATAAAGATGGGAATTTTTTTGCGTTGCTTAAAGATCAACTTCTTGCATCACTAGCGCATATTTCGCGACACATGCTCCTTCATTCAACGATCGTGGCCTATGAACCAGTATGGGAAATCGGGCGCTCTGATTTGCAGGCAATGAAGTCCCGCGATGTACACGAGACAGCAATTTTCATCCGCAAAGTCATCAACGATGCCTTCGGCCCCGATATCGCGCGCGCGCTCCCGATTCTTTATGGCGGGTCGGTCAGTCCAGAGAACGCGCATTCAATTGTCTATGAAGGAGGAGTAGATGGTCTCTTGGTCGGGCGGCAAAGTCTTGAGCCGCAAGCGTTTTCAGTAATTATCAAAAGCATGCACCCAAGACATGCGCGCAAGTGAGCTACGTTCAATAGATGAAGCGCAGCTCTCGGACGGTACCCGAGTTCTCCTAAGGCTTGATTTAAATATTCCTTGTCGTAATGGTGTTGTGCAAAACGACTACCGCATCAAGCGAGTTTTTCCTACCTTGCGGAAACTTGCGAAGTCTCGGTGTCGGACAACCATCCTAAGTCACTTAGGCGCCGACGTCGGTGAAACACTACGGCCTGTTTTTGAATACCTTAAAAAATCTTTCTCTATTTCCTTTGCCCCCGATCTAGCATCGGGAGAACAACAAGCCGCCTTAATTTCTGATGGTAATTTTCTGTTGATTGAAAATATACGACGTGAATCGGGAGAGATGGAAAATGACGAAACCTTTGCTAAGCGGCTTTCCACTTTGGGGCATCTGTACATAAACGATGCATTTGCGGTATCTCACCGCGCTCATGCGTCGGTCGTGGGGGTGAGTAAATTCCTCCCTTCATTCGCAGGCTTTCTCGTTTTGGATGAGGTACGGGAGCTTTCAATTTCGTTTGATCCGCCCCGCCCCGCCCTTTTTATTTTAGGAGGTGCGAAATTTGAGACCAAACTCCCGCTTCTTTTAAAATTCCTTGATCGGTATGACCGCGCCTTTGTGGGTGGGGCGCTTGCGAACGATATTTTTAAAGCTCGAGGAGTTGTGATCGGCTCATCCTTAGTGAGTACCCATGCATTGAACTTGAAGGTCATTAGTGAGCGAACTAATTTACGTACGCCACTTGATTTTGTGGTACAGCGTGGAGAAAGACACTTTATAGCCGAAGCTCTCGGAGTGTCCGAGGGTGATCGGATTGTTGATTCGGGTCCGAAAACGGGTGAATTTTTGCACGAGCTCGTGAACCAATCAAAATTTGTGCTCTGGAACGGACCCTTAGGCGAATACCAGAAAGGATTTGCCGCGCATACCGAAGAGCTTGCAAAAATTATTGCCGATGGCGCCGCACATTCTATTGTGGGAGGGGGAGACACCATTACCGCTATTGAAAAGCTGGGCCTTTTTGATAGGTTTGGATTTGTTTCTACCGGTGGTGGAGCAATGCTTGAGTTTTTGGCCAATGAAACTCTCGTTGGGCTTGAGGTGTTAAAGAAGAGTTAGAGGGCAGAGCTGATTTTTTCTGCGTTGGCAGGAAAATCGTTTTTGTTTCCTTTAACGTTGTCGTTCGGAAATATCCAAATGTGCGCGTGGGGGACTTCATCCCCGATGATTTTTGAAAGTATCCAGTCAGTTTCAAAGGATTTCTGTTGGGCCTTTGCAATTTTTCGTACTACTTCAAAATATTCGCCGACATTCGGAACGTCCCACACCCAGCGGACGTGGTTTTTTGGTATTACTTGTGTGTGTCCAGGTGATTGGGGATGAATATCTAGAAACGCAAAAAAATCCTTATCCTCATACACTTTATGGCTCGGGATTTCTCCGCTTACAATTTTGCAAAATATGCAATTTACCCCGTCAGAAATCTTATTTGTCATTGTGTAATATAATACGATTTTAAAGTGATAAGAAAATCTCCATAGACCAGCGTGTTTTTGGGGGAAGATTTCGTCTGGGGTCTTTCATGCATCTAGTATAGCAAATTACTATCCCTGTCCGTGATACAATTTTCTCTATGAGGTATGCACTGAAGGAACGTTCTGACGACACGCTCCGTGCTGGGCTTGTGGAATACCCTGAATTATTACAGCACTTGCTGTACTCTCGGGGTATTACAGATCAAGCCTCTGCGCAGGCTTTTATAAATCCACAGTACGAAGCGCATAGCCGCGACCCATTTTTAATGAAGGGAATGGAAAAAGCGGTTGAAAAGACCCTATCTCTAATTCGTACGAATGGTAGAATAGCTATTTTTAGCGATTACGATGCCGATGGAGTGCCGGGTGCAGTCATCATGCACGATTTTCTGAAGAAAGTCGGCCACGATAATTTTGAAATCTATATTCCACACCGTCACGACGAGGGCTTCGGTCTAAACAAAGAAGCCATTGAGGAATTAGCTGGGCGTGGTGCCAAGCTTTTAATAACCATTGACTGTGGAATCGCGGATGCGCACGAAGTAGCGCATGCTAATTCTTTAGGCATAGATGTGATTATCACTGACCATCATCTTCCTTCTTCACCTGATGCAATCCCAAAAGCCTACGCAGTGCTTAATCCAAAACAAGCCGACTGCGCGTACCCTTTCAAAGAACTCTGTGGTACGGGGGTTGCATTCAAACTTATTCAGGGACTTTTGGCTCGCGCCTCTACCCTAAACCCTCTGCCCTTTCCCCTCCCTCCAGTCGGTTGGGAGAAGTGGCTTTTGGATATGGTGGGGCTCGCGACCTTATCTGACATGGTGTCGCTTAAAGATGAAAATAGAGTGTTCGCGCATTTTGGTTTGAAAGTTTTGCGCAAGTCGCCGCGTCCGGGCTTGCAAAAACTTTTGCGTAAAGCGGGAGTGAATCAATACATGCTTACTGAAGATGATGTTGTATTTTCTGTGACCCCAAAAATCAATGCCGCTTCGCGGCTCGGTTCTGCGGACGTGGCCTTTCGTCTTTTGTCTACCACTGACGAGAGTGTCGCTGATCTAGCGGTGACTGAATTGATGCAACTGAATAATGAACGTAAAGGAATCGTTGGCGGTTTAGTGAAAGAAGTTAAGAAAATCATTGCCGAGCGTTATAAGGAAGCCCCTTCTATTATTGTAGCGGGCAATCCAAACTGGCGGCCGGCACTTCTGGGTCTTGTGGCAAATTCGCTCGCACGAGAACACTCCTGCCCGGTGTTTTTGTGGGGGCGTGATGGTGAGGACGAAATAAAAGGCTCATGTCGCTCGGACGGCGCGACGAGTGTGATGGATCTGATGCGTACTGCTAGAGAGGCTTTCCTAGAATATGGAGGACACGCGTTTTCTGGAGGTTTTTCTGTTTCCAATGAAGCAGTACACACACTTGAATCGGCACTGCAAAATGCGTACGAGAAAGTGCATACCGAAAAGACACAAGAACAAGCGGCACGTTCCGCTGATGCCCTACTTTTGCCCGATGAAGTAACGCAAGATACATATCGTGTGATCGCACAGCTTTCTCCCTTTGGACATGAAAATCAGAAACCGCTTTTTCTGATGGACAATGTGATGGTATCGTCCGCACGTTTGTTTGGCAAAGAAAAAAACCATGAAGAGTTGCTCTTATCATGTGCCGATGGCCGCACCGTTAAAGCGATCCGTTTCTTTTCCGGAGACAATCCAGAATATAAATTACCTGCGGCAGGCGCGCGCGTTTCGCTTGCGGTAAATATGGAGCGTTCTTCGTTTGGCGGTCGCACCGAACTGCGTTTGCGGATTGTTGATATATTTAATTAACTCATGAGTGCAGATTTTGTTGTTTTTACCGACGGCGCATCCAAAGGGAATCCGGGTCCTGGGGGGTGGGGCGTAGTAATAGCTTTTAGCTTAGGACTTAGTGCTGAGGGCTTGGATGAAAAAGTCATTGAGATAGGTGGAAAAGCAGATCATACAACAAACAATCGTATGGAATTGACCGCAGCAATAAAAGCACTTGAAAAAGTAAATCAACTCTCTGAAAGCTCTAAGCCCCAAGCTCTAAGCCCCAAGCTTATTCTCTACTCTGATTCCTCCTATCTTATAAACGGCATCACCAAGTGGGTGCATGGCTGGAAGAAGAATGGCTGGCGAACAGCAACAAAAAAAGATGTAGAGAATCAAGATTTGTGGGAAAAGCTTGCAGAGCTTACCACAGGATTCTTAATTGAATGGAAACGCGTTGCGGGGCATGCTGATACGCCAGGAAACGCACGAGCCGATGAAATCGCGTCTGCATTTGCAGAAGGAGCAGCCCCGAAACTTTTTTTAGGTTCACGTTCTGACTATAAAATTAATGTAAATGAAATTGGAACGGGAAAAAATTCTCAAAAATCAGGCTCGCGAAATCGTGGTGTGGCCTATTCCTACGTTTCTATGGTAAACAAAGAAATTCTTACGCACAAAACATGGAAAGAGTGCGAAGCTCGTGTAAAAGGAAAAAGGGGAGCGCGATACAAAAAATCTTTTTCGCAGGAGGATGAGCGATGTATTATAGAAGATTTCTCTAAATAAAAATAAAACGGGGGATTACGTCCCCCGTTCATTACATTACCGACAAGAGTTGGTCGCGTTCTTTCATGAGTCGTTCCTTATACCGTTCGAGTCTTTGGTACCGAACAGTACAGTTGCTTTTTGCCCGATCAAAGCACTGCCATAGACACTGGTCTACTAGGCCCAACCTTATAGTCAGTGCCAGAAGCCTTTTGGCGTGTCTCACATCGCTCTTTGCTTTCAAAATTATAGAAGCAAAAATAGCAGAAAACGCAAGAAACAAGATAAGTACGATAATAGTTTGCATAGTTCATCACCTCCAATAAAAGACTAACATACAAAGTTATGCCAGACAAATAAATTCCAATTATAGTTTGAGCTCTTACAAAACAAAAAAGACGGACTCGCTGGTCCGTCTTTTGTGATTACTTGCCCTTACACGCTACTTCTTCCACCACGTATTCCTTCCACCTAGTTCTCCAAGTAGAGGGAAAATACAAAAATAGCAGCTCTTCCGCACCAAGTTCAAGTCTCCAGAGTTTTTTGTATTCTTCAACCTCAAACGGGTTAGTGTAGTAACTGTGGTCTGTAAGCCACTTGCGTCTGTTTGCGGTCGCTTTCGCTAAGTTGTCCAGGAATTCCTCATGCAGATGTTCACGCGCCTCTCTTCGTCTCCTCTGATCTCCCAGAAACCCAGCGATTATAGCAATCATACATACTCCAAAGAACAAATTTAAGTTTGTCATCATATATTGCCTCCGAAAAGATGTTAGCATACACGTTTATGCGAGACAAATGGTTTGAAATGATAGTCGGGGCCTTCGCGGTTGGAGTTTTAGTTAGCTCGTATCTTCCGTTGAGCTTTGGTGTTGCTTTGTTTTTTCTGTCGGTTGCACTAGGGCTGCTCTTATTGGGCGTTCTATCATCATTACGCAATAAGATTCTTTTCCTCGTCGTTCCTCTTTGTCTTACCGCTTTCGTTGGTGGAGTCGCTCGCTACCAACTGACCAGTCAACCGAGTCCTATACTTGGTCAATATGCAGATAAGCAGGTAATTGTGGAAGGAGTTATTGCTTCAGAACCAGATGCACGAGGCACGGGGACTTTTTTGACAGTAAAACTTAATTCTCTTTCAGACAGCAACAAGAAAATTCCACTTTCTGATACGGTGCGTGTTTCAGCCGATCCCTATCCAGAGTTTAATTATGGCGACCGTGTTCGTGTCTCGGGGAAATTGCAAATGCCAGAAAATTTTGAAACTGATACTGGTCGTATTTTTGATTATCAATCGTATCTTGCGAAGGACGGTATTTATTATGAGATTTATCTCCCGAAAATCACTCTGCTTGAAAGTGGCTCTGGGAATCCAGTTGTTTCTTACCTACTTACTTTCAAAAGCGCGTTTCTTTCTGCCGCAAATCAAGTGATCCCAGAACCTGAAAGTGGTTTGCTCGCGGGACTTCTTTTGGGGGAGAAACATTCTCTTGCGGAGGATTTAAACGAAGCGTTCCGCAGATCGGGGCTTGTGCACATTGTGGTGCTCTCCGGCTATAACCTCACCATCGTTGCCTACGCGATTATGCGATTTTTCGGTTGGTTTTCGCGCTTTCTTCCCCTGTTTGCACCGCCTCTTGCCGGCGCGCTTGGCATTATGACATTCACTATTATGGCTGGCGCGTCAGCTACCGCAGTACGCGCGGCCATAATGGCGCTTCTTGTTATTTTTGCAAAAGTCTTGGGCCGGAATTACGACATCAAACGCGCCCTGTTTTTAGCTGGATTTGTGATGGTGTCACATAATCCAAGAATTTTGGCGTTTGACCCGTCGTTTCAGCTTTCGTTTCTCGCGACGGTCGGGCTCGTTTATCTCTCTCCGTTTTTTGAAAAGTGGTTTCGTCGTCTGCCGCAGTGGTTTGGCATGCGTGAAATTGTCGCGGCGACGTTTGCGACGCAGATTTTCGTGCTCGCCCGCTTGGTTGATTTATCGGGGGTGGTATCCATCGTCGGCGTATTCGCTAACATTATCGTACTTCCGTTTATCCCGATGACCATGCTGTTCGGCGCGCTTGCCGGATTCGCCGCTTTCCTGCATCCCCTTATTGCCGCGCCGTTTGCGTACGCGGCGTATGCGCTTCTGCACTATCAAATTTCCGTTGCAAGTTTCCTTGGCAACCTGCCACTCGCTACGGTTTCAGTTCCCGCGATGCCGCTGTGGGCTCTAGGCGCAAGTTATCTTGTGCTCGCTCTCATTATGTACCGGCTCTATCACAAAAATGGGCCAAAATTTTCTCAACCAACATTAAAACAGCCTGGTTCTTGACGTGCAGGCTTCCTGTGCTAATCTAAAACCAGATGTAAACTTCAACGAAAGGAATTATTGTGAGAATACCGGAATATTGGACCTTTGCCAAAGTAGCTCATCGTGCCGCTCATCTCTTAGCAGAGGGGTGGCAAGTTAAGAAGAGGGTGGGAGATGGAGAAATATCTTTCAAACCTCCTGGTGGTAAGCGCTTCTGTTTCTGTGCGATTGAAGCTCTCGGGCGTCATTTCATTGGGCCGACGATTCGGCCAGGCGACTACCCTGAAGCCGCACGCGATATGGGTATCAACGCACGCCTCAGGCTAGATGTTATGACCGCGAACGACTCACCAGTAAATTTTTGTCTAGGAGATGACCTAGTTGACTATTCAGAGAATCGCACCCTTCTTCTCGTCAGCCTCGGCCTTCCGCTTGACCGTGGTTGGCAGAATTGTGTGTCAGACAAGTTCAAGCAGCGCGTGCAGAAAGTTCTTTCCAGCCGGCAGCCGAAAAAATAAGTTCGGTATTTTTCAAAAGCATCCGCCTGCGGCGGATGCTTTTCTCTATATGGGGAAATTTGTAAAGTGGAACCCGAGATTTCACCCTCCACAATAAGAATGCTATAGCATTCTTATTGTGGAGGGTCTCTTTGTAGCCGAGAATTATTACTACGCGTCAGAGAAATTCTTTTCTATGACTTCCCAGTTTAAATTCTCAAAAAAATTCTCTGTATACTTCTTCTTCCCACTGGGCTGATAGTCGGCAACATAGGAGTGCTCCCACATATCAAGCGCGAGAACAACGGCGCACATGCTTAATTGTCCCAAGTGCTGTTCATCCACCCATGCCGTCAGAAGTCTCTCTGTCTGCTTATCATAGTAGAGCATTGCCCAGCCGATGCCGCGTGTAAGTGCAATAGATTTAAAGCGTGCGAGCCATCCGTCAAATGAACCCCACTCTTGGGCAAGCATTTCGCCGAGTTTACTCTTCGGCGAAAGTGCTTTTGCTCCGCCCTCAAAACTTTTAAAGTAATATTCGTGGTTTCGCATACCGTTGAATTCAAACGAAAAGCGGCGATGGATTTCTCCGAGCTCGTACGCGTATTTTTCAGCGTCTTTCGCAAGTTCGTCTATATGTTCCAAAATTAAATTTGCGTGTTTGACGTAGCCTGCGTAGAGTTTCAAATGTTCCTCAATCGTTTTTGCGGAGATACCTTTGAGTGCTGGAATAGTGAATTTTGTTTCTTCAAATTTTTTCATAGTAGTAATTAAGTTACTTTATGATTATTATAGCATTTTGTATTAATTCTTATACCGTTTAGCGTCTTTTATGCAGAAATGGAAAACAAAAGTAGGGTGGATTCTACTGGCGGGTCTTGCGCTCGGCGTTGCTCTCCTTTGGTATGTGCTGTTGCACGAGGATAGACAAGGATTGCTTCGTGTAACCGCCCTTGATATCGGACAGGGTGATGCGATTTTTATTGAAGCGCCCAACGGCTACCAGATTCTTCTTGATGCCGGCCCCGGCCCCGTCGTGCTTCGGCGTCTTGGCGAGTTCATGCCATTTTACGATCGTTCCATTGATTTACTTATTGTCAGCAACCCCGACAAAGACCACATCGCCGGATTTATAGACGTGCTCAATCGCTACAAGGTTTCCCGGGAGATTGAGCCCGGGACTCTCAATGCTTCGGCAGTGTACGCAACATTGCAAGATTCTCTCAAGCGCAAAAATGTTCCGCAGGTGCTCGCGCGTACAGGGGATCGCGTGGTGTTGGACGAGAAGCACGGCGTGGTGCTTGATATTTTATTTCCAGACCGAGATGTACCAACACTTGCAACTAACGATGGTTCTATAATTGCTAAACTTTCCTACGGTGGCACCTGTTTTATGCTCATGGGGGATTCAACGCAAGGTGTGGAGGAATATCTTGTACACCTCTTTGGCCCGGCGCTACACTGTCAGGTGCTTAAAGTCGGTCACCACGGTTCGCGCTCCGCAACCTCTGCCGTTTTTGTTAAAGATATGGCTCCCGAGTATGCCGTCATTTCAGACGGAAAAAATAATACCTATGGCCACCCGCACCAAGAAACATTGGACACGTTGAATAATTTTGGCGTGAAGGTTTTGCGTACCGATTTGCTCGGTTCGGTGACGTTTGTAAGCGATGGAAAGACCGTGCGGCCAAAATAAAAGGAGACCTGGTGGTCTCCTTGCGCTTTAGAGCTCTTGGACAGCTTCAATGCTGATGTTGGTCAACTCTGTTTGGTTCTCATTGAACTTGAAGATGAAGCGTCGTTTTCCACCCCACAGTATGGTGGGGAAGAGATACACCATTTCCGGGCGCATCTTGTGATAGGGGATTTCATTTACCAGAAACCATACGGGCTTGCTCACGGTTATCGTTTGCTTAGGATGACCTTCGTATCGGCGACACAGGTAGATGTGAAGATGTCTGAACAATGTTCCATGCGCAGAAATAAGCCTTGCCTGGGCCACTTTCAGAAGGTCCTGCTCGTGGTTTACTATGCCGGCGTTCGCCGGGAACCACCGAACGGCAAGTATCCGCAGAGTCTTTTCCTCCGGCAGAGTAGCGTACTCATTGTCATTGTAGAAGTTGTAGCCACTCCAGCGCGGATCCAAGTCGCGACTTTCTTTGAAGCGTTTTTGAACGAGGGCGACTTCATGGAGTGTTTTTCGGATTCTGACTAGGAAAACCAGTACTTCGGTATTTGGTATGTTCATATGATCTTGCTGGACTCTACTCCGAGAGACCATTTTTGGCAAGAAAAAAACGGTGCTACCGTTTTTTTCTTATCCTGTACCTTACCTCTCTACCTTTCTAAATCAGCCCCGCTTTTTTGAGTGTCGCGTATACGCCATTTTTCTGGATCGTTTTGAGACCTCTGGTTGAGATTTTGAGCACGACAAACTTTTTCAGTTCAGGTACGTAAATTCTTTTCTTCTGCAAATTCGGATATTTGCGGACCATGCCGGTCGGATTGAATTGCGTCGCACGCGTGCGGTTTGAATACCCGCCTCCAACGCGTGAACCTTTATGTGAAATGGGACAAGTTGATGCCATCGTGGTTGAATGAATGACCATAGTATCATACAATCCTCTTTATGCAATCCCGTCGTTAGAGATCGCATGGTTATGTCCTTGAGTATCTTATCAAAACAACCGCTTCGTAATTATTCATGAGTAGGTTTAGCAGAACACCGGGAACGCGCTTACAAAAACACCAATGAAACGGCGCTATTTATCAATTTTAATCAGGACAATAGGAGTGTCCACAGGAATACTGTGGCGCGCCACCTATCTCTAACGGGATGCAACCCCTTGATATCATATTTTCTATCGCAGTGCTCATCATGTCCGTGGTTGTCCACGAGGTTTCTCATGGCTACGCGGCATCACTGCTCGGAGATCAGACGGCACGTTACCAAGGACGTCTGACACTTAATCCTTTGAAGCACTTAGATCCGGTCGGTTCTATTTTAGTACCGATTCTTACCTCATTTGGGGGTTTTGTTTTTGGGTGGGCAAAACCCGTACCCTTCAATCCGTACAATCTACGAAATCAGCGTTGGGGTGAGCTTATTGTTGCTGCCGCGGGGCCACTTTCTAACCTCACCATTGCTTTGGTGTTTGGCCTGCTTATCCGACTTACTAGTGTAAATAATTTTTTACCAGATTCATTCGTGACCATTTCCGCTATTATTGTAGGCATCAATATTGTGCTCGCAATTTTTAACCTGGTGCCGATTCCTCCGCTTGATGGTTCTAAAATATTATTTGCCTTTCTGCCTGCGCATTTACAGCATATCCGTGAGTTTTTGGAGCGCTACGCGTTTTTCCTGGTGATTTTGTTCGTTTTCTTCCTTTGGAAACTCTTTTCACCCATCATTGTATGGCTCTTTGCGCTTTTGACTGGTCTGCCACTTGGGTAGAGAACTTTCACGAACAGTTGACTTTGACTACATATTGGTGTATTACAAACACCGAAATAGTTAGCCATTTGAACTTAAAAAAGAAAGGACGGTGGCCTTTGAAAACAATAGCTTGTTTTGGAAGTGGTAGCGGTGCTCCGGGTGACGCAATGTATGACGCAATGCTTGAAGTTGGCCGTTTGCTTGCGACGCTAGGTTATCGAGTAGCAACAGGCGGTTTCGGCGGATCGGGAATGGAGGCTCCTGCGCGAGGTGCAAGGGTAGTTGGTGGCACGGCCATTGGCTACACAATGCTCGGCAAGAAGCCGAACGCCTTTATTACCGCTGAAGTTGACTGCAGTAGAATCCCGTACCTTACGATTCCGCCAGAAATGCAATACGGTATACGTTTAGGTCGTTTACTTGAAGCAGATGGCTTTATCATCGCGGCCAACGGCGGGCCGGGAACGATGGTTGAGCTCTTGGCAATCATCAATCTCAACTACAAATTCCCGGCGTGGAAGGCGAACCCGAAGCGATTCACCCTTCTCAATCCTTCATACGGTGTAGGATGGGATGCGAAGATGGGCGACCAACTATCCGAGTTGGGCGTATTTCCACGAGAGATTTTGCCGCTGTATATCATATCCCGAACCCCGCAAGAGGCGGTGGATTGGGTTTGCCAGTAGGATTTTAGGCACAAGGGCTGACGCATGCGTCAGCCCTTTTTCATATCGCTTGCCTTTTTTGCTGGTAAATAGTAGAGTACTCGTACTTCTTGCCGGAAGCTTTTTTGTTTAGAAACATAACGAAGCGAAGCGGAGTATATGTTTCTTAACCCCGTGTAATAAGCGGCAACGGGGAAAGAGTTTTTTAGACACTGTGCCGCCTCAGTGCATAATATAAAATAATTTAATTAAACGGCTATTACACGGGGTGATGATTTTCTAAAACTCACTCCGTTCGTCAAGAAAATCAATCATGCCAACAATCAACCAATTAGTTAAACGAAAGAGAGTCAGTCTCAAGCGCAAGCCGAAATCAATCGCCTTGCGTCGCAGTTTTAATGTACTTAAGAATCGCCCAAACTTTTTTCCATCGCCATTCAAGCGCGGTGTCTGTACGAAAGTCACGACCAAAACGCCAAAGAAACCAAACTCGGCTATTCGTAAAATTGCCCGCGTGCGCCTGACTAACGGTATGGAAGTCACCGCGTATATCCCTGGTATCGGACACAATCTCCAAGAGCATGCACTCGTACTTCTGCGCGGTGGTCGCGTGAAAGACGTCGGACTTCGCTATCAAATCGTACGCGGCAAGCTTGATGCCGGTGGAGTAGAAGGGCGCAAGAAGGGTCGCAGTCAATATGGCGCAAAGCGAAATGCTGGCGTAGCCGGAGCAGCAGCGAAGTAGGAGTTATAAAGTTAAACGTTATAAAGTTTATAAAGTCATAAAATTTTTTACTTTACGAACTTTACAACTTTAAAAACCTGATAAACTAATTTAATGCGACGCAAACTCAAAAAGAAACCAATCATAGAACCTGATATCACGCACAAGTCGGAGAAGGTTTCTAAACTCATCAATTACATGATGTTTTCAGGTAAGAAAAACACCGCGCGTGAAGTGGTTTATGACGCACTTAATTTTATGCACGAAAAAACCAAGACCCCTCCGCTTGAGGTTCTTGATGCAGCTCTCCGCAATACTGCTCCTAATATGGAAGTCCGTTCACGACGCGTTGGAGGTGCAAACTACCAGATTCCGGTTGAAGTTCGTCCAGACCGACGCACCGCACTTTCTATGAAATGGATTATTTTGGCCGCTCGCGCAAAGAAAGGAAAACCAATGCATATCAAACTTGCTGAAGAACTCATCGCCGCTTCAAAGAACGAAGGGGATGCGGTGAAGAAGCGCGAAAACGTGCATAAGATGGCAGAGGCCAATAAAGCCTTCGCCCACTTCGCCTGGTAGTCTTTCTTTAGTTTTTTGCGACTTGCTTCGCTCTCGCTCCGTTTGCTCCCGCAATGTAGAGGCATACATTTTGGTCACAAGCCTCGCTCGCACCTCGCAATCCATCAAAAATCTAAAGAAATACGCTCAATAACTTAAATTAAAAAACGGGCTCATCAGAAATGATGAGCCCTTGAGCTATTCGCGAGTTTTTGGTTCCGAAAAACTGATTCTACCTTTGCAGGTGTTGACGTTGTACCAACCCCATGCGCGAGCTTCAGGGTGTTGCCCGCCTACTGTGCCGCTTGGAACTGTTAGTATTCCTTTGAAATCCCAATGTCCTTCCGTATTACCTTTCGAAAGACTCGTGATGCGTATGGGAGGTTTCTGCCAGTACACTCGGAGGTGTTGAATGACGCGCTCTCTTTTTTTGTTTTGGTGTTTGTCGTGTATGCCATCGATGTTCATGATAAACCCAGGATGGCGAGTACCTCCAGAGTATCCATGGAACATCTGCTGTGGTTTTGGATATGGATCAATCAGACATAAGGCGAGGTCAAACGGATGTTTGGGGCCATCGGTAATGGCGAATGTTTCTACGGCTTTTTGTTTTTTCATAAGATGATCCTCTTTATATCATCTTCCACAATGCCTACTCTATGTCAACCTTTCTGCATTTTTCTGATATTTTGTATTTGCCGATATCTAAACCTGACGCAGTCAATCTTCGCAAGGTTATAGCTAAAAAACAAACATCAAGTTTCAACTTGATGTTTGTTTTACGAATCACTATTATTCCTGAGGTATTACTTACAACTACATTTTACTTCCGCTTCGTTGCATCCGGTGCATTTAGGCATGCAGTGTGCGCCACCATGTGTGTGGGTTTCAACATGGGCGACAGACTCCTCGCCACAAATATCGCACTTGTAGCCACTCGTAGGCCCTTCACATTTCTTGCAATTCATAGATTTAAAATTTTTTGAACGATACGACCTTGAAAAGTATATCATAATAACCCTTTTGCATTTTCAAACGTTTAATGTATTATGTATCTACGCCTGCAAAGGTGTTTTTAATTTATCAATTTTGCATTGTCATTTTCCATTTTGATTTTTGCAGTTTACACTTGAACTATGAACCGAGACTATCCGTTAGAAAAAGTTAGGAATTTTGGGATTATAGCGCATATTGACGCTGGTAAAACAACCACGTCTGAGCGTATTCTTTTTTATACCGGCATGACGCACAAAATCGGTGAGGTGCACGAGGGAGATACCGTTACCGACTGGATGGAGCAGGAGCGCGAGCGTGGAATCACTATTACCGCTGCGGCCATCACCTGTTTTTGGAATCCGACCTATATGGGTACTGATACATCCAAAAAAGTACGTTTTAATATTATTGATACTCCTGGGCACATTGATTTCACCGTTGAAGTGAAGCGTTCTCTTCGCGTGCTTGACGGGGCGGTGGTTGTTTTTGACGGAGTCGCAGGTGTTGAGCCGCAATCAGAGACCAACTGGCGTTATGCCGACGACGGAAATGTCCCGCGCCTTTGCTTTATCAACAAAATGGACCGCATGGGTGCATCTTTTGAGAAATCTTTTCAGTCTATTCTTGATCGCCTTTCAAAGCAGGCAGTCCGTTTCCAGATTCCTATCGGCCTTGAGGAACATCATGACGGTGTCATTGACCTCTTGCGCATGAAGGCCTACAAGTTTGAAGGTTCAATGGGGGAGAAGGTGATTGAGATGGATATTCCGGCAGATCAGATGGAGGAAGCTAAGAAATATCATCACGAGCTTGTGGAAAAAATTGTTGAGCATGATGATGCGCAAATGCACGCCTACCTTGAAGGAAAGGAGATTCCGTTTGCGGAGCTCCAGAAGACAGTACGCAAAGCTGTGATTGGTAATAAAATGTTTCCTGTATTTACCGGTTCAGCGTTGAAAAACAAAGGCGTTCAGTTGGTGCTTGATGCAGTGGTAGACTATTTGCCAAGCCCGCTTGAGATTCCAGCGGTGGACGGTATTGACCCAAGAACTGGCGGACCAGCCGTGCGCCATGCGGACGACAGCGAGCCTTTTTCAGCCCTTGTATTTAAATTACAATCAGACCCGTTCGTTGGTGCTCTTTCTTTCTTCAGAGTTTATTCAGGAACGGTAGAGGCGGGTTCATACGTGTTTAATTCCACGACGGGCAAACGTGAGCGCCTTTCGCGCATCGTGCGCTTGCAGGCAAATGAGCGTGAAGAAGTGAAGCAAGTGTTTGCTGGAGAAATTGCGGCGGCGGTAGGTTTTAAAGAAGCAAAAACTTCGCACACACTCTGCGACGAAAATAATCCGATTGTCCTGGACCCAATCAAATTTATGGAGCCGGTCATTTCACTGCGCATTGAACCAAAAACAAAAGCTGATCAGGAAAAAATGGGCCTTGCGCTTAAGCGCCTCTCTGACGAAGACCCGACATTTCGCATTTCAACTAATACCGAGACAGGTGAGACCATTATCTCTGGTATGGGCGAGCTTCACCTTGAAATCATGGTGGATCGCATGAAGCGTGAGTTTACTGTGGAAGCCAATGTCGGTAAGCCACAAGTGGCCTATAAGGAGACTATTTTGGCTGAAGCTGAAGCGGAGCACAAGTACATCAAGCAAACAGGAGGCAAGGGTCAATACGGCCATGTACGGCTTACTTTGCGACCTATGAAGCCCCTTGTTGAAGGTAAAAAGATTCCTAAAAACGTTAGCCGCTATGACCATTTTGAGTTTATTGACTCCATTAAAGGGGGTGTGATTCCACAGGAATTCATTCCAGCCGTTGAAAAAGGTGTCAAAGAAGCCACTGAGCGCGGTATTTTGGCGGGGTTCCCGATGGTAGACGTTTCGTGCGAGCTGACATTCGGTTCCTATCATGATGTTGACTCATCTGAAATCGCCTACAAGATTGCTGGATCGCAAGCGTTTCAAGATGCCGCTAAACGCGCCAAACCTGTGCTTCTAGAACCGATCATGCGCATGGAAGTTGTAGTACCAGAGAAATTTGTTGGAGATGTCACAGGGTATCTTGCGTCCAAGCGTGCGTCTATTGATGACGTCGGCGAGCAGGGGATGAATAAAGTTGTCTCTTCTAAAGTGCCACTTGCTGAAATGTTTGGTTTTACCACTGCACTTCGTTCCATGACTGAAGGCCGTGCCTCTTCAACTATGGAATTTGATCACTATGAAGTTGTCCCTCCTAACGTAGCTCAAACAATAATTGAATCCCGAAAATAGAGCGAGTCAGCTGAAGTGTAAATCACCACCTCTCGCCCCGTTAGAAACAGGCCGCTTGTCGGTCGCTGTTTCTATTGAGGTACCGCCAAATGTCGCGCAGACCATCATTGAAGCGCGTAAGTAAATAGTTATCCACATTTCATTTTTATCCAAGAGAAGCAAAAACGGCCTTAGACGGCCGTTTTTGCTTCTTGTGTTTTTGTGAAATCTAGAACTGTGGATAATTCCATTGTTTCGTAAGGGGATAGGGGAGATAATCTTTGATGTAGGTAGAGAGACCTACGGACTTCTCAAAAACGGCCGAATGGTGCATGTGCACTAGTCGGTTTTTTGTTTTTTGAGAATTTTTTTATTAGGATTAGCAATAGTAACCACAATCACATGTCAGTACTTAGTAGCGTTGTACTTAGAAAATGAATAAGCTTGTAAAATGGATTCAAATATGACATACTGTTGCGCAGTCCTCTCTCTTGTCGGGGGGGGTAATTATAGTAAATTACACAAAATAATGAAAAATAAAATTCTCCTTTTTGGTTTAGCTTCGGTGATGGTAATGACTGTCGCGGTGGCCGGTTTTCCTGTTTCTGGTTCGGCTCAATCAGTTTCCGCTTCGGCTCAAGCATCGGGTTTAACAGCCGATCAAGTTAATGCGATTATAACTCTGCTCCAGTCTTTCGGCGCGGATCAGAGCGTTGTCACTAATGTTCGGATTTCCTTGACTGGTGGAACACCTACGGGTAATGATAGTAATAGTTTTTGCTACACATTCACTCACGATTTAACTGTGGGCAATACAGGGAATGAGGTCGCTTATCTAGAGCGGGCTTTAACACTTAACCTAGGTATAACTATTGTTGATGATAATAAGCCGGCCACTTTCAGTGAAGAGACAGCCGCGGCTGTTGTAAGATTCCAAGCCAAATATGGCATTCGCCAGACCGGTTATGTCGGACCTTTGACGAGGGCGCAATTAAATAAACTTTATGGGTGTGGAAATACTACACGACCTTCTATTACTGTTATTACTCCTAATGGAGGAGAAACATACGCAAAAGGAACGACACAAACTATTGGATGGCAGGACAAAACCAGCACTACGTCTTTTTCTCCAACGCGTTACGACCTAAAACTTGCACCATACTACCCGCCTTGTACCGGTCAGATTTGCCCCGCCTACTCTTATGTTAATCCATATACGATTGCCACGGGCGTGGGCGGTCAGTCCTCTGATTGGTATGTAGGAAAGATCGTGAATTATGACGGAGGTGGAGGAACTGCACCTGATGGAGCTTATACCGTCCAAGTTTGCCAAACAGGTACTGACCGTTGCGACTCAAGCGATTCGTACTTTAAGATTACGTCGGCCGGTTCTAATCTCTCTCCCGTTATTGATGGGGTTTCCGGGCCGACATCCCTTAGTGTCGGCGCGGCGGGCACGTGGTCCGTTAGAGCTCATGACCCCGAGAACGGTACGCTCTCGTATAACGTTGACTGGGGGGATGGGGCAGGTGTTGGGGGTGGAGGTTCTACAGCGTCAACTGCTTCGGTACCTTATCAAACCACCACTTTCACCCACAGCTACTCAACAGCCGGCAGTTATACGGTGCGGTTCACTGTACGGGATTCAGTTGGTCTCTCCGCACAATCAAGTATCACGGTGCAGATTGGAGGAGCCACTCAATCTTCCTGTCCCAATTCGCAGAATGCGTATGTCGGATATGCCCCTGCAACCGACGCATCGCTTTTGTTTGAGTATCTGCCGAACGGCACCGAAGATCATGCAGGCCAGTGGAGTCAATTTACTGCAAACGGTTCGCCTGACTATAACTGGAAGGCAGCTCTTGTGGTCAATTCGCAAAAAACTATTAAGTCCATGCTTATAAACACTGGCTATTCAGGTCTCTCCGGCACTACGGGAAGATGTGTTGATGGAATCTTGCCTTGGCCGGTTGTGGTCTTTTCCTCCAATGGACGCCAACTCAATACAGATTATGACCAAATGCTCGGTACTTATAGCTACGGTACGTATGGGTTCAATATATTCGGTCAGAAAAATTCCTCTGATCCAGCCTTCAGGACATTCATACTCGTTGTTTATTTCACAGATGGAACGTATGTTGCCAGTCCTCCTACCCCGGGCACAACAGCTACCCAACGATCTGCTACCATTACCAGTGGCGGACAAACTACTTCTTTAACGCCAACTATCTCGGGTACGGCAAGCGGAGTGAGTCAAGTTGGAATTGTCTTAAGTAATAGCGGCGGGAAGGTGTATGGTAGCGGTTTGGTTTCAGTGGTAAATGGTAGTTGGTCAGTAACGGTATCGCCAGCACTTGTTGTGGGCCAATACATGATGTATGTCTACGACGCGAACAATAATCAATTGGTGAGCGGCAATCTCAACGTTACCTCCTCCAACACAAACCAACCCTCCATCACTGTCATAAACCCAGTCGCCCCGGAAAATTACATTGCGGGAGGACAGCCAGCGTGGGCAGTCTGGTCCTCGGCTAATCTGCCCGCTTCAACCAATATTGATAGTTTGCAATTCACTCTTATCTCATCCGGAGGTGCCAGCTATCCATTGAGCGTTACCAAAAACTCCAGTTTCACCGTCGGCTTCAATGGTAACTACACCAACAATGGGATGTCAGTTGTTAATGAAATGAGCATTCCCTCAAATGTTCCACCGGGACAGTACAAACTCAAAATTGTTTGTTCTTCGTGCGGGGCCGGTGGCGTAAGCGCTATTGGCAGCAGCGCCTTCACGGTACTTCCTTTGACGGTGGCTCCCTCTATGACAGTTACCGTTCCCGTTACCAATCAGACCGCCTACGCTGGAGGAAAACTTGACGTGCACTGGACAACGCAGAATATTGCCGCGAGCGAACCGATTGTCATCTGGGCGTTCAACAAAGACAATCAGACTATCGGTTACAATCTGGCGGGTGGTCCCGGAGTGCCTAACACTGGTAGCTATACGGTAACACTCCCCTCGGGTATGACGTTAGGTCAGTATAGGTTGCAACTCCAATGCACAACCTGTATGGATAAATTTGGTACTCAAACGGCAGTTTATAGCCAGGTGTTCACGGTCGCGGCGCCAGTTTCAACCGCCCAACCCTCCATCACCGTCACAAGCCCGAATGGGGGAGAGAGCTTTGTCTTAGGCGCTTCCATTCCTGTCACATGGACGCAGACGTTTGATTCGGATTCTACCGGAGTGTACGTAGTTGATACCGCACAAAGTACGCTGTACTCATCCGCGACAATAAGGAGCACGGTCGGAAACAATCAATTAACTCTGCCGGGAAACGCAATTCCTTCGGCTGGCAGTTATAGAGTCAATATTTGCTCTCCAATAAGTACACATAATTATTGCGACCCGAGTAACGCCCTTTTCACCGTCACTGCTCCTACCCAACCCACTGTTACTGCTCTTTCGCCTTCTAGTGCTCGTCCCGGCACATGGATTGCACTAGACGGCACTAATATAATTGATGCGGCGCCCATTACCGTCAGACTCTTCAATACAAATTACTCCGTTACAGTCACAGGCCAGTGGGACCACCCAGGAGGTATCTACTTCCAGATTCCAACCACCATACCTGTAGGGACTTATGAAGTTACCATATCCAACGTGAATGGGACGAGTCAGTCATACAAGTATCTTCAGGTAACGACCTAGTACAAGCACTTAGTAGCTCCATAACAATAAAATATGAGCGAAATAAAACTCCTGTGTCCGCCAAGAGTACTTCTATTACTCCCGGAACCGCAAAAATCTCCCTACTGGGAGATTTTTGCTTTCAGGGTCTGTGGCTCTTAAATTTGAAGATTATTTGACGGCTATAAGCCTTTTCTGCTATGATTCCCGTTACTGCTTGGAAACGCTCCCTCGCTTATGGCGAGGCTAATGCGTTGTCGTGATAATTTTCGCGTGCTAAGCAGGTTTATCAATATAGTAACTACCCGAGTTAGGGCATTATTTCGCGCCTCTACCTCGTGGAGTTACTAGGACTGACACAGTTGGCACATTTCTTCGTTGCTTCGTTCGGGGGCTCCCTCACCATACTAGAGTATGTTTCGGTCGCCTCCTCACTTGCGCCTTGAACTGCATCCAACTGCGTAAGTTCTAATTAAGAAAAAATAATCATGGCTACATTTGATCGCAGCAAGCCACACGTCAACGTTGGAACCATCGGTCACGTTGACCACGGCAAGACGACTCTGACCGCCGCCATTCTCCACTCTTTGGCGCTTTCAGGTCAAGTCGTGAAGGAAAAGAAGGTTGACGAAATAGACAACGCGCCAGAGGAGAAGGCGCGCGGAATAACTATCGCGCTTTCGCACCAAGAGTATACGACACCACTGCGCCACTACGCGCACATTGATGCTCCTGGACACGCCGACTATATCAAGAATATGATCACCGGCGCGGCACAAATGGACGGCGCGATTTTGGTGGTAGCTGCAACTGATGGTGTCATGCCGCAAACGCGCGAACACATTCTGTTGGCACGACAAGTCGGGGTACCTAAGGTAGTTGTATTTCTCAACAAGTGCGACATGGTGGAAGACAAAGACCTCATTGACCTTGTTGAGGAGGAAGTGCGCGACCTGCTTACCAAGCAGGAGTACGATGGCAAAAATACGCCTATCATTCGCGGTTCTGCACTTAAAGCTCTTGAAGCAACGTCAAAAGACGATGAATGGGTAAAGAAGGTTCTTGAACTTACCAATACGCTTGACACGTTCATTCCACTCCCTGTGCGCGACACCGACAAGCCATTCTTGATGCCCATTGAAGACATCTTCTCTATTGAAGGACGCGGAACGGTCATCACCGGAAGAATTGAGCGCGGTATCGTGAAAATCGGCGAGGAAATGGAAATCGTTGGTATTAAAGCAACCGCAAAGACGACCGTCACGGGTATTGAAATGTTCAACAAACAGCTTGAACAAGGACAAGCCGGCGACAACGCAGGAATTCTTTTGCGAGGCACGAAGAAAGAAGATGTGCACCGCGGACAGGTTCTTGCCAAGCCAGGCTCGGTTACTCCTCACACGGAATTTGAAGCAGAAGCATATATTCTCAAGAAAGAGGAAGGCGGACGACACACGCCGTTTTTCGCTGGCTACAAACCACAGTTCTACATCCGCACCACGGACGTAACGGGTGAAGTTACACTTGCCGAGAAAGTTGAAATGGTGATGCCGGGCGACACGGTGAAATTCAAAGTGAAACTCGTGGCTCCGGTAGCTCTTGAAGAGAAACAGCGATTCGCGATCCGTGAAGGAGGCAAGACTGTTGGTGCTGGGGTTATTTCAAAGATCATCGCCTAAATTAGTTTATAAAGTCTCTAAAGTTATAAAGTTCATAAAGCCAGAGAAAATGTCATACTTTACAAACCTTATAAACTTTTAACTTTACGAACTGAATTACATGGCAACAGCCACAAAGAAAACAGCGGTCAAGAAAGCGGCGCCCCGGAAAAAGGCGGCGGCCAAAGTCACTGCAAAAGCAGAGGCAATAAACAAACTTCGTATACGCGTGCGTGCCTATGAGCACAAAGTGCTTGACGCATCTGTAAAGCAAATTATGGATACAGCACTCCGCTATGACGCTGAAGTTCAGGGCCCGACTCCGTTGCCGACCGAAATCAAAAAGTACACCGTCAACCGCTCATCGTTCGTTCACAAAAATGCGCGAGAGCAGTTTGAAATGCGTGTGCACAAGCGCTTGATTGATATTCTTTCTCCATCACCGAAGTTGATTGAAGCACTAACAAATCTTTCTTTGCCGTCAGGCGTCAACATTGATGTGAAGATGGTTTAACTAATGTGGTACGAACGCGGACAGACGCGGAATTTACCCCGAAGATAATACAAAAAAACGCCTCTGGTAAGGCGTTTTTTTGTATAGTTGTAATACTTCGCTATTTTTGTTATCTTATGTATATATCAAAAAGCTTTCTACGAAAAATCTTGTCTGGAAAGAAGGTAAATACTATGTTGCCCAGTCTTTGACCGTGGATGTTTCAAGCTTTGGGAAAACTAGAGCCGATGCACTTAGCAATCTTCACGAGGCGGTTGCGCTTTACTTGGAAGACGCACGAAAGAGCGACATTCACACTATAGAGCATCCAGAATTGGTGACGGCTTCTGTCGTCTATGTCTAAACTGTATTCTTCCGCACATATCATCCAAGTCCTCCAACGGAACGGTTTCTTGTATGTTTCTCAAAGAGGGAGTCATGTAAAATTCAGAAAAATGGTAGGGAAGAAGATATATACGGTTATCGTGCCTGCTGGTCACAGGGAGATACCGCACGGAACATTTCGCTCCATTCTCCGACAGTCTGGATTTAACTTAGGACACTTTCAGATATCCTAAGTCCCTCGCTTAAACTCATTGAGGCACTGACAAATCTTTCACTCCCATCTGGCGTCAACATTGATGTGAAGATGGTGTAGGTACAAAATAAGTTCTCAAGTACAAAAAACGGCCCACTAGGGCTGTTTTTTGTTTAGGAGGGGAGGATTGACATATCTTAATTATCTGATATAATTAACTTAGAAGTATCCCCCCTACCCGGAGCCCCCAATCCGAACACTCAATTAACCAATAATTTTTTTGTAATCATACCACGGACAAGTGGTCTTTTTTGTTTTTGGAACTCTTGTGCGAATGCTTCTCTCGGTGTTTTGTAGTTC
>Ga0209542_10001567_pt1 | contig 53354 bp, 39 predicted proteins | sample RifCSPhighO2_01_FD_184028 | JGI IMG/M metagenome (GOLD analysis project Ga0209542, IMG submission 184028) | Soil microbial communities from Rifle, Colorado - Rifle CSP2_plank highO2_0.1 (SPAdes) (version 2) | ecosystem: Environmental > Terrestrial > Deep subsurface > Rock core/Sediment ... | reverse complement strand
TCCTTGGTTGTCATAGTTAAATATTCCATGTGATTGATAAGTTAATACTATTAACTTACCGTACCACACAGACTTACTATGACATTTCTATTTCCCTCAAGTGTGACATTATCATTTCCGTATTACAGCCCACGTCGTGTTTGCAAAAAAAAAGATCCAGAACATTCTGAATCTTTGGAAAAACTATGGATTATGATTTTTCTCAATTGTTATTGCTAGCTATTTGTAGACCTGCAGCCATTCAAAAAGGTGATGGGATTTATCGATATTGATAACCCTTTTTATCGCCGGATGGATCCTGGCAATATCCAGAGCCATCAACGCCTCCAGTAAAGCAAGGGCTTCTTTTGGGCTGATGCCCAAGTTCGTGCTTATTAGGGAGGATACGTCATCCGTTTCTGAACTTCCATTCAGATCGGATTGGGCGATTCTTGCCATCATTTTCAGATTGGCACTATCTTGTCCATTAATTTCTTTGCCGTCGATCAGCTTATTTAAGGTTTGGAAGAACGGGTTGTCTCCGGCCAAAAGCGTGGATGAAGCCTTGATTTTGACCTCCCGGAACTCTTCTTGGCGCAAGATGGTCCCATGTACATTTGAAGAATCCAAAGACCAAAACTGCACTTTTTTATCCTTCATTTTGGCGGCATTACCTGACATGATCCAATGGCCATCCCCGCTGACAAAGATGATTTGCTTCGGGGCGACGTTCTTGTGTAAATGGTCTTTGATCCATTCCAAAACGGCAAAGTCTACTGCGTCTTTCATTCCTCCCAGGTTGCCAGCTTGTTCCGTTAAGACCGGGCAAACTTCAACCTTCACCCCAAATTTACACATCAAAGCGTTTATCAGGCGCCAAGAAGTGCCATTAAAGTAGGCTGGAATAAAAAAGCGAAAATCATGGATTTCTCCAAGGGCCAGTCCTTTTTCAATGATTTCACCGGTAACAGTTTCCATTGAAATAGGGTTTTTTTCCCGCGCCTCTTTGTCCTGTATTGCCCACCGCAAGTTTTCGTAGTCACCAATGATGGATAGCTGCATTTTTCCCTCATGTGTTAGGTGCCCAGTAAAATGAACTGTATTAATATTATAGAAATATTAAATATTTGTCAAGTATTGACAATAAAAATTAATAGGTGTATAATTAAAAAATAGGATAAGAATAGCTCTTTTAATAACATTTCACACGATTTTGCCTGTAAGCCTATTTATTGGTAGGATCGTGTGAAATATCCCTTGTTTAAGGAGTTTAGAATGGTCAGTATCGCGAACGTTCTGTCTGTCGTGTTCATCTTCCGTATTCCGGTTTGGGTATGGCGCAAACATGCCCTCAACTTCCTGAAGAACTATTTCCGGGAATACGGCGACATCCGAAAGGAGGGCAGCGGCATGAATAGTGCGCAGCGCGCTGCTCAGCCGAAAGGAGAAATCTTCCTTCAATCCACATGTAACTGTGGGCTGAAGGAAATGTTTGACAAGCTCTTTTGCGAACACAACTTCGTCGTCTTTTCCGCTTCATGTGAAGAGAAGGACGACAAGGTCACGCTCCGCTTCATGCTTTGCCCCGATCGAGATATTGAATGGGATAACCCACGCCCTTTCAAGGAAATGACGGAAGTGCTCGGCCAAGTTTGCGCCATGGCGAGCTACCGGACGATGGGGTACAACAATCAGTATCTCAAGGAAGGCCGGGATCCCGACCAGATGCGGGCATTGAGCATCAATAGTGATCAGCCCGATTGGCTCCTTGATCCAAACGGACAGCCGATTCTCGCAGGAGAATCGCAGAGTCCCAAGAAAGCGGAGCGGCATCTCACCATTACCGAAAACGGGGAATTTGAGCTGGTGTTTGAGGTGGTGTAGGAAAACACCCCCACGGTCAATAAGGGCCGGACTGCAATAGTAGTCCGGCCCGTTTAATTATATTTTTTAATTGGGGCCAGCGCATAGAGCTGCTAGCGGAGATTTTTTATATAAATTTCCATATAATTCCTCTGTCATGAAGGGCATAAAAGGATGCAATATGATTAAATATTTTTCATACATCTTATATAGTAATGTTATAGAAGTTTCAATATCACCTTCAGATTGCATTGACTCCATATATTTTTCCAACTCTGCAAGAAAGCTGCAAACTTTTTCCTGTGCAGATGAAAACATATATTTTTTAATATATGAACCTATCGTTTTGGCAAGTTTTTCCATTTCTAGCAATAACCGTTCATCTTCAGGAGACAAGATTAGATTTGCATCTTCGTTAAGTTTATATTTACTCATTGAACCTACAACATTGCCTAGTTTCCAAAGCCGGCGGGAAAAATCTTGAAAAGTTTCCAATGTTTGTTCTGAAAAATAAAAATCTTCTTGGGATGCAATATAAGACACAAGCGCCATTCTTGTTGCATCGGCTCCGAATTTTTCAAGATAATGTTCCAGCGATACGGTGTTTCCAATACTCTTGCTCATTTTTTGTCCGTCTTGGCCTTTTAATAGCGGATGCAAATACACAAACCTGAACGGCAGTTTTTTTGTTGCGTAAAAACTTAGTAGTATTTTCCGTGAAACTGACAATCGCAACAAGTCATGTCCGATAACAATCGAATCACTGGGGTAGAAATAGGAAAAGTCGGCACTATTTTGTTCACCAAAAACGATGGTTGCCCACTGTCCGGAAGAAAACCAGGTGTCAAACGTGTCAGTTTCGGGCAAATAAGGTTTGCCTGGCTCTTGTTCCAAAGCCCACATTGCTTTTTCGCCAGCATAAATGCGCTCAAGACCCTCGTGGATTTCGTCAAGTGTAATTCCCTGCTCCAAGAAATCTTTTAGGTTGCCGTATTGTCGCTTTCCTCGCTTATCGACAAACCAAACCATAAAATGTTTTGGTTCTGAAACATCGTAAAAAATGGGGATTCTAATTCCCCATACATTCTGGCGAGCAATCGGCCAATCACTCATTTTTCCCATCCATTCAATAAGCCCTTTCTTTTTCCAGTGGGGGAAAACTATGAAGTCTTCTTTTTCTACTGCCTGCATAGCAGGTTTTCTCAGAGGATTTTTTGGGTCGTCAATACTTAAAAACCAGGTGAATACGATAAGGTTTTCGGTTGTGTGGCCTTTTTTACAAAGTAGAACGGGCTCAGTATAGGATTCGTTAATACTTTCAATGCTGCCGTTTTTTTCTAATAAAGAGATTTCCTGAATTCTTGCTTCCGATGGTTTTAATCCGGGATATCTTTCAATCATATTTCCTTGCCAGTCCAGCAGATTACGACTTGGCAGTGAATTTCGGAGGGTATATTGATAATCGTAGCTTTTAAAAGACGGGCAAAAGGGAGATAAGAATTCTTCTGCTTTTTCCGGATTCCATTTTCTTTTACTCACAATGACTTCTACTGACTGTCCGGTTACCGGATTGATAAGCGTTTTTCCGATATATTGAGAGTGTTTTTGGTCGTTGGGGTGCACTAGTACATGGCTGACGGAAAAAAGGAATTCCGGGCGGGTAATTTTTAAAGTGACGTGCCCGGTGCCGTCCTTTCGATCGAATTTTATATAATAAAGCGGTGTCTTTTTTTCAGCTTCCTTCAATTCAATCTCTGCCAAAAAAGTTGCGCAAGAAGGGCAATAATTCACCATATATTGCCGCCGGTAGAGTAAATTATTCCGGATCATTTTTTTAAATGTCTGGTCAACCGATAACAGGGATTGGTTGTCCATGGTAAAGCGGAAGCGGCTCCAGTCCACACTTGCGCCCAGTGTTGTTAACTGGTTTTTTATAATATCGTTATTATCCTCAACGAATTTTTTAATTTTCAAAAAAAGTTCCTTATTGGTATAATCTGCTTTATCTTTGCCGTTTTTTTCAAGTTCCCGTTCAAAGCTTACCTGTGTTTCGTATCCTCCGTGATCAGTGGATGGAATCCAAAGGGTTGGCTCTCCATTGGATCGGTGGTATCTGGCCAGAATATCTTGCATTGCAACCATCAAAGCGTTTCCGATATGCATAGGACCACTGGCGTTAGGTGGCACTAGAAAAATAGAAAATGGCTTTTTGGTTTTTTCTATTTTTGGAGAAAAAATATTGCTTTTTTCCCACATCAACTTGATCTTTTTTTCAATTTCTTTATGATTAAAAATTTCCTCCATAAGGTTATTTTTTATCTATTATACTAATATACCAAAAAATCGCCCACGAGGCGATTTTTTGGTATATTACTTATTTTGCCAATTTCAGGCTCATGCGGTGCTCTTTGGGCTCTATGAGTAAAATTTCGAAGCTATAGCTCTCGCCTGCTTTTAGGGATTCTTCCATTTCCTTCTGGGATGCAAATTCAGAGATATGGCATAACCCCCGTATCTTGGGCATTACTTCAATAAATGCTCCAAACGGGCTGAAAGAGATAACTTTTCCTTTAATAATATCGCCTTTTTTATGATTTTTTTCAACTTCTTCCCAGGGGTTTTGCTTTAAGCTTTTTAGCGAAAGAAACACCTGGTTGTTATGGATGTCTATAATCTGGGCTTTTACCGTTTCGCCTACTTTCACAATTTCCGTAGGGTTTTGAACCAGTTGCCAATCTAATTCTGAAATATGGATCAATCCTTCAATGCTCTCGTCCTTTTTTTCATTTCCGCTTGTTTCCACGTTAATTTCCGCGGAGTTCTGCGTAGCTGGCTCACTAGCGAGCGGAAACCGTATGAATACGCCAAAATCTGCAATGCCGGTGATTTTTCCTTCAATAACATCTCCTTTCTTATAGTTCGTAAGGATTTTTTTAATGGCTTGCTCGGTTTTTGCTTTTTCAGATAAAATCAATTTGTTTTCCGCTGCCAATAAATCCAGTATTTTAACTTCTAAGGTTTTACCGATGAATTTTTGCAGTTCTTTTAATATCTTGGCTTTATCGGCATCGGCAACCCTGGGGTAGTTTTCCGGAGATAATTGGGAAACCGGCAAGAAAGCGGGAATATTGTTGATATTTGTTAGCAAGCCGCCCTTATTGACTCCGGTTATTTTTACCTTGATGATTTCTTCTTTTTCTTTCATTCCTGCCAGTTTCTGCCAGTTAATTTCTTTGGTGGCGTCGCGCATGGAAAGCTCCCGGTAGCCATCCTCATTTTCCAGTTCAACAATTTTTGCAAAAATTGTATCTCCTATTTGCAGGTTTTTTATCGCATCTTTAACTTCATAGAACTCTCTTCCATAAATGATGCCGGTGCCTTGGTTGCCCAAATCAATGTAAAGAGATGATCGGTCTCTCGCAACCACCTTGCCTTCCACAATTGAGCCGATTCCCGGCGCATTTGAAATTTCCTTTACTGTTTTTTTAGCAATAACTTCTTTCATAATATATGTTTTAACCAGGCGAAAAATTTGTGTATTTTTCCAGCTGGCTTGTTAATAGTAATACCTGCCATGCTACCTTAATTTTTATAATTCCGCAATAGTTGTATCACCCCCGCAGAGTTGAAACTAAAAATCAGGTGTGATAAAATAATTAAAAATTTGAATTTTGTATCTTGAAGCTTGAATCTGGAATAGAATACTGAATACTGAATAAAGAATTCTAAATTCAACATTCAATTCAAGATACCAGATACAAGATTCTATATTCTAAGTTTATGGCTAAACTTACTTGGGCAGGGCAATCCTGCTTTCAAATTTCGGTTTCTAACGCAAAAGACAGCCAGGCGAATGTTGTCATTGACCCGTTTGATGAAAAAATAGGATTGAAAGTCCCCAATTTTGAGGCCGACATTTTGCTGATCACTCATCACCATTACGACCACGATAATGTAAGGGCCGTAAAAGGAAGCCCCTTTGTAATAGATGGTCCCGGTGAATACGAGATAAAGGGAGTTTTTGTACAGGGAATTTTTTCTTTTCATGATGGCGCCGAAGGGAAAGAACGGGGAATGAATACCATTTATATGATTGAATCAGAAGGCATTAGGCTGTGCCACTTGGGCGACTTAGGGCAGAAAGAATTGACCGATGAACAATTGGAAAAAATAGGCATTGTTGATGTGCTGATGATTCCAGTGGGGGGAGAGTTTACCATTGATTCTTCGCAGGCCCAAAAAATCATAGGCCAGGTAGAGCCTAAAATGGTCATTCCCATGCACTACGAACTACCGAAATTAAAGGTTAAGTTAGATGACGTAGGGAAATTTTTGAAAGCCATGGGCAAAAATGCCGTTGAGCCGCAGGATAAATTAACGGTAAAAACAAGTACGCTGCCCAAGGAAGGAGAAATGGAAATCGTAGTTCTAAAACCATAAATTTGCATTTGCATGGATTTTTCTGAAAAAATTAAAGAGGTAAAAGAGTATATTGCCCATTTGCAGGCGCTTCCAGAACACAAAAAGAAGATTATTTTTTTTACGGTTATCATCATTTCAGCGCTAATTATGCTGTTATTGGAAATTAAGTTAACCCAAGACAACCTTGCCAAGATAAAAGAGTCTGCAAAATCAATAACCATTCCGCAGTTAAATATGCCAGAAGGCAACACGCTTAATCTTCCTAATATACCTTTTAATGAGCCAGGCGATTCTACTTCAACCGTTTCTGAAGGCGACGCAGGCATATTGCAAAATGAAAATCCGGATATTGAACCGGAAGCAGAAGATTTAGAATTAGAGCCTTAATAATTTATGGCTGAAAAACAAAAAGAAGAAATTTCAAACATAGGGAAAATCAACAAACGGGAGATTGTTGACGAGCTGAAAGAATCATACATTGATTACGCAATGTCGGTGATTGTTGCTCGTGCGCTTCCTGACGTGCGGGACGGCTTAAAGCCGGTGCACCGGAAAATTTTGTATACGATGAATGAAATGGGATTGGGTGCTTCGGCAAAATTTAGAAAATCGGCAACTGTGGTGGGAGAATGCTTTGTAAAAGATACTTTGATATTATCCAGGAAAGGATTGGTTCCTATTCAAGATGTGAAGATCGGAGATCGAGTATATACCCAGAAAGGCATGCAAAAAGTTGTTCAAACGTATGAAATGCCCGAAAAACCTTTACTAAAAATAGTTTTAGATAACGGTCTTTCAAATGTGGTTACGCTTTCCCAAAAATTCAAAATTCTTACTCCGGATTGGAAGTTTGAATGGAAAGAGGCCAAGGACTTGACCAGCCAAGATTATTTAATAATAAAATCTGATTACCCTAAGATTAGTGATCAAGTAAAATTACAGCAAACTGGAAAAAATCAGCCCACCCATCTTAATAAAAACCTTGCATATCTTTTAGGTTTATTTGTTTCCGACGGATGGATTTCGGAAGATTATTCAAAGAAAAAAACCGCACGGATCGGTTTTACCGCTGGAAACGATAAAGAAATAGCAGAAAGAATAGTTTCTATTTTAAAAGAAGAGTTTGGCCATCAGTCTTCTATTGAAGAGCGGATTTTTAATGGAATCAGCCGTAAAAAAATTTATAATGTAAGAATCAATAGCAAATACATTAATGAGTTTTTTGTTCAGAATTTTGATATCCGGGGAGCAGGAGCTTTAACCAAAAAAATACCCGATGCAATTTACCAATCACCACCTGAAATCATATTCTCTTTTATTTCAGGCCTTTTTGAGGGTGATGGATATGTATCACACAAACAAAATCGCGTTAACTATGTTTCAATTTCAGAGAGGCTAATAGATCAACTTATGGTATTGCTTTTATCGCAAAAGATATTTAGCAGTAAATATAAAATAAATACTTTAGGCAAGGACAGCTTTGTTTCAGATAGAAAAATTAAGGTAAAGCACTTACCATATTATTTAGAATTAAAGGGCGAGAATGCAATAGCTTTATCATCACAACTTGATTTAGCCTCAAAAAACAAAGGGCAAAGAGCGATAAAACTTGGATCAAAAAAACTTACAAGCTACGACAGAAAAGGGCCAAATAGGTATGATATTATTCCATATGCAGGCAATATTTTATTCCGGGAATTAAGCAATCATCATTTGGGCGGAGGATGGTATCAGGATGCAGAAGGAGAAAAATTCAGGATGGGAGTAAAATACCCCGACGGAACAAAGATCAGGTATAGCTCGGATTTGCATGAAATACCATTGAGGAAAACCCAAGTTATTGAATGGGGGATAAGAGATAAATTAGAAAAAATAGACTCTTCCCGTTTTGAATTCCTAGAGGAAGTTATTAAAAATAATATCTATTTCTTAAAAGTTTCTTTGGTAGAGCAGGTTGCACCTCAAAAAACATTTGATTTTGAAGTGGAAAACGACCATGAATTTGTTGCTAATGGAGTAATTTCTCATAACTGCATGGGGAAGTACCATCCGCACGGGGATATGGCTATTTATGATTCTTTAGTAAGAATGGCGCAAGATTTTAACTTAAGATATCCCTTAGTAAACCCTCAAGGAAATTTTGGTAGCGTCGATGGAGATTCTGCTGCTGCTCCGCGCTATACAGAAGTAAAATTGTCAAGACTAGGCGAAGCATTACTAGGAGACATTGATAAAAACACTGTTAATTTTGTTCCTAATTACGATGGGACTCGGCAAGAGCCGGCGGTGTTGCCTTCGCCTCTTCCCCAACTGCTCTTGAATGGATCGTTGGGTATTGCCGTGGGCATGGCAACCAATATCCCGCCCCATAATTTAACCGAGTTAATAGATTCCATTGTGCATTTATTAGACCACCCTAAGGCCGAAACTCCCGACTTATTCCAGTTTATCCAAGGACCTGATTTTCCCACCGGCGGCGTTATTTATGACCAAAAAGAGATTATTTCGGCTTATTCGCAGGGCAAGGGTTCCATTATTATGCGGGGCAAGGCTGAAGTGGTAGAAAAAAAAGACGGTTCAGAACAAATTATCATCACTGAAATTCCCTATCAGGTGCTAAAATCAACGCTGGTTGAAGAAATGGCAAACCTGGTTTCAGAGAAAAAAATTGAAGGCATACGGGATATTAAAGACTTGTCAGATCGGCAGGGAATGAGCATTGTCATTGATGTTAAACGGGGATTTGAACCTCAAAGGGTCCTTAATAGGCTGTATAAATTTACCAATCTGCAAAAAACTTTCCATTTGAATTTGCTGGCTTTGGTTGATGGCATCCAGCCGGAAATCCTTTCCATTTCAGATGTGCTTAAATATTTTATTACCCATCGCACCGAAGTGGTAACGCGACGCACCAAGTTTGACTTGGAAAAAGCCAAAGAACGGGCCCACATCCTGGAGGGTTTGATGATCGCGCTTAAAAACATTGATGCGGTTATTGCTGTCATTAAAAAATCAGAAGATCGGGAAGATGCCAAGAATAACTTAATCAAGAAGTTCAAGCTTACCGAACGGCAGGCCGTGGCCATTTTGGAAATGAAACTTCAGACATTGGCGGGGCTGGAAAGAAAGAAAATAGAAGATGAGTTAAAAGAAATACTTGAAAAAATTAAAGAGTTGACTGCTATTTTAAAAAGTCCCGAAAAACTTAAGGCTATTATCAAGAAAGAACTGCAGGAATTAAAGGAAAAATTTGGCGACAAGAGAAGGACAAAAGTGATAAAGCAGAAATTGGGAGAAATCACCGAAATTGACCTAGTCCCCCTGGAAGATACCATGGTTACCCTAACTACGGGCGGATACATAAAACGGATTAATCCGGGTACCTATAAAATACAAAAGCGGGGCGGCAAGGGCATTATGGGGATGAAAACCATGCAGGAAGATATTGTAGAGCATTTCCTTTGCGCCTCAACCCATGACAATTTGCTCTTTTTCACTGATTCGGGAAAAGTATTTCAAACCCAGGTCTATGAAATTCCAGAAGGGACTAGGGTAGCTCGGGGCCGCGGGCTTTCCAACTTTTTGGAAATTTCACCTAATGAAAAAGTGCTGTCACTGGTTCCAATGGCTAAGGCCCAGCCTTCCGGAGCGCGGCAGGAAAAGTATTTAGTCATGGTTACCAAAAATGGCCGGATCAAGAAAACGAGTTTGGATGAATTTGATAATGTCAGAAAGAGCGGAATTATTGCCATAAAATTGGAAAAGGGCGATTTGCTGAAAAAGGTAGTTACTACCACCGGGGAAGATGATATTATGCTAGTCACCAAGCAGGGAATTGCTATTCGGTTTAAAGAAAAAGACATCAGGCCTATGGGAAGGGGAGCTGCGGGAGTTAAGGGCATACGCCTGAAGAAAGGAGATGAAGTAGTTGGCATGGATGTCATTTCAGCCGTTATCGGTCCAGATGATAAAAAGATGAAAAGGTACATTTTGGTGGTTATGGAGAATGGATATGGGAAGAGGACGGAAGTTTCCCAATACAAGGTGCAAGGCCGAGGGGGATCTGGGATAAAAACGGCGAACATTACTTCTAAAACCGGCGGTATTGTGCTTTCGTTTATCTTAGATGATTCCACTGATGATGAAGACTTAATCGTAATATCCCAAAAAGGCCAAGTGATAAGGACTGTTACCAAATCGGTATCGGTATTGGGAAGGGCGACCCAAGGGGTAAGGATTATGAAGTTGGATAGCGGGGATAAAGTGGCGTCGGGATCGTGCTTGAAAGAGTAGTTTTTGAGAACTTATTTTGGTATAATAGAGCAATGAATCTAGAATCTCGTATCTTGAATCTGGAATAGAATAAAGGAATGCTGAATTCAAAAAACTTCATATTCCAAATTCAATTCAAAATTCAATTCAAGCTACCAGATACAAGATTCAAGATTCCAGTACATGGATTTTTTAAAAGTAGATGAAGTCCTAGCTAATCTTGATCTGAAAGATACGATGTTAGCCTGTGAGTTTGGTTGCGGTTCAGCTGTGTTTACCCTTAGCTTGGCAAAGAAGCTTAACAAAGGAAAAGTGTATGCTTTGGATATCCAAGAAGAAAAGCTCTCCGCATTGCAGGGGAAAGCAAAGCAGGAACATGTCAGCAATATCCAAACGATACTTTGTGATTTAGAAGCTGCCAAGGGATCTACCTTTCCCGATAATGCTTTAGATTTGGTATTAATCCCCAATGTACTCTTTCAGGCTGAAAACAAGTATGCTATGATTAATGAAGGGAAAAGAATTTTAAAACCACAGGGACAGCTTTTAATAGTAGATTGGTTGAAGCGCTCTCCCTTTAGCCCGAAGAATGGCATGGTAGCGCCAGCCGAGGTGAAAAAAATAGCCGATGAGCTTGGCCTTTCATTAAAAAAAGAATTTGCCGCAGGAGATTATCATTACGCCTTACTATTCATTAAATGAAAAATTTTGTCTTTTCAATCGCTCTGATTATTTTGTTAGGCTTTGGGGGCGTAGCAGCAGCTGAAGTTATTTCTATTGCAAATCCATTAGGGGCGAATAGTTTTGGAGAATTGATTGCGAATATTACTGAATATATATTTGGATTAATTGCGGGATTAGCGGTGGTAATGTTTTTATGGGCTGGTATTCTTTTCTTAACTTCCGCGGGAAACCCCGGGCAAATTGAAAAAGCAAAAAAAGCTGCCCTGTATGCTGTCATAGGATTGGCAATTGGATTGGCAGGCAGCGGATTGATTGAACTGGTAACCAATATTATTAGTGGAAATGGATAATGAAATTTAAAAGGTCGATTATAGTTAACATCCGCTAAGTGTATATAACCTAAGGCGGAAACATAAAATGAACAAAAAATTAGCTATAGCAACATTAACCCTAATGGCCTTGCCTTTGGCCAGCATGGCTGATATTGACCCAGGACCTACCCCAGGATCGTCTCCAAATCTGGATATTGTAACTCTTATTAACCAAGTATTGAACCTTATCTGGCCTATCTTTATTGGGTTTGCCGTAATTATGTTCCTAGTCGCCGGATTCCAGTTTTTGACTGCCCAGGGCGATCCAACTAAAGTAGCGGGGGCCCGACAATCATTGATTTGGGGAGCTGTAGGGGTGGCCGTAGGAGTCATAGCATTCTCAATTCCATTTGTCATCAGGAATGCCATTGGATTGTAATAATAGGTTTACATTAAAATTTCAATCCAGCACTATTCATAATGATGAATAGTGCTGGATTACAAGCCTGTTATAAAAATTAATCTATTACCTTTATGAGTAAAAAATTAGCAATTATATCTACATTAGCTTTTCTTATGGCATCTCCGTTAGTTGGCTTGGCTGATATTGACCCGGGACCTACGCCAGGATCAGCGCAAAATTTGGATATTGTTACCTTTATCAATGCCATATTAAATCTTATCTGGCCTATCTTTATTGGGTTTGCCGTAATTATGTTCCTAGTCGCTGGATTCCAGTTTTTAACTGCCCAGGGTGATCCAACCAAAGTGGCAGGCGCGCGACAATCTATTATTTGGGGAGCCGTTGGCGTGGCCGTAGGCGTGTTGGCGTTCTCTATTCCGTTTGTCATCAGAAATGCCATCGGATTATAATGAAACTCTTTAGAAAAGTTTTTAGTAAAGTCGATACAAAAAATTAATCTCTTATTATAAAATGAACAAAAAATTAGCTATCGCAACATTAACCCTAATGGCCTTGCCTGTGTTGAGTATGGCAGATTTTCAACCTGGGCCAGTTCCAGATACCAATCCGAATCTTGATGTCGTGGGTATTTTCAACGCAATATTTAATTTTATCTGGCCATTCTTCATTGGGTTTGCCGTAATTATGTTTATTGTTGCCGGATTCCAGTTTTTAACTGCCCAGGGCGAGCCAGGAAAAGTGACGCAGGCAAGAAACTCGCTTATCTGGGGAGCCGTTGGCGTGGCCGTGGGCGTGCTGGCATTCTCTATTCCGTTCGTCATCAGGAATCAATTGAATGCGTAGTTTATTTTTAGGTTGAGGATCTTAGAAATCCAATTACTTGTTGAATAATTTTTAAAGATGAATAAAAAAATAGCGATAGCATCATTGACTGTCTTAATGGTATTACCCTTGATGAGTATGGCCGAATTACGCCTGCCTTCTTCTAATCCTGATTTTAGCGTATGGACCATTGTTACGGCAGTACTTAACCTTATCTGGCCCATTTTCATTGGATTTGCCATTATCATGTTTATTGTTGCCGGATTTGAATTCCTTACCGCTCAAGGGGAAATAAGCAAAGTAGTAAAAGCACGTCAAGCTGTTATTTGGGCATCAGTTGGTGTGGTAGTGGGCGTATTGGCATTCTCACTTCCTTTTGTCATTTGGAATCAACTTGGCGTATAAGATTTACAACTGTTTGTTAATGAATACAATCTGTTTATGATAAGCAAAATAACCAAAAAATTAACTGCAATGGCAGGCATGTTATTGCTAATGATGCCAGCGCTGTCCTTGGCAGCTATTCCCAAAGAAGGCGGAATTAGCAGTATCGGGGCGATAGTATATAACCTATTGCTTCCCATATGGGAAGCTTTTATTGGTTTTGCAATTGTTGCTTTCATAATAGCCGGTTTTAAATTTTTAACCGCCCAGGGCAACCCAGCTGAACTTAGTATCGCTCGAAAAGCGGTAATATGGGGAATGGTGGGAGTAACAGTTGCAATACTAGGATTCTCCATACAAGACATCATTGAGAAAAATCTTACAGGAACAAATTATTGGAGTCAACAATAACGCAGTATTATGCCAATAGATATCAATGCAATTATTTACAGGTTTTTAGATATGGTATTGTGGCCTATTTTTGGAGGGCTTGTAATAGTAATGTTTATCTATGCGGGAATTTTATTTGTGACTGCCCAAGGAGATCCCAGTAAAATATCAACGGCAAGGAAAGCGGTATTATGGGCGGTAGTTGGAATTATTGTGGCGTTTGTAGCCTTTTCTGCAGTGAAGCTCATGAGAGAGATTCTCGGTGTCTAGTATATTTATTTTTGGGTATGGAATTATATGTCCCGCAGAGCGGGACTTTTTTGTTATTATATGCTATAAGGGAAAAAAATATGCCGAGGTGGCGAAATTGGCAGACGCACTAGCCTTAGGAGCTAGTATTCGAAAGAATGTGAGGGTTCAACTCCCTCCCTCGGCACATCAACATAAAAGCGGCACGATATATATCGCGCCGCTTTTATGTTTGCTAATAGCTATTTAAGATAATGCCACTTCTTCTTTTTTACTCTCTTCGCTTATTTTTGGTATTTTGATTACTAGTACTCCTTTATCCATTTGGGCGTTTGCCGCCTTAGTATCTATATTTTCAGGGAGAACCACCTTTCTTGAAAAGGGCCCCCAATAGCATTCCTGGTAAAAATATTTTTTCCCTGGACTATCATAGGGATCCAGTCTTTGCCCTTTTATGACCATCATATCTTTTTCCACTGAAATATCTAAGTCTTTTATCATGACCCCGGCAATAGCAGTTATCACGACAAACTCTAAATCTGTTTCAAAAACATCTACTACCAATTCACCCTCCGCATTAAAGATGGTGCTTTTATTTTCTGTAGTATCTATAGGGGGTTTTTCTATGGTTAACTTTGTTTTTTTTGCCATGAGAATAATTTAAAATTTAATTTAATTTACAAGTACTGTTTAGTTTTTTAACTTCATCAAACGCATAAATTACCAATACTGCTAACGATAATACTATCCCGATAGGTATAATAAAGTTCGCCGGACTCTTTAATGCTATTATAGAAAAATTATAAAGTCCATGCAAGAAGGTTGCCGCAAGAATCCCAGCAAGGGTTAGGGGCAGCCTCTTTTTAGCCTTACAAAACGATAAGACCACAAAATATCCTAGAATAGCCGAGCATAGTGTATGCAGGAATGTCGCTCCTATAAAACGGATAAAACTTATGATGATGGTAGTTTTGATTACCGTGTTAAACGGCACGCCGTCTAAGGGTGAAAATAAGTACAAGATATTTTCTAGGGCTGCAAACCCTAATGCTGCCACTACCATATAGAGCATAATATCTAATGGTTCGTCTAATGCAGAACTGCCAAATACAGCTACTTTCACTACAAAATATTTAAACAGCTCTTCGGTTAAGGCGATGATGATAAACCATTTTATCAGATCAATGAAGATAGGAAAATGGATAAAAAATGGGGAAAATTGGAATTGCTTTAGCAGTTCGGCAAGGCTTATTTGTATAAAAAATACCGGAATAGTAACGAGGCTCCCATAGATAAAAATTTTCAGGATCATTTTTTTGGGTTCAGGGTGCAAGTCTTTGCTAAGGTAATACAAAAGCCAGGTTATGCTGGGCAGAACTCCAAAAATAAAATATAAAATGAGGCGATAGTATTCCATAAACGCGAATCTTGAATTTTGTATCTTGAAGCTTGAATCCGTTACATTATTCTAGATTCCAGATACTAGATTCTATATTCTATTTTGGCCATTCTGAAATCATCAACAATTGTTTTTTATCTTTTATAGGTCCCGACTTTGTCGAGGATCCTCGATTGCTAGGCAATCGGGACAGCTGCTGGTAAATTTCTTCCGTAATAAACGGCATAAAAGGATGCAGCATTTTTAAACAATCAGAAAGTATCTGCAGCAATATATATTGAGCAGCTTGTTTTTCCTTGCCTTTTTTGGCCAGGGCAGATTTGCTTTCTTCTATGATCTTATCACAAAAAGTATGCCAGAAGTAATGGTATATTTTCTCTCCCGCAATATAAAATTTAAAATCGTCCATTAATATGGTGGTTTCTTTAGCCAGCTTTTTAAGCTCTTTTATATGTTTTTTTTGCAAAGCATTTAAAGATGCCTTTTTTGTAGGGTTATAATCTTGCAGATTTATAAGAACAAACCGGCTGGCATTCCAAATTTTATTTGAAAAGTTCCTATAGCCTTTGATTTTATTCTCATCTAGCGCCAAAGACTGGCCGGGAGTATTTCCCATAATTAATCCTATCCTTAAGGCATCAGTTCCATATTTTTCCGTAATTTCTAAAGGATTAATTACATTTCCTTTGCTTTTGGACATTTTTTGTCCTTTTGCGTCCAAAACAAGTCCGTGTAAATATACATATTTAAACGGAATTTTTTTGGTAGCATATAACCCCAGCATAATCATCCTTGCTACCCAGAAAAATATAATTTCTCCTGCGGTTTCCATCACATCGGTAGGATAGAAAGTTTTAAAATCTTTTGCGTTATGGTTTGCTGCAAGCGCAGCGAAAGGCCACTGGCCCGATGAAAACCAAGTATCAAAGACATCGGGATCTTGTACAAATTTTGCATCGCAGAATTCGCACTTAGGCTTTATTGGTGAAATGATTATCTGTTTGCAATGCACGATATTTTTTTCGTGCCCTTTTTTAGGTATGCATATGGGTTCGTGGTGCCATGCCGGAATCTTTATTCCCCAGACAACTTGGCGTGATAATGGCCAATCTAAGATACTTTCCAGCCAATGCAGAATGATTTTTTTGTAATGGTTAGGGATAAAAATAACCTGATTTTTTTGAATAGCTCTGATGGCGGGCGCAGCTAGGGGCTTCATCTTTAAAAACCACTGCTCTTTTACCTGGGGCTCAATGAGGGTGTTGCATTTATAGCAGGTTTTTACGACATGCTTATAGTTTTCTTCAATTTTTTCTACGAGTCCCTTGGACTGCAATTTTTCTATAATTTTTGGCCTAGCTTCGTCAATTTTCATGCCTACAAATTCTCCTGCAATTGGCAGCAGTTTTCCTTGAAAATCAATAATCGGCTGTTTGTCTAAGCCATGCCGTTCAGCGATGCCAAAATCAATGGCATCATGCCACGGGGTTATAGTCATGGTTCCCGTGCCAAAATCCATATCTATGGATTCATCTTTAATGACTGTAGCCTCTACGGGGCCGTTTATCCATTCTAGGGCTATTTTCTGCCCTTGTGCATACGCTTTGTACCTTGAGTCCTTTGGATGCACTACCACATATTTATCTCCAAATTTTGTTTCAGGCCTTGCGGTAGCAATAGTAAATGGGCCGTATTTTAAATAATATAACTTATCTATTTTTTCCGTATTTTCTGTTTCAAGGTCTGAAAGGGAAGTTTGGTGCTTTGCGCACCAATTAATTATTTTTTTGCCTCGGTACACTAGTCCATCATTATAGAGCTTCTCAAATGTTTCGTAGACAATTTTTATAATTTCAGCGTCTAGGGTAAATTTCTCGCGTGACCAATCGCAGGAGGCCCCTAAGCTTTTTATTTGGCTTTCAATATTTTTTTTGTTTTCTAGGGTAAATTGTAAAATTTCTTTATATAATTCTTCGGGAGCCATTTTAAAACGGCTTCTTCCTTCTTTTTCTAATTTTTTTTCATACACTACTTGTGTTTCAAAGCCGGCATGATCAAGCCCTGGCAGCCATAATGCCTTAAATCCCCGCATTCTTTTGTAGCGGATCATAATATCTTCAATAGTCATTACCAATGCGTGTCCTGCATGCAGGTTCCCATTGGCATTTGTGGGGGGCATGATAATGGTAAAGGGCTTCCTTCGCCTCGCCCTAGCTTTAGCGGAGGCAGGTGGCAAATTATCCGGATTAAAAAAACCGCTGTCTTCCCACAGCTTGTATATCTTATCTTCTATCTTTTTAGCGTCGTATTGCCCCTCAATTTTCATTTTTGTTATGGCAGATTACTAATCTCGTTCTTTAATTTTATCAAATTATTTGCTAATTCTCAAATTCGCGTTGGCTTTCAATGACTGCCAGCGCTTTTTCTTGGTACGGTTAAAGTACGCGGCAACGGCGATCATTAAACCGTTATCGGTGCTCAATTCTTTCGGCGGCACTAGTAATTCAAGCTTCAAGCTCCTAGCTTCCAGCTCCAGAGTGAATCGCTTGCGCAATTCATCGTTTGCTGAAACACCTCCGCCAAGAATAATAGTTTTCGCTTTATAGTTCTTGACTGCATTGATAGTTTTTTTAATGAGGACATCAATGATTGCTTGCTGGACTTCAACACACATTTGTTGAATAAATTCAGGAGTTAATTTTGAATCCCTTACCTTATAGAGTACAGCAGTCTTTAAACCCGAAAAGCTGAAGTCATAATCTTTTGAGTTTATCATCGGCCTCGGCAAAAATTGGGATGTGCGACTCCTCAATTTTTCTAAGGCGATTTTTGAAATAATAGGACCACCGGGATACCCTAAGCCTAAAATTTTGGCGCACTTGTCAAAACATTCGCCGGCAGCATCATCGCGTGTTTCACCGATAATTTTATATTTTCCAATGCCTTTCATTAAAATAAGCTGGGTATGTCCTCCGCTGACCACTAAACTTATTGCGGGAAATGGTCGTGAGTTTGGAATTTGGAATTTTGAATTTGGAATTTGTTTCGGATTTCGGATTTCGGATTTCGGATTTTCGTTAACTTTTGGCAAAAAGTTAACGAGTATATGTCCTTCAATGTGATTTACAGGGATAACTGGAATATCCCAGAAATAGGAAAGCGCTTTTGCAAAATTCACTCCAACCCATAAACATGGCTCAAGTCCCGGGCCATGGGTTACTGCAATGGCATCAATATTTGGCTTTTCATACTTTTCCAAGAATTTTTTTATATCTTCAAAAAGGGTATTTTCTTTTTCTAAAACTTTTTGAACAGTTATTAGCGGTCTTGCAAAGTCCACGGCCGTAGGTTTTGTAAGACTTTTAATTTTAAGCAATTTAGCTTGTTTTAGAGCCTGCTCTAAAACTGGAATTAAATTGCATTGGTGTTCCCGTTTTGCCATCATAGGGAAAACTCCTCCATAGTTTTGATGGATTTGCTGGGAAGAAACCACATTGGAAAGCACCTTAAAAACGGGCGTTTTGTCGCCCTTTGCTTCCAAAATAGCAATTCCTGTATCATCACAAGATGTTTCTATAGCTAAGATGCGCATAAGCCTTTTATACAGGAAAACTTGCCTTTTTTCAATTTCTGGGCTAAAATTCAGGTACATTTTGCCGCTATCGTCTAACGGCTAGGACACTAGGCTTTCAATCTGGTAATCGGGGTTCGATTCCCCGTAGCGGCACATGGAGAAAAAGGAGTATTTAGAAATTTCAAAGGCGAGCGATATAAAAAATAGAAAACAAAGAAGGCTGTATCGCTTGTTTGAAACATTGCCGGGTATTATAAGTTTGGGGACTCTTGCAGGAGTCTTTGTTTTTTCATGGATTCTGCCTTCATGGGTGGGAATCTTTATCATCTGTTTTTGCTTTTATTATTTATTCAGGATTTTTTATTTTTCTCTTCACCAGATTATAGGATATTATAAAGTAAAATCCCACCTTGCTACTGATTGGTTAAAAAGCTTGAAAAAAATAAAAGGCAAAGATTGGAAAGCCATTTACCATATTGTTATTCTGCCTACCTATAAAGAGGGAGGACATATCATACGGGAAAGCCTTAACTCGTTAGTGAATGCGGATTATCCTAAAGAGAAACTCATTGTAGTCTTAGCTTTGGAAGAAAGAGCTGGGGATGAATTTAAAAATATAGCAAAGAACATAGAAAAAGAGTATGCTGATAAGTTTTTTAAATTTTTAACGGTTATCCATCCTGATATTATTGAGGGGGAAATTGCAGGGAAGGGATCTAACGTGGCCTATGCGGGAAAAAAAACGCATGATGAAATTGTAGTTCCATTGCGCCTTAAGCATGAAAATATTTTAGTTTCCACGTTTGATATTGATACCAAAATCTACCCGCAATATTTTTCTTGTTTAACGTGGTATTATTTAACCGAAGATAATCCTCAACGGGCAAGCTATCAGCCTGTTCCGGTCTATAATAATAATATTTGGAGAGCTCCTTTTTTTGCCAGGGTTGTTTCTACTTCAAACACCTTTTGGCAGATGATCCAGCAGGAGAGATCAGAAAAGCTTACCACTTACTCTTCTCATTCTATTCCCGGCAAAGTGTTTTTTGAGGTTGGCTACCCGTCAAACGTAGTGTGCGATGACAGCAGGATTTTCTGGCGGGCATACCTTTATTATAACGGGGACTACCGGGTCGTGCCTATTTATTATTTGGTTTCTATGGATGTGGTGGATTCGGCTAATATCTGGAAAACTATGGTTAACCAATATAAACAGCAAAAACGCTGGGCGTGGGGATGCGTTGAAATTCCCTACATTATTTTTGGTTTTTTGCATAATAAAAAAATCTCCCCGTGGCGCAAAATATCGCATTTATATATCTTAATTGACGGCTATTGGTCATGGGCAACGGCAGCTCTTCTGCTGTTTATCTTAGGCTGGCTGCCCCTATTCTTAGGAGGCAATAAATTCAATTTTACGGTTTTATCGTTTAATTTACCCGTGTTAACCAGTAGGATTATGACTATCGCCTTAGTCGGCATTTTGGTTTCTGCTTTTTTAAGTATGATGCTTTTGCCTGCGGTTCCAAAAGGAGTAAGTCGTATAAAAAAAATAACCATTTTTTTGCAATGGATATTTTTGCCCGCCATTTTAATTATCTTTGGTTCGCTGCCGGCGCTGGATGCCCAAATCCGCCTGATGCTAGGCAAATACATGGGTTTTTGGGTTACCGAGAAATTACGTAAATAATTTCTCGGTAAGTTCTTTTACATCCTACAGGGAGGCACTATCATGGCAGATGAAAACGTGTTGGTAGAAATTTCTGTTGCTTCGGGTTCTGAACAGCCATTAGAAAATCCAATCAAAATAAAAGGCTCCAGAAATTGTTCTGAAGCGTTGGCTAAATTGCTAAAAATTGAGAAAGGCGCTTCTGCTATCGTGAGATTGGCGAATGAAGCAAGGCAGGAAGTCAATCTTCTTATTGATAAAGAAGGCAAAGTGTCTCTCCTCATTTGACGTATACGGCCCGCTGGATATCCACGGGTCTTTTTTCTACTCAAAGTGGATTTTTTTTTCAAAATGTTTTACTCGCTCTTTTAACAGAAGATGATTCTTTAACTCCGGGTCTTTTTCTAACATTTCTTTTGCGGCGGCTCGTGTTTTTTCAACCAAAAATATATTTAAGATGCCCTCCATGGCAACATCAGGAATGCCCCATTGCTGGCTTCCGTAGAGCTGGCCCGGGCCCCGGATTTCTAAATCTTTTTGGGCCAATTCAAAACCGTTATGGGAATCAACCAGGGCTTTCAACCTTTTTCGGTTAAGCTGGCTTGGGTCAGTAGTGAATAAAAAACAATATGATTGCATATCACTTCTGCCGACTCTTCCGCGGAATTGATGCAATTGGGCCAAGCCAAACCGTTCGGCTCCTTCAATCATCATGACGGTTGCTCGTGGCACATCAACGCCTACTTCCACCACTGACGTGGAAACTAACACATCAATTTCGCCTTTTTTAAAATCCAGCATGATCCGTTCTTTTTCCTTAGGCTTCATTTTGCCATGCATCATCGTGATCCTTAAATCAGGGAAAATTTCTTTTGAAAGTTTTTCATATTCTTGCGTTACCGATTTAGTCTCATTACCGCTAATTAAACTATAATTTTGTGGAACAAAAGAGCCCGTCGTCATTCCAGCTTCTAGCTTCAAGCTTCCAGATTCTATCTTTGGGCATATGACAAACACTCCTTTTCCTTCTTTTACTTCTTTGCGGATAAAGTCATAGGCAGTTTTTCTTTCAGAAGGGTCTACAATAACCGTTTTTGTTTTTTTTCTGTCTTTGGGCATTTCTTTTATCAACGATAAATCCAAATCACCATACACGGTTAACGCTAGTGTCCTTGGGATTGGCGTGGCTGTCATTGACAATAAGTGGGGAACTAGCCTGCTGTTTTTTGTAAGTTCGGCGCGCTGGGCAACTCCAAAACGATGCTGTTCGTCAACAATAACCAGCGCCAGCTTTGAAAATTTGACCGTTTTTTGAATTAATGAATGGGTGCCGATTACCATAGGTATCTGCCCAAATTCTAAATCTAGCAGCAGATCTTTCTTTTTTACTTCCTCAATTTTTCCGGCTTTGTATCTGAAACTTTCTTTGCCGCTTAAATACCCAATGGCCACGTCAAACTTTTCCAGCATTTTTGAAATACCCTTAAAGTGCTGGCTTGCTAAAATTTCCGTAGGCGCCATAAAGGCGACTTGATGACCGTTTTTTACAGCGCTTAATGCTGCCATGGTTGCCACGACAGTTTTTCCAGATCCGACATCACCCTCCAGCAACCTTGACATAGGCGCCGGTTTTTCCAAGTCTTTTAAAATCTGGTAGCTGCATTGTTTTTGTGAATCCGTTAATTGGAAAGGCAGGGATTTTGTAAATTCCCGCATAAGTTTTGCATCCATGGGACAAGCAGGTGCAGTTTTTTGCATGAGTTTTGCCCGTTCTTTTAAGATAGAAAGTTGGAGCAAAAATAAATTTTCAAACGCAAAGCGAGCCTTTGCCGCATCGGCGTATTCAAATGAATCAGGGAAGTGCGCCTGCCATAGTGCTTTTTGAATTGGCAGGAATTTATGTTTTTTAAGAATTTCTTCCGGCAGTATTTCAGGCACTTTGTTGTAAAAGTTAGCAAGCAGGGGCTTTATAATGTATCTTAGCCAGCGCGAAGTGACTCCACGAGTTTCAGAATATACCGGAACGATTCTGCCAGTATGAGTCAGGCTGTGGTTATCAGTAACTTCATTGATTTTTTCGTAGGCGGGGTTATTTAAGTAAAGCCCGCCTTTGCCAAGGCTTACTTTTCCGGCCAGGCATACAAAGTCATCTTCTTTCAATGATTTGTCTATATATGGCTGGTTAAACCACAAAGCTTTTATGGATCCGGTGTCATCTTCTATGGTAGCTTCGGTAATGTCCACCCATTTTTTAAAAGTTCTAGTAGTGCCTATTTCAATAATTTTTCCCTGTACGCAGGCGGAATAACCATTCTTGAGTTTATTAATTTCAACGATATTTGAAAAATCATTGTATCTGGCGGGGAAATAACAAAGCAGGTCTTGGACGGTTTTGATACCAAGTTTTTTTAATTTTTTCTGGTATGCTGTTCCAATTCTCGGGATTTCTTCAACTTTGGTTTCTATGGTTAACATAAATATATCTTAACAAACAGTTATTATTTAAACAATAAAAAAGCCGTCCCTTTGGACATGGCTTTATGGTTGCGCCTTTAGTTCAGATTTAATAGTCTAATTTAACTCCCAGCTTATCAGCGAGTTTTTGTAACCATTTTTCATGACGGTCAACTTTATGGCTTAACATCACCATTTCTTGAAAGTAGGTGTCTGCTTTTTTAGCATATGTGTCAACTGAGGTTTGAAGGTTGCTAAAATCTTTATGGTATTCGTCTTTAAAGTTTTCAAAATCAACCTTGGTAGGAAATTTAACTTCCATTGCAGATAATAATTTTTCAATATCGTTATCTTCTAACATAACTCTATTATAACTGCATAAGCATTTGTGTCAAACTTTTCAGCGAAAAAGCGCCCGCAAGCGCTTTTTCGCTGTCAAATGTTAAATATCAATTGTTAGATGTGGGCTTCTTAGTATGCCCCGAATCCACTTCATATTTGGTGTTTTGTTGCTCAAAGAAGTTTACCAGCTCAAGCACGTCGGTGGCGGTGCTCATCCATTTTGCCGGATTGGTTACGTTGTATTGCTTTGGCAATCCCAACTCCTGCAACCTGCGGTCTGCCACATATTGCACGTACTGGTTTACATAGTCAGCATTCAATCCAAGGATTCCATTAGGGAACAAGTCTTTGTTATACGCGGTTTCTATGTTCACTCCGTCAATAACCAGTTGGCGTATTTCGTTGGCAAAATCTTCTGTTAGTAATTCAATATTTTCCTCAAGCACCGTCTGGATTAAGTTAATCCCGAATTTCAAATGCAAGCTTTCGTCACGCAACACCCAGTCAATCATGGATCCAAAATTCCTCAACTGGTTTCTCTGTCGGAATGACAGGGCTACCATAAACCCTGAATAAAACCAAATGCCTTCCATAACAATATTAGTGGCAACCAAATTCCTGATAAAATCCTTTTTGCCTTCGGCGGTTTCAATATCCAACTTGTCTTCAGTCATTCTTTTTAGGTATTTCATCACAAACTTTTCCTTTTCAATCATGGAGGGGGTTTCTAAATGCACATTGAATATCTTTTCGCGGTCAAAGGGAAAGGTTTCCAATACGTATTCAAAACCTACGCAATGGTTAGCTTCCTCCCACATTTGTTTTGCCAAATATAAATGGCACTCGGGCGATTTTAAATAAGGATATACTCCTAGCGCAATAGATCGGTTTACAATTAATTCGGCAGGGTTAAAAAAAGCCATGGTAAACTTTACCGCGTGGCGCTCGTCTTCGGTCATTTTACTCCAGTCTTCCAAATCTTCTTTTAATGCGATTTCGTGGGGAAACCATGTATTTCGTACAGCCTGGTTGTACAGGTCATACGCCCACTGGTAGCGCATAGGGTGAAGATTCATATCTTCTGGTGACGCTTTGCCTAATATCATGGATTTTGAATTTGAAATTTACAATTTGAAATTTGAATTCAATTTGAAATTGCTAAATTTGAAATATTTTAAATTTAAGTGGGTTTATTTTATCAGAGAAGGAAGTCTCGTGCAACTATTGACAAATAAGGCCCAACGATTCATCGTGGGCTTTTTATTATAATATACTATCAATTTATTCAAATTATCTATTCAAAATTCATAATTCTAAATTCAAAATTCTAATTTTTGCAGTAGCAAAAATTATTGGCATCCATCACATAAAAACTTCTCTTGCGGGTCAGATGGCATATGCACCTTGTACTCTTTCCCGTTAATTACTTTGATATGAAAATGCCCTTCTGTCTTTTGCTTGTCGCTGGCTGCTGGTTGCTGGTCGCCATTGAGCGGTATTTGAGTTTGAACATTGCTGAAAATTTGTTTGGAAGTTTGGTCAACGGGGATAGTAACCGTTGGCTTTATATCATTAACTTTGTCCTGAGGCATGTCAAAGGATTCTGGCTGGTCATTTTTTTCTTCAATAGGTGGTTCTTCTACGGCGGCGGTTGCTAATTCTTGGGGAGCTTCAACAATAGCTTCAGTTTTCTTGAAAACAGCGGCAAACCCTGTTTTTCCTAATTTGGCTGACTTATTAACGGCTACGGTGCTTTGTTCGGCGGTATGTCTTGGTTTCATGTGCAAGTAGTAGGTTGATTTTACCCCTTTTCTCCAAGCCGTATAATAAATGTCCATGGTTTTATCCATGTCACGGTCTTCTAAATACATATTTCGGCTCAATGCCTGGTCAACCCATTTTTGGGCCCTAGCGGCAACTTCTATAAAGGCATAAGGAGAAACCGAAAAAGATGTTTTATAAATTTCCCGGATGTGGGGCGGAATCTGCTCTATAGATGAAATGTCTCCTTGCAGTTCAATAATTTTGTCTTTTACCATGTCCCACAGGTTCATATTTTTTAGTTCGGTGACCAAGTTATGATTGATGTCCAAATACTTTCCTGAAATTTTGTTTCGTGAAAATACCTGGGCAAACCTAGGGTCAATTCCCGGAGTGGTTCCCGCAACCAACCCAATGTTGGCATTGGGAGCTACGGCCATTAAGGTAGCGTTTCTCATGCCATTTTTCACCTTACCTCTTAATGTTTCCCAATCAAGCCAGTTCTGTTTTGACTTTTTATCCACATCCAGTGCCATGCCTCGTTCTTGCTCTAATTTTTCAATGGTATCTATAGGCACCTTTCCTTTTGACCACTCTGAACCTGTAAAATTTTTATAACTTCCCCGTTCTGCGGCCAGGTTAGCTGATTCATCAATGGCCATATAGCTGATGAATTCAAAAATCTTGTCGGTAAAGTCATAGGTATGGGGGCTGTCATAAGGCATACCCAATTGTTCAATGGCATCGGAAAAACCCATGACGCCCAATCCAATGGCCCGGTTTTCCGAATCTGATTTTCGCGCTTCTGGCACAGGCAACACATTAATATCAATTAAATTATCTAGTTGCCTAATTGCTAATCTCACTGATTCTTCAAGCTTCTGCCAGTCAACCTGCTTCTTTTTTAAATGAGCAGCCAAGTTTAATGATGCCAAGTTGCACACAGCAATATTATCTTTGTCTTGGGGCAAGCAGATTTCGGTGCAGAGGTTGGACATATGGATGGTGCCGGTATTATTGTTGAGCGCCCTTAAGTTAATAGGGTCTTTAAAGGTAAGCCAGGGGTGCGAAGTAGTCTGCAATGCCACCAGGATTGCCCTATATTGTTCAGTGGCTGGAACTTTTTTGAACATTCGTAGTTTTCCGGCTTCTGCCATTTGCACGTATTCTTGGTACCTGGCTGAAAATGCTTTTCCGTATAATTCATTCAAATCAGGAGTTTCTTTGGGGTCAAACATGTACCAATCGGCTCGCTGTTCAACCCGTTTCATAAATTCATCGGAAATAAAAACAGCAGTATCTGCAGTTCTCATCCTCAAGTAATCATCGCCGGCGTTGTGCTTCCACTCTATGAATTCAGGAAAATCAATGTGCCAGTTTTCCATATAAAAACACAGTGCTCCTTTTTTCTTTCCGCCTCTTTGTATCGCCCTTATTGCAGTATCTATGATCTTTGCAAAAGGAGTAGGGCCTGATGAGGTAGTGTTGTTTGAGGAAAGCGGAGAGCCGGTTGCGCGTAATTTAGTAATAGAAGCTCCAAGTCCGCCGGATGCCTTGCTCAACAGCATAACATCTGCTACAGACTTTGAGATGTGGGTCATATCATCATGGATTTCCAGCAAAAAACAGTTTGAAAGGGCGGGATTGGGAACCCCCGCGTTGATATTGGTAGACCCGCCAGCGATGTATTCGTGGCCGGACATTTTTTCGTAGAATTTTATGGCCCATTCGGTAGGATCTTTTTCATGGTAAGAGTTTCCCATGGCAACTCGCATAAAAAGGTACTGGGGAGTTTCAAAAGCTTTTTGATATTTATTTTTCACCGAATATCGGTCAAGCAAGCTGGATAAACCGGCATAAATAAATAATTCATCGCGTTCAATATCTAATGCGCTTGCTAATTTTTCCAAATCAAAATTTTTCTCCATTCTGGAATCTAAAATTCCATCCTGGACGCCTTTTTTAACATAAGCGGAAAAATTTTCCCGGTGTAGTTTTTTTAACTGGCTTTGGTCTTCACCATAATCTCCTAATACGTGCTTGTAAACGGTTTTTAACAACAAACGAGTGGCAATTTTGTCGTAATCAGGATTTTCTTTTATATTTTGCACCGCGGCATTAATGGTTGCCAAATCTAATTCTTCGGTGGTAATGCCGTCATAGAGCGTTACTTTGGTATCGGTAGCAACTTGGGTAACTTTTGCAATAGGATCTATCATTCCAAAAGCGGCGCGCTCTATAGACCGGTTAATTCTGTCTGCATTAAACAATTCTTTGGTGCCGTCTCGTTTGGTGATAGTTAACTCCATGTTTTAAATAGTTATTAATACTTTGAATTACGAAATGCACCTTGAAAAAACGAGTTTCGGGTCTTTTCCCAGAATTTGGGCTATAAATTCGCTATAATTTTCAGGCGGACGCGTTGCGTAAGCCTGAAAATTCTATCAAATTTCTATCTCCAAATTCTGGAAAAATACCGCGAAAGCATTTCGTGATTCAAAGTTATTAAAATTTTGGCGAAAAATTTTCCAACACCATGGTGTTGGAGGTAAAAAATTTAAATTTTTTTGAATTATTCTATTATATAAAAAATAAAAAAAACAAACAACTGCTTGTCAACGAATAAATCCTGTGGATAACCTACAAAAATTTAAAAAAAGCAATCTTGTTGATTGCTTTTTCGTAATTCAAGGCCTAAAGCTGTTCTGAAAAACAAAAGCCCCATATGGGGCTTTTGTTAATGGCGCAACTATTCGGCAGTTATTACGGTGCCGGTTGATGCATTAATCAGTATGTTTTTCAGTTCCAAGTCTTTTAATCCGCTTACCATCCATGCCTTGGTGTTATTCTGGGTGGTCATCTTCACGGAAAGCGCAACATCCAGATATCCTTTGTCTACGGCGGTATCAATAGCAGTATTGGCGCTTATTTTTGCGTTGCTTTCACTCTCTCCTTTTACCATAATTTTTATGACATCTCCCAGAATATCAACTCCGTCTTTGGTGTCTAGGATAAAATTTACTTTCAGCTCGCCTTTTTCATCCATTCCCACGGTTTTTTCATCTTCTTTCCTCCCGCCGTTTATGGTTACCTCGCTATTGGTTTTTACTTGGACATCAGCATTGCTTTTTGAATCCAATTTTATAACCGGAGCAAAAATAATTTTGCCATTTCCGGTTACATGCAACGATTTGTCTGCCAAGAAGTCAAACACTGCTGTGGATGTTTTATCTTCATTAACTACGAATCTTCCTACAATTTTCAACTCTTTAGAAGGCAGCTTTGCTTCTTTTTCTACGCCGTTTTCTACTACTACCACTTTGCTTACCATAATTCTCACTTGATTATAAGTGCCAGCATCAATATCGGCAGTGGCAAGCAATGCTATGGCTCCCGACTGCTTTAAGGCGAGAAGATCATACTGCTTGGTTTCATTTGATACGACAATCCATCCTTTTGTTTCATCGTGGATTTCTACTTTATTTACCGTAAGCCATACTGAACTGATGTTTTCCATGGAGGCCGCCGCATCAGTAATGCCTAAGATCATTTTTCCCTGCTCTGTGCCGTTGGTAGTTGAGTCGCCATTTTCAGGGATTTCCTGATTGTAATAGTAAACGCCCAGCGCAGCCAGCGCGATTAAAGCCACAATGACAACCGTAAGAATAATGTTTTTATTATTTTCCATAAATTTTTTGCTATTCCATAGTTATTTCTAGAGGATTCTGCCTAGTTTCTAAAGTAAGTATAAAGACTGTATAACTGGCAAATCTTTTTTAGAGAAAATTATGAAAATGCAAGATTTTTCGTTACCTATGGGAATGCATCTTACATCCCTACACCTATTATGACGATATATTGCCCTAAATCTTTCAATGTGGTGTCCCCAGGAAGAGTCGAACTTCCGTCCCGAGCTCCGCAAGCTCGTATTCTATCCACTGAACTATGGGGACCTTTACAATTTGGCGGAGAGGGTGGGATTTGAACCCACGAGCCAGCTTGCGCCGGCAAGGTTTAGCAAACCTTTCGTTTAAACCACTCACGCACCTCTCCAGTGCTTTTTAGCTTAACCTTAAAAACTAATTAAGTCAATTTGATTTTTAATTAAATTTATGATAAAAATCAATCGGAGGAGTCCTATAGCGGCTATTAGAACGGTCTTGAAAACCGTGACCCTTCGGGGTTCGTGGGTTCGAGTCCCACCTCCTCCGCTTTAGTAATTTAGGATTACGGCTATGAATAAACAAAAAGGATTTATAATGTTATTAGTAATAATTGCGGGATTGTTTTTTTTGGGAAGCGGAATATATTATATGGTAAAAATAAAAAACCTGAAGCCGTTTTCTGTGGCAACACAGCATGAAAAAAAACAAGATATAGGCGTCACTGATACTGCTATTAATAACGATGCATCAAATATAAATAATGAAAATAAAGGAGCTGACACTCAAACAATTAACCAAGAAAACACTAAAGAAGAAACTCAAGATAGCCAGGTTTCAAGTTGCGGCATGAATCTTAAAGTTACCGGGGGAGATTTTTTGCCAACATTTTGTGATTTTGAAATTATCTCTTCGGGCGCTTCGTGCGGTCAAAATCCATGCCCCAAAGATTATGTAATAGCGATGAAGGATAGCAATACATCCCATATCAGGGAAATTACCGTTTTCAATTTTAAAAGTTTTGAGAAAGCGACCTATGTATTCAATCCATCACTAGGCAGAAGTGATTTTAATGGCCAATCTCTAGATCAAGGGCTTGTAGCGAGGAGTCTTTTAAAAGGGGAGGTTTCATTGGAGCCATTAGCAAATAATACGGTAAGAGTTTCGCTTGACCTGTATTTTGCTAATAATATTTATGTAAATGGATCAGGGGTTTTGCCCGTGTTGCGTGTGGATGCCCCCTAGGGGTGTGGGACTCGAACAGAACCAGCTTGAGAAGTAGGGACGCGAGGCGTAATTTGCTTTAGCAAATTCGCCCCGTCCTCGAAAACAGAGATGAGGTCAAGGCGCGACGAGGAAACATAGCCTTGCGCTATGTTTCCGAAGTCGCAACGCAGACATCATCTCTGTTTTCGCTTCCCTTCGGGCTCTGTCACTTGCTTGTCTTCTTCGTATTCAGAATGAAACGATGCGCAAGGCATCGTTTCATTCCTCAATCCTTGAATACAAGCAATATACGAGAGCTCAATTGGTTCTGTTCGAGTCCCACACCCCTAGCATCAAGATTGATTTTAGAAACTTATAAAAGATAAATTTTGCAAAAAAAATTGGGATGTCGGACATCCCAATTTTTTTGTTGCAACGTTGCAATACTTAGCGGTTTATCTGTTCTTTTACCAGTTCAACTAATTGCATAGGGGAAATATTTGCTTTCACCAAAAATTTATCTGGTTTTATATAGCTTATGTTATGCAGGGCATCGCTGGTGTAATTACTTAAAATAAAAATAGCAATATCTTTGGTCGCCTCATTCTTTCGTAGGGCATACAGGATCTCTAACCCGTTGATGTCGGGCAATACCAAGTCAAGCAAAACCAATGCTGGTTTTTCCCGTTTGCCTGCCTGCATTTCTTTTATTTTTTCCATAGCTTCTCTGCCCGTGGTGATCCCCTCCACGTTAATATGAGCTGCTTTCAGGGCGGTGGTGTAAATAGCCATGATTTCCAGCTCATCCTCAATAAGAAAAACGTTATTTTTTGATGGTGTCATAGTGAATATTTTTACTATATTTCATTACATCAATTATATCATTTTTTGAAAAATCAAACAAAAACCGAGATCTAATCTCGGCAAATGTTGGCTCCGCAGGTAGGATTCGAACCTACGACCCGCTCCTTACACGTTGCCCCAAATTTTCAAATGGGAGTGGACTATATCTTTACCCTTGTGGGTATTTCGGTATCTAGTCTCTACGGAGCCCACGCGGCACAAAGTGCTTTGCGTGGTTCCCTCGGTATTGGCTTAGTCTTTCGACATTAGCGTTCACCGATATCCCGAAAAGTTCATTTCAAGATTTCTCTTGAAAGCTGCCTTAATCGACAGGGAGCCGCTCTACCGCTGAGCTACTGCGGAATGTACTTATATATTACTAAATTATAAGAATTTTTCAATACAGGGGATAGAGAGCATTTTGGCATTCAAGCATAATCTAAAAAATCGTCAGTGTTTGCTGGTTATTTTTTTATTTAAGACTTATACTGAAAAAACAATCATCCAAAACACTTTCTCTTATGGAAAATTTTTTTAACGTTGTCTCTCACTACCAAAAAATAAAATCCCTTTATTTCCGCTATGAACGGTGGCTGATGCCGGCAACGCTGGTTATCGGTTTTTTGGTTGACTATATTACCTTCACCAACATCCAGCTCAAAATAACCCTTTCCCTGCTTTTATTCTACTGGGTAATTACGGGAGCAACCATTGCTTTTACCAATTTCTACGATACTGGAAAACTATCGTTAAAATTCAGATACTTGCGCCTGTTTGCGCCGTTATTAATTCAGTTTACGTTTGGAGCGCTACTCGGCAGTTCAATGGTTTTTTACTGGTTTAGCGGAGCCTTTTCCATTAGCTGGCCGTTTATGGCAATCATTGCGATGCTCATGGTTTCCAACGATGTCCTCCGGCATTATTTTTTAAAGCCCATCGTACAGATCAGCGTATATTTTTTTACCACCATATCCCTTTTTTCTATTATTCTGCCCATTCTTTTCCACTCATTAAGCGCTTGGCTTTTTATGGCAGCGGGCGCGGCAAGCCTTGCAGTATTTTATTTTTATATCCGTTTTTTATCTTCCAGCAGAGATTATATGCGCCAGCAAAAAAAGTATTTTCTTGCTTCCATTGCTACCATATTTTTTACCATGAACGTTCTGTATTTTGCCAATATTATTCCGCCAATACCGTTAGCCTTGCGGGAAGCCGGAATGTACCATAACATCCGCGTATCTAACAGATCTTACGTGATGGCTGGCGAAGCCGAAGGGTTTTGGCAAACCTTAATCCATGGGCAAACCCTGCGCTTAAAACCAGGCGAGCGCGCGTATGTCTACACCTCTATTTTCGCTCCTGCTGAATTGCGCGCCGCCATTTTTCATCATTGGCAGCATTACGATGAAGAAAAAAAGGATTGGGTGGAGAAAGATGCACTGTCGTTTACTATTACGGGCGGCCGGAAAGAAGGCTATAAAGGATATTCTTGGGAATCTAATTTAGCGCCTGGCAGGTGGCGCATCTATGTGAAAAATTACCGAGGCCAGGTGCTTGGGATTATAAGATTCAATGTTGAAAGAACCCAAGAAGAAGTAAAGCTCCAAGAAACCATCCGGTAAGATATTTGCGTTTTACAGACACCCGGAGTCTGAACTTTAGCAAGGACAGTCCTTGCTAGGGGTGTTCGCAGAAAATCCGCTATAGCGGATTTTCTGCGAACGAACCAACATTCATTGCGAACGAACCAACATTCATTTACATTTTTTAATTTTCAGTGCATACTATAAAAACCCGCTGCGGGTTTTTTAATTTCCTATAAAACGGTCCCATACCATGGCTAACGAAACAATACTGCGGTTTAATAATGTTTCATTTGAATACACCGCCTCAAAAAAAATACTTGATGAGGTTGATTTTTCGGTACGCAAAGGCGCAAAAATTACCATTATGGGGCAGAATGGGGCGGGCAAAAGCACCATATTCCAGTTGATGGCGGGCGGCTTGTCTCCGGAATCAGGCAGCGTTAATGTGGGGCAGAATATAACCATTGCCTTGGCGCGCCAGGCAGTTTTGGCTGACCAAATGGATTTAACCTTGCGCGAATTTTTCCAGAAATCTCTTAATGAAGCCGCCTCCGCCAAGGCTTCGGCGAGCCAAAGAAAAATCTATGACATTGACCCGAAAATTGATGCTGTACTGGAGGCCGTAAATTTAACAGCTGACCACGAGAAAAAAATAAAAAGTTTTTCGGGCGGGCAGCAGGCTAGGATTCTCTTGGCTTCAGCATTAATACAAGACAGTGACTTGCTGCTGCTAGACGAACCAACCAATAATTTAGACAAAGAGGGCATTGCCCATTTAACCAAATTTTTAGTGCAGTATAAGAAAACGGTGGTGGTCATTTCCCATGATTCTGATTTTTTAAATGCCTTTACTGACGGGGTTCTCTATTTAGACGTGCACACTAAAAAAGTGCAATGGTACCAGGGAAATTATTATGATGTGTTAGACCAAGTTGCCGCCCAAATTGAAAAAGAGGCCAGCCAAAATGCCAGGCTTTCGAAAAGCATTACTGATAAAAAAGAAAAAGCAAATTATTTTGCCAACAAAGGCGGCCGGCTTCGTCTGCTGGCCGCCAGAATGCGCGAAGCCGCCGAAGAAATGGAAGACAATAAAGTAGAAAGCAGGAAAGATGATAAAACCATACGCCAGTTCACCATTCCGGCGCAAGAAGGTACGGGCGGGGAACTGTTGAAAATTACCAGTTTGACAGTGATAAAAAACCACCAGCCCAAAAATATAAAAGCCAATATTTCTTTATATAAGAACCAGCATTTATTAATTTCTGGCCCAAATGGAATTGGCAAAAGCACACTGCTGGAATCTTTGGTAACGGGAAACGCCAAGGGCGCCAGCATTGCGCCTGGAGTGGTGGTGGGGTACTACAAACAAGATTTTTCAACCCTTAATGTTGATGAAACAGTATACCGGGCATTTTCAAAAGTGGCGGGCGGATTAGACGAGCAGAGTTTGCGGGCTATGGCCGCGGGATTTTTAATTTCAAACGACGTATTATTTTCTAAGATCGGAAGTTTGTCAGAAGGCCAGAAAGGGCTGGTAATGTTGATGAAATTGACATTGCTAAAACCCGGCCTGCTGATTTTAGACGAACCCACCAACCACATCAACTTCAGGCATTTGCCTGTCATTGCCAAGGCCTTAGACGAGTATAAGGGGGCCATGGTATTGGTGAGCCACGTTCCTGAATTTGTGGCAAAAATCCGTATCGATGAAACGCTGGAGTTAAAAGCTTGACACGGCTTCTTTTATATAGTATAATTAAAGTATAGCTTATTTATCACAAATTTTGAAGCCAAAAGAGTGATTCAGCGAATCACTCTTTTTTCGCGCTTATGAAAAAAAATATGCAAAAAAATACGAAAATAAACGACAACAACCAGCCGCAAGAACCTGTCCTGAGCCACGATAAAGGGTTCGGCGATCTTGGCATTGATCAAAAAATTATGCAGGTTTTGGATGCCCTGCATTTTAAGGTGCCAACCCCTATCCAGCATAAGGCAATTCCCGCAGCCATTGAGGGCAAAGACATTATTGGCATTGCCCAAACAGGAACCGGAAAAACGCTGGCGTTTGGCTTGCCCATGATTCAGCTTTTAGCTCAAATGGCTGGCAAACAGGGAATTGTTATTTTGCCCACGCGCGAACTGGCGCTGCAGGTTGATGAAACGCTGCAAAAAATCGGACGCAGTTTTGGATTAAAAACCGCTGTGCTTATTGGGGGGACGGGAATGGGGTTGCAAGTAAGCCAGCTGCAGAGATGCCCCCACATTATTATTGGAACTCCCGGCAGGATTAATGACCATCTTGAACGCAGAACATTGCAATTTGGCAACATGGCAATTTTGGTGCTGGACGAAGCCGATCATATGTTTGATATGGGGTTTGCTCCGCAGATCCAAAAAATTATTGCATTACTGCCCAAAGAGCGCCAAACGATGCTGTTTTCGGCCACCATGCCATCAGCTATTTTAAAGATTGCCGCTGCCCATATGAGGCTTCCCGTACGCGTGGAAATTGCGCCTCAGGGAACTGCTGCCGAGCGCGTAGAGCATGAATTATTTTTTGTATCCCGAGAGCAGCGCTTGCCATTGTTGCAAAAATTATTGGCAGAATACAAAGGCAGTGTGCTGGTATTTTTGCGCACCAAACATAGCGCCCAAAAAATATGCAGGCAGCTGACAGCGGTGAATATTGGCGCGTCAGAAATCCATTCTAATAGATCGCTTAACCAGCGGCGCGCCGCATTGGATGGATTTAAGTCTGGGAGATACCGGGTGCTAGTGGCAACCGATATTGCTTCCCGCGGCATTGATGTAAAGGGAATTGAGCTGGTGATCAACTATGATTTGCCGGAAAGCGCCTCAGATTATGTCCATAGAATTGGCAGAACGGGGCGGGCCGGTTTGACCGGAAAAGCTATTTCTTTTGCCATGCATGACCAACGCCACAAGATTAAAGAAATTGAACGGTTGATCAGATATGTCATTCCGGTTTCGCAAATGCCGGGGTTTGTGCGGGTTCCAGCACAGCCCTCCCAGCCTTATTTGCAAAAATACCGCCACGGAAATTATCATCCGCACAAAAGTAAATTCCCCAGAAAATTTTCCAAAAGGTACTAGTACTTTTCTGTCAGTCTGAGACCACTAAAAAACCGATTTTCAATCGGTTTTTAATTTTTATGCTACAATAAATAATGTCCGATGTTGCGCATACTTAATCATAAAATAAATTTATGGCGTATATTTTTTTAGATGAAAGTGGAGATTTAGGCTTTAATTTTGATAAAAAGGGAACCTCTAAATTTTTTATTGTAACGTTTCTTTTTATTTCTGGAAGTAAAAAACCCTTCGAAAAAATTATTAAAAAAACTCATTCAGAATTAAAGAAAAAAATAAAAAAACGGATAGGTATTTTACATGCTGTTAATGAAAAACCTACTACTCGTCAAAGATTATTGAAGAGGCTATCTGAGAAAGATTGCACAATAATGACCATTTACCTTAATAAAAGCAAAGTATTTACAAAGCTACAAGATGAAAAACAGGTGCTCTATAATTATGTAACCAATATCTTGCTGGATAGAATTTATACAAAGAGGGCAGTTAGCAACGATAAGGAAATTGAACTGATTGCTTCAAGGCACGAAACGAACAAATTTCTTAATGAGAATTTTAAAGATTACCTTCATCGAAAAGTTCGCGATAATCATAAAGGAATTATGATGATATCCATTCGTACTCCGGCAGAAGAAAAAGTCTTACAAGCAGTCGATTTTATTAGTTGGGCGATATTTAGAAAGCATGAGAAACATGATGACAGATACTACAATATTATTAAGAATAAAATTGTTGAAGAAAATCCTTTATATCCATAAAAAAACAAAACCCCGTACGTTATTTGCGAGCAACCATCCGGAAGCCCACGTACGAGGATTTACTTGTTACGACTTTAGTGTAGTCTATTAGATATTCTTTGTCAATAGTTTAATATAAACAGGTTAAACCTGTTTTTTTTGTTTCTGCTCGTGGAGTTAGGCTTAGCCTAGCTCCACTGGGTGTTTGTAAAAGTGTGAGTAAGGTGTGGGTAAGCGTATTAATAACTGTGTTTATAAAAACGGTAAAAAGATTGTAAAAACAATTAACGCCCCCTTAAAACTGCTGTAAAGTTATCCACATACTCTACATATATTGACAAGTTTTTTTATAGTATAATGAAAGAATTTATATTCAAATGAAATAGATGCGTATCGGATAGACGATACGATTTGCATCGGGTAGGCAATGGTAATCATATCGGATAGACGATTATCATCGCCATAAAAAATTTTCAAATAAAAAAACGTGAAAATTAACGAAGAAAAAGCCGAAATATTTTTAGACCCTGAAGATTCTAAGAAAAAGCTGTGGGCGGCTTCAGCAGATTTAATTTCCCTGTCAGAGGCTGCCAAGTTTACGCCCTACAGCGCAGAGTACTTAAGCTATCTCGCCCGCAAAGGAAAAATTGAAGCGGTAAAACTTTCGCGCGATTGGATGACCACCAAAGAAATTGTGGTTGAGTATGTTAAAGAACAGGAAGATCGGCAAAAAAAATTATCTGAAAGATTCCAGCAAGCCGAACAGTTCCGCCACCACGCCCAAGCCGGTTTTATTGGCATGAAAATATTAGCGGTAGCCAGCGCGGCTATGATGACGGTTTCCAGCGTACTGTCTCCAACGGTTACCGAATATAAAAATCTGGCAGAAAAAGTTTCTGAACTACCAACAAAAGTTTCTGAAATTAAAATGCCGCAGATGCCAGAGATTCCCGAAATTACCCCCGCTGGCGTAAGCCAATCAACAGTAAATTACCTTACCACCATTAGCAACGCCGCAAACAACCATGCTGAAAATTTGGCGCGATCAGCAGGCAATAATCTAGCGAACTTAAGCATCTCTGTAAATAACAAAGCTGACAACTTAGCCAGGTCAGCGGGCAACGGCCTTGCCAATTTAAACCAATCAGTAAATGACGGCCTCATTAATTTAACCAAGCCGTTAACAGCTACGTTGCAAAGTTACAACGTGGGCAACATCAGCGGACGTTACAAAGTTGAAATTCCCGCGTCCGGCACCGCTAAAAAAAATCAACTGGCCGTAGTACCAGCAACGCCAACAGCTCCAGCCGTCAAAGATTCTGCTACCACTGCTGCCACGGCTCCCGTAGTAACTTCTAAAGCGCCAAGCGTTGATGATATTATTGCTCAAAAATTACAGCTCATGCTGGCCCAGGGCCTTCTCACCGGCCCCGCAGGGCCTATTGGCCCAACCGGTCCAGCCGGGCTTCAAGGCCCTCTGGGTCCGGCAGGCCCGCAAGGGCCGGCGGGGTCTGGCATTGTTAGCAATGGCGGCGGCAGAACGAGCGCCGTAGTTGGAACCACTTCTATTGTAACGTACATACCCGCCAATCCGCCGGTAAACAATGGAGGCTCATCAATAGCAGGTTTTACCACTCTATCAGCAGACACCTTCAACACCAAAGATGCTACGCTTAGCGGTTCATTAGCGGTTACAGGTACTTCCACGCTGGCAAGCATAACCGCTTCAGGCGCTGTAAACCTTACGGGAACTACCACCATTGCCGCGCTTACCACGACCACCTTAAACCCGGGCTTTACGGCCGGGTCCATTGTATTCCAAGGGGCTTCTAACTTGGCTCAAGACAACGCTAACTTCTTCTGGGATGATACCAACAATCGGCTAGGAATTGGCACGGCTAGCCCAGGCGCATTGCTGGACGTTCGCGGCGCGGCCATTTTCAACGAAGATGGCGCTGACGCGGATTTCCGCGTTGAAGGAGATACGGATGCCAACCTTTTGTTTATAGACGCTTCCACTGATCGCGTTGGCATTGGCACGGCCACGCCTTCAGCCCTATTCAGCGTTGGTAGTGGCAGCCCCTTCCAGGTTGATTCTTCCGGCAACATTGCTTCTTCCGGAACCACCGGCGTTACACTTTCCGGGGTTGGCGCCGACCTCACGTTCACAGGTACCGGCAACCATGATGTTTCGGCTTCGTCTGGAACACTGCGGGTTGGAGCCTCAACCATCATAGGCAATGTCCAAGCCGTAGATGATACTATAGACATTGGTACGGCAGGTGTCCGGTTTGATAAAATCTACGCCAATGAAGTCAATGCCTCCATATTGGTGGGCACCATTAGCGGCGGCAATGTTCAGGCAGAAACGTTAAGCATTAATTCTGACAACGCCACCGCTGATACCGAGGATGCCTTTTTAGCTTTTGAGCGCGGCACGGTTACCCCCAACGCCCTCTTGCAGTGGGATGCTACCAGCGACCTGTTTGACTTCAACTCCCGCCTAAGGCTGACTGGCACCATCCTTGGCGACCCATCAATTATCTTTAACTCTGCTACCGCCAGCGATACTGATTATTGGATTTCCCTGCAGGAAGACGGCGCCGGAGACGATGATGACACCTTTCAAATTGGCAAGGGTACAATACCGGGGACCAGCTCTTTTGTCACTATCAACAAAGACGGCAACGTCGGGATTGGCACCTCAACGCCGATGTCAGCAGCAGGATTTCGCAAGGGACTAGAAATTGCTGCAGAGCCGAATACGTTTACCCCATCACTAGTACTTCGAAGCACTGCCTCCACAAGTAATAATGCACAAATCATGTTTACGGGCCCCTCAGGAAATAACTGGGCAATTGGCACCGACGTAGCAAGCGGTTCTGGATCACGGGACTTCCATTTTTATGATCTGAACTCCTTAACGCTGAAGATGGTTGTACAGAGTAGTACTGGAAACGTCGGGATCGCTGACTCCTCTCCCGACGACCTCCTGAACATCCACTCCGCCTCCGCCGCCGCAGGGATGGCGATCACCAGCCTCGGCACCGACACCGACCCGTATATCAAGTTCGAGCTTGCAGATGGCACTCCCACCTTCACCATGGGCGTGGACGACTCGGACAGCGACAAATTCAAGATCAGCACGACGGCGCTGGGGACGAGTGATCGGTTGGTGATTGATTCGAGTGGAAATGTGGGCATCGGAGACACCTCCCCCGACGACCTCTTAAACATCCACTCCGCCACTGCCGCCGCAGGATTAGCGATCACGAGCCTCGGCACCGACACCGACCCGTATATCAAGTTTGAACTCGCGGACGGCACCCCCACCTTCACCATGGGCGTGGACGATAGCGATTCTGACATGTTCAAGATTAGCACCACCGCCTTAGGAACAAGCGACCGGTTGGTCATTGATTCGAGCGGGAATGTAGGCATTGGGACGGCAAGCCCAACGGCATCCTTACACATTAAAGCAGGTACAGCCACCGCCAACACTGCTCCGCTTAAATTTAATTCAGGGACACTGCTTACCACTGCAGAAGCGGGAGCCGTAGAATTCTTAACCGACGCTTATTACGGAACCATCACCACGGGAGCCGCAAGAAAAACATTCGCATTTTTAGAAAGTCCAATCTTCACCGGCACCGTTACCATCCCAACTCCATTTACCCTTGGGGCTACTTCGGTAACTACTACCGGCACACAATTGAATTATCTCAATGCGGCAACTGGAACCACGGGAACCGCCAGCACTAATCTGGTATTTTCAACTTCGCCAACTATTACAACTCCTATATTTACCACAAATATTACAACTCCACTGGTGATTGGAGGCACGTCAACCACCGCTAACCTCACCTTGCAGACCACGACAGGCGTCGGCACGACAGGTGCGGATATGCACTTCCTTGTTGGGAACGCTGGGGCGACGGAGGCGATGACGATTTTAAATAACGGAAACGTCGGGATTGGCGATACAGATCCTGGTTCTCTCCTCCAGGTGGCAGGAAGAATTATTGGTGGTGCGAACACAGCGCCATCATCAAATAATACTACGACTCCATTGTACTTATTCACGAGTGCTAACGGAGGCATTCGTTTGCATCCTTCTGCTGCAACAAATAGCACTACTATTATAGACGTAAGCGATGCATCTACTCGATATGCCCAAATTCAATACGATGGCACTAATAGCATATTGAATATTTCAAGCCAACAATCAACAACAGGACAAATTAAATTATCAACTGGTTCTGGAACCGAAGCAGTAAGGATTGATGCTTCTCAAAGAGTTGGCATCGGCACCACCGCCCCACAATCATTGCTCGATGTTCAAGGACCAACAGGCACCGGAGCAGCAACTGCAGGTATCCTTACGTTAGCCACCAAAGAGCTTACTATTGTTGATGATGACCAATTAGGAAGAATTAATTTTAACGCCCCTCTTGAATCTGACGGCTCTGACGCTATCTTGGCGGGCGCAGCTATTTGGGCGGAAGCGGAAGCAACTTTTAGCTCCACCGTCAACAACACAGCTTTGGTATTTGGAACCGCAACCACATCAGCGGCAGTTGAAAGAATGAGGATAGATGCGAGCGGGAATGTGGGGATCGGCGACACTACGCCAAGTTATAAATTAGATGTTACTGGCGATGCTCACTTTACTGCTAATATGACGCTTGATGCTGGTCTTACGGTTGCTAGTACCGCCAGTATTGGAAGCACGGTGACTCCGTCAAATTCAACGTTATTTGTAAATGGAACACTGGCAATAGGATCAGACGCCCTAAATAACCGGTTTAGCACTACCACCAGCGGTACCGGCTCCACCCAGATGTTTATTGGAAATTCTACCATTGATGTAACTGCCCCTTCTGACGTTATTACCAAGGAAAATATTGTTTCTACCCAGTATGGGCTCAATGACTTAATGAAGCTTTCTGTAAAAGAATTTAATTATAAAAAAGAGTATGTAGATGAAGGCGAAATGCAAAAGCTGCACACGGGAATGATTGCTCAAGAAGTAGAGCAAATTTTCCCCGAAGCTACTATATATAGGTCAGACGGATTAAAGTCTATTGATTACTCAAAAATGGTGCCGTTGCTTATTAAGTCTATCCAAGACTTGCGGCTGGAGTTTACTGCTGCTTTGGGAGATTACCTTGCAGCAAACCCAAATGCGCTTACGGGTAGTTCGGGGTCATTGTCTGAAATGAAGAGCCTGACATTGAGCGAGGATTTGACAGTAAAAGGAAAAGCGACGTTTGAGGGCGATGTTGACACCCAGGGAACGCTGACCTTAAGCAAGCAGCAGGGAGGGCTGGCTACTATTGGGGCTGGGGCAAAAGAGGTAAGCATTAACTTTAGCAAGCCGTTTGCCGCAAAACCAATTGTTACGGTAACGCCGGAGGGGGAGTCGGTGGTGTTCAGCACGTCTGACGTAAGCGCCACGAGCTTTACCATTAAGCTGGCGGTTCCGGCAACGTCTAACATCACCTTTGCCTGGATAGCGCTGGCGGTACAAGATGCAACTTCTATTAGTACGGGAGGTACGGGCAGTGTTGGCGGAATTTCTGGGTCTTCGGGTGGTTCTGGCTCTTCTACAACAGAGCCTGCGGACTCTCCGGCGGCTGAAACTGATTCAACAGCAACAGAGACGCCTGCTGGTTCAGAAGCAGAAGAAACCTCTACTTCTGAAACTGAAACTGCGCCTTCTTCAGAAACTCCGGTTGCCGAAACTCCAGCCTCTGAACCTGCTTCTGAACCAGAACCAGCTCCAGAACCAGAGCCTGCTCCGGCTCCTGCACCAGAACCGACTCCCGAGCCAGCTCCAGAGCCAACACCGTAATAAATTTGAAATTTACAATGAATCTTAGTCGAATCTAGAATCTTGTATCTTGTAGCTTGAATAGAATACGGAATTATGAATAACGATGAAAATAAAATTAAAAAATTCACTGACCTTCATGCTTGGCAGGAGGGGCATAAATTAGTCTTGATGGTATATAAAAATACTGAAAAATTTCCTGATAAAGAGCGGTTTGGAATTACAGATCAAATGAGAAGGGCGGTAGTTTCACTAACTTCTAATATAGCAGAAGGATTTTCAAGAAGATCGTCAAAAGAAAAGAACAGATTTTACTGCATGGCCCAAGCATCCTTAGTAGAACTGCAAAACCAACTTATTATATCCCGCGATATTGGTTACTTACCAAATGATGATTTTAAAATTATTGCAGATCAGTCAATTGTAGCCAATAAACTTTTAAACGGGCTTTTAAAAGCCACAAAAGATAAAAAATTTGAGTTTTAAATTCTAGATTCCACATTCAATTCAAGCTTCTAAATACAAGATTCAAGATTCTTAAGTTTAAATTATGGTATAATATAAGTAAGTAATATTATTAACTTAATATATGTATGGATAAAAAAATTATCAAATGGGGCAGTTTGGGCGCTACGTTAGTTGTCTTAGCGGTTTTTTATGGAGTTTATCAATACTATATAACTAAGACACCAACCTATAACGAGCAAAATAACACCGCTACTACCCAAAATGAAAGCAATGAGGCGGATATAGGCAATAATGCTGGCGGCGGTACGACGAATCTTACATATACCCAAGCGGTAAAATTATATGTTGATAAAAGAATTCAATTCAATGACACCTGCGTGGCCTCTCCCAATTATGTGGTTTTCAAAAAAGGAACCACCATTATGCTGGATAACCGGTCAAATAAACAGAGGGTTATCTCATTAGATGGCGTGAAATATAATTTGAAACCGTATGGTTTTGTGCTGGTTACCTTAACCACTACTGCTAAGCTACCTCATACCATTATGATTGATTGCGGTACGGGCCAAAATAACGCCAGAATACTTTTGCAAAGCTAGTTTTAAATAGTTTTAAATAAAAAGGCAACGTCCGACGTTGCCGCATTTGGTGAAAAATGAGGACGTCCGACGTCCTCATTTTTTTGTAAGTAACACATTAAAGTGGGACGTGTGACTCCCAATTTTTTTTGTAAGTAATAGTAGGTGTAAGCGTCATATATCGTAGAACGAAACCTAATTTGAAATTTTCAATTTGAAATTTGAAATCAATTTGAAATTATTGAATTTGAAATGATTTAAACCCGGCGTCGTGTTTTCAAATTTAAATATTCAATCATTGAAATATTGAATTCAAATTTCAAATTTCAAATTGAAAATTCGCAAAGATATGGACAACAATACTAAAGCGCTCATTATTGGCGGTATCGTAGCGGTGCTCTTGGTGGGAGGATTGTGGGTATTATCAAATACGGAGCTGTTTAGCGGGACGGAAAATCCATCCCAGAATAATGGGACCATATTGCAAAATAATAAAGAGAAGGGCACGCTGGTGCTTTCTATTACCGATGCCGCCGTTGACATGGGCACCATAAGCGCCGTAAGCATGACCATAGATAAGGTCTACGTACATAGCAAAGCGCAAGGATGGGTTACGGTGTTAAAGGCTCCGCAAAGCTTCAGCCTGCTTACCTTAAAGTCAAGCGGACGGGCGGCATTGCTTGCAAAAATTGATATTGCCGCAGATACGTATGACCAGGCCTGGCTGCACATTAGCAATGTAACTATTACGGAAGCAGGGAAAGTGAAGGAAGCATTGTTGCCATCCAATGATTTTAAAATGGAAGGCTCAATTAAGGTTGAGAATAATACCAATTCCATTGCTAAGTTTGATATTCTTGCCGACCAATCTATTCATAAGACCAGCAAAGGGGAATTTGTGTTTGCTCCGGTCATAAAATTTGAAAGCAGGATTAATGCTACCATTAGTTTTGATTCAAACAATTTTGTGACGATATCGGACGGAAATTTAGTTTCCAGCACTACGGCGGGGATGAATGTTGACGGGCAGGTAAAAACAAATTTCCAGCTTGACCCTAAAAAAGAGCTTGAGATTAAAAACGGGGTAATTGAAATTAAGTAATACTAATACTTGAATTTGAAATTGTAAATTTCAAATTAAATCCGAAGCACGAAATCCGAAATCCGAAACAAATTCAAAATACCAAAATTAAAAATCAAAAAACACGTTTAGAATTTCCCGTCTTTAGAATTTAGATATTGTTTCGAATTTCGAGATTCGGATTTAGGGTTTAAAACAGAGGTTGGGCCTCTGTTTTTTACGTACAAATAGGACTAAGTTATACACAGCCCGCTTGACGGGTCTTTTGTGATATAATTGATAAACATGGTTCTGGGAATCCATATTTTGAAGTTGAAAAAAATACGTAAAAATACGCAGAAATTTTTTGGTATTTTTATATTGATATTCAGCATTTTTAATGTATTTTTAGCATTTCCCGCTAATAATGTCCTTGCCGTTACGGGAGCTCCTAAAATTTTATCCCAGCAGGGCAGATTGCTGAACTCAAGCGGGGACTTGCTGGGCGGGTCATCGGGAACAGATTACTGCTTTAAGTTTTCCATTTACGACGCTTCAAGCAGTGGCACCAAACTGTGGCCTTCCGGATCTCCGTCCAGCATGACTTTTAATGTCAAAAATGGAGTATTTAACGCCTTAGTTGGCGATACGTCGGCTGGGGGAGATGTGCTGGATTACAATTTCCAAGATAATGATACGGTATATCTTAATGTGGAAGTTGCAACCAAGTCAGGATCCACCTGCGGCACGTTTGAAACATTAACACCACGCCAGCGCGTGGCGTCTTCTGGGTATTCATTAAATGCCAATACGGTAGGCGGGTTTACTCCCGCGCAATCGGCAACCGGAAATCAAATACCTGTTCTTACCTCCGGCAATCTTATTTTGGGATCGGGCGGCGGACTTGTCATTACCGGAGGAGCCGGCAATCCGACTGCTACCAATGGCACCGTTTGGTACGATACCACGGCCAATAAATACAAAATTGTTGAAAATGGCACCGTAAAAACGCTTTGCAACACGACTGATGCGGGCTGTGGCGCGGGTGGCAGTGGCTCAACCCTTCAGGCCGCGTATGACGCTACCGGTGGCAATATCATCACAACTACGACCGCGAGGGATATAGACTTTGTGCTTGATAATACTGCCACTGATTCTAATTTTGATATTGATATTAACGCCGGCTCAACCTCTACAGTTTCAATTTCGCGGCTTGACGGGGCGGACACGGGATTTCCCGCCCAGCTTTTGCTTCTTGAAAATCTGGATACGACCGATGGGCCGGGGATGGGGCTCCTGATAACTTCGGTAGGAGCGCTTGATACCGCAATAGACCTTTCATCTGCTGCTATAGATACTGCCTTGAATGTAGGAGGCAATAACATCATCGGCGGAACCGCCGGAATAACTTTTACGGACTTTATCTTAAGCACTGACGGAAAGATAACTTTTGCATCCGATACGACGGGCGACCAGATGTTCATTACAGCTCCGTCGGTTAATTTTCAGGCGTTGGTGGTAGACGCAACCACGAATGATTCCACGCAAACGGAAGGAATGATTGATTTGAATGTTGACACGGCGACCAATACCGCGATCGGCGGTCTCGCGCTTGATTTTGCCGTTAAAGACGCGGGGGGAAATTTAACCGTCTACGGAAACAGAACGAATGTGACGGTGGACACGGACACTGGGCAATCACACACCGTTGCTGGAGAATATATTGGCATCACCGCAAACGACGCGAGCTCAACTACTTACGGTTTGCAAATTGTCGCTGAAGATGCGGGCGAGCAAGTTGCGACCGCTGGGCTTTTGATTGAAAACTTGCAGGCGACAGACATTGATTTGACGGATGCCGTGCTCGTTCGCGCGACGACGGCGGACTCCATCGTTGACGCTTTTGACGCGTCCGATACTGAAATCACCAACGCATTGAATGTCGGGGATAATATCGTAACGGGAGGAGACTGGACTGTCATCAACGCCACTGATATTGCCGAAGGCCTCACCTTTACTCTCGCCGGCGGAATAGGCTTTGACATCACCGGTACTGCCGGCCAGGATTTCAGGGTTACCAACACCGGCGGATCAATCGCGCTTAATGCATCGGAGGCAATCGCGAACGCAATTGCTATTAATGCCTCTAACGCCGCCGGCGGAATTGATATTGATTACGGCACCGGCGATATCGTTATTTTGGGGACCGGCGTCGGCGCCGACTTCACCCTAGATGCTGATTTAATTTCAATAGACGGAACAGGAACTTCCAACTTTACCATCACCGGAGCGGTAGATGAAGATTTTACTATTGCTCAAGTTGGTAGCGCGGATAATTCTCTTATTATTTCTTCAACAGGTACAACGGGAGACGCTCTCCAAATTAAAACCACCGCGGGAGGAATTGATATTACTTCAACGGGTGCGGCCGCCGGGGAAGATATTGATATTACGACTAATGCGTCCGTTAATATTTTTTCCTCTGAAGCGGCGGTGTCGGACGCGATTAAACTTACTGCCTCGGATGCGGCGGGACAAATTTTCATTGACGCGGGTACGACGGACAAAACTGCGGATGCGATACGATTTGATGTGGATATAAATTCGGCAAGCGTTGACGGACTGTTTATGGATTTGGATGTCGGCACGGCGCTCTCATCGGGCGAAATAGGAAATGGCTTAAATATTGATGTGGCGGGCCTTGCCGGAGATAATGCGGCATCCGCGATAAATGCGATTTCGCTCACGGGAGATGTAACATCCGCAGGAACCGTAACCGCGATTGAACTAAACGGCTCGTTTGACGACAGCATTGATTTATCGGGCGCTTCTACCACGATTGATATTCGTCTTGACGACGGACTTACTATTTCTCAAACATCAGACGATGATTTGGATATTGTTGAAGGAAGCCAAACGCTTAATGTTGATTTTGCTGAAACGACTGCCAGCACCATCACGTTTGGAACAGCATCTAATTTAGAATTTGAATCAACAGCAAATTCGGCCGCCTCGTTAAAACTTGAGTCAACTTTGGGCGGCATAGACATCTTTGCATCGGGAGCCGGAGCGGGAGAGGATATTGATATTATGGCAACGGGGTCTTCTATAAATATTCAATCATCCGAAGCGATTTCTGACGCGATATTGATTGAAGCGACCGGCGCGGGCGGCTCAATGAGATTAACTGCGGGAACGGGAGAGCCATCGGCGCTCACTGACGGAAGCGATATTGAATTTTTGACGACTGATGATATTCTTTTTACTCCCGCTGACGATGTATCTACTCGGCTTGCCGCGGGCGATAAGCAATTTTTAATTGATGCGCTGACTAATGCAAATACTTCTACTGGCGGAGTTATTGATTTAAATGTAAGCTCAATAACCACCGGTAATATCGGACTCAATATTGATTACACTTCGGCGGACGGCGTGGCGAATGACGCGGATATGTTTGGTGCCAAATTTAATATCACGCAAAGCGATATTAGCGGGGATTTGTTCGGACTTGTGATTTCAAATCTTGCGACTAGCGCGGCTGTCGGCGCCGACGCCGTTGAATGTTTACTCTGTCTGGACAATGTTGAAAATACTGCCAATGTTTTAAGTGACGCGATACGGATAACAAACTCCGGCGGAACGGATAACGCCATTACCACCGGTCTTGATTTTGATACGGTAAATATCGTAACAGATATAGAATTGCAAAATGGCGAGACGATAGATAATAATACCAACGGCACCATTCTTTTCACTGCGCCCACAACGCAAACATCCGGCATAATGCTCGTTGGCGATGGCTCGGGCGATTATCTGTCATTTTCCGAAGAATCCGGAGATCCTACTGGTTGCGCAGCGGGAGAATTTAGAATTTGGGCGACAACTACGGGGAACATTTTACGAAAATGCGAGAACGGAGCGGTCTCAAATCTTGACGCGGCCGGATCGTGGAGTGAAATTACTGCGCCGTCCGGGAATCTTACTCTTGACCACAAAGAAAACATTACCACTTTTACGTGGGATAATTTTGACGGAATCGCAAACGCCCTTGATTATTTCAAACTCGCTTCAACAAATGATGCGGATACGGACGGTGCCACACAGAGAATCATGGTCATTACCAATAATGACGCGGCCGGCGCGGGAGTCGGAACGACCGAAACGCTTCTTGCCCTTACCAATGCTGACGCAAACGAAGCGATTACCAACGGCATTCTTTTTGACGCAACCGGAGCGGGAGGGGCTACCAACGCATTGCAGATAGCAAATTCAGGAGGGGGTACCATTACGACTGGCATTAATTTTGCTTCCGGCACCATTACCACGGGCATTGATCTCTCGGGGGCGGCTTCTACAACCGATATCATTTTGGATGATGGACTGACGATTGCCCAGACTTCAGACAATGATTTGGATATTGTTGAAGGAAGCCAAACGCTCAATATTGATTTCGCCGAAACAACAGCAAGCACCATCACGTTTGGAACAGTATCTAATTTAGAGTTTGAATCAACGGCAAATTCGGCCGCCTCGTTAAAACTTGAGTCAACTTTGGGCGGCATAGACATCTTTGCATCGGGAGCCGGAGCGGGAGAAGACATTGATATTGTAGCTACGGGGTCAAGCGTGAACATTACTTCAACTGAAGGAGTTGCAGACGGGCTCGTATTCACTTCAACGAATGGCGGCATTGACATAACAACTACGGGAGCCGCCGCCGGAGAAGATATTGATGTAACCTCAAGCGCATCCTTGAATCTCGTCGGCCAGGAAGCGGTAACCGACGCGGTCTTGATTGACGCCTCCAACGCTTCCGGCGGAATAACCATGAGTTTTGCCGCCGGCGGGCTGACAATGGCAAACGATGCGGCCAGCTCAGGCACGCCCACAGGACTTGTATTCACTGGCGCGCTGCACACGGCTTTAGCCAATGCCGAAGCGACGGATGTAAATTTTAATTTGGGACGCACGGTGCAGTTTACCGGAACAGCTACGCTACCAACACAAAGAGCATTCAGAATTCAAAATCCGACTTATTCTTCAGACACAGCCACCAAAACAATCAACAATGCGATAACATTGTCTATTGGAGGGCCGCCCATTCAAGGAACAAATGTTACCTTAGGCAGCACCTATGGATTAAAAATAGACACCGCCGCCGTTAGCACCGCCACCAATGCCTATGGCTTGTATGTTGAAGTCCCAACTGGGGCGACCAACAATTGGTCTGCCTGGCTGACCGGCTCAATGGGCGGTCGGCAGGGGACTTGCGTAAGGACTGATACGGGGAACCTAACAGTAAACTGGTCAACTGTTACCGGCGGTGCCGGAAATAATTGCAATTCTTCAAGCTCAAACCTCGGCGTAAATAATTTAACTTATTACGTTGAACAAAATGCCGCCGCGACCGCAACGGTTTTTACCGTTAACATTGATACTATACCCAATATAGACGGAACTATAGCGTTTGTAGTCACAAGAGCTCTTACGTGCGGTGCTGTAAGCAACAGATCAGTTGTTATCCAAGTTCAGGGGACTACGGTGATGACCAACACTTGTTCGGCAACTGTAACTGATACGGAGTTGAGCGGCGTTGTCATTAGGGGCAATGGCACGTGGCGCCATATCGGTTATTTTCCGGGTTCCACAAATGACTTGGAAGCGTCAGACTTGGCCGAGTGGATTTCTTATACTGGCCAAAAACCTGTAGCAGGAGAATTATTATCGGCGGCAAATGCATCTCAGACGGTAGAAAAATCAAATGGTGCCTATCAAAGAGGGCTTTTAAGCTTTGTTTCCACCAAGCCGCATACTACTATGGGCAAGCAAACGGAAAATTCCGTGCCAATAGTCTTAGCGGGAAGAGCGCCGGTGATTGTAACGACCAGAAACGGCAATATAAAAAACGGAGATCCCATTACTTCATCTTCAATGCCCGGAGTTGGGATGCGCGCGTGGAAAGCCGGCATTACGGTGGGGAAAGCCCTTGAAAATACGGATGATTGGAACGACGCAAATTGTCCGGCGGTTTCTTCTTATGAAAACATTTCATGGCCGGAAGATGACGGGACAAATCCCGCGCGCCCGTGCTTTAATGTCAATGGCGTGTATATCGGAAAAATTATGATGATGATGGAATACGGGTACACAGAGGGCGATGCGGAAGGATTTGTTGACGCAGCGATTAACAACGCGCCCGAGGGAATGGAAGCGGCGCAGGCGATACTTACCGCGCTTTCAAGTAATAAGCAAACTGATGTAGAGGAAAAAGACCTTTCTCAAATATATACTGACAGAATCATTGCCGGCCTTGAAGTTATTGCTCCCGAAATCACAACTAAAAAATTGAGTGTTGACGAAATTATTGCTGGGAAAGTTAACGCCAAGCAAATTTTAGGGCTTGAGATATTTACCGATAAAATTTCCGTTTTGGACGCGGCGGTTGCCGCGCTTGAGTCGTCGCAGGAAAGCGCATCAGAGGATATTTCAGAAAGCATTGCAGAAAATTCAATAAGCGTCCAAAATCTTATCGCGGCAGTTTCTGGCATACAGCCGCAGATTGATGCGAACGGGGAGACGATCGCGAATTTGCAAATTACATTTGATAAATTAAACGAGAACTTCACCGTGCTTTCAGCCGCGGTTTCCGGCATACAGCCGCAGGTTGATGCAAACGGGCAGACACTTGCGAATTTGCAAGCTACCTTTGACGAATTAAGCAAGAACTTCACGGTCTTCTCAAATTATTTTGCTTTTGATGTTGCCGATGTTTTGCAGATAACCAAGGGGCTTAAAGTAAATGCGCTTGCAACTTTTTCGGGGGGATTGCAAGTTGATTCCATTGATTCTATTTCCGGCATGTTGTCATTTGTTTCCGATGTTTCTTTCTTTGGCACGCCGTACTTTAATACCGATACCGCTGGATTTGCGGTTATACATTCCGGTGATCGTTTTGTAGATATAGTATTTGAAAAAGAATACCTAGAAAAACCGATAGTTAACGCAACTATTTCTCTTGAATCAGATAATCAGTTGGCAGATGAATTGGTATTTACCAGCGATATCAGGTTTATTGTCACCAAGAAAAGCGTTAAAGGATTTACCATTGTTTTAAATAAACCAGCTCCTGCTGATATTATATTTAGCTGGACTGCGTTTGCCGTAAAAAATCCAAGAACATTCTTTTCATTAAAACCGGAAGTTGTGGCGCCTGCAGCTTCAGAACCGGCGCCTAGTTTGGCGCCTGCATCGGAGCCTGTTGTTGAACCTGCTATTGAACCTGTCTTAGAGCCTGCTTCTGAACCACAGCCTGCTTCGGATTCAGAGCCAGCGCCAGAATCTGTTCCGGAATCTGAATCTACTTTGACTCCAGCTTCTGAACCAGTTCCTGAACCTTCACCAGAACCAGCTCCGGCTGAATCTGACCCACCTGCAACCACAGAGCCGGTTACAGAGCCAGCTCCAGAACCTGCCCTCGAACCAGTGCCAGAATCAATTTCTGAACCAACTCCGGAGTCAGCCCCCGAGCCTGCCCCAGCCCCCGAACCAACTCCTTCTCCTGAACCAGCCCAGTGAAATACTTTAAATTTTTTAATATAGATTCATGTACTATACATATGTAATGCGCAGTTCGAAAGATAATAAATTATACATTGGTTATACGAAAAATTTAAAGTTGAGATTTGAGCAACATAGCAAAGGTTTGGTAGACTCAACAAAGTACAGAAAACCATTTGTCGTAATTTATTATGAGGCATGTCAATATCAGAAGGATGCTTTAAGAAGGGAAAAATTTCTTAAAACATACCGTGGTACCCAGTTTTTACATAAGAGACTCAAATCTCATTTCACGGGGGCAAGCACATAACGTTTGTTGTTTATAAAAAATATGATAAAATTTATCCGGTTAGTAAAATAATTTTAAATTAGAATCTAGAATCTCGTATCTTGAATCTGGAATAGAATAAAGGAATGCTGAATTCAAAAAACTTCATATTCCAAATTCAAAATTCAATTCAAGCTACCAGATACTAAATTCAAGATTCATCGTTTATGGTTCAAAAAGAAACAATTTTAGCCCCAATCCAAAAAGTAACTCATAATAAAATGGCAATCATTTTGCTTTCAGCCGGATGCATTGCCGCAATGACGATCGCAGGCTATTTTTATTGGCAGCTTGCCGAATTAAGGAAGAATCTGCAGAATGTTGAACAGCAAGAATTGCAGGAAGTGATCGCTAAAGTTTCCAAGTTAATTGTCTTGCCGGAAGGAGAAACCCCCACAATGGCTACGGTTACCGACCCCGCTCTTTTAAAAGACCAGCCGTTTTTTGCCAAAGCCCAGAAAGGAGACAAGGTATTAATTTATACTAATGCCAAGAAAGCAATCCTGTATAATCCGTCTACTAATAAAATTGTAGAAGTTGCTCCGCTTAATATTGGTAATAACCAACCAGCTGCAGAAAAAACAACTACGCCAGAAACGAAGTAAGCAAAGAGCATTAGACGTGAATCTTGAAACCCCTTATTAAAAAGCAAGTTTCAGGTCTTTTTCCTAAATTCCAGCTGCAAATGTGCAATAATTCTAAAACGTAGCTTGCTACGTTTTAGAATTCTATCACATTTTCGCTCTGGAATTTAGAAAAAATCCCAAGAAAGGGTTTCAAGGTTCACGTCATTAGATGTTAAAGCGATGCTTAAACGCCAAGGAACACGAAGATCAACACAAAAAAACACAAAAATATTAGTGTTAGTTAGTTTTGTATTAGTGTTAGCATTGGCGTCTTTTGGCGTATGGCCTGTTAAGGCCGAAGATTATTCCAGCAGCAGTTTTATTGTGCGCGATCCGGTTATCAATATCGCGGCCACGCAAGCCAGTTCTTCATCTTTTCAATTTTATTCAAGCGCCGGACAGCTGGCTCCCGGTGAGAGCTCAAGCGCTAACTTTAGCTACAAAGCTGGTTTTCTTTATTTTGCTACTGCCACTACTCCCGTGATAAGCGCTACAGCTGGAAATGGGCAAGTAAGCTTTACGTGGACTGCTTCCACGGGGACATTTGGGAATGTTACCAATTACCAGCTAGGAACCGCTACCTCTTCTGGAGGGTCTTTTACGTATGAGTCAGTGGGAAACGTCGTTTCTTATACCAAAACGGGGCTTACAAACGGCACCACCTATTATTTTAAGGTTAAGGCGGAAGCAGGGGGGCGTACGGTTGCCGAATCAGCTGAAGTTTCATCAACTCCTGTTGCGCCGGCAGATACTGGCG
>Ga0209542_10001566_pt1 | contig 53359 bp, 51 predicted proteins | sample RifCSPhighO2_01_FD_184028 | JGI IMG/M metagenome (GOLD analysis project Ga0209542, IMG submission 184028) | Soil microbial communities from Rifle, Colorado - Rifle CSP2_plank highO2_0.1 (SPAdes) (version 2) | ecosystem: Environmental > Terrestrial > Deep subsurface > Rock core/Sediment ... | reverse complement strand
TTAAGATTATATAGAAATTTGTAGAGATTCACACACCCCGTTAAACGGGGGTGTGAGATTTGTTGTTCACGATTAGGACAAATTTTTATAGTGCTGTAAAGAGTTGTGATAGTATGTAACTTTTGGTATCTTGAATGAACTTATATGCAAGAAGAAAAAAAGATTTTGAACTGTAGCGTAACAGACCCGAATAAGATTCTTCCGATGAAGTATAAGTGGGCTCGGACGCACTACAAGACGGGCGTCGCGAACAACTGGACGCCGGAAGAGGTGAATATGCAGAAAGATGTTGAGCAATGGCAGAGTTCTTCCACTCTTAGCCAAGACGAGAGAAGGGTTATTCTTTGGAATATGGGCTTTTTTTCCACCGCGGAAAGCTTGACCGCGAACAATATCGTTCTCGCTGTTTACAAGCATATTACGAATCCCGAGTGCAGGCAGTATTTGCTTCGCCAGGCGTATGAGGAGGCGGTGCACACGGATACGTTTATTTATTGTTGTGATACGCTCGGATTGAATCCGGACGAGGTTTACACGATGTACAATAATATTCCGAGCATTAAGCTGAAGGATGAGTTTGTGATTGAAATGACGAAATCCGTGCTTGATTCTTCGTTTTCCACCGAAGGAAAGGAAAACATTCGGACGTTTGTTCACGACCTTGTCGGGTATTATGTTATTATGGAGGGTATCTTTTTTTATGCGGGTTTTGTGATGATGCTTTCGTTTTTGCGACAGAATAAGATGGTGGGAGTTGGCGAGCAATTTCAGTTTATTCTTCGGGATGAGTCGGTTCATCTCGCGTTCGGATCTGACCTTATAAACGCCATTGTTTCCGAGAATCCCGAGATTTGGACGGAGGAGTTTCGGAATCTTCTTGTTTCAAATATCAAAAAGGCGGTTGAGCTTGAATATGAATACGCGAAGGATTGCCTACCGAGGGGAATTTTGGGGCTTACGGCGGACGCTATTTGCGAGTATGTGGAGTATATTGCCGACCGAAGGCTGGAGCGCATCAATCTTCCAAGGGCATATGGCACAAAAAATCCGTTTCCTTGGATGAGCGAGATTATGGACTTGAAAAAAGAAAAGAACTTTTTTGAGACTCGGGTTACCGAGTATCAGACGGGAGCGCTTTCGTGGGAGGAGTAGGTGTGTGAAAATTTTCGCATCGCACATGTCCTCCCTTGTTTTATTTTCTCACCTTCCTCTCGTTTGTTGAAAAAAGTTTGCTGGAATGTGTCGAACTCAACCTCCTCGCCAGCTGGCGGGTCGGGATTCAAACAGCGACACATTCCGACTTTTTTCTCCCTCCTCGTTTATTGTTTAGACGCCTTACTCTTAAGTCGGACATGCGCGATGCGAGAATTTTTGGTTAGTTATTATTTGCTTGAGGTGTTGATTGGAAATTCCACGATTTCGGCGCATCCCATTTTTTTGAGTTTTGGAATTAGTGTTCTTGCTTCTTCGTTTTTAACGCTCAAGGTGACGTCGTAAATCGGCTCTCCCGTTATCTTTTTGATTGTGGGGTGGGTTTCGGGAAGGTTTTTTAATGTTTCTTGGAGTTTGTCCTGTGGAACATGCATCATTAGCATAACGTTTTTTCTTCCTTCCACAGATCCGGCGAGCAAAAAGGCGAGATCTTCCATTTTCTCCCGTTTCCACGGATTCTTATAGGCGGACTCATTTGTGATGAGCTTTGTTCCGCTTTCAAACAGGGTTTCTATGATACGCAGGTTGTTTGCTTCAATTGAGGAGCCGGTTTCGGTAAGCTCCACAATCGCGTCGCAAAATCTTCCCGGTTTTACCTCTGTTGCTCCCCATGAGAATTCCACTCGCGCTTTTACTCCCCGCTGTTTCAAGATTTTTTCCACCGTTTTTACGAGTTCGGTCGCGATTGTTTTTCCCTCAAGGTCGGACAGGTTTTTTATGTCGGATTTTTTGGATACGGCAAGCACCCATTTTATTTTTTTGACATTTTTCTTTGAGTATTCAAGACTCGCGAGCTCTTTCACTTTTGCTTCGGATTCTCCAATCCAATCGTCTCCCGCTATGCCAACATCAATCATTCCCTTGCTTACATAGCGGGGAATTTCTTGCGCGCGAAGAAGCACGCACTCTATTTCGGGGTCGTTTATCGCCGGCGTGTAGCTTCTTCGGTTTGTGAAGATAAATTCAAATCCGGCGGAGGAAAAAATTTTTAGGGTTTGTTCCAGAAGGGAGCCTTTCGGAAGCGCTAGTTTTAGTTTTTTTTCCGGCATGAAAAGAGGGATTAGAACCCATCTCGTAAATCCGTTTTCTGCTGTAATGCCATAATTTTGGCTCCGACTTTGCGGAAATTCCTCATTTCCACTTTGTCTCGCTCAACATTATGTTATTTCGCAACGAAAGTGATTTATAAAATGGATTCTAAAGCACAACCTTGTTTAGAGGGAACTCAACCATATCCGTGCAACCGATTTCTTTTAGCTTCGGGAGCAGGTTTCGGAGGTCTTGTTTGTTTACGACGGTTAGGATATCAAACCAGTTTTCTCCCCGAAGAGGAGTGACGGTCGGTTTTTTGAGCGCCGGAAGAATATCAAACACTTCTTTCAAAATGCCGTTTGAGGCATGAAGGACGAGTCCAACCATCTCTTCCGCCAATCGCGCGCTTTTTAAGAGCATGCCGAGATTTTCTATTTTTTCCAACTTCCACTTGTTTTTTAGGGTTTCCGGATTTACCGCAATCACAACCTCGTCTTTCATGATAACTTCTATGACGCGAAGATTATTTGCGGCAAAAGAATTATCGCTGTTTTCATACTCCACGAGAGCGTCCGCGATACTGCGCACCTTCGCCTGATTGTTTCCGTCTGAATATTCAACACTTGCCTTGATATTGTGTTTTTTCAGAAATGTTTTTGTTATTTCGGGGGTTCTGGTGATGATTCTTTTTCCCTCAAGATTTTTTATCGTTTTGATTGCCGATTCTTCCGGAGCTCCGAGGACGAGTTTGGTTTCTCTAGAGAAGGGGTAGAGCGTTCCAAGACTTATGAGTTCTTTTGTTTTGGAGCTTGTTTCCAGAGCGGCTGTTTTCGTGATGATTCCGCCGTCCAGCGCTCCCTTTTCAATTAGGGGAGCTATTTCTTTCGCACGACCGAAAAAGCAGATGATTTCCGAGTCGTCTATTTTTGCCGTTCCGAGACTTTCGTTGATTTTTAAATCATACCCCGCTTTTTCAAAAAGAGCCTCCATTCGTTCTTTCATTGACCAGCCCGGGATTCCAAAATTGATGTGTTGGTTTTTTGCCATGTATTTGCTATTTACCCAAGTTATTTAGAGATTTACATGTTTGAAAAAGCATGTGTTTTTCCCCGTGTGGCAGACGCTTCCTTTTTGTTCAATTAGGATAAGCAAGGAATCATTGTCGCAGTCAAGGAAGATATTTTGTACAACTTGAAAATTACCAGAGGTTTCTCCTTTTGTCCACAGCCTTTCCTTGGTTCTGCTGAAGTACGTTACTCTTCCTTCTTTGAGGGTTTTTTCCAGCGCTTCCTTGTTCATAAATCCGACCATCAAGACTTCTTTTGTTATATCGTCTTGGATGATGGCTGGAATGAGCCCTCCGTGTTTTTCAAAGTCAACTAATTCCAGAAAATTTTCAACTTTTATTTGTTCCATCCCATTTTTTTCGCACGGACATTTTGCTTGCAAATTTAGAGCTCGTGATGTATTCTTTTTCCACTTGTTCGCGTAATTTTCCGTTTATTTTACCGTTTGATTCGTTTGTTATAGTATTTGAATAACCATTTATATGTTTTTAGGAAATTCCTTGCTTCAATACAAGCCCATTAAAAAGTTCGTTGACGGCGTTGGAGGCGACGTGTTGCGGTATTTCGGGAAGGATAAGGCGTGTGTTATCGGTCTACAGGACGATGGCGTCTTTTATGGCGAGGGTCTGTATTTCTGGCTTAAGGAGAAGGGACTTAATGTTCAATTTGCCACGATGGATGAAAATTGTAAAGGGCTTGACTTAAAACTCTTGCGGGGGAGGAAGGTGCTGGTTGTTGATAACTATATTGTGACCGGCGCCGGATATCGGAGAGTGATTGACAAGCTTCGTCTTCTAAAAAAGGAGCTTGGCATTAAGGATATTAAATATGCCGCGCTTTGCGACCGGAAGAATGTCGCCGACTTTGCCGTTGAGGGATATACGGCCCCCGCGGGCGAGGAGGAGGGGATGAGGCTTGATAAGATTGACTTTAAAATGTTGAAACTTTTCGCGGATGACGGGCGAATTTCTCTCGCGGATGTCGCCGCGGAGACGGGGCTTACGGGCGCGGGCGTTAAAAAGCGGGTTGAGAAGCTTATTGTGGGCAAGGTGCTTGAAATTAAAGGACTTCTCGCGATTCAGAAATTTTATTCCATGTCCGCGCACATCAACGTTGAGGTTGACCCACAAATGGCTGACCAGCTTATCGCGAAACTTACGCAATCTCCGCTTGTTTATTCTCTCGCGAAGATTTACGCGCCTTATAATGTTTCGGCAAGTATTGTTGCTCCCAATTTGAAACAGGTGAATGAGTTTGTGGAGGGTGAGATTCGGATGGAGGAGGGAGTTCGGCACATTGTGGTAAGCATTGGCGATCTTCCCGCCTTCCCAACCTCGCTTAATCGCGTGCTTTTTAACTAATTTTTTTCCTCGCGCGGGCTTAAGAGGAGCTTTATTTTTTTATTGTCTTGACAATTTATTTCAAACTCCCATAATAAGACGGTTTTCCTGACAACTACGATTTTCTTTGCAGTTTTAAGTCTTAACTTTTATCATGTAATTAGTTTGTTTTCTAAACCTTTTATGCTATTATAGTTTACTATTGATTAAATATGACAAAAAATGAGCCAAAAAAAATTTATGTGACGAAAGAGGGTTTCGCGAAGTTTCAGGCGAAACTTTTAAGCCTTTATGAGCTTCGGAGGGAGAAGATGCGAGACTCTGAAGAGGATCCGGATGAGATTGTGCTTCTCAATCAGAACATTGACGAGATTGAGAAGATTATTAAGTTTCATGAGATTATTTCCTCTCCTCCAAAAGGGGAACAGAACGCCGTTTCTTTGGGGGCGACGGTTACCGTTGAGACAGACGGGCACACGAGTGATCTTACGATTGTTGGTTCTCCCGAGGCGAACCCGCCTTTGGGCAGGGTTAGCCATGAGTCGCCGGTTGGGCGCGCTCTTTTGGGAAAAAGGGTTGGAGAAGTTGCCACGCTTAGCTCTAACGTGTCTATTAAGGTTTTGTATAAGGTGAAGAGGATAACGTATTCGTTGTAGTATCGGAGAGTAGATTCCAACACGAACAACGCGAACCTTGCACGAACAACGCGAACTTTTAAAGAAAACTAGAATACGGAATTTAGGACAGGACGAGAATTTAGAATATATTATAAGAGGCCTGTAGTTAAGCTCCGACGCCCCTTTGGGGGTCGGAGAGCTGACACCAAAGGTCGTCGGCTTGGTATAACGGCGTCCCGCAGAGCGGGATTGCGATTTACGAACAAAAACTATAGAGTTTTTGTGTAAATCGGGAACATTCGCACTGCGCCCCGTCTATAAATTTGTGGACATGTTGAGGGCCTGTAGTTAAGTGGTATAACGGCGCATTCGCATTGCGCAGGCGGGGGTTCGATTCCCCCCAGGTCCACGGCTGATTTTTTTCAATCTTGAAATTATGTTAGAAAAATTTAGCAGATTTTTAGAATTGGTTGGACTTCAAGCATATCGTGCAAAGTATGTGTCTATTAAAATTGTTGAAATGAATCTGCCTAAAAAGATTCAGGCAATTGAGCTTCTGTATCGAGTATATTGGGATGAAAAGAAATTTATTGATTTTGAGGAATTTTATGCGATTTATGAAAAAGAGAAAGAGGAAGAACTTCTCGATTTTCAGAAAAAAACAGGTATGTGTGTTCAGTGTTTTTCCAAAGGAATTAGAGCGAGAACTTATAGAACTTGGGCCGGATTAATTACTCAAATTCATGCCGGATATGTTGCCGAACAAGTTTTTGGATCCGGTACTGTAAAAATGTCGGAAGAATTAGATCATCAAGATGCAGATATTCAAATCTATTATAAAGGGGTGACGATCAATTATGATGTAAAGAAAATTGCAAATGCGGGCGTAATGGGTCGCGGGCATACCCCGAAGCGTTCTATTCCGGGAGAAAAAATCTCTATCCGTTATGAAGTGCCAAATTTGGACATTGTTTTGCACCCGAAAAAGAAAAGAGGAGAAGGATTTAAGAAGGCTTACACTGATTTTTCGGATAAATATCTAAAAACAAAAATGCTCGCTGTATTTCCAAACGGATTTGTTGTTTTTACATCACATATTTTTGAGCAAAAGAAAAAAGAGATAGATCAAGTCTCAAAATAATTTTGGAATAATTCTGGCACTTTCTATCATTTTTTCTGCCATTCGAACATAGTCTGGATTTATTTCAAAACCTATATAAGATTGCCCTAATTCTTTTGCGGCAACACATTCCGAGCCGGTGCCAACAAACGGCACTAGGACAACGCCATCTTTTTTAGGTGTAGCCGATTTAATCAATTTTCTAGAAAGCTCAAGTGGTTTTTGTGTAGGGTGCTTCATAATTTCATGCCCATTATGTTTTTGTAATTGTCGTGGTTCAAAAACATCGTCGCAGGTTTTACACAAAAACCACCTCTCAATCATTCCTGCTCCGCCAGCTAAAGCCGCGATTTTTATAACATCTCTCGGTAGTGCGCCGCCTTCGTGGGCTTTATAGACGGTTTCCAGTCCACTTTTGCTAAATCTGCCAATAGTTCCCCTTCTTACTTTTCCAGCTGCTCCGTTTAAAAATCCTTCTGTGTACGGTTCTCTGACAGCATCTTTATTAAAAATCGGTTTGTCTTTCCATGCACATATAATTGCTTCATGGCTTCTCTGCCAAAAGTTAAGAGAAGCAACATTTTTGTTTGTGTAATGCCAAATTAACCAACGTTTATTTATGGGAATTTCAACGGATAAATATGCTAATATCTCGCTAAATCCATAAATAAATATTGTTCCTGTTGGCTTCATTATTCGTACGCTTTCATTGATCCATTCTTTACACCACGCCACATATTCGCTTAATTCTCTTTTATCAATATTATTTCCAAAATCTTTGCCGATATTATATGGAGGATCTATAACAATAACATCACAACTTTCGTTTGGAAGTTTTTTAAGCTCTACTACCGCATCGCCTAAAATAATTTTATTCAGCGGCAAAGATTTTGTTTTCTTTACTGTAGAGGTAGTAATTTTTTCTGCCTGTAATTCTTCTTCGTTTTGAATAACATCAACGACAATGCCCTGAATTTTTATATCTCGGTCTTTTCTAATAATTATCGGCTTATAGCTTGAATTGGCGGGCTGTAATCTGATTTGTGATCGTTCTTGATAGAACTTTTTTAGTGTTGCTTCATAGTTATCTATCAAGGCGACTACTTGTTGACCATTTTCCGCAGCCTCTTGCTGTTTTACTAAAACAACATCGCCGTCCTTGATATTTTCATCAATCATACTATTCCCACTTACTCGCAAAGCATAAACATCACCACTCTTAGGCAATTTTGTTTTTGGCACGGCTATAAATTCATGCTGACGGATTGCCTCAATCGGTTCTCCTGCGGCAATAGTTCCCAAAAGAGGAATTTTTACTAAACTAGAAATTGAGTTAGAGATTTGAATTCCTCTTGCTCGACCATGAGCTTTTTCTAAGTATCCTTTTTGTTGAAGCGTCGTGAGGTGTTCGTGTGTAGTTGATGGAGAAATTTTAAATCGGTGAGCGATTTCACGCTCCGTTGGCGCAATGCCTTTTTTTGATATTATCTTATTGATATAATCCTTAAGTTGTTTTTGTCGGGGAGTTAGCATATAAATATTATAACACTTATACCCGAGCAAAACCCGAGCAGTTATCCACAGTAATGATTTGTTTACCCGCCGAAAAAAATTTTCAGCTCAGGCGAGGGCGCGGCGGAAAGGGGGGGGTGGGGGAGGAAATTTTTTGCCACACTCGCGTGGCTTGTTCTTTTTCTTTTCCTGGTTGTAATTTTTATACTGCTTCAACGAGTTTAATTTCATCCACAGACGGGAGTATTTCTTTTTTGGTATGATTAGTGGGATGGATTCGGGATTGTTTGATCTTGGCATTGTTTTTGTTCTCGCGGCGGCATTAGGGATCGGAGCCAGGCTTTTGAAACAGCCACTTATTTTGGCTTATCTCGCGGCGGGAGCTTTAATTGCTTATTTCAACGTCTTTCATATTGGAGAGAAGGATGTGTTTCTGGTTTTTTCAAAACTGGGAGTTATGTTTCTTCTTTTCCTTATCGGGCTTGAGATTAACTATTCGGCTTTGCGGGTGATTGGAAGGGTCTCTCTCATACTCGGTCTTTCGCAGATTGTTATTACCGCTGGTTTGGGATATCTCATCGCGTATTTTTTCGGGTTCGCTTTTCTTCCCGCGCTTTATATCGCAATCGCGCTCGCCTTTTCAAGCACTATTATTGTTTTGAAACTGCTTTCGGAGAAAAGGGAGGAGCATAGCTTGTACGGGCGCATCAGTATCGGATTTCTTTTGGTTCAGGATTTTGTCGCGATTTTGCTTTTAGTTGTTCTTGCCGGCGCGCAACAATCCGGCGGTTTTTCTTTTTGGAGAATGCTTCTTACGATTATTGAGGGGGCGGCGCTTTTTAGCGCGATGCTTTTTTTAGGAAGGAGAGTGTTTCCCGCGCTTTTTAACGTCATCGCGCGATCGCACGAGCTTTTGTTTTTGGTCAGTTTGGCGTGGATGTTTCTTATGGTTTCTTTTGTGCAGAGGCTTGGGTTTTCAATTGAGATAGGTGGTTTTCTCGCGGGACTCGCGCTTGCTAATTCTTCGGAGAATTTTCAGATCGCGGGGAGGGTGCGTCCGCTTCGAGACTTCTTTATTCTCGTGTTTTTTGTGATTCTAGGCTCTTCTCTTTTGGCCGCGAATATATCGGGCATTATTCTGCCTGTTGTCGTTTTTTCGCTTTTTGTTCTTGTTGGCAACCCCCTTATCGTGCTTATCATCATGGCAATTCTGGGGTATCGGAAGAGGACGAGTTTTTTTACCGGACTCACGGTCGCGCAGATTTCGGAGTTTAGTTTGATTTTAATCGCTTTGGGGTTGCAGATGGGGCATATTGACGAGCGGGTTTCCGCGCTTGTTACCGCGGTTGCCGTTATCACCATTACTCTTTCCACCTATCTTATGTTGTATGCCGACAAATTTTTCTTGTATCTTTTGCCGTTTCTCTCGTTTTTTGAGAGAAAGCGGCTTACGGAAAAGGACGCTCCCGGCGGAATTTCAAAAAGCGTTGTATTGGTTGGATGCCATCGGATTGGACAGAGTATCGCGTTTAGCTTGCCCAAAGAGGAACTTTTGGTTGTTGATTTTGACCCCGATATCGCTCATGAGATGAAGAAGCACGGATTTGATTATCTCATGGGCGATATTTCCGATCCCGAGACGTTTGACAGAATTGATATGACGGACGTTTGTTTGTTTATTTCTACCAGCCCCAATTTGGAAGATAATCTCGCGATCCTTTCTTTTTTTCGGAGTTTTTCTTCGCGTCCCCGTACGGTTCTTCGCGCCGAGAGCGAGGAGGACGCGGAGGTTTTGTATAAAGAGGGGGCGGATTATGTTATATTGCCGCACTTTACCGCCGGGCAGTATTTTGGGAAGACCATTCTTGTTGACCCCGAAATGAAGATTTTAGACCAGTTGCGGGAGCGGGACCTGGCGCTCTTGAGACGGGTGCGAGCCGGCACTTCCTGATGCTTACGTTTTCCTTTTTCGGTTTTGGAATGTCCGAATATGGTATAATTAGAGGGTAGTGTTCTACACAAGAAACTTTATAAAAGGTCGGGCTGTATATTATTTCTTTAATCTCGTTTTCTGATATATGGTAGAAAGTTGGATTCAGGTTGTTGTTGATTCTTTGTATAACCTTTGGATTGGAGCGATGGGAGTCGTCGGTAGCATTATCGGCGCCCTCGTCGTTTTTATCATCGGTCTTATCGTCGCTTCGGGAATTTCCGCCATTGTTGAGCGGGCGGTAAAGATTATCAAACTTGATGATCTTTTGAAGAAGCTCGGCATTGAGGAACATTTCGGACGCGCAGGTATTAAGATCAACAGCGCGCGTTTTTGCGGGAAGGTAGTGTATTGGTTTTTCGTTCTTGTTTTCCTTCTCGCGGTCGCGGACGTGTTGAGCTTCTCAACGCTCTCTAGTTTTCTTGAGCAGGTGTTGCTCTATGTTCCGAACGTAATCGTCTCTATTCTTATTATGCTCGCGGCTTTTGTCGTCGCGCATTTCCTTAGGAATCTTGTGATTGCTTCGGTCAAGAGCGCGAGACTACACTCCCCGACACTTTTGGGTTCCATCACGTGGTGGGCAGTTGTTATCTTCGGCTTTCTCGCGTCTCTTTCCCAGCTTGGCATCGCGATTAGCATTATTAACGCCCTTATTACCGGGTTTATTGCTATGCTTGCTTTGGCTGGCGGAATCGCGTTTGGGCTTGGAGGGAAGGATGTCGCGGCTGACATCTTGGAAAGAGCGGAAAAGAATTTTAGAGAGAAGTAGGTTTCTCTGTCATGGTTTTTAAAAAGAGCCTCCAGCGCGGGGTTCTTTTTGTTATGTTTTGTTTACGAAGTCAATGAAAACATTGACTCTCGGATGTCTTCTTGATACTATATCTTTCATGTTCGCGATTATTGAAATCCCGCATAAATCCCTTTGGGATTCTGCGGGACAGGCAGGGGAAAATAACTTATGACATTTGCAATTATTGAAACCGGTGGGAAGCAGTATAAGGTTGGAGTTGGAAAGAAGATTCAGATTGAGAAGTTGCCTTTTGAAGCAGGAAAAACCTTTCGTTTTGACAGGGTGCTTTTGAAGTTTGACGGGAAGGAGACGGTATTTGGCCAGCCATATATTCCGGGCGCCGTTATTGAGGGGGAAATTTTGAGGCAGGCTCGCGGTAAGAAGAAGATTGTATTTAAATATCACTCAAAAACCCGGTATCGAAAGAAAAAGGGACATCGGCAGGATTTTACGGAAGTAGAGGTTACGAAGATGTAGGAAAAAGTTGAAAGTTGTAAGTTGAAAGAACGAACGAGGTAATAAAAAGAACGGCGAAGCGCCGTTCTTTTTAAATTCTTCGTTTGAGGGCGTTTCGGAGAGTTTCTTCGTCCGCGAATTCAATTTCGCCGCCGGTTGGGATGCCGCGACCGAGGCGGGTTATTTTTTCCGCCAGCTCTTTGAAATCTTGTTTTATGAGTTCAAAAATAATATCCGATATGGTGTGAGGATTTAGGGCAACGATGAGTTCTTCCAGCTTTTCTTCAGGAAGGTTTTTTATGTTTTCTTTCAGGCGTTCCAAGCGGAGTTTTTGTACGCTTCCCAACATACCCTGTTCGTGGAGTTCTCCCAGAACGAGATAGGTTCCATTAAACTCCCGTACGCGCTCCATTGTCATTACGTCCGTATCTTTTTCCACGATTGCCACGATTGTTTTTGTTCTTTGCGGGTTTTTGCAGATTATACAGAAATTCTCATTTTTTTCTTTCACAAAGAAGCAGTGTTCACAGCGGTCTATGGTTTGGAGATTGTGGAGCGCGCGCGTGAGCTCGTTTCGCGTTCTCTCATCAAGATTCGCGATGTAAAAGGCGAGACGGGTTGCCGCTCTTGGACCGAAGCCCGGAAGGCGGCGAAAACACTCAATAAAATTTTTTATGGAATCGGGAATCATGGGGTAGGCTCTAGGCTTTAGGCTCTAGGCTTTAGGAAGCTCTTTTTCCTAATGCTTAACGCCTAGCGCCTTGGTTTATTCGTCAAAGCCTGTGTGCTGGGTATCTATGTTGCGGAAGGAGGCTTTTTCCGGGTCAAATTTTAACCTTACGACTCCTACGGGGCCGTTTCGATGTTTTGCAATTACAACTTTTACGAGATTTTGTTCTTCGTTTGAGAGACTTTCGTGTTTATCCGACCCGAAGGCTTCGCGGTCTTTTCGCGCGAGAAAGATGACGATGTCAGAATCTTGCTCAAGCGAGCCTGATTCTCTCAAGTCGGAGAGGCGGGGAGTTTTATCATCGCGCTGGTCGGCCGCGCGCGAGAGTTGGGAGAGAGCAAGAACGGGGATATTCAATTCTCTCGCGAGAGACTTTAATCCGCGGGAAATTTCGGTTACCTGTTGCACCATGTTGTCGCTCGTTGTTCTTGGCCTGATAAGCTGGAGATAGTCAATGACAATGAGGTCAAGTTTGTGTTCCATTTGCAGACGGCGCGCCATGGAGCGCATCTGAAGAATGGTTGGCGAGGGGGTGTCGTCAATAAAGAGAGCAAAAGAGGAGAGTTCGTCCAAAGCGTTTCGCACCATTTCAAATTCCTCATCGTCGCTTAATCTTCCCGTGCGAAGGCGCCATAGGGGAACCTGCGCTTGCGCGGATATGAGGCGATCCATAATTTGTTCGCGGGACATTTCTATTGAGAAGATGCCGACTCCGAATCCTTGAGAGGCGGCCTGGCGGGATATATCCAGAGCGAGCGAGGTTTTTCCAAATGAGGGTCGGGCGCCAAGAAGAATAAGGTCTGATTTTTGGAGTCCCGAGAGAAGATTATCCAGTTGAGTAAAGCCGGTTGGGACTCCGCGAAGCGCCCCTCCCTGGTGTTCGTGGAGCTTCTCAATTCTTTCATAACTTGTTGCAAGCTCGTCTTTTATGTGGATGAATTTTTGAGTGTGGGAGAGCTGAGATATACCGAAGATTTTTTTCTCCACCTCGTCCAAAACCTCCTCAAAGTTCTGGCTTTCAAAGGCCTTTTCATTTATTTCGGATGAAGCGCTTATGAGGTCTCTTCTCACCCGTTTTTCCCGGACGCTTGTCGCGTAATGGAGAATGTGCGCCGAGGAGGGAACGCTTTCAATGAGATCGGTTAGATAACTTATTCCTCCGACATGTTCCAGCTGACTTTGTTCTTTAAGTTTGGTGTTTACGGTTAAGATATCTATCGGCTTGCCCGTTTCAAAAAGTTCAAGAATCGCTTTGTAGATTTTTTGGTTCGCGGGATTGTAGAAATCATTTGGGGTTATCATATCCCCGATTTTAAGAATCGCGTCTTTATCAAGCATCAGGGCTCCCAGAACGGATGTTTCCGCCTCAAGGTCTTGTGGCGGGATTCTTGGATTTTTTATGGACATAAGGGTTAAATTTCTAATCTCTAATTTCTAATCTCTAAACAAATCCAAAATCCAAATCTCAAAAACGGAAAAACGTACTTTGAATTTTGTCTGTCAGTTGACGGACTGAGATTGTTTAGAATTTATAAATTAAGATTTAGAGATTTTGCTCTCGAGTTTTTTGGACTAGGGGGCCGAGCGGCGTGTCCTCCACCTTATATCCTAGAGATTCAATTTTTTTTCTCAAGGCGTCGGACTGGATAAACTGTTTATGAACTCTGGATAACTCTCGTTGGCGAGCAAGTTTTTGTATGTTTTTTGGCGTTTTTTCTGATGGAAGCTCAATTCCCAACGTGGTAAGGGTTTTGCGGAGAAAAGCGAGCATGTTCCCCGCGCTTTTTTGATTCAGCGACCATATTTGTTTGTTTGCTTCCGAGACGAGCGCGAAGAGCGCGGAAACGACTTCAGGAGTTCTGAAATCATCTTCCATGTATTCTTCTATCTTTTTTTTCGTTTCTTTCAAAGTTTTTTCAAGGCTTATCGTTCCTTTTTTCTGTTTCTTTTTGACGAATTCCAATTTTTGAAATGTTTCTTTCAGGCTTTCAATTGTTTGTTCGCTTTGACGCGCTAGTTCTTCCGTGTAGTTTATAGGGGAGCGGTAGTGGTGCGAGAGGATTATCCATCGTAACGTTTCTGTTCGCTTGTTTTTTAGAAAGTCGCGGATGGTTATGAAGTTTCCAAGACTTTTAGACATTTTTTGATTGTTAACGCGGATAAGCCCCACGTGCATCCATATTTTTACAAAAGGTTTTTTTCCGGAAGCGGCTTCTTGTTGCGCTATTTCCGCCTCGTGATGCGGAAATTTTAAATCAAGCCCTCCTCCGTGGACGTCATACTGCGGGCCGAAGAAGTGTTCCGTAATCGCGGTATCTTCAATGTGCCAGCCGGGACGGCCAGCTCCCAACGGAGAACCCCACGACGGTTCTCCGTTTATGAGCTTATAACTTATAGCTTTTAGCTTATAGAGCTTTTTTATTTTTGTTTCTGTTCCAGTTTTCGCGAATTTCCAGAGACAGAAGTCGCCCCTGTTGCGTTTTTTATCTCCCTCATCAATTCGGGACACGCCGTCTTCCGCCTGCTCCACGGTGCGATGGGCGAGCTTTCCGTAATCGCTGAATTTTTTGATATCAAAATAGACGCCCTCTCCGTCAATCACGTAAGCGTACCCTTTTTTTTGAAGCGTCTTGATTTGTTTTACAATTTGCGGAATAAAATCCGAAGCTCGGGCGAACGTATCAATTTGAAATATCCCTAAGTTTTTTAGGTCTTTACGGTAGCTTTTTTCGTATTTTTTCGCGAGGCTTAGCGGACTTACCCCTTCTTTTCTCGCGCGCGCGATAATTTTGTCGTCAACGTCGGTGATGTTTTGTAGGTAGCGGACGTTCCATTTACGAGACCGTAAATAGCGGACGACGATGTCAAATGTAAGCTGGGCGCGAGCGTGGCCGATATGCGAATCGTCGTATACCGTTGGACCGCAGACAAACAGACGCAAGGGTTTACCGCGAGGTTTTTCCAACCTTTCTTTTTTTCCGGAGAGGGTGTTGTAGATTTGCATGATATACGAATGTACGAATCTTCTTACGAATGTACGAATATAACAAATTCGTTTATTCGTATTCATTCGTTTTTCGCTGATTTTACCTGCTCCAGTTTAAGATGATGTCTTCCACGATGGGAGTTTTGGAGCGAGTGAGGTCGCTTATGATTCTTACCTTGTATCGAACGTAGCGTTTGTTTGTGAGTTCTGACCGGTCTACGCAAATGGGAGTGTTGCTTCCCGCCGCGGGGAAGGCGCTTCCGAATGTCGGGCAGGCGGTTCCATAATAAAGGGAGGCGTCTCCGTTCGGTCCTTTGAATGTCCAGGCGCCGGTTGAACAGGTCGGAGCGTTATCCGTTCCATTTGCGCAGTTTGAGACGGCAATCTGGAAATCTACCGAGGTTCCTCCCGGCTGATTTCCTTGCCAGAGGATGCTGTTTAGCGCCGCGCCTCCTTCAGCCCGGGTATCAAAGACGGATGATTCCAGATATCCGATTGAGCTTGTCGCTCTCCATGAGGTCATAACTTTGTATCCCGTTCCGTTGAAGCTTATCCAGCCCTCTATATCATTCCACGCGTAGCCGGAGAAGTCGCCCGTGTTTCCGCTTATGGATACTTTATAATTGGATTCTGTACAGGTGTTTGTTCCCCCGTGGCTTGTTTGGTCGCAGTTAAAACTTATCCAGCCGATTGTGTCGTTCCACGCGTACCCGGTTAGGATGCCGCCCGCGTTTCCATTTGGACAGGAGCCATCCGTTTCGTGCGGTCCCGGACCGTTGCATATTCCATAATTTGAAGTTCCACAGATACTTCCTCCGCTTGTTGTCGCGCAATCAAGTGAGATTTCCCCGATGTTTGCTGTCGCGTATCCGGTGAGGTTTGCTCCCCCAACCTGAACGTTGTGAGTCGTGTGAAAATCCCACCAACCGCTAAGGTCGGACCAGGCGCTGCTTTCCGCCGGATCGGATGAGATGTTTGTTTGCAGACTTTCATCCGCGTTTACCCGCTTTGAACGCGCGAGATTTGAGAGTATTCCTAGAAGCACCGCTACGCATATCGCAACCCAAAGAATAATGTTTATGTGTTTTATTCCAACAGAGAAGCCGCGATTTTTAGAGGCGCTTGTTTTGTTGGAAGCTCCCTTTGTTCTCTCTTTTTTTACGCGATTGCTTTTTGTTCGCATGATTATTGGGTTGTACACGATGTGGAGGAGGAGGTTTCTTTTCCGGTTATTTTTTCATAAACGGTCGTTTTAATTTCATTTATCACTCCGCCGTCGTTCGCTGTTTGTTCTATTTTTTTGACGAGCTTTTCTGTTTCCTCAATTTTTTTCACGAGCTCTTCGTTGTTTTTTTGTTCTTCCGCTCCCGTCGTTGCGTTTTTTTCGCCTATTGTTTCTTTTTTCATCAAGCCTTCTTTTATTGCCGAGATATTTTTTTCAAGCTGGTCTAGAAGCTCCGCCCTTCGTTCCATGGGCGGAGTCGCGGTATCCTTTATTTTTTCTTTTACGGATTTCGGAATGATTTCGGAGAGAGCGGCTTTTGTCCGCGTATATGCCTGTTCTTTGAATTTCGCCGGAATGAGGCTTGAGATTCCAAGAACCACAAGAATGATAATAATGATTTTTAGCAATGCTTGTAGCATATGTTCTTTTATTTTATAGTTTACGCGAAGTTTCTTCAAGACAGATATTTGCAGGGCGTATGGTCGCGGTTTTACACAACATCCGAAGCATTCATAATGTCGGTTCCATCTTTCGCACGGGAGAGGCTCTTGGCGTTTCAAAGATTTATCTTTGCGGATTTACGCCCGCGCCGATTGACCGATTCGGACGGATGCGACGGGATTTTATGAAGGTCGCGCTTGGCGCCGAGCGGACGGTAAAGTGGGAGAGCGTTTCTTCCACTACGCAACTTCTTACGCGATTGCGGAAGGAGGGGCGTCGCGTGTATTCGGTTGAGCAGGATTCGCGTTCGTGTCCGTATGATGAGGCGCGTGTTTTATCGGAAGCGGAATTTGAGCGCATAGCGCTTGTCGTGGGAGATGAGGTAAAAGGACTTAGCGAGGCGATTTTGAAAAAATCGGATGAGATTTTGGAAATTCCCATGAGAGGGGCGATGATTAGAGATGTTGAACATCCGCGGCGCACGGGGCGCGGGAAGGAGTCTCTGAATGTTTCAGTCGCGTTTGGGATTGTGGCGTACCGGTTACGAGAAGCTAGAAATTAGAAGCTAGAATATAGTCTGTCAGCTGACGGATAGGATGAAACATATGTTATGTAAAAAGGTTTTTGCGTTGTTTTTGATTTGCGGAGGAGTATTTTTTTTATTTTTTCGGGGAGATAAGAACCAGGAAATTTATGACGGCGGGGCGATTGTTAGCATCGGAAAGCATCGATTTGTCGCAGAAATCGCGGATACGGAGGAGGAGCGGGCGCGAGGGCTTTCCGGCAGAGACGAGTTTGCCGAAGGATATGGGATGCTTTTTCTTTTTGACACGCCGGAAGTCGGGCATTTTTGGATGAAGGATATGCGCTTCCCGATTGATATTATTTGGGTTCGTGAGGGAAAAGTTATTGGCGTGGAGGAGCGTGTGTTGTCGCCATCTTCCTCTCTTGCTCTTTCCGAACTTCCTTTGTATGTTTCTCCCGGGCCTGTGGATATGGTGTTTGAGGTTCGGGCAGGAACCGCGGATATTCTTACTATTTCCGTTGGAGACGCATTTTCGTTGAATTAGAGGAGTGCGTGGCTTTTTACATTCTTCTTTATTATAATTATTGGATATGACAAACATAGCGATTAACGGGTTTGGTCGGATAGGGAGATTATTTTTTCGCCAGATTTGGGGAAGAAAGGAATTTAAGATTGTCGCGATTAATGATTTGGGAAGCGTGGAGAATCTCGCGTACCTGTTGAAATATGATTCGGTGTATCGTACGTTTTCCGAGGAGGTTTCGGTGAAGGCTGGAAATTTAGTTGTCGGAGGAAGAGAGATTGCGTTTTTGCAAATTAAAGATTCAAAAGAATTGCCGTGGAAAAAGTTTGGCGTTCAAGTTGTTGTTGAATCCTCGGGCGCGTATGAGTCGTTTGAGTCGGCAAGGGCTCATTTGAATCAGGGCGCCAAGCGCGTTGTTATTTCCGCTCCCGCGAAGGACGCGGAGGGAATCGCGGACGGAAGAACTGTGCTTGTAGGGATAAATGATGGGAAGCTTTCTTCTCTCAGGCTTACTTCTAACGGGTCATGCACAACGAACGCGGTCGCGCCTGTTATCGCGGTTTTGTCGGAGGAGCCTGGAATTGAAAAGGCGATTTTGAACACTGTTCACGCGTATACCGCGACCCAGGGAATTGTGGACGGGCCCGTAAGGGGAAGTGATTTTCGGCGCGGAAGGGCGGGGGCGCAGAATATGGCGCCATCTTCCACGGGCGCCGCAATTGCCGTTACGCGCGTTTTGCCCGACTTGCAGGGAAAGTTTGACGGAATCGCGATTCGCGTTCCGATTATTGCTGGTTCCATTGCCGACATTACATTTGTCGCGAAACGAAAAACGAGCGTGGAGGAGGTCAATAAGATTCTTACTGATGCCGCTTCATCTTCCAAATGGGAGGGTATGTTGAAGGTAACAAATGAGCAGATTGTTTCTTCCGATATTATTGGCGAGGAGTGCGGAGCGATTATTGATTTGAATTCCACGAAGGTTGTGGATGGAACTTTAGTGAAGGTGCTTTCCTGGTACGATAACGAGTGGGGATATGTCGCGACGTTGGTGGAGCATGTTGCGAGAGCAGTGAAGTGAGAGGTTTGGTATAGAGGTTATCCACATTTTGTTTTTTGAGATTTCTGGTAGCATAGATTAAAGCACGTTACGGCAGACGAAAGAGTTTTTCCTTTTTCGCCTGCCCAACACTCCGCCTAACATGGCGGGGTGTTTCGTTTTTGACGAGACGAGATTTTGTCATTTTTCAATGAATAAGATTATCATGTTTATATGAGATATTGGCTTTCTGTTTTTGCCGCTTCCCTTGTTTCCTTTTTATTTTCAGGGGCATTATATGTGTTTTTTCATCCCCCCCGCGATTTTGAGGCGCGTTCCGCGGATATTTCAGATACGATGTCTTCCTCTGTTTCGCCGGTTGGCAGACTCGGCGCGGTAGGGGTGAGCGCAAGGGTTAACGCGACCCCTCTTTCCAAATTTTTTGAGAACAAGGAGCACTCCCTTCTTTTTGTTGGAGATATCATGCTTTCCAGAAACGTGGGGGCGGAGATGGAGCTTCGGAACGATTATGCTTATCCGTTTCGGAAGATTGCCGATGTTCTTCGTTCGGCTGATTTGACGTTTGGGAATTTAGAGGGGCCGATTTCTGACGTGGGAAAGGACAAGCATAATTTGTATTCTTTTCGCGCCGACCCCCGAAGCGTGGAAGGATTAAAAATTTCCGGGTTTGATGTCGTTTCGCTCGCGAACAATCATACGATGGACTGGGGAGAGGAGGCGATGGAGCAAACCATTGAACTTTTGCGGAAGGAACACATCCTTTCTGTGGGTGCGGGAAAGAACGCGGAGGAGGCGGGTCGGCCTCAAATTTTTGACGCGGGTGATTCGTTTCGCGCCGGATTTTTGGCATACACAACAGTTGCTCCTCCGGGCGCGGGCGCGCTCTCTAATCGCGGAGGCGTAAGTGAGACGAGTTTGGAGAATATGAAAAAGGCGGTTCGGGAGCTCCGCGATGAAGTTGATGTTTTAGTTGTTTCTTTTCATTGGGGAGAGGAGTATGAAAAACGGTCGGGTTCCGAACAGCAACGCATAGCATACGGGCTTGTGGACGCGGGCGCGGATATTATTGTCGGCCATCATCCGCATGTTTCACAGGAGATTGAGAAGTACAAGAATGGGTGGATTGTTTATAGTTTGGGGAATTTTGTTTTTGACCAGTATTTTTCCAGACAAACGATGGAGGGGCTTATGGTTAAGGCTATTGTTCGCGAGGGGCGTATTATTGATATTCAGTCCATTTTTACTCCTCTTACGGAGACGTATCAGCCGTATGTTGAAAACTAAAAACGCAAAGCGTAAAACGAAAAGCAACATATAATGATTTAAGAGGACATAGAGAAAGGAATTTCAAGCGAGAAAGATTTTATATATTCGTAGTTTCGGATAACATATATACGTTATGCGACGTGTTTGCTTTTTGGTGTTTGGTTTTGTTGTGTTTGCGGTTCTTACTCTTTTTTTAGGGGGATTTTTTTCTCGGACGCTTGTTGAATACAATGCCCCTCTTAAAGAGAGAAGTTTTTTTTCTTATCAAGAGAATGCTTCTTCTTCCCAATCCTTTTTCTTTGAGGATAAAGATGCTTCCGTTCTTCTTCCCGCGATTAGCGTTTCCGCGATGCTTGTGGCGGATGTGGATACTGGAGAGATTATTTTAGGCAGTAGAGAACATGATTCATTGCCTATCGCATCGCTTACGAAGTTTATGACTGCCGTAGTCGCGAGCGAATTTGTGGATTTTGAGAAGCTTATTGTTATTACTCCTTCCATGCTTATGGATTCGGTGCAATCTTTTCCTTTGGAGGCTGGCGCGAACTATCGAATGCTTGATCTTTTATATCCGGCTCTCAAGGAATCTTCCAATGGAGCGGCTCGGGCTCTCGCTGGTTTTTTGGGTGAGGAGTATTTTGTACGGCAAATGAACGAGAGGGCAAAGATGCTTGGAATGGATTCTACGGTTTTTGTTGACCCTGTCGGAGTCGGGGAGGGGAACACTTCTTCGCTTACGGATTTGAGAGTGATGGCGAAGCATATATTAGACAAGAGGAAATTTTTATTTGATATTTCCCGCAAGGAACGCGGGACTTTGGAAAAAAATATATTTTCCGATATTCCGAACTACAACGAATTTTATGACGACCCCGCCATTATTGGCGTGAAGAATGGCGAGACGAGGGCGGCGGGGCAGACCTTTCTTGGTGTTTGGGAGATGGAAGATTCAAGTGGAGCGAAGAGGAATATTATGATTAGTCTTTTAGGCTCAAAAGATAGAAAGAGCGACGCGCTCGTATTGCGTGGTTGGTTGAAGGAGCGTTTTGGGGTAGAATGAATAAGTTTATGAACATATATATTGGAGCTGACCATCGGGGGTTTGAGTTGAAGGAGCAATTAAAGCAGTTTATTCAGGGGCTTGGGTACCCGATTGTTGATGTTGGAAACACTCGGATTGATGAGGCGGACGATTATCCTGATTTCGCGCGCGCCGTTGCCGAGAAGGTAAGCGGAGACTATGAGCACAGCAGGGGAATTTTGCTTTGCGGTTCGGGAATTGGAGTTTCCATTGTGGCGAATAAGTTTCCGCGCGTTCGGGCGGGGCTTGTTATGACTTCGGATCAGGCGTTTGACAGTAGGAATGACGATGACACGAATGTTATCGCGCTTCCCGCCTCATATCTTGGATTTGATGATATGAAGCGCATTGTTACCACCTGGCTCGGAACCCCCTTTTCGGAAGAGGGGCGGCATAGAAGGAGAAGGGACAAGATTTCGGAGATTGAGGCGGGTCTTCAGGATGAGGCGCGAAAACGAGGAGAAGATGATATTGAAGCGCCCCGCTTTATGAGGCGTTCTTAACGTTTCTTATTTTTTATGGAGATTATCCCATCGGTTAATTGCCCGGATATTTCCTGTGTTCGGGAGAGGTTTGAACAGATTGTTTCCTTTGGCGCCTCATGGGCGCATGTTGATGTTTCAAACGGGACGTTCGCGCCTCCTGTTACGTGGAATAACCCGCATGAATTAATTTCTAATTCCAAACTTAACATTGAAGTTCATTTGATGGTTCAAGAACCGGAGAAATTTGTGCCGGATTGGGTTCAGGCCGGTGCCCGGAGAATTATTCTTCAGGTTGAGATGATTGACCGCGAACGGCTTTATGAAATTCTTGAGATGGTTCATGCGGATTGCGAGGTCGGTCTTTCGGTTTCTCTCCCCACGCCGATTGAGGAGGTGTTTCCTTATTTAGAGGAGATTCATTTTGTTCAGTGTCTCGCGGTTTCTCCCGGACTTTCCGGTCAGAAATTTCAGCATGATACGTTAGATAAAATTCGCGTCCTTCTTCGGGAGGATGTGGATGTACTGGTTGAGATTGACGGAGGAGTTACGCCCGATGTCGCGCGGCTCGCGTATGAGGCGGGAGCTCGCGTTGCTGTTTCTTCCTCTTATATTTTTACTAGTTCCGACCCGAAACTCGCGTATGCGCGCTTATCTGCGATTGGCGAATAGAGACCTATTTACAACATGGTACAATTAAATACATATGTCGTTGCATGACGAGAAGTTAAAATATTTGGAAGAGCTCGCGTATCAGATTCGGGAGGGAATTATTGAAACTCTCCTTCTTGCGGGTTCGGGGCACACCGCAGGACCTTTGGGAATGGCGGAAATTTTTACCGCGCTTTATTTTCATGTTTTGAAGCATGACCCGAAGAAGCCCGACTGGCCTTTTCGCGACCGGCTGATTTTGTCTAATGGACATATTTGTCCCGTACAATATGTGGCGCTCGCACAGGCGGGATATTTTTCGCCGGATGAATTAAAAACATTACGGAAGATTAATTCACGATTGCAAGGACATCCTCATCGCGGAAGCGTTCCTGGAGTTGAGACGACCTCTGGGCCCTTGGGGTCGGGTCTCGCGCAAGCCTGCGGAGTCGCGCTTGCTTTGCGTTTGGACGAGAAGAAGAGCCGTGTGTACTGCCTTACTTCCGACGGGGAGCATCAGGAGGGGAATCATTGGGAGGCTGTTCTTTTCGCGCGAAAGCACCGCTTGTCAAATCTTACGGTTTTTGTTGACCGGAATAATATTCAGATTGACGGAAATACGGAAGATGTGATGCCGCTGGATTCTCTTCGCGCGAAGTATGAGGCTTTTAACTGGAATACGCTTGAGATTGATGGGCATAACATTCGCGAGATTGTGGATGCGACCCTTGAGGCGGAAGCGACTTGGGATAGGCCAACCGTTATTATCGCGCATACGATTCCCGGAAAGGGAGTGAGTTTTATGGAGAAGGATTATACGTGGCATGGACGACCGCCGAAAGATAGAGAGGAGGCGGATAGGGCCTTACGGGAGATTCGAATGTTTCAAAGGGGAGTAAGGTTGGAGCATGAATAGTTAAAATTACTAATGTGTTGAAACAAATAAAAAAATGTTACGAAGCAACGTGCGATTAATTAAATTATGAATAGAGTTATTTTAGATCAACGAGTTAATGCAGAAATGATTGATGGGCTAAAAAATAATACTCGAGCACTTCTGTCTTTTTTACAGAATCAAAATGAGGGAACAATTGTTTATGTTTTGGAAAAGTTGGGAAGGTTGAAAAATGGCTCTAGCAAGGAACCCTTACTAAGCTTATTAAATAGTCAGAACGAAAATATCAGAACATTATCAATAAAAAATCTTGCCAAAATAGGAGATATTTCTCTTTTGCCCATTTTTGTTAAATATGCTCGTTCAGATGAGAGCACAGAAGTTAGGAGAGAATCTGTTTCTGCGGTCGGCAGATTAAGAAACGAAAAAGCAATTCCAGTCTTAATTGGATTTTTGAAAGATAATGATCCAAAGGTGGTAATGCAGGCAATTAGAGGATTACTTATATTTTCTCAAAGGGAAGAAGTTGAAGAAAAACTTAAAAAAATGATTAACCACCCAAACGAACTGATTAAGGAAGTAATTAGTAAAGAAATCAATGGAGTTAACTATGGTTCTAATAATAAGGAAAAGCATGATGAATTTCCAACTTTTTTAAAAAACACAATCGTTCAGGGCGATGTCATGGAAACATTAAATTATGTTCCAGATGAATCAGTTCACTTAACTTTTACTTCACCGCCCTATTATAATGCTAGAGATTACTCAATATATCAAAGTTACAATGAGTACTTAAATTTTTTAGAAAAAGTATTTAAAGAAATCCATCGAGTTACCAAAGAAGGAAGGTTTTTTGTCTTGAATACTTCGCCAATTATTATCCCAAGAATAAGTCGCGCCCACTCAAGCAAAAGATACCCCATTCCATACGATGTTCATCCAATTTTGATAAAAATGGGGTGGGAATTTATTGATGATATTGTGTGGGTAAAGCCAGAAGCAAGTGTAAAAAATAGAAATGCGGGTTTTTTGCAACACAGAAAACCATTAGGATATAAACCAAACGCTGTTTCAGAAATGATAATGGTTTATAGAAAAAAGACCGATAAGTTAATTGATTGGAATATAGGCCAATATAATTGGGATAAAGTTAAAAAAAGTAAAGTTGCAGATAAGTATGAGACAACAAATATTTGGCACATTGGTCCCGCTTTTGATAGGGTGCATAGTGCAGTTTTCCCGATAGAGCTGTGTAATAAGGTTATTACATATTATTCATTTGTAGAAGATTTAATTTTTGACCCTTTTGCGGGAAGTGGGACGCTAGGTCTGGCAGCTGTTAATTTAAATAGACATTTCTTTTTGACGGAAAAAGAATCAAAGTATATTAATAGAATGAAAGAAGATTTAATTAAGGGAAGGAGGCTGTTTGATTCAAAAAACGGTCAGCCAAATTTTGTAGATATTAAAAATTTTATATCCTTAACTAAAGAAACAGTATGACAATAACAGAACAAGTTGCAAAAAATATAATTAGAAAGTTACTAAAGGGAAAGGACTATAGGATTGAAGTCATAACACTTATTAACGCCGAGTTTTTGCAATTCTCTGTTAATTTTTTTAAGAAAATTATTAATGCAAAGCTTAAAAACAAAGGCATAACAGTAGATTGGTATAAAAAGGAATTTCTTAATCCAAATTTACCGATTCGAGACATTACAATCAATTCGGGATTAAACGAAAAGACAATCCACAACATGTTTAATTCCTCAACAAAGGAAATTGTGATTGATGCTTCAAACGAACATTATGACACTCTTTATGAGGTAATTAAAAACCTTGTAGACGCGGAGCATGATCTTGACCTTACTTTAACGATTAAATTTAAAGGAGTGAGCGTTGATTTAGATGTTAGCGAGAGTCTAATCGTGATAAACACATTGGCAGTAAAAAGATCTGCATTGAGAGGCGGTTTGTGGAGCACTGCTGGCAAAAGAGTTGAAAAACCTTTAATGCAAACTCTCTGCAAATTATATGGTATCTCTGGTAATAATTATTCCTTAAAAATAAAAGGCAAAGAAATTAAGGAAGATGATTTTGAAAGAGAGATAGATTTTTATTTAGTTGAGAACAAAAATCAACATAAGTGTGAGGTTAAATTAATGGGTAGTGGTAACCCAGAAGGTGCCGATGCGGTCATTGCAAGAGATAGTAAGGTTTTTGTGGCAGACAAACTTTCAGATACAAACAAAAAGCAATTAAATAGCCGAAAAGTTGAATGGGTTGAATTAAGAAGCGATGTTGGATTTAAAAGATTTGAAACAATTTTAGATCATCTCAAAATACCACACGAAAAACTACCTGAAAATATTGATAAAAAATTAGAAAAGGTGTTTAAGGAAATTTTTTAACTATGAAAAAGAAATAGGTTGTATGATTAATCCAAAGGTAAAACTAAACAAAAAGATTTTTGAGGCGGACATTTCTCAGTCTCCGATTCGCGACGGGTATGGGGACGGTCTGCTTTTTCTTGGAAAGGAGAATCCAAATGTTGTCGCGCTTTGTGCCGATTTGAAAGAATCCACGCGGGTTGAGGCGTTCGCGAAGGCATATCCGAATCGGTTTTTTGAGTGCGGAGTTTCCGAGCAGGCGATGGTGACGGTTGCCGCGGGCTTGGGAATTTCGGGGAAGATTCCCTTTATCTCGTCATACGCTACGTTTTCACCTGGTAGAAATTGGGAACAGATACGGACGACTGTGGCTTATAACGATTCAAACGTGAAGATTGCGGGACATCACGCGGGTATCTCAGTTGGACCCGACGGAGCGACTCATCAGGCGTTGGAAGATATCGCGATTATGCGCGCGCTTCCGAACATGAGAGTTATTGTTCCGTGCGACGCGATTGAGGCGAGGAAGGCGACCATACAGGTGGCGCATCTTTGGGGGCCTTGTTACTTGCGGTTTCAGCGGGAAAAGACTCCTCTTTTTACAACAGACGAGACGCCATTTGTTTCGGGTAGAGCGGAGGTGTTTTGGCAGTCGCGTGGAGCGATCGCGACAATTATCGCGTGTGGCGCGATGGTTTATATCGCTCTTCGCGCCGCGGAGGAGCTCAAAAAGGAAAAGATAGGAGTTGTCGTTTTGAACAATCACACTATAAAGCCGATTGACGAGAAGACGATTATAAAATTTGCGAAGGCGACGGGAGCCGTTGTTACGGTTGAGGAGCATCAAGTTGCGGGAGGGCTTGGCGGGGCGGTCGCGGAACTTCTTGTCGCGAAACACCCCGTTCCTATGGAATTTGTCGGGATGGAGGATTCGTTTGGAGAGTCGGGGAAACCAAACGAGCTTTTGAAGAAGTATGGAATGGACGTTTTGGATATTGTGAAGGCGGTGAAAAAGACCTTGAAACGTCGAGAATAACTTACGAGTTACGATCTCGTAAGTTATTCGAGAAGGGCGCTCTTTTCCAATGACGACGCGCCTCTTTCTTTTAACCAATCAAATACTTTTTTCTCATACTCCGAGCCCTTTCCAATTATTTCTTCAAGGAAGTTTGTTTCTATGACTAATGGAAAATTTTTCTTTCCCGCGTAATCTAGATAACTACTCCACCGATATGAGTTTAAAAACTCAACAGTTTTTTTGTGATTTTGAATTTCCTTATTTCTCCAGTTTGGTTCTATCATATCGAGAGGATTGAGGTGAATATAATAAGGGAGATGAATTAGATGCGAGTCGTCTTTTACATGAACGGCCTTGAACCGTCCCTGAAAGAGAGTTCCAGACCGTTCGTTTTTTAGATTAAAATACATGGCGTATCCTATCCCGATTTTTTTCATAAATTCTGATACGCCATTGTCTTCAATTTGCTCAAGAAGGAGATGAAAATGGTTTGGCATGAGACAGAAGGCGTGAATTTTTACCAGAGGTTTTCGTTCGCGGTTATCTTCCTTAAAATTATGAGATCGTAACTCGTAAGATTTGTAGTAGATGTTTTCGGCGAGGGCGATGTCGTTGAATTCAAACAGATTGTGAACCATTCGGAAATGATCTCCTTTATCAAGAAAGATTTTTCTCTTTTCGACACCTCGGTTATAGACGTGATACAGGTTGTTGTTGGCGAATTTTGGCCTTTTCATAGTAGGTTTATTATATCATCTTATGAGATCGTAACTCGTAAAACTTTACGAGTTACGATCTCATAAGATTTTGCGAATGCGGGAATTTGGGGTATAATGCTTATATATGTTTGATGTCATAACTATCGGGACGGCGACGAGGGACGTATTCTTGACGAGTGGAGAATTTCGGGTTTTGAAAGACCCGGAGCATTTAGAGAAGCTTGGATTTCCGACCGCGGAGGCTGAATGCTTCGCGCTTGGAGGGAAGGTTGAAGTTGAGTCTCCGTTTTTCACGACGGGAGGGGGCGCTTTGAATGCCGCTGTTACGTTTTCGCGCGCCGGTTTGAAGACGGGCGCGGTTTTTAAGATTGGAAAGGATGAGATTGGGAGGGACCTTTTGTCTGATATTAAAAAGGAGAACGTTTTGTCTATTCCCGCTTATGACAAGTCTCTTTGTACCGCTTACTCAACCATTATTTTGAATAAAACCGGAGAACGAACTGTATTAGTTTATCGAGGCGCCTCTAACTCGTTGGAGAAGCGAGATGTTCCTCTTTCCAAGCTTCGCGCGAAATGGGCGTATGTTGTTTCCGGCTATACATCACTCTCTCTTATGGAGCAGGTTTTTTCGTCCTTAAAGAAACAGGGGGCTTCCATCGCGCTTAGCCCATCAAAGCATTATGCTCAACTCGGGCACCAAAAGCTGAAGGCTGTGTTGCGATACGTTGACCTTTTAATCATGAATCGCGAGGAGGCGGCGGCGTTTACGCGGGAGGAGTATAATCGCGAGAAGAAGATTTTTAAGAAATTTGATGAAATTGTTCGCGGAATCGCCATTATGACCGATGGGGAGCGGGGAGCGTATGTTTCCGATGGGAGGTATTTGTATCGTTCGGGAGTGTTTAAGGAGAAGAAGCTTGTTGACCGGACGGGAGCGGGAGACGCTTTTGGCTCTGGTTTTGTCGCGGGACTTATTGAGAAGAATGATATTTCGTACGCTCTTCGTTTTGCCACGGCGAACGCGACTTCTGTGGTTGAGCATATCGGAGCGCAAGCTGGAATTTTAAAGAAGAAGGACTTCCAGAATAAGCGGTGGGGGTATCTTGATTTGGACGTGGAACCGCTTTAATTAGAAGCTAGAATTTAGAACATAGAATCTAGAAAACGGAAAGTAGAGAATAAATTTTTATGGGTCAGGTGCATGAAAAATTAGCTCGCATATTGCGGACTGATAAAGATACTATCATCAACATTGACAAGAGATTGTCGGAGGTTACGGGAAAGAAAGGAATTATTGAGAAGATTATCTCGGAGAAAGAGAGGCGCATCGCGGAGCATCTTCAAATTTTCGGATTATCCCCAGCCGCTTCTCCGAGAGATGTTTTTCAGTCGCTTATAAAAAAAGTGGAGGCGGATGAGGAGTTTTTGAAGGTTGTGTTTGGAAATCCAGATTCTTCCCGACCAGAGGGTTTGGCGCGTATATTAGAGATTATTCGCGGTGTTGTTGGCCCAACGAAGGGATTTTTTTTGAAGGAAGAGAAGGCGCGCGAGTTTTTAACTAAGGAACCCCCGAAGAAGGTGATGGAGTATCTTGGTTATTCTTCCTCCGAGGCGATGCTGGGGAAGGAGAACTTGTTTGAGGTGTATAGCGCGCTTCGGTTTGTTGAGGATTCGGAATGGATGAACGGCGTGTTTTTTAAGCAGTATGAGGCGCTTACGCCGGACGATTTTGAGGAGCGGGAGATTCGTCTTCAGGTTTTGGATATAAAGTGGCTTCGTTCCGCGGAGCATTTTTTGACTCATAAGCTTCATAATATTTCCCATCTTAAGGAAATGGGGGTTGTGTTTGTTATTCCCGCCACGTTTGGAATTTCGGGAGAGATTCTTCGGATGACGAGTTTGATTTTTCACTATCTTTCGGAGGTTCCGTATTATTCGGATATGTTTCGTAGAATCGCAAAGATGCCGACGGGCGAGAAGAGTTCTTTTGGCTCAAATCTTATCTCTCTTCTTCGGGGAGATGTTATTGACCGAAATCCTTCCGATAACAACTTTGAGGGCGGGCGGATGTTTTGGCTTGTGATTCAGCGATATCTCGCGAAAGATGACCAAAACGACTGGCGGCTTTTTGTTCCCCACATTAATCCGGAAGCGATTCACTGGCTTCGCGCGGAGGAACATTTAGTTGAGGTTGGGAAGAAGTTTCAGGGAGTTTCTCGCGGATTGGATTTTTGGCTGAATATGGATTGGGTTGGGGATTTTTTTCGCGATGATGATGGAAATGACATCTTAATCAGTTTTGACCTTGTGGATACGGTGATGAGTTTGGTGAAAAAGAAGGAACATATAAAATTTTTGTATCATCATGAGGAGGCTTTGTGGAACAAGATATTTATGGAATATTTCGGGCGGGAGAAACTTGTGGCGTACTCGCAGGAACATTTGCTTAAGGGATATGTTGAGATATAGCTCAAGTTTGCAAGTTTATAAGTTGGTAAGTTTTTTTGCAAGCAAAAATGAAGGATTAAAGATTAAGGATTAAAGAACTGTTGCGGAAATGTTTCTTTTCTAAACTTTTTTGCCTGTAAAAGTTTTTCTTTTTTGGTTGTGTTATAATGTGTTCATGGAGACAAAAACGGGCGCTCGGGTTCTTATTGTGGATGATGATGTTGAATTTACGCGTATATTAGCGGATAAGCTTGAAAGCGAGGGATTTTCCGCGCTTCTTGCGCATGACGGAAATCAGTGTATTCTGACAACTGAAGAGAGTAATCCCGACTTAATTCTTCTTGATTTAAAGATGCCTAATATGGATGGAGCCGACACTCTTAGAGAATTGGGAAAGAAATCCGCTACCAAAGACATTCCTGTTATTATTCTTACTTCGTATAATCAAGATGAGCCGGTTAAGCTTGATGCAGAAACCGCGAGGAAGCTTGGGGCGATCGGTTTTTTGGAGAAGGGCGCCGATTTGGGAGAGGTTGTGCGTCGGGCTCGGGAGGCGCTTGATATGTTGTAAGTTATGACTGCACGTTTCGGTTGTTCCTGATTTTTTGGGAAAGCACAATCGCTTTCTATTTTCTTTTATGAAAGGCAAGACATTACAAGTTGACGGAAACCATCTTCGTTTGGAAGATGTTGCTTTATTTGTTTCGGATTCTTCTTTTAAGCTTCGGGTTTCTCCCGTGGCGCTGATTCGGGTTCGGGCATCGCATTCTTTCGTCGCGAATGAACTTGGTGAACGGGTGGTGTATGGCGTAAATACTGGATTTGGGCCGATGGCTTCGTTTATGATTGGTCCGGACAAGCTTGTCACGCTTCAATATAATCTTGTTCGGAGCCATGCTTCCGGAATCGGCAACCCCCTTCCCGAGAGATATGTCGCCGCGGCGATGATTGTCCGTTTGAATACGTTGCTTCGCGGATACTCCGGCGTTTCCGAGGAGCTTATTCACAAGCTTGTTCTTTTTTTGAATCGTCGTATCTTTCCCGTTGTTCCGGAGCACGGCGCGGTTGGAACGAGCGGGGATTTGGTTCAGCTCGCGCATATCGCGCTTGCGTTGATTGGCGAAGGAGAGGTTTTGCATGAGGGAAAGAGACAGGCAACAGCAAAAGTTCTTCAGAAATTAGGCATTTTGCCTCATGTTCTTTTGCCGAAGGAGGGACTCTCGCTTATCAATGGAACATCGCTTATGTCTGGTATCGGAGCGCTTGGCGTGCTTCACGCGGAACGATTACTTTCACTCGCGCTTCGGGCGGGAGCTCTCGCGCTTGAATCCGTTTCGGCTTATTCGGACGGCATTCTTTCGGAGCTTCATGAGCTTCGTCCTCATTCCGGACAGAAGGAGGCCGCGCGCGTTCTTCGGGAGCTTGTTCGCGCGTCTGAATTTTTGCGCGACCGCGCGAGGCTTTCAAAACGTTCCCGCGCGGGGGTGGAACATATCAATGATGACGTTCAGGAATTTTATTCTTTCCGGTGCATTCCGCAGATTTTGGGGCCCGTGTTGGACACGATTCGGAATGCCCGCGGAGTTTTGCAGATTGAGATTAATTCTGTGACGGATAATCCGATTGTGGATGTCGCGAACAAGAAATTTCTTCATGGAGGAAATTTTCACGGAGAGTATGTCGCGACCGCGCTTGATGAGATGAAGGCGGGACTTGTAAAACTTACGATGCTTTCGGAGCGGAGGACGAACTACTTTTTGCACGCGAAGATTAATCATCGTTTTCCGCCGTTTCTTAATATGGACACGCCCGGACTTACTCTCGCGCTTCAAGGATTGCAGTTTGTTTCAACTTCCACGACCGCGCTTAGCCAGACGTACGCGTTTCCGCATCGGGTTCATTCCATTCCGACGAATAACGATAATCAGGATTTGGTGAGCATGGGCGCGGACGCGGCTCTGCTTTTTATGAAGGTGGTGGAGCAAGCGTATATTGTTTTGGGAATTGAGCTTGTATCGCTTTGTCAGACGGTTGATATTTTGAAGGGGGAGCAGAAACTTTCCGAATCTTCGCGCGAGCTGTATCGGGCGGTGCGCGCGATTATCCCTCCCGTTATTCAGGACCGTCCTCTTTCTTTGGAATTGCAGAGTCTTATTTCGTTTCTTCAGAATACGGAGCGGTTTGATATTTCCTTTCGATTAAGTTCGTAGCATCATGAAGCCGGTTTTTTTTTCTCCCAACGTTTCTTCCCATCGCAGGCGGATTTTTTCGCTTCGTCGGAGGAAAGATATACGTGTTTTTGATTCGTACCGCGACCAGCTGTACGACCTTTTTTTGGTTCGGAATCCGGATATAAAACTTTCTCCCAAAGATGCTTCCCGCCGTTTTGGAGCTTTTTTAAGTGAGGTTGTTTCTAAGCATTCTCTTTTTGAGTGCGGGAGGTGGGTTTTTTTTCCGTGGAACAAAACACTTGTCCACTTGCTAAACCAAGAGGATTTTTATGAGCTTCGGACGGCGCGAAACCGCGACCTTATTACGCCCGAGGAGCAGGGAATTCTTGCGTCAAGCGTTCTTTCTATCGCGGGACTTAGCGTTGGGAATTCAGCCTTTCTTACCCTTCTTCTTGAGGGTTTTTCGGACTTCCATATTTCCGACCCCGATACACTTTCGGTTTCAAATCTTAACAGGATTCGTTCGGGCGTTTCTTCGCTTGGAGTTTCAAAAACAACCATTGCTTTGGAGGAGGCGTATGAGCTTCATCCGTACGCGATTATTCATCCTTTTTCGCGGGGGATTCGGAGCATGAAGAATGCCTTATTATTTTTAAAGAAAGACGGGCGTCCGGTTTCCGCGCTTATTGAGGAGGTTGATGATATCGGCGCGAAGATTCTTCTTCGGCAAGTGGCCTCCAAGTTACGCGTTCCGGTTGTTACCGCGACCGATTGTGGCAATAACGCGCTTATTGATGTTGAGCGGTTTGATATTGAACCGCGCCGGGAGTTGTTTCACGGAGCGCTTCGCGGAGTTTCCCCGCAAACACTTTCTTCTATGGATTTTCCCGAAAGAATGAAACTTGTTGACAGGATTGTGGGAAGGAAGTTTCTTTCAAGTCGTATGAAGGAGTCGCTTTCGCGTGTCGGGAATACTCTTTATTCTTGGCCCCAGTTGGGGAGCGCGGTTATGCTTAGCGGCGCCGCCGTTGCCCACGTTGTGAGAAAAATTGTTCTTGGTTCCAATATGCCAAGCGGGAGGTATGTTGTTGATTTTGACGGGATATTTAATGGTTAAGGATATGAACATACTATGAAAACAACAAAAATAATCTTTCTTCGGCATGCTGAAACTCAAAAAGACCCTCTGGTGAATGCCGTATTGTGGGGGCTTTCCGAGAGAGGAAGAGCGCAAGCGGAAGAGGTTTCAAAACAGCCGATTATGAGTACGGTTGATATGATTTATGTGTCGGAAGAAAAAAAGACGGCGTTTACGGCTGAACCGATTGCGAAGAAGTTCTCAAAAGAAGTTTGCGCGTCAGGTTTTTTTAATGAGGTCGGAAGAGGCGACAAGTTTTTTTCCGCCGAAGAATTTGAAGCAGAGAAAGCGCGACAACTTACCAACCTTTCGTATCGGGCGTTTGGCGGCGAGTCGGGGCTGGACGCTCTTTTAAGATTTAAAAAAGGAATCAATGAGATTGTCAGAAAGAATCCGGAAAAAACTATTCTTATTGTGACTCACGGTACCATACTCAATATCTATTTTGCCGACATGTTGAACTTTTTTGAGAAGCTTCCTGAACGCTGGAGTAAGACGGCTTTTTGCGCGTACGGTATTATTGAGAATGGGGAGGTGAGAAAAGACATTGTCTAGCTAGTATTATTGGTTTTTCGGAATTTAATAGAAGTTGTATTATGTATGTATGAGTGATATTCCCGAGGGGTTTTCAAAGGCGCTTGAGGTTTTTCGTCGCGCGGCAAAGACGGTTCCCGCGTATCAGGATTTTTTAAGGCGCCACGGAATACGGGCGGGAGAAGTTTCTTCCCCGTCTCATTTTTCGCGCCTTCCCATCACCGATAAGAAGAATTATATCAAGCACTATTCTTTTCGCCGACTTTTTTCCGGAGAGCGGATTCCTCCCATGATTCATATGAGTTCGGGCTCTTCCGGGAAGCCGACTTTTTGGTTTCGAGGAGACGAACATGAGGAGTGGGGCGGGGAGGCGCATGAGGCGGTTTTTCACGACATTTTTGGAATAAAAAAAGAAGAACCCACTCTTGTTATTATTTCCTTCGCGATGGGAGTTTGGGTCGCGGGAACATATACGCTTGCCGCGTGCCGAGAGGTTTCTCGGAGAGGGTATCAGGTTTCCACGGTTACTCCCGGCATCGGGCAGAACGAGATTTTTCATATTCTTCGAGAGCTCGCGCCGAAATTCAATCACGTTATTCTTGTCGGATACCCGCCGTTTCTTGCGGATATATTGCGAACCGCTTCCAAAGAAGGAATTCTTCCCTCCAAGCGTTTTTCGGTTCTTGCCGCCGCGGATTTATTTTCGGAAGCGTGGCGTAATGGAATGCTTCCGTATCTTTCTCCCCGCGACCCCTATCGCGCGATTGTAAATATGTATGGTTCCGCGGACGCGGGAGTTATGGCGCATGAGACCCCTCTTAGTATTTTTATGCGAAGAGCCTCTCTTTCAAATAAGGAGTTTTTTCGCGAGCTTTTCGGAGAGACCTCTCTTCTTCCGGGTTTGTATCAGTATGACCCGTCGCGCCTGTTTTTTGAGGAGGTAAACCAGGAACTTATACTTACCACTTCCACCGCCACGCCGCTTATCCGTTACAATACGCATGATGTCGGGCGCGTTATACCGTATAGAGAGATGGTTCAGCTTCTTCGCCGTTTTTCATATTTTCAGGAGGCGGAGAAAAAGAAGTTTCTTCGGTGGAAGCTTCCGTTTCTTGTTATTAAAGGAAGGACGGATGTCGCGGTTACGTTTTACGGGCTGAATATCTTTCCCGAGCATATTCGGCAGACATTTGAAGACTCCCGCCTTTCAACTATTCTTTCCGGAAGTTTCACGGCGTACAACGCGCATTCAAACCGAACGAAGAGAGAGCGTCTTTACGTGAGATTTGAGCTTCAGCGAAACACGCGTTCTTCACGGAAAATTCTTCGTGTTGTTGAGGAGGCGCTTTTTCATTCGCTTCGGCATACGAATACGGAATTTCGGAAGCTTTCCGACTCCTTAGGTTCGCGCGCCCGCCCTTCTGTTTCCCTTTTTTCTTTCGGAGACGAGCGTTTTACGGTTTTTCAGGCAAGAGGTATGATATCCTTAAAGGGTAAGAAGCCGCGTGTTGTTCTTTAATCTTTTTTTGTTATGAGAGACGCCATTCATTCTATTTTAGAGCAGGCCATACACGCTCCATCCGGCGAGAACTGCCAGCCGTGGGAATTTGTCGCGCGAGAGAATTCCGTATCTGTTTATAATCTTCCCGAACGAGATAACAGTCTTTATAATTTTCGGGGACGTGGCTCTCTTGTCGCTCACGGAGCTCTTTTGGAAAACATCTCGCTTATCGCTCCCACTTATGGACTTCGCGCCGACATCGCTCTTTTTCCGGAGGGAGAGGAGGCGCGTCTTATCGCCACGGTTTCATTTTCTTCAGCGGATACATATGTTTCGCCGCTTGTGGAGTGGATTCCGCGCCGAGCGACGAATCGGAAGTCGTACGAAAAAACATACAAACTTACCGAGAAGGAGAGAGAGTTGATTCGTAACTCTCCTCTTTCGGAAGAAGGGGAGGCGCGGCTTATTGAGGATGAGGCTTCTCGGAAGGAACTCGCTCGCGCTATTTCTTTGAACGAGCGGATTATTTTTGAGAATTATGACCTTCATTCGTTTCTTTTTTCTCATATTCGGTGGACGAGGAAAGAGGAGGCGGAGAAGGGCGGGGGGCTTTATATTGAAACTCTTGAGCTTCCCCCACCCGTTGCGGGCGGTTTTCGGCATCTGTTTTGGAGATGGAGGGTTCTTCAGGCGCTGAACCGTATTGGTTTTTCCAAATTTGTCGCCTTACAGAACGCCGGAACTTATTTTTCTTCTTCAGCTATAGGAGCTCTTATTCTTCCAGGAAGTTCTCCTTTGCATTTTCTTCGGGCGGGCAGGGCTATTCAACGAATGTGGCTTCGGCTTACCAGCGCGGGACTTTCCATGCAGCCTATTACCGGTCTTGTGTATCTGCGTGAACGAATTGTTTCGGGCGAGCCCGCGTCTCTTACTCCCCTTCATCAAACACTTATCCTTCGCTCATATCTTCTTATCGCGCATCTTTTTAAGGTCGAGGATGCCTGTATCGGAATGACGTTTCGCATAGGAAGGGCGCTTCCTCCCACTGCTTCTTCCGCGCACTTCTCGCCGAATATTTTATGAATATTCTTGAGCTTTTTCGTTTTCAAAATATTGACCTTCTTACGGTAGGCGTCGCGCTTGCGGCGAGTTTGTTTTTGGGAGGCATTACGTATTTTAATGACCGGCGAAGCATTACGCATCAGACATTTTTCTTATTTTCTATTTTTTCCGCCTGTTGGAGCACGCTTAATTATCTTACGTATCAATTTCCTTCGGACTTTGTCGTTATTTGGGTTCTTCGCCTCTCGGTTTTTTTTGCCGTTCTGCATTCCTTCGCGCTCTTTCAGCTTTTTTACGTGTTTCCAAAACCCAGCGTTCAATTTTCCAAGTTATATCGTTTTGGACTTGTTCCGCTTGTGCTTTTTACCGCCATACTGAATCTTACGCCGTTTGTGTTTCGCCGTGTTCTTGAATTTGATTCCGAGGGCAAGGTTTCAAAAGTATTGAACGGCCCCGGCCTTCCGCTTTTTGCCGTTGTTACCGCGGGACTTACCCTTCTTACGATTATTTTTCTTTTGCGAAAGCTTTTTCGTTCTAGCGGGGAGACGCGTCGGCAGGTGAGGGTGATGTTTTTTGGGGTGATACTCTCGTTTGTGTTGATACTGCTTTTTAATCTGGTACTTCCGGCTTTTTATAATGACGCGCGGTTTATATCCCTTGGGGCGGTATTCACCTTTCCCTTTATCGCATTTACCGCGTATTCAATTTTAAAACACCACATGCTGAATGTGAAGATTATCGCGGCGGAGGCGCTTGTGTTCACGCTTTCTATCGTTACCTTCGCGGAGGTTGTTGTTTCAAAGGGTGTTCCAGGTATTCTGTTTCGTTCGGGTGTTTTTCTTCTCGTCCTTGCCTTTGGCGCCCTGCTTATCAGAAGCGTGCGAAGAGAGGTGGAACAGAGAGAGAAGTTGGAGGTTTTAACCCGAGAGCTTAGCGCCGCGAATGAACGTCTCCGCGAGCTTGATAAGGTGAAGAGCGAGTTTCTTTCCTTCGCGTCTCATCAGGTGAAATCTCCGATGAGCGTCGTGAAGGGGTATGCCACGCTTATTTATGACGGAACATACGGGCCGGTTTCGGAGAAGATTCGCGGGACCGCGGATAAGATTCGCGAGTCTGCCGACCGAATGATCGCGCTCGTTAACAATCTTCTTAGTCTTCGGAGGATTGAGGAGGGGAAGATGGATTACGCCCCGGAGCCTGTCGTTTTACAGGAACTTGTATCCAGTATCGCGGATGAGTTTAATATGCTCGCGGAAGAGAAGGGGCTTCAGTTTTCTTTTTCCTCCTCGGTCGGGGAGGCGCGGGCAAGTGTTGATACGCAGAAGTTTCGGCAGGTGATTCAGAATCTCATAGACAACTCCATTAAGTATACCGAGAGAGGCTGGGTTAAGGTTTCTTTGGATGTCGACAAATCAAAGAAGTTTTTGGTGGTTAGTGTTGCCGATTCCGGCAGAGGAATTCCCAAAGAACTTTTGCCAAAGCTTTTCCAGCAGTTTTCGCGCGACTCATCGGTGGCGAAGATGATTCAAGGGACGGGGCTCGGGCTCTATATTGTTCGCCAGATTGTTGAGGCTCATCAGGGACGAGTGTGGGTGGAATCTTTGGGCGAGGGGCAGGGAAGCATCTTTTATGTTGCCGTACCGATGTTGGTTTGACAAAAAGGGCTTAAACTTACGAGATCGTAACTCGTTAACGAGTTACGATCTCGTAAGAGTGTTTTGCTTACTCCGTCATTGCTTTTATTATTCCCTCTGATTCGTTATAATCAGAGCATATGGAGCGAAAGAAATTTGTTATTCTTATCGCGGATGACAATCAGGATTTTTTGGATATTCTTATCGCGAAGCTTACCCGAGAGAAGTTTGACGTGCATACGGTTACGGACGGACGGGAGGCGATTGAGATGGCAAAAGAATTACGTCCCGACCTTCTTATTCTTGACCTTGAGATGCCCGTTATGGGAGGAATGGAAGCGTTTTTTGAACTGCGAAAAGACTCGCGCTTCAGCAAGTTGAAGGTTGTGTTTATTACGACTCACGGGGATGACTCGGAGAAGACCGCGTGGGTGGACGACAAGTTCGCGCGGGAGGAGGGGATACGGGATTTTATCCGCAAGACCGACGACCTTGATTCAATCGTGAAACAAATTTTGCGAATATTACGTGTTCCCGCGGGAGCATAATTTTTTTGTGTTTAAGATGAGCTCTGCAACACCAAAGCAAAAAATTTTTATTGTTGAGGATAATCGCTTTCTCGCGATGCTTGTTTCCGAGAAGCTCCGCTCGGAAGGAATGGAAGTTATTACCTGTTTTGAGGGAGCGGATTGCGTGAAGAAGGCGGAGGAGATGAAACCGTCGCTTGTTCTTCTTGACCTTCTTTTGCCCGGTTCCATTGACGGGTTTGGAGTGCTTTCCAGATTGCGGAAGTCAAAGATTACTAAAGATGTTCCGGTTGTTGTTCTTACGAATCTTGAGGGAGGGGAGGATGTGGAGAAGGCGGTAAAGCTTAAGATCGGCGGGTATCTTGTGAAGGCGCATACCTCAACCGCTGAAATTGCCTCCCGGGTAAAGGACGTGCTGGAACATAAAGATAAGCTATTCCAACTTGCCGACGTTTCTTCTTCCCCATCTCCAACACAGGATAATGTGGAAGAAGCGCGTTCCAAGCTTGCTGTGGAGCGTTCTTTGGTACTGAAGGCTTCCATTGACAAGGCGCTTGTTAGACCGGAGGAACTTTCCATTATTACACTTGTTGACGAGCTTGTTCAGTATGCTTTTTTCTCCCGCGCGTCGGATATCCATGTTGACCCGGAGGACGGGAAGATGCATATCCGATTTCGCGTTGACGGAGTGATGCGGGAGATGTTTTCATTTCAGAAAGAAATTCAGTCAGAGGTTATTACACGTATCAAGGTTCTTTCCGGTTTGCGAACGGATGAGCATCAGGCCGCGCAGGACGGGCGGTTTAAGGTTTCCATTGAAGATGTTGGGGATGTTGATGTTCGTGTTTCTATCGCCCCCACTTATTACGGAGAGAATTGCGTGATGCGTCTTTTAGCCGACCAATCCGAAGGATTTACGCTTGAGACGCTCGGGTTTTCCGGAAGCAATTTGAAGGTGGTGCATAAGGCGATTCGGAAGCCGTATGGCATGGTGCTTGCAACAGGCCCTACCGGTTCGGGAAAGACGACGACGCTTTACGCGATTCTCCGAAAACTAAATACTCCCGAAGTTTCGGTTATTACGATTGAGGACCCGATTGAGTATTCAATTAAGGGAATTATCTAGATTCAGGTTAATCCTCTCACGAATCTTACGTTCGCGGCGGGTTTGCGCTTTATTCTGCGACAGGACCCCGATATTATTATGGTGGGAGAGATTCGGGATGATGAGACTGCGAATATCGCGATTAACGCGGCGATGACCGGACACTTAGTTTTGTCCACGCTTCATACCAATGACGCGGCGACGACTCTTCCGAGGCTTATAGATATGAAAATTGAGCCGTTTCTCGTCGCGACAACCGTGAACATCGCCATTAGCCAGCGCCTTGTCCGCACGATTTGTTCTTTTTGTCGCGTTCCAAAAAAACTTACGGATATTGAGTTTGAAAATCTCAAGGAGTTTATGCCGGATTCGATTTTGAAGGGAAAGAAATCGTTTTTTTATGGAAAGGGATGCGACCATTGCGGGGATTCCGGATATCGCGGGAGGGTCGGCATTCATGAAGTGATGGAGATAACGGAGGAGATTCGCAATCTTATCATGAAGCAGGCGAACGCGAATGATATCAAGGTCGTGGCAGTAAAAGCAGGGATGAAGACGCTTCTTGAGGACGGGTTTTCCAAGGCGATGGAGGGGATTACGACGATTGAGGAGGTTCTTCGGGTTTCAAGGGATTAGAACATTAGTTGTAAGTTGAAAATTTTAAGTTGAAAGGAATACATATGTTGTTTTTATCGGTTCCGGTGCAGGAAAAAATTAATTTCGCGAGGCATTTGCATTTGACCGTAAAGAGCGGGCTCGCTCTCGTTGACGGCTTGAAGCTCGTGGAGAAGCAGACTTCTTCGGGTTCGCTTCGGAAGATTATTTCCCGTCTTGTCGCCGACCTTAACAGCGGAAAGTTTTTGTCGGAGGGACTTTCGCGGTATCGGAGCGTGTTCGGCGATTTTTTTATCAGTATCGTCCAAGTTGGAGAGAAGAGCGGAAAGCTTTCGGAGAACCTTCTTCATCTTTCTCTGGAATTGCGAAAGAAAAAGGAGCTTCAATCAAAAATTGTTGGGGCGCTTGTGTACCCCATCATTATTTTTGTCGCTACGATTGGAATTACTATTTTTCTTGTTTTCTTTATTCTTCCCAAAATTCTTCCGGTTCTGCAGGATTTGCATGTCGCGCTTCCGCTTAGCACTCGTATTCTTATTTTTATCGTCAATATGTCCACGCAATTTGGTTTGTACATATTGGGCGGAGGTATCATTCTTCTTATTTGCGTTCGAGCGCTTTTTCAGTTTTCTTTTGTACGATTCTTTTTTCATCGGATAGTTCTTTATATTCCGATTGTTTCCGGTCTTACGCGGCGCGTTACGTTGGTTGATTTTTCCCGTTCATTCGGACTTCTTTTGCAAAGCGGAGTTTCTATCGTTGACGCGCTTACGATTTCCGCCGGTACGATTCGCAATCTCTATTATCGCCAGCTCATTCTTTTTTCCGTGGAACATGTTCGCAAGGGAGAACAGGTCGCTGATTATTTTGCGAAACATCAGTATCTTTTTCCCATTATGTTTTCCAATCTTTTGAAGATTGGGGAGAGTACCGGGCATCTTGAGTCTAATTTGTTTTACCTTTCGGAGTATTACGAGGGCGAGGTGGACGATAGTGTGCGAGGTCTTACCGCTATTATGGAACCTCTCTTACTTCTCTTTATGGGACTTATGGTTGGATTTGTCGCCATCTCTATTATTTTGCCGATTTACAAAATTTCACAGCCGGCGGTATAGCTTATAGATTAAAATATTTTTCATAATTTATAGACTTTTTCAAGATTTACGTTATGCGTCTACAAGCTAAAAGCTACAAGCTAAAAGCTAAAGCCCCGTTAGAGAGCGTTGTTGCTCACAATGGGAACAAAAGCCAAGCAAGAGAGCGCGGGGCTTTGTCCTCTCTAACGGGGCTCACCCCGTTAGAGAGCGTTGTTGCTCACAATGGGAACAAAAGCCAAGCAAGAGAGCGCGGGGCTTTGTCCTCTCTAACGGGGTTTACGCTTATTGAGGTTCTTCTTGCTATGGGAATATTCGGGCTTTTGTTTGGACTTGGAGTTCCCTCTGTTTACCGGATGTATCGCGGATTTGTTTTTTCATCCGAAGTTCAGAAGTTCGCGGACGCTCTTCGGACGGCGGAGGCGCGCTCGTTTACGAATCAGTTTGGCAAGTCGCACGGGATTTTTATTCAATCAGACTCTTTTTTTGTTTTTCAGGGCGGTTCGTTTGTAAGCCGTGATGTTCAATATGATGAAACGTACGCGCGAGCGGATGGCATTTCTGTTTCGGGACCGCAGGAGATTGTTTTTTCGCAATTTTCAGGCGCTCCGTCTCTTTCGGGCGTGTGGATTTTTAGCAACGAGGCCGTTTCTTCAACACTTTCCTTAAATTCGCAGGGCGCGCTTTCGTGGTGAGCTTTTGTTATGCTTTCCTTTTTTAATAAACAATCTTTTTGCCGTGATTCTTCTTCCGGGCAGGTTCTCATGGAAATTCTTGTCGGAATTTCTCTTTTGGTTTTGGGCGCGGGACTTGGTTTTACGCTCATGAGCGGAGCCCGAAGCGTTCTTAAGGACAGGACGCAGAGCGTTTCGGCTAATTATTTGGCTGACGAGGGGGCGCGCGCGGCCAAATCGATTCTTCTTGGTAATTGGAGTTCGGTTGGTGACGGGACGCATGGTCTTTTGTATTCCGATGGAATTTGGAGTTTTTCGGGAAGCCAGGACGTTCAGGATGTTTTTACCAGAACGATTCAGGTTACGAGTATTGATGAGAATAAGAAGGAGGCTGTGGCGCGAGTTTCTTGGATGGCTGACCAAGGAAGAGGTGTGTCTGTTGAATATCCCACGGTTGTTACCAATTGGAGCGAGGTTTTGGGCGGAGGCGGAGGAGCCGGAGGTGGCGGAGGAAGTGGAGGAGGAGGAACAAGCGGAGAGGATGTGTGCGGAATTGTTTCGGGAAATTGGAGCCGTCCGCGCGTTATCGCGAGCGTTGACCTCGGCTCCGGAAGAAGCGGTACCGATATCGCTTACCGAAACCAGCTGTTGTATGTTTCAAGCGTTGCCTCTACCGCATCAAAAAAGGATTTTTCCATTTTTGATGTTTCAAGTTCCACTTATCCTCGGTTGCTCGGAGAGGTTGATACGGGAGGAGGAATCAACGAGTTTGTGATAAACGGCAATTACGTCTACGCGGTTTCTTCCGATAATTCCAAAGAATTTGTCGTGATAGATGTTTCCAGTTCAACGAATCCTTTGATGATCGCGAGCAAGGATTTAGACGGTGGCGCTGACGGGAATTCGGTCGCGTATTACGGAGGGTACGCGATTGTGGGGCGGCCACATTCTTCCTCAAAAGAGCTTGTGGTTTTGAATGTTACATCTTCCACTTCGCCTGTTGTTTCCAATGAAGTTCATATTAGCGATTCTGTTTTAAACATATACGCGTTTCAGGAGAAGCTTTATTATAGTTATTATGACGTGACGGACGATATTGGAATTCGGAGTCTCGCGAGTCTTCCTTCCATTCCGTTTTTGGGAAGTTGGGACGTTGGCGAGGACGATATCGGCTCTTTTTTTGCCGAATCGTCTTCCGCGTTTTCTTTGGGGGGCGTATTTGGTGAGTTGGCGTATTACGGCAATGGGTCAAGCGACGATTCTTTTTCTCTTTTTGACAGTTTTGACGCGGATGGAGAAGTGAACGACTTGATTGCTTCGGGAGATTATATATTTCTCGCGACATCGGACGCTTCTTCCGAATTTCAGGTTGTGAACAAGAACAATCCCAGCTCTCTTTCTCTCCTTGGTTTTTTGAATCTTCCCCAAGAGGCGACCGGTATTACTTGCGCGGATAACAAGATATTTCTTTCCCTAAGAAGCAATGATTCGGTGAGAATTATCGGACCGGAATAGCTTATAGATTAAAATAATTTTCATAATTTATAGACTTTTTCAAGATTTATGCGTTTACAAACTAAAAAGGGGATTTACCCAGCACCACTTTTTAACGTAAAAAGTGGTGCTGGGTTTACTCTCATTGAGGTTCTTTTGTACGCGGCTCTGCTCTCGCTCTTTTTCGGGTTTTCAATTGTTTCAACGATTAATATTTTTTCCATGAACCGATTGTTTCTTGAGCGCACCGAAGTGTTGCAGAATCAGGAATTTATTCGGCAGAAAATTAGATGGGCATTTCATCAGGCGCGAGAGATTTCCGTACCCTCTCCAAACTTAAGTTCAGCAACGAATCTCACCCTTACCGCTTATGATTCTTCATTGAACCCGATTTCATTTTCTTTTTCATCCAGCAGTCTCTTGCTCTCGCTTTCAGGCGGAGAGCTTGTTCCTTTAGAGGGAGGCAGAGTTCGGGTTGCCAGTTTTCTCGCGGACCATCGGAGTTCCAGTCAGACCTCCTCAACGCTTATGGTTACAATCGGTTTGCAAAGCAGGCAAGACCCTCGTGTTTCTTCAACAGTTGTTTATTCACTTTCCTTTCCATGAAAAAAGAAGAAGGATATATCGCGATTACAAGCGCTATTATTGTTTCCCTACTTCTTTTGGGTTCGGCGCTTTTGATTAGTTCCGGAAATTTTTCCGGATACGCGAATTCCCAGCTGTTTGAGGCAAAGGAGATAGGATATTCGGTTTCGGAGGGTTGCGTGAATTATGTCCGTTTGAAACTTTCTTCCGGCGCGTACGCCGGAGGAGAGACGATTTCCATTTCTTCTTATTCGTGTATTATTTCTTCAGTTCAGGATCAGGGGACGACCTATCTTTTTCAGGTTAGCGTGACGGTGAGAAATACGATGACGAATTTGAGGATTGTCTTAAATAAACTGAATCTTTCCATTGGAGAATGGAGGGAGATTCCATAGAACAAATGCCCACTAATCTACACCCACCAAACTACAAATTATCCGAATCTACAAATTACTACGAATATGCGTAACACACATCACTTTCATTTGAAGAAGTTCGTAGATTCGGATTGTTTTGTAGTTTCGGGGGCATCAGGGTTTACCCCGTTAGAGAGCGTTGTTGCTCACAATGGGAACAAAAGTCATGCAAGAGAGCGCGGGGCTTTGTCCTCTCTAACGGGGTTTACGCTTATAGAGGTTTGCATTACGGTCGGGCTTGTTGCTCTTCTTTCGGTTTCTTTGTTTTTTATTGTGAGTCCCGCAAAAAGATTCGCGGACGCGCGCAATCAGAAACGTTTATCGGATGTGAATGCCGTATTGAATGCCGTTAGTCAGAATATCGGAGATTATAAGGGTACGTTTTTTTGTCCTTCAGGACCTATTCCGATCGCAACCTCTACGCGGATGGCTTCCGGGGCGGGGAGTTATAATATTTTTCCCTGTATTTATCCCGCGTATATCCAGCAGATTCCTTTTGACCCTCAAGTAATTGGAGCCCACTTTACGAGTATTTCCGACTACGACCTCGGGTATTTCATTGTTTTGAATACCGCGAATAATCGGGTTACTGTTTCCGCCCCATTCGCGGAGGACGGGGCGAATATATTCGCGACTCGATAAACATTCTTTTTTTGTCTACGTTGATTTGTTTGCGTGCCTCAAACTTTACCGTACGGTAAAGTTTGAGGCACGCTACAGAATGGTATAAACTAAATTAGTACAAACTAAATTACTAGGAACATAGAATAATTTATATGGGAAAAACATCCGTAGACGCAAAACGTCATATGCGTGCGCTTGGCGAACTTTTTCGTGAAAGCAGAACCGTGAGCGATGAGGTTGTTCGAGCGTTTTTTGATGCGTATGAACATCGAAAGTATCTGAAGCAGAGCTTACGACGAATGATGTCGCAAGGTATTGTTCGTCGCAATGCTTCTTCTTATGTTCTTACTCGATTTGGTGTACGTTTTTTTCAGAAGCAGAAAGCTCAAGAATCTTTTTCGCCTGATCTGTGGGATGGGAAGTGGCGTATTATTAGTTTTGATGTTCCTGAGAAATATTGTGATCGCAGATATCGGCTTCGCGCGCTTCTCAAAGAATTTAATTTTTTTCCGCTTCAGAAAAGTGTATGGGTTTGTCCCGCGCATCTTTCTGAAAAATTGTGGAAACTGATTGTGGATGAGCGTCTTCATGCATATTGTAAGGTTATGCTTGTTCAGATTATTGAAGGAGATAAGAATTTGAGAAAGTATTTTAAGCTTTCACAGAAGTAATTTCTTTTGTCGCGTGTTGATAAGTGCCTCAAACTTTACCGTACGGTAAAGTTTGAGGCACTTAAGGAGTTTTGGAAAGCTTGTGATGTTGTGTATTTGTTGCTTGTATTTTTGAATCTTGCTTGTTTTTGGATTCTGTTTGTATTTTTGGATTCTGCTTGTTTTTGAATCTTGCTTGTTTTTGAATCTTGCTTGTTTTTGAATCTTGCTTGTTTTTGGATTCTGCTTGTTTTTGGGCGCTGCTTCTTTTTGTTTTTGATTGTTACTTGTTTTTTTGATGCCGCTTGTTTTTGGATGTTTTTTAGTTTTTAATGGTTTGTATGGCTAACGAAAGTGCGATGCGTATTAAAAAAGTTATATTGGAGGTTCGTGCCGGCACGGGTGGAGATGAGGCAGGGCTTTTTGCTGGGGATTTGGTTCAAATGTATCGCAGGTATGCGGAAAAGCGTGGATGGAAATTTTTGGTTCTTGATGCGAGCGAGAATGCGAGCGGGGGGTATAAGACACTTGTGGGGGAGATGAGCGGTGAGGGCGTGTATGATGATTTGAAAAATGAATCCGGCGTACATCGCGTTCAGCGAGTCCCCTCTACGGAGCGGCAGGGACGCATTCATACTTCCACCGCCTCGGTTGCTGTTTTGCCCTATGTAGAGCCGACCAAAGTTCAATTGAACGAGGGTGATTTGGAAGTTACATTTTCTCGCGCGGGAGGCCCTGGTGGGCAGAACGTGAACAAGGTGGAAACGGCTGTGAGGATTTTGCACAAGCCGACAGGCATAGTTGTCGGGTCGCGGGTGGAGCGTAGCCAGCACGCGAATCGTGAATTGGCGATGAATATTTTGCGGGCAAAACTTTTTGAATTGCAGAGAGAGCAGTCGGTTGGGTCCATTGACCAAATCAGGCGGGAACAGATTGGGTCGGCGGATCGTTCGGAGAAAATACGAACTTACAATTTCCCGCGGGACAGGATTACCGACCATCGCATCGGCAAGAAGTGGGGAAATATAGAGAAGATTATGGACGGGGATTTTGGGAAGATCGCGAGGGAGTTTCAAGAAGGGATAAAGTAATTAATCAGTGAATTTTTTTGCGCAGCGCGAGGGGCGCTTTTGTTCGCGCGCAACTATTTAAGAATTTAAAGATGTAAACATTTCAAGTTTAGAGGACTGGCTAACCGTTTAGGATGTTGATGTCGTTCTGAAAGCGTTTTGCTTTTTGGGCGACCGGCTCCCCGTACACCCAGCGGTAGGTGTACCATCGTTTGCCGGAGTAGTACTGGGCGGCGGCGCAACGTTCTAGAAGAAGCTGTTTGTTTGATGGGTCTTCATTTGAATAGTTTTTGCAGGTTGTTGAATTCAGAGATTCTTTGAGGTAGAGCGCTGTCGCGGCGAAGGCGTCGGCGTTTGACCAGGGGTTTGCCGGATTGCTTCCGGTTACGCGTGAAACTTCTTTTTCATACAGCTTCCATGTGGAGGGAATGAATTGTGCGGGACCCATCGCGCCGCCGTATGAACCGTCCCGAACGATCGGGCACGAGACATAGGCAGAACGCGAATTTTTATCTATTCCCAGTCGTTCCAGGATATTTTCAAAAATTGAAATGTCTGACGGACGCATAACCGTTACTCCGGTTTTCGGATGAATATCGTTGTATTTGCACTGCCCGACGTTTTTTCCAAAGTTTGATTCTTGGTTTAGAATCGCGAGGATGAAGGCGGCGCGAACGTTTGTCGCTTTTTCGGCGAGACGGGCGTATTCGTACGCCTTTTCAAACGTAAGCTCTCCTCCTCCCAGAAGCTGGAAGATTCTTGAACGTATTTGCGCCGCGGTCTCTTTTGATTTTTGGAGCAGTTTTTGATATTCGGATTCTTTTCCTTTCGTTGTCGTGAGAAGCTTTTCCTTTTCTTTTTGAGTTAGAGAGACTGTTTGTTTTTGTACTTCTTGACCGCGTTTCAGATTTTCATTATCTTCTTTCTTTAACGCCAGTTCTTCTTTCTGACTTAGGAGGTCTCCGCGAAGCACTACGATTTCTTTGAGCTGAGCGCGAAGATTTTCCTGAACGAGCGCGATATTATTTATGGCGTTAAAAAAGTCGGAAAACTTTTCGTGAGCAAGAAGGAGCTCCATAAATCCCTCCTGGTCGGATTCATCAATTGCCTGAAGCGCTTTTCCAAGCGCTTCCTTGTGAAGGTCTATTTTGTTTTCCGTTTTGTTAATTTGTTTTTGGGTTTCTATGATGTTCAGATTTACTTTTGAAATTGTTATCTCAACCGCTTTGATTTGAAGATTCAGTTTTTTGATATTTGAGTTTAAGGTGTTGATTTCACTTTTTAGACTTGTTCCCTGTTTTTGGTATGTTTGAACTTGTTTTTCCTGTTCGGCAATTTCGCGCTCCAGTTCCGCGAGGCGCGTCTCAAGATCTTCCCGTTGTTCCTTCGCGTTGCTTTCTTCCGCGCGAAGGTCGCTTAAGTCATCAGTTTGCGCGCGCGTTTTCGGAACGAGATTTCCATTTCCAATCCCTCCCACGATCATTATCGTGATTAGAAGAAGCGCCGCGCGCGCCTTGTGTTTACTCATGTTTCTTATCATACTGGATTTTTTTATAACGAAAAACCCCCAACTCGGGGGTTTTAACATCTATCTTATTTCGCGTCTTTTTTCTTTTCCGCTTCTACAATTGGCTTAATCGCTTCTTTCTCTTTCTCCTCCTCGCTTACCGGTTCCGGCGGCGCGACCACCTCTTCTTCTTTGTGTTCCGTGAGTGTGATGATGACGGTTTCCGGCGGAACGAGAATTTTAATTTTGCTTCCCAATTTTAGGTCTTTCACGTGAATCGTATCTTTGTCATTTATGAGATGTTCCAAGGAGATTTGGATGGAGTGAGGAAGGTCGTTTGGCAGAGCCTCCACCTCCAACTCGCTTAATACTTTTACCAAGAGGAGTCCTTGTTTTGTTCCCGGCGCCTCTCCCTCAAATTCAATCGGGATGTGGGTTTGGATTTTTTCATCCATTCGTATCTGGTGAAAGTCCGCTGATATGAAACTTCCTTTAATCGGGTCTGTTTGAACACCTACAATCATGGTGGGAAGCGAATCTTTTTCAAGCAGAATATTGATAACTGTATGTTCCCCAGCTTCTTTATATATATTCGCGAACTCTTTTGATGAGACGGTTATGTGTTTGTTTTCCTTATTGTGTCCGTAGATTTCTGCCGGAAGAAGCCCTTCTTTTCTAAGGGAGTTTGTTTTTTTGCCGAAAATTTCGCGGGGGAGGGCTTTTAGTTGCATATAACCGATGCGAAACTACGAATTTATCCGAATCTACAAATAGCTACGAATACTCCGAGTGCTTTAATTTGTGTTATTTGTGTTGGGTTATTTCTTCTTTTTTATGGTTTTGCGGACGGTTTTTTTCGCTTTTTTCTTTTCCAGGGTTTCCGGTTTTGCTTTCGCGCGGCGGGTGGCGAAGCGTTCGGCGCGTCCCGCGGTATCTATCAGCTGTTGCTTTCCGGTATAAAAAGGATGGCAGTTGGAGCAGATTTCCACCTCTATATTTTCTTTTGTCGCTCCAATAGTAAAGGAGTGCTTGCAGGCGCACCTTATCTTCGCTTCCTTATAATAGGTTGGATGGATGTCTTTCTTCATAATTAACCGATCCGAAACTACGAATTTATCCGAATCTACGAAATCTACGAATTGCTACGAACAGGTGTTATGGTAAGGGTTTTTAAGAAGTTTTGCAAGGGTTTGACTTTTTTTGGGTGGGTTTGCTATGCTTGGCTTGTTTGATGGAGAGCGTCGTCTCTCATCAGACGGTCGCGAGGTGTGTGTCGGAAGTAGGCAGGGGGGCTGAGGTCGCAAGGCCTATGAAGCCCTGGTTGACCGAACGTGGCACACACCAGCACTTTTACATTTTTTTTCGTATCGGAGGATGTTCGTTTTTCCTCCGACGGGAGATCGTGTTTATATCTCCCAAATCGTCGGGGGCGGAAACTTGTTTTCTGCCCCTTTGCGTTTTTGCTTCTTTCCGAATTTCGCCCTCATTACAGAGGGTTGTTTTTTTTATCCCCACACCTTCGTGAGAAGGTGTGGGGATAAATTTGACACGTCGGGCATTCTTTCTCTACAATGACTCTTGCGCTTGAGGTTCTCAATAGAAAGGGCTTTGGGTGGCGGATGAACGGACTTTGACAACTTCAAATCAGCGACCAAAAAATGTAGGAGAGTTTTTTTAGTCATCCGGGATAGATACTATACGAGCGCGGATTGTACGGAGACTTACGCGGAATTATATTTCAGCGGGAGTCTTCGTACTGTCAGTTTTCTGCGTACGTTTGAGGATTTGATCCTGGTCCAGGATGAACGCTGGCGGCGTGGATAAGGCATGCAAGTCGAACGGTGTCAGTGCGAAGCACTGACCGCAGAACAACGCAGAATTGACGCAGACAGTCGCGGAAGAATTTTTTTTCTGCGTAAGTCTGCGTTTGGTCCGCGTATTTCCGCGGTCAATGCTTTGCGTTGACATAGTGGCGAACGAGTTAGTAATACCTTGGAATCTACCTCCGAGTTGGGGATAGCTCTGGGAAACCAGAGGTAATACCCAATAGCACCTTGTGCTTTGCACAAGGAAATTCTAAATTCTAATCTCTAAACTCTAAACAAATTTTAAATTCAAAATCCAAACACTTAAAACAAAATGTTTTGAGTTTCGGGCGTTTGAGTTTTGATATTGTTTAGGATTTAGGAATTAGATATTAGGATTTCCTTGCGTAGAGCGCGAGGTTAAAGGAGCAATTTGCTCGGAGAGGAGCCTAGGTCCCATCAGCTTGTTGGTAGGGTAATGGCCTACCAAGGCTACGACGGGTAGGGGGGGTGAGAGCCCGGTCCCCAACGGCGGCACTGAGACACGGGCCGCACACCTACGGGTGGCAGCAGTCGAGAATATTCCACAATGGGCGAAAGCCTGATGGAGCGACGCCGCGTGCAGGATGAAGGCCTTCGGGTTGTAAACTGCTTTTCTATGGGAGGAAGACGCATCTCACTAAGGCGAGATGCTAAATGACTAATAGCTAATTACTAATTTCTAATCAATTACTAGTGTCAATATGCCAAATGTCTAACATGTTTAGTCATTTAATCATTATGTCATTAGGGTTTGATTAGTTATTAGATATTAGAAATTAGAAATTTTAGCACCGAACTTTAGTGAGGTGCGTTTGACAGTACCGTAGGAATAAGGGGCTGCAAACTTCGTGCCAGCAGCCGCGGTAATACGAAGGCCCCAAGCGTTATCCGGATTTATTGGGCGTAAAGAGCGCGTAGGAGGTTTGGCGGGTCTGTAGTTAAATTTCACGGCTCAACTGTGAAGCTGCTACGGAAACTACCAGACTAGAGGACGTTAGAGGCAAGTGGAACACACAGTGTAGGGGTGAAATCCGTTGATATTGTGTGGAACACCAAAGGCGAAGGCATCTTGCTGGGGCGTTCCTGACTCTGAGGCGCGAAAGCGTGGGTAGCGAAAAGGATTAGATACCCTTGTAGTCCACGCCGTAAACGATGTCCGCTGGCTGTCTCGAGTATCGACCCTCGGGGTGGCGAAGCTAACGCGTTAAGCGGACCGCCTGGGAAGTACGGCCGCAAGGCTAAAACTCAAAGGAATAGACGGGGACTCGCACAAGCAGTGGAGCATGTGGTTTAATTCGATGGTAAGCGAGGCACCTCACCAGGGCTTGAAATTCAGATGAAGATCGTCCGAAAGGATGATTGTCTCACAAGGACATCTGGACAGGTGCTGCATGGTTGCCGTCAGCTCGTGCCGTGAGGCGTTCCCTTAAGTGGGGTAACGAGCGCAACCCCTGTTTCGTGTTATATGTGTCACGAAAGACTGCCACGTCATACGTGGAGGAAGGTGGGGACGACGTCAAATCAGCATGGCCCTTTGATGCCCTGGGCGACACACATGCTACAATGGTTGGTACAGAGGGTTGCCAAGCCGCGAGGCGGAGCTAATCCCTAAAAACCAGCCCCAGTTCGGATTGGAGTCTGAAACTCGACTCCATGAAGTCGGAATTGCTAGTAATCGCGGATCAGAACGCCGCGGTGAATACGTTATCGAGTCCTGTACTCACAAGAACCGCGCCTGGCAGGCGCGTAGACAAGAGGGTTAAAATCCCTTCCTCCGATACTCGATCGGAGCGTAGTTGAAAGGTAGTGGGATGTCGCGAGACATCTTGCGGAGGATCTGGAAACAAAGAACAGCCTATATCAAAAAAAGAGTCGCCGACCTGCGAATGTCCCCGAAAAAGAGTAAAACTCTCTCGGGGCAGGGTGGTGAGCGCAGGGAAGGTATTTCCCCGTTGGCTCGATGTAGGATGTTTAGAAGTGTTTACGCGTTAACCCAGGGAGATCTGATGTCGTCCTCGCCAACGATTTTATATGTGTTATAATCGGTGGGCGAGGTAATGAAACTTACGCGGCGTCAGAAGTCAGCTGGATCATAGTACCCCGCTTAGCGGGAGAAGGGTCCACTCTGTGCAGAAATATGCATCACGAATATGTTCTTGGTCTTGTTGATGGAGAGGGAAGTTTTACCGTTTATATTCGGAACCCTTTGGAAGTAACAGCGCGAAAGCGACGAGTTTTGGTAGAGCCAAAATTCTACATAAAACTTGCGGAGGGAGATAAAGATATTCTTTATACTCTGCAAAAGTTTTTTTCTTGTGGAAATATCTATTTCCAAAAAGATTCTCGTCCTAATCATCAGCATTGTTATCGGTACGAAGTTTCGAAGAGAGACGACTTACGAGAAGTAATTATTCCGTTTTTTCGTAAGCATTCTTTGCGGTTTCCCTCAAAACAACGAGATTTTCTCTTGTTTTGTCGTCTTTTTCGGATGATTGAACAGGGAATACATAAAACTAAGAATGGATTAGAGAAGATGTATCGCATAAAACAGCGTATGCACTAGAGCTCGCGTAGTGCGGGAAATCCGCTCGCTACGCTCCGACGCAAGGTCGGAGAGTCAATCTTGGCAACAAGCATTGGCTTGGGAACATCAATGTCAAGTTTCTGATAGATAATCGCCCGTCACGTCAAGGGAGCCGGGAATACCTAATACCCAGCTTAAAGTTCGCAAACTTTAAGCCGGGAAATCCTAATTTCTAATTTCTAATCTCTAAACGACTATCGTTTAGGGTTTGGATTTTAGGATTTAGAGTTTTCCAGCTTGAAATTTGTGAATTTCAAGCTGGGTTAGGGTAAGTTCGGTGACATGGACGAAGTCGTAACAAGGCACGGGTAGCGGAAGCTGTTCGTGGATTAATTCATTTTCGAATACACAAGATTTATGTGTATTGTTTCTCTTTTTAGGGAGACGGACAAAAAAGGTGTTGGCCGAGGAACCTTATGTGTTTCGGCTGGGCGCATCTCACTAAGGCGAGATGCTAAATGACTAATATCTAATTACTAATTTCTAATCAATCACCAATTGTCAAAATGTAAAATGTCTAACATGTTTAGTCATTTAATCATTAGGTCATTAGGATTTGATTAGTTATTAGATATTAGAAATTAGAAATTTTAGCACCGAACTTTAGTGAGGTGCGTTCTTCCTGGGTGACTAAAAAAGCTCTTATTAAATTGACCCGCCGTGTAATTGTTTTTTTTATAATGGAAATATTATTACACGACGGGTCTTTTGTGTTTTTCTTTTTTGTGTTATCATTGGTGGAATATTTATGGCGGATTTACAGAAGTCCATTCTTATCGTTGAGGACGAGCCGTTGCTTGGGAGCTTGTTGCGCCAGAGGCTTGAGAAGGAGGCTTTTCAGGTTATGCTCGCGCGCGACGGAGAGGAGGCGTTGAGCATTATTAAGGGGCAGAAGGTTCCCGATTTGGTGCTTTTGGACCTTATTCTCCCAAAACTTTCGGGTTTTGAGA
>Ga0209542_10001565_pt1 | contig 53392 bp, 56 predicted proteins | sample RifCSPhighO2_01_FD_184028 | JGI IMG/M metagenome (GOLD analysis project Ga0209542, IMG submission 184028) | Soil microbial communities from Rifle, Colorado - Rifle CSP2_plank highO2_0.1 (SPAdes) (version 2) | ecosystem: Environmental > Terrestrial > Deep subsurface > Rock core/Sediment ... | reverse complement strand
AGAGGCTGGGCCAGGCCGGCTACGGCCCGGGAAACTCCCGAATTGAGAGTCTCAATGAGCAGGACAATTACCGTGAGGCTAAGAATAGCTACCCGGCGTGAAAACAATGGTCTGTCCGTGTTTTCTTGCATAGCCCACAATCCAGCTTTGCAGAAAAACAGTATACCTTAAATGTCAACTAAATCCTATAGTTTGTGATTTGGTATACTGATCCCTGTGATGACAAAATTCATTCTTCACGGCGGGAATTCGTCCGCAGAAATTGCTGATAATGAAAGTTTTTTTCTGGAAATGCTGGCGGGAACGGGGGAAAAAGTAAGAATTCTTTTAAATTATTTTTCCCGGAAAGATGACAGCGATATTCAAAAATGCCGGGTACAAGACACTGCAAGATTCCGACAAATGGATGCTGACAAACAGTTGGAATTCGAAATAGCTGATACGAAGAATTTTTCCGGACAGCTAAAAGCTTGTGATGTGTTATATGTCCGCGGCGGGGAAACTGAAAAACTGGTGCAAAAAATGAAACTGACTAATAATCTTGAAAATTTGATCAAAGGAAAAATAATCGGCGGCTCATCTGCCGGAGTATACGTCTTCGCAAAATATTATTGGGAAAACGACGAAGACAAAATCGGGGAGGGATTGGGAATTACAAACATCAAGGCATATTGCCATTATTCACCGCAAGAAAATGAAAAGCTGAATAAATTAGCTTTGTATAAAGAAGATCTGCCGGTATTGACCCTGCCGAATTACAAATGGGTTGTGTTTTTTAAGTAAAAGGCTGGAAAGAAAATGACACAGAAACAGGCGATGGATCTACTGATGATGGGGAAAAACGTGTTCCTCACCGGGCAGGCCGGCAGTGGAAAAACATACCTTTTAAACCAATTTATCGGTTGGCTTAAGGAAAATAAAATTCCGGCGGCGGTAACGGCATCTACGGGAATCGCAGCCACCCACCTTAACGGACAAACGATACATTCCTGGTCCGGCATCGGCATCCGCAGTACGCTTACACCAACAGAGCTAAAAAAAATCAGCGGCAATCCAAACTTAAAAACAAAAATCCAAAAAGCCAGGGTGCTGATAATTGACGAAATATCCATGTTTCACGGCTACCGGCTGGATATGGTAAACCAGGTATGCCGGGAAATACGCCGGGACGGGAGACCTTTCGGGGGGATGCAGGTAATCCTGTGCGGAGACTTTTTCCAACTGCCGCCGATCAATGAAGAAAATTTCCCTGAAAGAAACTTTGCTTTCCGGTCTACCGCATGGGAAGAACTGGCACCGACCATCTGCTACCTGTCCGAACAGCACCGGCAATGGGATGAAGATTACCTGAAAGTCTTAAACGATATCCGGAGCAGTGAGGTGAATGAAGCGACTTACGAAAGGCTGGCCGGAAGGATGCATAAAAAGCCGGAGGACGGGTTGGCTTTTACCCGGCTTTTTACCCACAACAGGGACGTGGATGCAATTAATAATGCCCAGCTTGCGAAAATAAACAAACCGGCCCGGATCTTCAGGATGGAAGAGGAAGGTATCCGGGAACTGGCGGAAGCATTGAAAAAGGGGTGCCTGGCTCCGGAAGAGCTGGTGCTTAAAGAGGGAGCGGCGGTAATGTTTGTCAAAAACAATCCTTATAAGGGCTATATGAACGGAACTCTGGGGACAGTCACCGGCTGGGATGATGACGGCTGGCCGGTGGTCACGACAAACAACGGCCCGGAAATCACCGTCTACCCTGCCAGCTGGATGATAGAAGATGACGATAAAACCCTGGCTGAGATCTGCCAGGTACCTCTGCGGCTGGCGTGGGCGATCACGGTGCACAAAAGCCAAGGGATGAGCCTGGACGCGGCGGTAGCCGACTTGTCCAAGTCCTTTACTTACGGCATGGGATATGTGGCTTTGTCCCGCGTAAAATCGCTTTCCGGGTTGTGCCTGCTGGGCATCAACCAGACCGCGTTTCTGGTGGACCAGGAAATTGCCGAAGCCGACAGAAGACTGAGGGCGGAATCAAAACGAATCTCTCTGGAGTTGGAAAAAATGAAAAAAAGCGATATAAAAATGATGCAGGCAGAGTATTTGAAACAGATAATCAACCAGGTGTAAAATCGACCCATGACGGGACTTCTGGGCGGGACTTTTATCAGAGATTCAATATGCATCCAACTACCTCTGTGGGTGGAGCGGGGATGGAAGTGGCTGGTGCCGCTAATTATTCTGGATATTGCACTTAAAGGTTTTGCCCTGTGGCGAAGTGCCAAAAGGGGGGAAAAGGCATGGTTTATCAGCCTGCTGTTTGTTAATTCAATGGGCCTTTATCCGGCATTTTATCTGCTGACACATAAGGAAGGAATAAAAAAGACTTCTTCAGATTCTGGATAATTTTTGAGTTCTGAGAGAAGTATAGAACCCTAAGCTGAACGTCTGTGCCACTTGTTTTATCAACTCTTCGTATTCCAATGATTCTTCCGCGATCCATTTTTCCTTTTGTGTTCCCATGTGAGCCCGAACCTCTTCAAGTCTCAAGCGAGGAGTATCCAAAGTCGGAAACATTAAATGCAGTTTTCGGGGACCAATAATAAAATAGAGGCATCTTTGAGGAATACCCGGCACATCGGACAATATTCCTTCCAAATCGGAGAAAGACTGTGGTAAATCATTGGGGTGTTTATGAATTGCAGCAATGCTTTTACTGTCGGGTATACCATCTAAGTCATTGCGAAGCAGGAGTGAATTGACTTTGCCTTCATGAATCTTTCCGGCGATGACATTCTCCTTATCCAGGTAAAACTGCTGTCCAAATTCTGTGACTACAACTTCCTTTTCAAACATGGTTATATTTCCTAAAAATTTCCTTGCAGATTCCGGATCTGTAACTGTTAACCGGGAAAAGTATTGTTTTGCTCTCTCAGCCGCGTCAGTTCTGCTGGGACTTTTTTGACTTCCTTTCATGTCCCAAATACTCAGGCAGGCCTTATAAATACGGGTGGAGATGGAAAATGTATCAGGCAGCCGGGAGTAGGGCAAGCCTGACAGCCCCCAGCGTTCATCCGGACTCAGTTCGTTTAAGGAAAACCTTTCCAATTGACTAGCCGGGAGTTCTGACATATATGAGTATTATATATTGGAATCCGTAGTTAGCTTGAACAGGCAGGCCAGGAGCCCGCGCCCCAGCGGGAAATGACGTAAGCGGCAGTCTCTATTGATTCGCGGGCGCCGAAGCGCAAATCCGGATTCGGGTCCGCTCCCATAGCCTTACGATGTTTGTCCCAGGTTCCGGCCGCGAATTGAAACATACCCGCGTACAAACCGTTTGGGCTGACGACACCGGGATTGAAATGGGATTCGCAATCCGCGATCTTTTTTAATAGATTGACATCCACGCCATATTTGTTGGCAAATTCAGAAAAAAGCGCATCGAAAGGGGTGGATTTGGAGTAACTGACAGTGGGTGCCGCCGTCGCCGTTGGCTTTGGCGAGCTGAAGGGAGTGGGCGTAACCGTAGGCGAAGGAATAATTGCGAGGGTGATCACAGGCTTTTTCATCGGTGTGGGCGTCCGGGTCGGAGTAACGGAAGGGGTCGGAGTGGGATCGGGTGTCGGAGTAACTGTGGGCAGGGGTGTGGGTGTAAGTGACGGAGACGGGGACGGTGAAGGGGTGATTTGGACGGTAACAGGTGCAGGTGGATCTTCCGCGGCAAATGTGATAAAAGTCCCGGCGCCCATGAGCAAGCCAATCAAGAGCCCGAAGAGAATTCCCATATTGTAAATACTTTACCACCCGTGTCCAAAAACAGCTTGCAATAATGGATGATTTCAGTATCATGCTATCAATGGAGACGGAAATATTAATACTTAGGAATTTAACAGCCGGAGCAATATTAAATTTTTCAATAGAACGCCCTGACAGAAAGGAACGAATTCTGTGGACGATACTGTATGTACTGGTATCTAAAGACGCTTTTTATTCATTTATCGTGGGGTTAGCAACCCAAGATGAAAAAGCATTATTAATTGGTGCAGGAAATCTGGGGCTGCAGGCAGTAGGTTATTTGGGAATAAAAGGAGTGAGTTGGGCTAAGGATAAAGTTTTTGAGAATCGGAGAGAAAAGTGATAATCTTTTATAAATGGCTATGAAACAATGGTTAACCGGAGCGGCAGTCGCGGGAGTATTAATAATGACCTCCCCTATTTCCGCTTTGGCATTGGTGCGGTCCGGAGAGCAAATGGCATGGGTAGAGGCGGGAGAAATTATCGATGACGATTTGTTTATTGCCGGCAATACAGTAGTGGTGGAAGGCACCGTGATGGGCGATGTATACGCCGCGGGGAACAATGTGCGTATTACCGGAAATGTGACTGGGGATGTATTTGCCGCGGGAGGAACTGTGGATGTTTCCGGAAACGTGGGGCAGGACGTGCTCATCGCCGGAGGAAGCCTGAATATCCGAGGTGCCAAGATCGGAGACGGACTGACAATGGCAGGAGGAAACATATTTGTCTCCAATGACGCCAGTGTATCCGGCGGGTTAATCTTCGGAGGCGGAAATGTGAATATAGACAGCCCGATTAACAGAGGAGTGGTAGGCGGCGGCGGGATGGTGAACTTGAATAATCGGGTGGGCAAATCCGCCTATATCGGGGCAGGTAACCTGAACCTGGGCAGCGGCGCCATCATCAACGGGGACTTGGTGTTTTCGGGGGAAAATGACCCGGTCCTGGCCGAAGGGGCAAGTGTGGCAGGGCAAATAAGCAAGATCTGGCCGGAAAAGATGACCGAGGCAGGGCGGGCCGGAAGAGAAGCGGCCGAAGGAGGATTGAAATTAGGATTCAAACTCTGGTCTTACCTGGCCGCGTTACTGACAGGCACGGTCCTGCTATGGCTGCTGCGGCCGGCTGTACTGGCTCTAGCCGCGCAAATGAAAATCAACCCCGGCAGGAACTGGCTGGTGGGAATGGTGATAATGATCCTGGCTTTACCGGTATTGTTTTTGATTGCCCTGTCTGCTTTCGGCATACCCCTGGCGGTAATTGTTCTGATGCTGTTTTTGATAGACATATATGTCGCACAGATTTTTGCCGGAGTGCTGGCGGGAGAGTGGATAACTAAAAAACTGAACCGGCCGGACATGCATTACCTGGCGGTATTTGCCATCGGACTTTTGGCTTACCAACTGGCGGCGGGGATACCATATATCGGATGGATAGTGAAATATGCCGCACTGACAATTTTCCTGGGAGCGAAGTTTACTAAAGTGAGAGCGCTATTACCTTTGGGAAAGAAGTAGTATTTTATCTCCGAATATCGTGGCCGAGTCGGATACCTGAGCGTTGATACATAGCGCCAAGGCTATCCCGGGAAACGGGTGCATCGACAACAAGAATCCTGCCTAATTTATTTGTTCCCTTGTTGCACCTAAGATCCGGGTGTTGAGCTTCCTCTTCCGTTAAATCCAGCAAATTAAGGCAAAGGAGCATTTTCTCCGGAGAACAATTACAATTGAGACAACATTCCTTCATTTTTTTTATTAAATATTTCAGCAGGGGAAGCGACTTGAGCAAAAAAGGCAGACGTCACTGTCCTGCCCGGAACACTGGACCAGGTGACCAGGACCAGCTTTTATCTTTTCAGGTTTGCGAAAATCGATTGAGGTGGTGAAAGCTTTGACAGTTATTTTGAAAGGGTCTGTAGATACCCCTTCGGCGATCAATCCACTGACAGGACATCCCACGGGAGCTTGTTCCAGTACCCGGCTGATTAATTCGTATTCACGGCCTGTCACCGTTTGATTTTACTATGAGGCTGGATGAAGTCAAGATAATGCGGGATGGAGTATACTGAAAAACAGTGGGTAATAATTCTGAAGCTGGGAGATGCCTGAACGACACTTTGTGCCGAAAAATAGGCGGATTTAATGATTTCATAGTAATTGAATTGACCTTGTCCGACCGGTTGAGGGTAGACGCTGAAGCAGCAGATATTGGCCCGTTGTTGGCGACAGCTTTTCGTATGCGGGCGATAGGCCATGACAACAAGGCATTTAATCTGGTACAAATAATAAAGAATCTGGGAGAGATGAAGACCACGCCGAACAGGCCGTGCAATACGTGCGGTCTTTTTGACCAATAAACACAAATATGTCATGGCCCAAACTGCCACCCGAATTAACCACCGTTACTCCGTTTTCCAAAGGCCTGGCAATATTTTTATTTTTGCTGCTGCCGCTGGGAGGATTTTTGCTGGGAATGAGTTACCAGAAGGTGCTCGACGCACCAATCATTCATGATTACCTGGCGGACGTGCAGGCAGCCGAGACCCGACTTATGCCTCCGCCGGATGCAACCAACTACGAGGAAGAATGTATAGGCACCTATTTAGGTGTGCCGGATTATGCCCCGGGAGATCCGGCTTCGCCCACGAGCCTGCCGCGAATTGCATGCAGAAAAGAATACAGAGAAACGAATCTGACTTTTATGTATCCCTGCAACTGGCAAGTCATACCTGCTGTGGCCGGAGAAAAGTCACCTACCTGCGGCAGGGTGAGAGAATTGTTTTTACTCGCCGGCGAACGGCAGGCCGGCACTTTGACTGTGTATCCGGACAATACTCCGGTTACTTTGCTGGCCAATTATCAGAAATTTGCGGACGGTGCTATCCAGGGAGTATATAAAGACAACTGCCGGGAAAAAACGATTAATAATATCACAGGATTTGAGTGCAACAAACTGCCTCAGAGGTCCCCTTATATTTTTATCAGCACAACTACTGGGGTGATGACGGAACTGGAGGGGAAGGAAACGGGATACATTCCGGAATTTGAGGATATTATTGAGTCGCTGACAACGGACCAAAATTAATCCCAACCCAAAACTTTGCGCGCGGCTTTTTGCAGTTTACCCTCTTCCTCTGCCCTGTGCAGACGGAGGCGGATATCAGCATCAAAAACACAGTAACGTGCCCCCAAACCAGCGGCTTTAACGACCCGATATTGGGCTTGTTTGGACGGCAGAATACCGTTGCCATTGGTGACTTCCACATGTTTGAACCAGCCTGTAGCCGGATCTTCCACATAAAATTCGGGGTGATGGACTGTCTTTTTGATATCTCCGTTTTTATTTGCTACGGGGTGTTTGCTTCTTATGGACCTGCCGGGAAAAACATGCAGTCCGGCCAAGATTAACAATCTCGCTGCTTCTTTTTCGGCCTTATCACGGATCTTTTCTGCATCTTCGAGGGTTAGGGGGATTTTTTCACAACTCACCAGATGAGAATCTTACAGAAGACGGATGAAGTCAAGGGGTGGAATTGACAATTGGAATAATATGTCCTATAATATATAAATAGTCCTATGTATAGAACCGGAGGGGGTGAGAGAGAATGAAGCAATCTTTGATGCTTCTTTTGGGTTTAGTTTTAGCCGCGTTTGCCTTACGTCCCGGTACAGCTTCCGCCGCCGGCAAATGGACTTCCATTATGTTTAACGGAACAGGTTTGGAATGGTGTATGAGCCTGATACCAAGCGAATCCACTTGCAGGACATACCTGGGAGCTTATGCCAACGACAAACTGGTGATCAAATGGAATGACGAATGGAACAGGGGTAGCGCCGAAAATTGGACCAATCCTCCCTATGGGGCCAAAATGACATATCAATGGAACGGTAAAACCAAGGGCGGAACAGGAACCAGCAGGCATTATAAATACGTCTGGGTGGGTGACTGTGTCGCCAATCCCGGCCTTTTGGCCGAAGGTGAATCCTGCGCCTGGGGACAGTTTGCAGTAAGCGGAGACCCGGAAATAATTCTGGGGTCAACCAACTGACATAATTGTCCGTGAATCATGCCCCCCGCAAAAAAGCGGGGGGTTTGTCTTTATCACAGACTTCTTACATTATTCCACGGGAAAATATCTTTTAGAAGTTTACCCTTGCTTTTCTATGAAGAAGAAAAAACTTTTGATAATAAAAGCAAAGGAGATATTCAGGAATTAAACGCGGATTATCAATACAGAGAGTTGAGTGCGGAGAAGTCGCCGGACGCGGGAGTATTTTTCTTCACTTCGCCGGTAGAACCATAGCCAAACATAGTGTTGTCTACAAACTCCGAAGTATATTCATCGTCCAGCCCGAACCAGTGGCCCAGCTCGTGGACGAGAATTTCCTGGGCATCGTAAACTCCTTGGTACGCGCACTGCGTACTCCCGCCGGACCAGGACCAGGGGAATTTTTTATTGAAGATGGTATCCGTCTCCACGGCCAAGCCGATATCAGGGTAGTACCAGGTATAGGTGACGGCCAGGGCAGAGCCCGACGTACGACCCCAGGCGATGATGTTTTGGCCGTCGTAAGTTGCCCTCACAGCTGTAGTATCGGAAACCTGGCGGAAGGATACGCTGTCTCCCAGATCTGAGGAATAGGAAGCAGTCCAGGCAGAAAAACTGTTTTCCGCAATTTCGGGCAGAGCGGCGGCCAGAGAAGGGTTTGACGAGGGGTTCAAACGGTAAGTCCACTCCCCTGCCGGCAGGCTCCAGCCGGTGAGGCCGACAACAGATGCGGAATCAGGATCGGTCAGAGTGCAATTCAGAGTCGGGGCGGGAGTGGGAGAAGGATTGGGTTTGGCAGGATTGGCGCGACCGGGCTCGTGGACAAAAACCCGCAGCTTCAGGCGGGAATTGCCGGGGACAGAGTAAATGCCGGCGGTTTCGGGCAGATTTACAAAATCAGGTACATAGGACGAGGAGGCAAGGGCGGAGAAAGCGGGTAAAGCAAACACGGCAAGAGCAGAGCCGGAAAGAAAGAGGCGCAAACGTAATGACATCACCAATGAGTATAAACTAAAACCCGGACTGATTCAATTAATCTAATAATTCACAATTCTATAACATAGCCTACATTGAATGTGTGCGATTCTTAACGACGGGAGGTGATATGGGAGGCAAGCCTGCGAAGGTCAATACCCGGGATCTCCCGCTCCCAAGCTTCAATATATTCCTGACATGTCATTTTTTTCTGAAGAAAAGCCGCGGTCAGCTCTCTTTCCATGCGCTCAATTTGACTCCGGTCTACCGGTTCATTTCTTTTCCAGCCTAAAAACTTTTCCAGCATAGCCAAATAATAACATATCAAAGTAAACAAAAATGAGAGGGGGTGCAAATTTTTCAGATCCAGGGGCTCCAACCAGTTCGAATCTGTTCATATTTCCGGTATCTGCAACTCGTTGGGGTCAATAAGCTCCAGGCGGCCTGTCTTTTTATTGAAGGAATGCATTGGTTGGTTCTCGTTTTTAACAATCCCCGCGAAACGTTCAGGGGTGATGCCTCGCTGACGACACAGATGCCGCCAGTCTTCCGCATCCCGCAAATCCATGAGTCCTACTGCAATTGTCCGGCTTATGGCAGTCAAGCCGTCTAAATGGTCCCTTTCATGGACCGGCATGGAAGAAACAGGACTCTCACACAAATGTTCTTTGTATTCAAATTGAACACCCGGAATATAAATATGCCCGGAAAAAATAAATTTTTTCGGACGCAGGATCATATACCAAGCCCGGCCGGACATAATGCTGCCACAATATTCCGGTATATAGGCAAAGTTACTCTTTGTCCTCACCCGGGGATTTATCACCAGCAAACCTTCGCCTTTGCCGTCTGCGTGCATATTTTTTGATGCCGATTCATTCGGGGAGAAAAAAACGGCTCGGATGGGATCCGGCCCTGGTGTATGACGCGAGAGATCTTCCGGGGAGAACTGGTTTATAGCCACGGCATCATAGCTTTCCGTTTCACAAAAACGCAACCCCAGCTCGTAATAAGCACGAAGTGCAGAATGGCCGAGTTTTTCGGGGTGCTTAACCTCCGGTACCGGCGACAGCCGGCCTTCCTGGAGGAGTTCGAATCTGTTCATATAAAAACAGGGATAAATTATAAATCATAATTATTTATTTCTCCAGACTATAAGTCTCATCGCGAAAGAATCGCGCCAGTTATCGCGTAATGCATAAACACACCCCCGAGGTGTGTTTTTGGCAGGTTCTATTCCATGGGGGCAAGAGTGTAGAAAGTGGAGGGGCCGGCGGATTGTTTCTGCAAAACTTTCATATCTTCCAGCCGCTTGAGACGCCCCTGGGCGGTGCGTTTGGGGACACGCAGGATGTCCACTACGTCCGAGCTGGTAATCCGACCCATGGTAATGACAAAATCCACAATTTTTAATTCTTCATTGTCCAGGACGTTGGCTGTAAGCGCCCTATCCCCGACGACGGCCACGTTGGTAACGCGGTCTTTGACCCTGACTGCTTCATCCAGAAAACCTTCCACATAATATTCCAGCCAGTCCGTCAGATCCACTCCCTGCCGGGCGGCATAGGTATCCCCCGTCTGCAGGGCTGTATAGTAATTTTTGCGGTTGCGGTTGTAATAATCTTCCAGTACCAGGACTTTTTTGAAATCCCAGCCGGACTGGTAAAGATGCAGGAGGGACATCAGGCGGCCGGTGCGGCCGTTGCCGTCCGGGAAGGGATGGATAGTCTCAAACTGGTAATGAAAAAGTCCGGAGCGGATAACAGGATGGATTTGGGAATTGGCCTTCAGCCAGGAAAGCAGATCCTCTATCAGGCCGGGAACCTCCCCGGACTTGGGAGGTGTATAAGCCAGCTCTTCCCTACCCTTACCCAGGACATTAACGATATATACGGGGCCTTTGCGCCAGACACCGGCTTTTTCCCGATCTACCAACCCTTCCACCACCACCTTATGGATATCCAGGATGTCCGAGGCGTTGAAACTATCCTTGGCGTCTGCCAGACCGTCCATCCGGCGCAGGGCAACCAGGTAGTTTTCCACCTCTTTGACCTGGTCCGGCTCGGCTATCACTTTTTTGCCTTCCACCAGCTTGGCTACCTCGTATTCCTGAAGCTGGTTGCCTTCGATGGAAGTGGATGTATGGGCCATTTTGATCACGGCCGCGCGGCGCAGAAAGACTTCCCTGGCCGGAAGCAGGGCGGAGCGCTCCACCACGGATTTGATCCCGGCAATCTCGGAAAGACGGCTGACAATGGTATCCGTGAGGGTATAGACTGGCTTGAACATGCTTCCATTATATCACGCCAAAATCGCGCAGGTAATCGCGCGGGTTCAGAATTGGAAGAGGCAGGAATGGCAGACGGGGTCCAGTACTACAAAATGCTTTCTGATATCAGGATTTAAAGGATCACCGATAAAATAATTGGCCGGTTGGGCATCTACATGACCGATGGGGCGATTGATTGGGACTTTGCTTCCCATTGTATCTATCTGTTCGTTTAATTCATCCAGATACCTGGTAAAGAAAGTGTCCCATTCCCGGCCAAAAGGATGTTTTCCCTGGTACCAATCGAGAACCAACCGGTTGGTATTTAGCGTCGCTAACAAAGCAGGGACTACCAGAAATCCCAGGGATCGGATGGCTTCCAGCACTTCCAGTTGTTCCAAGGCTGTGGAGTCACGACCCTCAATTGAATCCAGGGGTTGTTTTATGACAATTTTTCTGCGCTGAAAGCCCAATTTGTCTTTTTTTATTCTATTGACAAAAACCTGCGACCTTAAACCCGGCCTGATGTAATTTCTTGTCCAGTCGTCCCAAACCTTATATTCCTTCCCGGGGTTCACCCCGACCGCCATATCCAGAAGCCGCGAATCTCCGGCAAGCGATTTTCTGCCGTAATCCGTAGTAACCATTTTCTCCATAGACGAATCTGGGGAAATTACGGTGTAGCATTCCAATTCTCCTCTGAAAGATTCAAGTGTAACATGATATTTCCCCTGTCTGCCCTCGATGGAAATCATGAATGAGAGGATTATACCAGTAACTTTTACGCATTACAGCTTTCCCGCTTACGTGTTTGGGATTGTCCAGGACATTTATTTACTTTTTTTTGAGATAAGGCTGAGAAAAGGATTATCGGAGAAAACCGAACAATCCTCTGCATCTTCTGCTGTGAAAGGACAGTAACTCACTTCTTTATAAGTTGCACCAAACACCTTGCCTCTTTTGAATGCGGCAGACCAGCTGGTGCAGAGAGGAAACTCACCCAAAATTTCTAAATTAAATTTCCGGGGATCTGCAACTTCAACTGATTCGCCCTGACGTCGGCAAAATTTATTTTCCATTGACTTATAGTATATATCAAAGCCTTGGTAAGTTCAAGATTTACGGATTTATTACATAAATGATAGGATGGCAACTAGTGAGGCGCCGGAAAATGATTGTAGTGAGTAAAATTGCGGGAATAGGAGCCGTGGTACTGATTTTGATAGCGGCCGGGAAAGCATGGTCCCTGCGGCAGACACCGCCGGAAAACACACCCCGGACAGGGGCCCTTATTGAAGAGCAGGGTGAAAACGGAATAAAGGAAACTGCACGGGCGACTATTGTAACTAAGAATCTGGACACTCCATGGGAAATAGCATTTCTTCCGGATGGGGGCATACTGGTAACAGAAAGACCGGGAAGGATCAGGCTGGTGGACAGCGGGGGCAATTTGAGAGAAGAACCTGCGGCGACAGTAACGGGTGTGAAGGAATACGGCGAGGGAGGGCTCCTGGGGATAGCATTGCACCCGGATTTTGCGACCAACAAGTTTGTCTATACGTATTACACTTACAACGGCAGCGGCAGCGACACACTTAACCGGGTAGTGAGAACGGTCTGGGACGGGAGCCGGCTGACTAATGAAAAGGTGATACTGGACGGGATCCCGGGGGCAGCCAACCACAACGGAGGAAGGATAGCTTTCGGTCCGGACGGAAACCTATACATCGCCACGGGAGATGCGCAGGAACCATCGCTGGCGCAGGACAGAAACAGCCTGGCGGGGAAAATCCTGAGAGTGACGGATACGGGAAAAGCGGCATCGGGCAATCCTTTCGACAACCGGATATATTCGTACGGGCACCGCAATGCACAAGGTCTGGCATGGGACAGGAGCGGTCAGTTGTGGGCTACCGAGCACGGGCCATCCGTAACCCAGTCCGGAAACGACGAGGTCAATATCATCAAACCCGGAGTTAATTATGGCTGGCCGGAAATCCAAGGCAACCAGACACGAAGAGGAATGGAGACGCCGGTGAGAAATTCCGGGACGAGAACCACCTGGGCGCCGGCGGGAGCGGCCTTCATCGGAGATTCTTTGTTTTTCGCGGGACTACGGGGAGAAGCCCTGTATGAAGCTGTAATCCGGGACGGGCAAATTTCGGAGCTGAAGGAACATTTTAAAGGTGAGCTGGGGAGAATCCGGGCGGCAGTTGCGGGACCAGACGGAAACCTGTATATATCTACCAGCAACAATGACGGCCGGGGAGACCCCCGGGAGGGGGACGATGTAATAATCAGGATAAATACTGAAAAATTGTGAAATATTCGGACCAATGATAGGACTAGACAATATATGGGGAAAGCCGGGGATGATTTTTGGATTCAGAAAGGACACGGACGGGAAGGAAACGATAAGCACCATACTTCATTACCCCGCCGGAAGATACTCCCTGACTTGGTCCGAGTAAAGTTTGTCCAGCAGTTCCACTTGAACTGAATTGAAATGGTGAGGACAAACGTCAGGATGCATCAATCGCTCCAAGGCATGACCGGCGTCAGGTGTCTGGGGCAACGGCACCGATGGCAGCGAACTCCGAGTCTACAGCGTCTAGACGACGGAGCTGGATTAATCTCTACGCTTCAGCTTTCATTAAACTCACAATTTGCTGCATCTTAATATTATTCAGTCCGGCCAATCTCCTCATATCACAATTTTGGGGGCAGGCGCTTTGGCATACAGCAACGCAGCCTTGTAATATATAACTTGCTTCAAATCCTTCATCTGATGACGGTATTAATGGAGTAAGTTTTGGAGGAATTAAAGTCATTTCCGCCCGTTCACAGTGGTGTGCCACCCGGACATTTCCGAAAATCAGGCCAGGCATGAGGCGATTATACATGAGAGTCTGCACACCTCCGAAGTGTGCTTTTCTATAGGCCTTATTACCTGTTTATTACCTCCGGTTTGGAGATTTATAGCGTCTGATAGTTTAGAATATGCGATACATTAATTATTCTGCCGAAAAAATTTGAAAGTGTGCGACACTTACCGATAAGAGTAATTACAAGAAGCACTCGGATCCCGCTGTGGGCATTGGGATTTGGCATTGGGTTACTGGCAGAAATATTTATTACCCGGCTATTTAACCTGAACGGCATTGTAATACTTATCTCTTTACTGTTAACCGGGCAGGGAATAATTACTCTGGTATGGATGCTTTATGCCTGGGAGGACCCGGAAAGCGCCCAAAGACACAGATCGCCTGAAGAATATCTACCTCCCCGGAAATCTTTTACCGCTTTGCTACCGGCCAGACATGAAGAGGAAGTAATCGGTGACACGATCAGAGCAATCGCCCGCATTAATTATCCGAATGACCTGAAGGAACTATTGGTGCTCTGCCGCCTGGACGACCTGGGAACTATCTATGAGGCAACTGCCGCGATCAACGAACTGCCCGATCACAACATCAGGCTGATAACTTTTGACGACCACCCGATAAACAAACCCCACAGTTTAAACATCGGCCTATCCGAAGCCGGACATGAGGTGGTGACAATTTTTGATGCCGAAGACCAACCCCACCCTGATCTTTATCAAATCATTAATACGGTCATGATCCGGGAGAAAGCGGACGTCGTGCAATCCGGGGTACAGCTAATGAACTACCGGTCCAACTGGTACTCAGCCCTTAATGTCATGGAATACTTTTTGTGGTTTAAGTCCGGATTGCGGTTTTTTCTGAAGATCGGCAACGTCACCCCGCTGGGCGGCAACACGGTCTTTTTTAAAAAAACCCAGCTTTTGGGGGTGGGAGGATGGGACGAAAACTGCCTGACGGAGGACGCGGATATAGGCATCAGGTTGATAGCGGCGGGGGCCAAACCGATGGTCATTTACGATGAGCAGCACGCCACGCAGGAAGAAACACCTACCAGCGTCGCCGGTTTTATAAAACAGCGGACCAGATGGAACCAGGGCTTCCTGCAGATTTTTTTGAACAAAGACGAATGGAAAAATCTACCCCAAATCCGGCAAAAACTGGTGACCCTTTACATACTGCTTTCACCGATGTACCAGGCTTTGATGCTTTTGTACGCCCCTTTTGCCGTCTGGGCGGCATTCACCCATAAACTACCGGTAACGGTGGCCCTTATATCTTTCGTACCCCTTTACCTTTTTGTGCTGCAGATCCTGGTCTATGTCGTTGGTCTTTACGAATTCACCAGGGCGTATGGGCTCAAGTATCCTGTCTGGATGCCTTTTAAAATTTTACTTACCTTTTACCCATACCAGTCTTTACTGATGGTTTCCTCATTCAGGGCCGTCTACCGGATGGTATTCAGTGAAAACGGATGGGAAAAGACCTTACACGCAAACGACCACAGGGAGGCGAAAGTGCAAGTGGCTTATGCTTAAAACTTTGAGTAATCACTATAAGGAGATAATCGCTTTGGTATTGGTCTTAACCGTATCGACGGCGGCGCATGCATTTAATATGTTCCGGTTCCCTTATTACGAGAATGATGAAGGGGTTTATATATCCCAGGCCTGGTCTATTGTCACTCAGGGCAAACTTGCCCCATATACGTATTGGTATGACCATGCCCCTGCCGGGTGGATGCTAATTGCCCTGTGGGCGAAATTGACAGGAGGATTTTTTACGTTCGGGGCATCGGTTAATTCCGGCAGAATGCTGATGTTGGTACTACACCTGGCCTCGACGGTACTGCTTTATTACTGCACGAAGAAACTGACAGACAGCAGGATGGCGGGCCTGGTTGCCGCTTTAATATTTTCATTATCCCCTCTGGGCATTTATTTTCAGAGACGGGTACTTCTGGACAATATTATGACTTTCTGGGTGCTTTTGTCTTTTGCGCTGCTTTTGTCCTCAAAATTCCGCTTGAGCAGAGTAATCCTTTGTGCCGTAATATTCGGAATCGGGATTCTGACAAAAGAGAGCGCGATCTTTTTTATCCCCCTTTTTTTATACGTGATTTATATCAAATCAAACAGACAGCAACGCAGTTTTACGCTGATTCAATGGCTGGCGGTCGTCGGACTGATAGTTTCCGTGTATTTTCTATATGCCCTCCTGAAGCGTGAGTTTTTCCCGGTAGGGTTTATGGGCGATAACACTCCACACGTCAGTCTTTTGACCACTCTGAAAGAACAATATATCCGCGGGGGTGGAGAAATAACGGATTTTTCAAATAGCACGTTTTGGAACAGTATGCGTGTATGGATGGGGGATGATCCGGTGATTATCCTTTTGGGGGCTGCGGCGACTATTGTTAACCTGATCGCCGGCATCCGGTACAGAAACGTCCTCCTGGCCGGACTTCTTTCTGCTTCCTACTGGGCATTTTTGATGCGGGGAGGACTGGTGATCGAATTTTACGTAATACCCTTGATACCTCTTTTGGCCCTGAATATTGCCATCCTGGGGTGCTGATCGGCAGAAGCAGCCTGGCTTTCCACAATCTGGGGCAGATAGTCCTGGCCGGGATCATTGCCTTATCCTCCATTTACCATGCCACCAATATAAGGGGAAACCTGAATCTTTATCTGGCCGACCAGACGACTCCGCAGACAGAAGCCGTGGATTGGATGCTGTCTATGCAAAAACCTGATGCATTTTTTGTGATAGACAACTATGCATACGTTGACCTGCAAACAAGGGGCAACAATAATTTCAAAAACGCCGAATGGTATTGGAAGGTGGACAGGGACCCGATGATCCGGGATGAGATCCTGCAGCAAAACCCGGAAGGAATTTCGTATATCGCGCTGACACCCCAGATGGAACACGACCTGCCGGCCGCCGAACTGAACCTGTCGCTGAAGGCCTGGCATGCTTCCGCACCCATCGCCCGGTTTTGGAACGACGGGTGGGGAGTGGAATTTTGGGCAACCAGATATCCTGACAGAATATTAAGATCTTCCTGGGAAAGCTATAAAGATAAATTTATCAAAAACGGCAGGGTCATTGACCCTTATCAAAACGGTAATACCACCTCTGAAGGACAATCCTATGCAATGCTCCGGGCCGTATGGATGGATGACCGGACGACCTTTGATGCAGTGTGGGAATGGAGTACCAAACATCTCCAGCTGGATGACTCTCTATTTGCCTGGAGATGGGAAGGAACTGACGGCGGGGGGAGGATAACTGACACCGGAACCGCCGCGGATGCCGACCAAGACATAGCCCTGGCTCTGCTTTTTGCCGGCAAAAGATGGGGTGAAGAAAATTACTTATCGCAGGCCGGGAAATTATTGACCGCAATCTGGGACAAGGAAGTGGCAGAGGTCAACGGAATACCATATGTCACGGGGGGCAATTGGGCTAACCACGAAGACTCGGTCACCATCAATCCATCCTATCTGTCTCCTTCCCACTACCGGATATTTGCCGAGGCGGATATTTCCCGTCCCTGGGGAAAACTGATAGATTCTTCTTATAGAATTCTGGAGGCTTGCACACTCTCAAAACTTGATAAAGCGCAGGGGCAGCTCCCGCCGGAATGGTGTGCAATAGATAAAAATACTTACGAAATCCGGGCACCGGACCCGGACCAGCCGCAGGCAACAGAGTACTCGTATAACGCTCTGCGTGTACCCTGGAGGATAGCGCTTGACCTGGCATGGAATAAGTCTGAGGATGCCAGCAAATACCTGAAACTTTTGAGTTTTTTAAGCAGCGAATACCAGGCAAAGGGCAGGCTGACTGCCGCATACCAACATGATGGCCAGGTCTGGGAAGATTACGAGACGGTGCTGGCATATGCAGGAAGCATCGGTTATTTTCAGGCGCTGTATCCGTCCCGGGCAGAGCAGATCTACCAGGAAAAAATACTTGCCAAGTTCTACGAAGACGGTGATATCTCTTATTGGGAGGATATTAATAATTATTACGTGCAAAACTGGGCGTGGCTGGGGACTGCTTTGTATACCGACAACCTGCCAAATCTGTGGCAAGTGGGAGGCTAAATTGGATCCAGCTGATGTTCAGAAAACACGGAGCAGACCCGGCAATGATCGAGTCAGTGGGATCGGCCGAATATTCCCATTTAACGAATACCGGCCCGCTGGTTTTGCAGGAATTGCAGGAAGTCCTGGGAGAAGAACTGCAATACAAAATCGATTTATGGTATAAACGCTGGGAGAAGAAAGACCGGAGATAATTAACAATACGTATTATGACGCAGAAAATAATCGCTGATGGAGCGGTAATTATTACCGTTGTTCATACATAAACTCCGGTTCGGTTGGGGGAAACATCTTGAGTCCAATTTGAGTTTGAAAAATAATACTATATACCCATCTTCATTTTGTTTGTGGGCATACTATGATGGGTATATATTTAATAACTCTCGTTTGCAGCGGCAAACTCGAGTTTATTAACTATAAGATATATAATTCGGATATGTTCCCTATCCCCAAGGTGCGTTTTTACACAAATGAGGCACAAACCGCCCATTATTTGTGCTTCCTGGCTCACAACATTTACCTGGAGTATTACCGCAACGCTGATTTTACGGTACTGCCTTATCTGGCTCCCGGAATAAACAGAACTGTCCATTTCCCCGACCTGAGTTGGTCACCATCATTTTGGAAGGCGATTGCCGCCTCCGGCCATGATGATCTGGACAAACCCTACCACCACAAGGCAGAAACCGAAGCGGTATTTAAATTGAAAGCCGTTTATAAAGCTCCCGATATCAACCCCTTGGAAAAGGAATGGCGGGAGGGAGAGAAAAAATTTTTTTCGGCTATAGACAAGGTACTTCAATTGAATGAATTGGTAAGCCGGATAGACGAAATCGCCATCTGCGTAGGCGAATACGGGACTGGGGTAAGTTACTTCTGCCAGAGGCAAGATACAGGTAAATACCGAATTATCATGTCCGGCCGGGCAGACAGCACCGCTACTACCTACGCCGGAGTGTTTCTGCAGTGCCTGTATACAATTGCCTCAAACCCGGCAGAAGAAACAGGCAACAGCAACTGGTGGCATAAAATGGCTACTGTCAAATTCCTGCTGTCCAAAACACGACTTGGGCAGGTATATAAAGATCACAAGTTATCCGATCCATCTCCCCGGCACCTAAGTGACAGCGAAGAGTATTTAAAGAAATTAGGGTACGGTAGCAACACGAACCCGGAGAATCTGAGCCTGGAACTGACTCCCCAGGAAAAAGCGCTGTGGGCAATTTTGAATGAAAACCGGCAGAAAATAGTCTCTTTTGACCAGGCGGCAGTAGCTGTCTGGGCTGGACAAACGGACGAAAAATTTTCCCTCTACTCCCTGGCTAAGCTGGTGGAAAACCTGCGGCGCAAAATCCGGGCCTCCGGCATAAACAGAACTATCCTTCTGACCGTGCGCCGGCAGGGGTATGTGCTGAAGTGAAATCTTTGAGCTGGTCCTAAGTTTTTTGGGGTGATTTTATGATTCATAATTTCTTAATAATCGGGGTCGTATCATAACCTCAAGTGTCTGAATTTATTGAACCAGTTGGGGAAACCAGCCAAAAAAGCGATATAAAGGCTAAACTGGTCCCATTACTGGTAATCAGTGTTTTATTAAACGCGTTTCTTCTGGGTTATTTTTTCCGCTACCGGTTCTCTGAAACCAGACAAATTAAAGATCTTCAAAAAACAACCCAGACTCAGACGGTCAACTCCGCGGACAAGACTGAACAGGAGGCTATATTTTCAGAAATCAATCCCGTAGAGGGATATAGCCTGAAGGTCAGTTTCGGAAATCTGGGCCCAAATATGATCAAGTTGGGGGTGATCGATTTAAAGAAATTCGAGGATACATATGAGAGATCAGCACAACCGCTTACCAAAGAACAAATAACCATACTAACCAGGGGTTCAGATCAACCGGTGGTAATCACACGCGATAATTCATACTTTTTATTGAATTTCTTCTGGGCGGTGGGTCTGGCTAATAAGTCCAAAATACTTGAGGAGGGACAAATAACTAAACCCGGAGGGATCAAAGAAGCCGGTAATTTTGCCTCTACGGGAGGATGGACTCTGGGGAAAGAGCCGGCCATGAACTACTTTTCCAAATCCCGATTGATTGCGCTTACACCCGCCCAGGAAGAATTAGTCTCCCGGGCGGCTTCGAATATCTTCCGGCCATGCTGTAATAATTCCACCGCTTTCCCCGACTGCAATCACGGCATGGCACTTCTCGGGGTGCTGCAGCTGATGGCATCCGGCGGAGCTACGGAAGAGGAAATGTACAAAGCCGCCAAGTATTTCAACGCCTATTGGTTCCCCAGCAATTATTACGACCTGGCACTTTTTTTTAAAAACTCTTTAAAACAATCTTTTGCCGAAGCGGATGCCAGGCTGGTGGTTTCCGGAGAATATTCTTCCTCTGCCGGCACTCAGAAAGTAAAACAATGGCTGGCAAGCAAGGGTCTGGTGCAGGAGCCACCCAAGACCGGAGGCGGCTGCGGAGTATAAACTTATGGAAAAATTCTTTTATCTACTTACACCCCTCTTATGTATTGCCATACATTTCTTTATGATGCGGGGGCACGACCGCCAGAAACATGAAGAACCCGAATCCCCCGCAGACCCCAATAAATTAAACGGTAAAGACCATTCTTCGCACTCCGGCTGCCATTAGACGGAGAAAGTCTGGTAAATTTATATACAGACAGGAGGTGAGGAGGATGAAACATAATGTGAACACGACTGCAAACGCGGCGGCAGTTACGGTGGCTGTATTGTATGTAATCTGCCGGCTGGCGGTATCCTTATTCCCGGGTTTGTCCATGACAGTAGCCCAATCCTGGTTCCACGGTATAGAGCTTGGCCAGATTTCTGACTGGAATCTGTCTGTGGAGTCATTTGTCCTGGGTCTTTTCAGTACGACAGCAGCTGCCTGGATCACCGGATATCTATTTGCCAGCCTGTACAACCGATTACTAAAAAAGTAGGCAGGCGGAATAATCACCTATAATGAAGTAATGAATAACGGACCGATGTATACCTGCCCGATGCACCCGGAAGTATTGCAAGTCAAGCCGGGGACTTGCCCGAAATGCGGGATGGCGCTGGTGGAGGTATCCGGGGAGCACCACATGAAGCCAGAGAGGAAAATGTCCTGGCCGGAGAAGTTTAAAACGAGCATGACCATGACGATGGGTATGGAGCACACGGGGCTAGCAGGACGGGAGATGTCAAAGATGATGGAAGAGGATATCCGCAACAAGTTTTTTGTTTCGCTACTTTTGACCATTCCCATCGTGCTGTATTCGCCTCTGGGAAAAAACATTCTGGGGGTAAACCTACCATCGCCCATACCGGAAAGCTTCATGATGTGGCTTTTAACCACACCCGTCTTTTTCTACTCGGGCTGGATCTTTCTCTATTCCAGCTATATCGCCATTTTCAAACAAAAAACCCTGAATATGTCCGTCCTGATCGCCGTGGGGATCACCGCCGCGTATGTCTTTAGCGTGGTATTGACACTTCTGGGCTCAGAAGAATCTTTTTATGAAGCGGCGGCGATGCTGACTACTTTTGTGCTTTTCGGCCATTGGATGGAGATGAAAAGCCGGCGGGGAACTACGGACGCGCTACAGGCGTTGTTTGATCTGGTGCCGCCGCAAGCCAGGCTGTGGAAAGACGGCCGGGAAGTGACAGTGCCGACCTCTGAAGTAAAACCCGGAGATATCATCATTTTAAAACCGGGTGACAAAGTACCGGTGGACGGCACGGTGACCGAAGGGGAAACCGCCATTGATGAATCTCTGGTGACGGGGGAATCGCTGCCGGTACCCAAAAAGGCAGGCGACGCGGTAGTGGGGGGGTCCATCAATACCTCCGGGTCCGTCCGGTTTAAAGCCACAAAAGTGGGAGAAGATACTGCCCTTTCCCAAATTGTGCGCCTGGTGGAAACCGCCCAGAACTCCAAAGCCCCGGGGCAGAAGCTGGCTGACAAGTTTGCGAAATATCTGGTAATAGTAGCCGTAGGCGGAGGACTGCTGACATTTGCCTTCTGGTATCTGGTAATGGGTCAGGCCCTGCTTTTTGCCCTGACTTTTGCGATCTCTACAGTGGTTATTGCCTGCCCGGACGCCCTCGGACTAGCAACTCCGACGGCTGTAGCTGTAGGGACGGGACTGGGAGCCCGACACAATATCCTGATCAAAGACGCGCCCACTCTGGAACAGGTGTCCAAAATCCAGGCGGTGGTACTGGACAAAACAGGTACCCTGACGGAGGGCAAACCCAAAATTACGGACGTTGTATCCGTAAAGGGATTTTCCCAGGACGATGTAGTCAGATTGATCGCGTCCGCGGAGGAAAAATCTTCGCATCCCTTAAGCCTGGCGATGCTTCAGGAAGCCGGGCGAAGAAAAATAAAATTGCAGGAGAAAGTTGAAGCATTCAAAAACCTCGCCGGCCACGGAGTGGAAGCGACAGTCTCCGGAAAATACGTGTTGGTAGGGACCCTGAAGTTGATGCAGGACAACAGGATAGAAGTTAAGCCATTGGAAAAGGACATTGACCGGCTGCTAACGGCCGGCAAAACTATCATGGTGCTGGCGGTGGACGGCAAAGCGGCGGGTGTGACGGCGGCACAGGATCCGATAAAAGAAAACGCCGGTCTGGCAATCAGAAGGATGAAGGAACTGGGACTCGAAACCGCTATGATAACGGGCGATAACGCCAGGACAGCAGAAGCCATCGGGAAACAACTGGGGATCGAAAGAATTTTTTCCGAAGTTCTGCCGGAAGAAAAAGCCTCTTATGTCAAAAAACTGCAGCAGGAGGGGAAGTTTACAGCCATGGTGGGAGACGGTGTCAACGACGCGCCGGCCTTAGCACAGGCGGATATCGGTATTGCCATCGGGGCCGGAACGGATGTAGCCATTGAAACGGCAAAAGTGGTACTGATGAAATCCGACCCGGCGGATGTGCTGAGAGCCATAAAACTGTCCAAGGCGACGGTCGTAAAAATGAAACAAAACCTGTTTTGGGCCTCCATCTATAACATACTAGCGATCCCAGTGGCAGCGGGGCTTCTTTACCCGAAATACGGGATCATCCTGCGGCCGGAAGTATCTGCGCTTTTGATGAGCATCTCCTCGATCATTGTGGCCACCAACGCGGTTCTTCTAAACCGGGTGGAAAAGGATCTGATTACGGTGTGATCAGCTTTATCTTCGAACCGCGGAATCAAACTAAGTCCGTCTTACCTGACTTTTTTCATGCATCAGAGTAATATAGTTTAAATACCCGCTGAATTTTGGATCCCAGCCCCAATGAACCATATTTCAACAGTCATTGATAAGGGGGAATAGTCTTACGACAAAAGGCCAGAGGTGGTATAGTGAAAATTAACAGGGGAGTATGAAAAGAATTTTGATTGTTGACGACGACGTATATCTGAGGGAATTATATAGTGAACTGCTCATATCCGACACCATCCATGTCGATACGGCCATTGACGGGCAGGACGGATTGACCAAAGCCAGTCAGGGCGGATACGACTTAATTTTGCTGGACGTCATGATGCCCAAACTGGACGGCCTGCAGGTCTTAACCGCTTTGAAAGCTTCTCCTCCGGCGACTGCAAACGGACCGATTTACTTGCTGACCAACCTAGCCCACGAGCCGGTGGTGGAGGAGGCGCTCAAGCATGGGGCGGCTGGCTTTTTAGTCAAGTCGGATCTGACTCCCCAGCAGTTCGTGGAGCAGGCACAGCAGTTTTTGGGCCGGACATAAGCTGCCTGCCCGTAGCCTGTTTCTCAAACCCATTGATGATCCTGATGGTTTCTTCGGTTAAAGACCGGACCTGCTCCCAATGTTTCTCCCGGTCCGTTTTGTCCCTGACGTCCGGCAGGTGATATACCAGCTGTTTTAAGTCAGTGACCGGCTGGCGCAGATTGACGCACACTTCACTCACCTTGTTGGCCAGGACCTCTTCAACAGTGCTCAAATCCGGGTTTTGTTTCTCTTTGAGAATTAATATCTCTTTTTCCAGCTGTTTTAAGGACAGGTATTTTTTGCGCAGGTAAAGCGACAGCGGCAGGACGGTTAACAAAGACAGCACTACCAGAAAATCGTAGGTCAAATCCACCTCGCCAATATTAAATGAAAACAAAATGACCAGTGTTAAAACAAAAGCGGTAGAGACAGCCGGTGTATACATCAAAGCCAAAAAAAACGAATACAAATACAGCACAAAAAAGAAGGGGGAGAAAAACCACCCCGTCGCTCCGACTAAAAGCAGTATCGCCGCCTCCCCCAGAAAGACGAATGTAGGATTTGCCCATACTTCTTTGCCCTTCTTTCCCAGCAGGTATCCATACACTCCCCAGGCGATCAACGCCGTCAATAGCATTTGCAGCCGGTAGGTGCCGGTTATGGGATTGCGGGTAAAAAGAAAAACCGCCAGTACCAGGAGGACTACCGGCAGGATGGTACGTAAAGTCTTGACCTGTCTGGCCATGCTACCAGCATAGATCAATGGCGTCTGGCTTTCAAATTTGTTCAAAAAACTTAAGGGGTTTCAAAACTGTAATAGGCATCGTAGGCGTAATTTTTGTTCTGGCTCATGACTTCAAAAAAGTAGCGGCTCTGAGACGCCAGTCCGGTCAGACGGGCGGTGTGGTGTTTTTGCCTCTCCGGCAGCAGCACCTCCTGACCATACGACAGATCCTGTCCGTAATTGACTTTGCTGTAGGCGTAATGGTTGGTATCCCAGGAAACAACCGCATAGTCCGGTCCGATCTCATCGATGGCTACATTGGAAATGCGGGTGGGAGCGGGATCAAACACAATCGAGTGGAAGGTTGCAAATCCGACTTTAACTCGATATATAAAACCGGCGGTCTGTGTGGCGGGTTTTTTCGCCGCCCGTAAAGCCAGCTGGAGGGCTGAACCTGCATCTTTAATCCTTTGGGAAGTTGCGCTGTGGTATTGGCCGATCTTTTCTTGTCCGTCTTTCTGGGCGGCCAGCAATTCCAGATTAACTGAGCTGGCCGCTTGAGATATTCCTTTTTGCAAGCCTCGCCACCTGTTTCTCACATTTTCCTGGGCAATCCTAATTTCGCCATTAACCTTGATTTGGGATCGGGAAAGCGATTGCGAGGCAGTCTTGTTAGCCAAAGAAACCGTTGCAGAGGCAGTCTTAACCGCCTGAGTGCCTCTATCTGCCCATTTCTGCAATTGGTCTTTAAAGTCTGCTTGGGATAATAGGATTTGGGCCTTAGTCCGGTTATGGGAATCCGCCAAGAGTTGATTTACGAAAAGATTGACCTGGGCAACCGCTCCACCGGTGGATTTAACCGCCTGCGGCAGAATGCCGGAAACATTTCCATATGCCGCATAGGCAAAGCTTAAGGAATCCCGGGCTAATTTGTCTGCTGCGAGAAGGAAATTATTGGCATTTTGACTAATTCCCTTCCAAATCCGGAAGGAAAGATTCTTGGTTTCCATAAAGAACCGGGCAAGCCCGCCCTGAGAAACGTCTCCGATTTGGGCAATGAATTTCTGACTTGATTGATATATATCGGCAAACGCTTTCGAAATATTGTTTCCGGCCGCTTTTACCAATTGAACTCCTCTGGAAACTGCCCGGTCAGATACCCGGCGAAGAGTATTTGCCCAGTCAGCCAGCTGAGAGCCAACGCGGCTCAGTTCCTCTGCCTCTTTTTCCCGCCGCAGGATCGCTTTTTTCTCCAATTCCGGCAGCGACACCTTGGCCGTCTCCCGGATTTCTTCGATTTTGGCCTGTTTTTCCTCCGGCGTTTGAGTTTCGTCTTTGGAGATGAGCTTCAAAGCTAGTTCTTCCGGCAGCATTTGTATTTGGTAAATTTTGGAGGCAGTGTTTCCTGCCTTGTCGTAGCCGGTAATAGTTAGTTGATATTTGCCCCAGTCCAAATCCCGAGAGGGGGTATAGGTAAAGTTAATCCGGGTTGCATTGTCTGTCCGAGTCAGGTTTAAGGTCTCGATCAAAGTTGTGGATAATCCAGTCAAAATCCCCAAAAAGAAGTTTTGTTTGGCAAATGTAAATGTCAGTTTGTACGGGTACTGCAGATCCCCCAGCTGACCGGTTACTTTAGGCCTGGCAGTAGAAAATAATCCATACCCGTCAATAGTGTCCAGCAGGCCCGGTAAATCCAGATTATCCAGAGAGGGGAAAAACAGATCGACATATACCGTCCGGGAAGAGGAGACGGAATTTCCCGCTGCATCTGTAGCCGTTACTTTCCAGGTATATGTTCCCTCCGATAACGCTTTACTGCTTCCCTTGCCGGTAACACTAATATAGCTGCCGTCGTAATCCAGTCTGTAGTCAGTAGTTTCCGTATCCGTTCCGGTAGGGGAGATGTCGCCACCGATATTCAAGACCGACCCGGCAGAAGAAGTAATATTTAAAGTATATTTGGAAATTACAGAAACAGCATCGGTGGTAGTGTGAAATTTAAATGTAGGATAGGTGATAGGCACATAGTCCCCGTCCCCAGGAGAATCCAAAGACACGGCAGTGGGAGCCGAGGCATCCACCGCAAAGGTGTCCGAGGCATTGCTGGAGACGTTCCCGGCGCTGTCCGTCCCCCGAACATATATAGTATGTGAGCCGTCTGTCAAATTCGAGCCGGCTGTGCAGGATAAGCTCTCACTTGTTTCATCAAAGCTTCCATCTGAGGCGGTGCATGTTGTCCATAAGCCGCTGGTAGAATCGATTTGGTATTGGACGCTGGAGATGATATCCAATGTATCACTGATGCTTCCGGTAATGGTTGGGGTGGTATCGGCAGTCGGATCCGGGGAAAGGGCCGTCAAAGATACCGTAGGAGAACCGGTATCTACCACAAAAGTATCCGAGGCATAACCGGCAGAAGCGGTGGTATTTGACGCCGAGTCAGCAGCCCGGACATATATGGTGTGGCTGCCATCAGTAAGTGCTGCTGTGGTACAGGTATAGTCTTCCGAAGTTTCGTCAATAGTTCCGTCGGTAGCAGAACAGCTTGTCCAACTGCCGGCAGTGGAGTCTACCTGAAACTCAATGGCCGTTAAAGCCGTAGTGGCATCGGTAGCTGTACCGGAAAAAGTAGGGGTGCTGTCGGTAGTGGGATCGGGAGAAAGGGCCGTAACCGAAACTGTCGGTGCGGTGGCGTCAACAGTAAAGGTGTCAGATGATTCTGAACCCCCCGCTGTTGTATTGCCGTTGGAATCCGTGGCTCGCACATACATAGTATGGGATCCGTCAGAAAGAGCTGATGAAACCGTGCAGGAAAATGTTTCAGAGGCTTCATCAAATGTCCCATCATCGGCAGTGCATGATGACCAGGAACCGGCAGTGGAGTCCATCTGGAACTGCACTGCAGAGACAGTGCCAATTGCCTCCGTGGCAGTTCCGGTCAATGTTGGCGTATTGTCATTATTCGGATCAGGAGAAAGTGCAGTTAATGAAATACTGGGGGCTGTATTGTCAAAAACAATACTTGAAAATGTCGCATCTCCCTGGTTTCCCCCGCTGGTATCCGAGCCAAAGTAGACGGTATTGGGAGCAGTCCCGAAAGCTGCAGGGATTGAGGACAAAGTAATTCGATCTGTTCCCCCGAAATTCAAAACCATATTCCCCCCGCCGGTGTAAGTCAACGAAGCAGCATATTCAGTATTGGCAGATATCGCCCCCGTCGCATCCCATGTTCCCTTGGCAATCGTGCCATTCATCGCATAAGCCATGGTTAATGTATTGGCACTACTCCAAAACACCCGCACATTATTTGATGAAACAATTTCATACACATCATTGGTATCCCAGTCATTTTCTGTTCCACCGCTCAGAGTGGCTGTAACAGTAGTTGCGGTATTAGCCGTAATGTTTCCCGATGAACCATCAGTCAGATTATGGATTTTGTAATTCACCCACTGGCTGGTAGTCCAAGATTTAGTCGAATCTGTTAATGTAGCCTGATTATTACTCGATGTATGTTTCCCTGACTCATAACTGTTTCCATCTGAGAGATACAAAATGTAGGCTAAATCTTCCGTACCCTCCGCAAACTTCACCGCATCTGCTGCCGAGTGGCGAGGTCGCCAGTTGAATGAAACAAATCCCGAACCCGTCCCAATACTGCTTGCCCCGGTTTCAATGTATGTATCCCGTCCATCCACCCGTATCTCATCTGTATTCTCCGTCGAATTGGCTTCAGAAGCAGGAGTGACGGTGAGAGAGACATCTGTAACTCGAAAAGCATACACATCATCTGTAAAACCACTGGATCCATTTAGAAAACTTACTACAGACACAGAATTGAATTGAGAGCCAGATGGAGCATTATTTCTAAGCACACCTACCTTATGAATCCAACTATTCTCTGTAAAAACCAGTTGAAATGTACCTCCAGATTGGAACACAAACTGTGGCCCAATATTATATTTAGCATACCCAATCTGCCCTGTACTTACTTTCGCATACCCTCCGACATTATAATAAACTTGTAGTGTGTTTAATGAATATCTATCGTCGGTTCCATACATCGTGTCTACATCTATCATCTGCAAGGAATACGAACCAGTATGAAAGTCTACGCTCTGTGCTAGATCTCCATGCCCAGATATATGATCAGTCCACCCAGTTGGTATCCAGGGATCCCCCGATCCGGTTTCAAAAGAAGGATTGTCGAGTAAGTTTGAGAGTAACTCCACTTGATGCCAGTAAGTAGTTCCTGAAGATTGGGTATTGATGAGTTTAACTCTTAAGGTAGTCATGCCTGCCGGAGCTTCTCCGGTGAAGATAAATACATCAGGGTCTGTCCTTGTTGAAGTATTTGTTCCTGTCAGACTGCCTATCTCTGCTCCGTTGGTCTGGTCATAGAGAATGACTTTGGGAATACTCGTGCCGTCAGAATGGGCTATAGCCCGCACAACCCAATCATTTCCTGCCGTCACCGTCTTGTCATAATATATCCCCTGATTGGCAGCAGAGCTGGTAGTCTTATATCCCCCGGCAAATATTTTTTCAGAAGTGGCCAAAGCTTCGACTGTGGGAGGGGTGGTGTAGTTGACCACCAGCTTCGGGCGGTTGGCGGCGGTGGTGCTGTCGGATGAATCGAACGTATATGTGGCGTTTACGGTCGTCGTCAGGACAAGGCCGTTGTTGCTGGACCGCATTAAGCCGAACTCTGTCAGATCCAACGACGACGGGTATTCCGTCCCAACCACCTCATTGTTGCTGGTAAACGTCCCCATCGCCGTCGCGCTGAAGTCGGTCCCGCTCTGCGAACTACCCGCATCCTGTCCGCCGTCTCCGCCTGCATCGCCAGCCCAGGGGGTCGTGATTCCGCCCGCGCCGTCCGCAGCAAATGCGTTCCAACACGTCTCGCCCGATAGTGCCTGCGCGCCCTGCCTCGCGCCTTCTACCCAGTCCGCGTTGGCATCCAAAATACGCGACCAGGAGTGCCCTGCCGTCGTCGCTATCTGTGTGAAATTCCACACGCTCAGGGTCGCATCTTCTACCGTTGCTCCCACGGGTATACCCGACAGATCAAACTTTACCAACGTTACCCTGGCTGACGCTCCCGCCAGGTTGCGTGTCGTAAAATTTGTACCTATACCAAAATTACTAGTCGGAGCTTGAATAGCAGTGTACGTGTCCACCCCTTCCGTCCCATCCGGCTGCAGGGTCAGCGTTTGAATATCTCCGTTTTGAGTTGCCCACCCATCACTCGTATACGTTCCGTTCATCATGAAACCGCCGGTGTTGGTGGTGGAGGTATAAAGAAGGTTGGAAGCATGCGGATGGGTCCACGCATTGCCAGTGCCGGTTGCGAGTGCTCCGGTTGAAGAATTGGTTGGTAAGGCAAACACCACATCCCAGGAGCCGGTTACCAGTGTCGGATCTTTACCAGAACCGGAATTATAAATCTGGTTTATCTCATCCCCATTCCCCACATCAATTCCATAAGTGCCGTCAAATAAAGGGCGACGGTAGATCGTCAGACCCTCAATAAGTGCGTTGGGAGAAAAAAGTGCATCTTTGTATGATAGTTGCAAAGGTCCATCCGCGACATATGTTGTACCGAAACTAGTTCCTCCATAGGTGTGCACGTCATTAATTGATATAGACGCATAATGGCTGCCATTTAAAGTATTGTCTGCATCCCATCGAGCTACAACTAAGTAAGTAGTTCCTGCAATCCAACTAGATACATCAACAGTAAGTATAGAGCTTTGTGATCGGTCGTAAAAACGTAAGTTACCCGTTGAATCCTTGGCTATCGCAATTCTTGAGTTAGAGCGTCCAGTGATTATGCGATGAGTCATACCGTCGTCACCATCCCATTCTGGCGTTATCCAAAACACAATAGACCCCTGATCGCCATCAAGCAAATCGTAAAAATCATCAGTAATTTGAGTAAAAGTTTGGCTTGTGATTGTATCGCCAGCGTTTGGAGAAGAAGTAGTATCTATCGGCCCCTGTACTGCAACCCCTCCTGCAAACGGCCCTGGCCCGTCCCTTTTGGCCCCGCCAGCGCTGAAGGTAAGTGCATATACTGATCCAACTTGTGTAAATAGAATCGCAAATAGCAACAACAAAATGCCTAACCGTTTCCAGCTACGGCGGGCAAGCATCCCGGGAGCGAAGTTTAAGGCGTATATGGGCAGAGTCGAAACAGAAGTTAACGAGAAAAGGGACAAAATAAGGAGAATAAAAATTTTTCTTAGCCATATCTTTAATTTCATACAACAGCAAACAAAGGACGGGCCAAACAACCCCCCCTTATATTGTTTGTATCAGAACCACTCTCTGAGTTCAAACCGCCTAACAATAAATCCAAGCCGGCAAGGGCTCTTTATCTAACCCTTTCCCCGCTCATCCAAGTTCGATTGCTTTTGCATCGGAAATATGGCATCTGGTGCCTTTATCATTAAGATACTATTATCAACGAAATTTTGAGAACCACTCAACACTAAAGCAATCGCGCAAAAGTTAAATTTCTTTCAGCCTAGTGTGCAAGTAAGTTTATCTTATTCGAAGTATTTGGGTAAGAATTTTGGGAGTTGGATTTAATGAGTTGCTTACTGCGTTTAATAAACTAGATGCAAATACTAAAGTCAGAAACAACGAAAACGCCCCGATCAATGCTCCTGCTAACAACGCCCCAAACGTAAAATTGAAGCCTAGGCTGAAAGCCTCCCTGGGGCCTGCCAGAAATCCGGTAATATTGCCGACTATAATAAAAATAACGGCCAGAAATATAACCCCTAGCTTATAACAGGGGCTATCTGTCGAAGTTAGAAGCTTGGTCCTTGTAATTCGGGAAATTCGAGAGTACAAAGAGGCATATTATCCAGTATTATACCCTTGCGGCTGGTGACAACAAACAAACCGCCAGGCAACAAAAAATAGCCAGGGGGGCGGTTTGCAGCAGAAATACGATATATGGGTGGATGAGGGAATGGATACGCAAGCCGGGGCCTTGACCGGACCGGAAACGAAAAGACTTGAAGAATTGTGGAAAAAAATCGGTGAGATAGAAACAGAAAAAGATGGTAAATAGTTTGAGCGCCTGCCGGAGTGATTAATTTTTTTCCCAGATGCGGCTTGATAAACCAATTTGTCTAAGCACACCTACGAGGTGTGCAGAAAGAGGCGCATAGTGATACATCCTATAGTTGAAACTTTGAAAATAATTTGGTAACATGCTTGACATGTCGATATACCCTGACAGAAAAAATGATCCGAGAAAAGAAGTTATCCTAAGCAGGTCCCCATATTTAAAAACCATGCTGGATTCCGAAGCGAAACATAAAAATCCTGAACAATGGTACGAAAAAATGAAAATTCACAGAAACAAATTGGAAGAGGATATGAATAATAGATTAGGTAATAATTGGAACAGATTGACAGTGATGCCGCTATTTCTTTACGGAAAAGTAGCCGGTATATTTAATCCACTCCTTTCCCGGGAAATGCAGTTTGCCGCTGCGACAAGCATAATCATTGCCGGATTCGAAGTAGCGAATCAGGATGATGTCACTGGAGTATTGTTTGATCTAGTCAAGAAATTCAGAGAAGAAGATTTATTTAATCCGATATGCCTGACGGATTTGCAGGAAAGCCAAAAGGCAGTGGATTATATATACGCATTGGCAGAAACCGGTGCATACATGGCCACGACCAAAAGCGAAGACGATAAAAGAACAGATCCCCTTGGATCGGAAAGTCCTTTTAATAAATTTATAAGCGGATTGGATTTGGAAAATTTATAACCTTGCCTCAGCACACCTACAAGGCGAGAAATCCTGTACCCAATACTTAAGATTTACTGCGACTTTAAAGCCAACTCTATTTCCAAAAAGACCTATAGAATTGACTTGGTCTAAGCGAATCTCTATAATTGCGATATGGTTTTTACAGAGATACAAAACCCGGCAAATAATTCTGAAGACGTGCGATACAGGCGCTGGTCTTACCTGGTCAAGGACGGAATGGACAGAGGATGGCTGGTTGATAAACTCGAAAGGAACGGGGTTATACTCAGTTAAGACAATTTCTCGTTACCCAATCAACGCGATGCCCGCCCAGCAGGACTTGGCTCCCAAACCCAAGTTTCAAAATAACTGAATGCATATCTAAATTGATCTCGATTGTTCAGGGATTATCATCCTTTGGCCTTCCGCTGCTAAAACTCACCGCCTAGTCGCTTCTACCGTCTTGAGCTTCGCTTCTTACTAAATTTAAAGGCCGGTTCGTAGGATTCATCGTATCCTGGTTTATCATACTCGACATCCCATCCGGTTTTTCTGTACATATCTTCTATGTTTAGCCACCCTTTATCGAATATGTCCTTTTTATTCAGGCCTTTCTCAACCATTAGCTTGACTGCATCTTTCTGTAGAATAGTTGCATATCCTCCGGTGAATGATTGGGCAATTAATTCGTTAAAGGCCTCAACTACCTGGTCCGGGAAAACCCGTGCTTGTTCCTCACCCACTTCTCTTGGGGTTATTGGTTTAACCTGTTTGCCTTGTTTGCTTTCGCTTTCCTGACTCACGGTGCATAGATTACTAAAAATCATATATATTGTCAACTATGGGATGAGTTTGCAAGTTTCAGGTGCCCGCTCTACTGGTAATATCAAAATAATTCCGATCCCGAATCTTTTACTTTATCCATATCTAATACCATTCCCTTCAAATCTTAGCCTGCAACAACTATGGATTATTTAAATTTCGTTAATTGCATAATTCCGCGGGCAATCACTCTTGCCATTTGATCTTCTCTGGGAAGCGGACCGCCTGGTCGGTTTCGAGTAAGCTCACTGTGAGGGTTTTGATTGTCTGCTACCGCACCTACTTCCTTTAATTTTGATCCTGCTGAATTTTCTGCGAGCCCTCCTTTTGCATGGACCGCAGCCATTATTGCAGATTTAGGGAATCGCACTGCTTCTGAGGTAGGAGATATTTGAGTTACAACTTTATGCCCTGGAATTTTTATTGCTGCTACAGCCCGGTCATCATACTCGGCTCGTGGATCTATCTCCTCATGTAAATCAACATCTTGAGAATAACCGTGGCTTTCCCTAAAAAGTCCATTTTCTATGGATATCACTGCAAAATCTTCAGCACCCGCATTTGTACCCCTTGACCTTGTAGCATTTTCCAATCTGTTTAAAGCACCCCTGATAGTAGTTTGCCCCAATGGTTGTTCATCTACCCCGGAAGGTGCTTTAACCCCCTCAACTTCAAAGTGCCGATCGGGACAAAGGACCTTGAGCGTATCTCTTACCGTATTCACCTTGATAGGGCTTGCCGAAGAGACCACAACAGTTTCAGGTATATCAAGGGCTGCAATTTGCTTAATAATCTCAGGGTTGATCCCCAGATCAGTTTTTAATCTTTGAACATCGATGTTAGTACTGATTTTTGGATCTTCTGTCCCCCCAACCATTTCCATATGCAGATTATATACCCATTAAATATAATTTTGTTTGGCTAGCCAGCCTTCAAATGTTTCGTCACCAACCAAATGTCCTGCGGTAGGCGCAAACCACAAGGGAAATTTCTTCCTTTCAATTAGCAATACTTTCTAACCTTGGCGAAGGATCATTCCTAAGCTTGTATCGTCGCATTCCTTAGTCATACTTATTATATTTTTGAGAAGTCGCCGTCTAATACCACAATATCCATAGCCTCCAGCTCATCCGTCAAATAACCCTGCAGGGGTAATGGATTTTTAAAGTAAATCTTTTTGTTCATGTAGTACGCATAGCCTGCCTCTAAAAATGTATTTGCTCCCACATAGTGTTTTATCCCATTCTTGTCCTCATTTATCACCAAAATCGCATCTGCAATATCTATCAAGTCTTTGTGTTTTTTTATGTAATTATATTTTTTCTTGACCTCCGATCGGCTCATTTTGTATCTTCCCCAATAATCCCCACCGTTATCTTTAGATCCAGCTTCTTCCGGCTCCGGAATATATACAATATGTCCAAATGATTCCAACTCGGCTTTCACCTTCCGCATTTCCCCTAAAAAGTTCATCGATCCGCAGATGGTGATTGTCATAGTATTATTTTTTGATTTTAGCAGACCAGTGCAATTTTCATATCTTCCACGCCATCTAGCAGTAGCCCCAGTGATAAAGGACCGCATATTGAGAGAGCTGTAGGCAGTCGTCAAAGCGCATGGAAACATGGATGCCAAGAATTACCGCATTATGGCTTCTCACTGGCAACATATTCCCCTTCCGGACTAATTCTGTGTGCGGACATGAAAGACTGAAAATCTTGTACTCAAAAATCGGATTTTACCCCAGTTTAAAAATCTAGTCCTTATCCTCATAAGCCTATAGGATTTGACTTGGGTTAGGCGAACTTCTATAATGCCGGTATGCTTTTCCGGGAGATTGAAAACCCCCAGTTGAATCCCGAAGAGGTGCGATATAGGCGCTGGTCTTACCTGGTCAAGGACGGAATGGACAGAAGATGGCTGATTGATAAACTCGAAAGGAACGGCGTAACCCCCGTAAAACACCAAAAAGTGTGTGATTTATGTTCCGGAGACGGATCAATCCCGGCAATACTAGTGGACAACGGATGGAAACCCGGGCAGATTACCTGTATCGATCAATTCAAATCACCCGAACCCCTGGTAGAGGGGGTTACCTGGAAATACTTGGATATTTCCCGGTTGGTGTGGGCTATAAGAAGGGGGGCTGAAATACCGGAGGATTTAAAGAAATTGCAGCACTCGTTTGACCTGGTGACATTATTCCAAAGTCACGCAGGGATGGATTTTGACATCGAGGCGTGTCAGTTTTTTGCCAAGCCGGAAGGTTTCATTCTTTGCCCCTAGAAAATTTCCCAATTCTTTTTCATACAGACAGGAATGCTTGTGTTTACCGCAGGAAGTAATAAACAAAAGGAAATATTATGAGTGAAAACAATACAACACCCGACAGACCCGATAACCCCAATGGCGGCACATTGGCAGAAATTTTATTTAGTAGAGGTTATCTGGATAGTGCCGGGTATCATTTGGAAGAAGCAATAAGGGAGATGACAAGAGGCGCAGCAGAACAAGAAAATAAAGAATGGTTAGGTTTACAGAGAAAAAGATACAGCATAGAGGATGGATTTTTAAAAGAACACGAATTAAGTAAACAAGAAGTGTACAAACCGGGGTTAAGATTTACTTTGTGGGAGGAATATATGGTGGAATCAATCCAATTCATTGCTGACCAGGATCAGATCCTAAGCCCGTTAAGCGGAGGGAAATTATTCAATTATTTTTGCATCCGGGGCTTGAGTTCAATTTCTGCTAAGGAAAAATATAACATGTCTGCTTTTTCCCGGAAGCAATTACAGTTTTTTCGTCTTCCTTCAATGCCACCCAGAGCGACTTGTACTTCTTAAAGATGTTAGTCCAATTGATGCTCATAAACCGATTATATACGTCCGCAACAAACTTTTGGGGTTGGTATAACCGGCTACCGGATAAATAACCAAAAGCAAGTTAAGAATCTGCCTTCCACCCCCGAGGCGGACTGCCAAATGATTAACAGGTGGATGAGGGAATGGATACGCAAGCCGGAAGCCTGACCGGACCGGAAAAGATAGGTTTCAACTATTCTCCAAGCAGTGGGGTGTGACCTTTACCGGCGGATGATTTTCTTTGAATCTCCCGTAACTGTTTGAGTGAAATCCCTGAAACATAACCGTATTCTTTGGGTCTTCTCAGATTTTTTGCAGATTTCAGCAGATACAAAGCGCTATCGGAACTAATAGTAGATTCAGCAAAGTTATCGGTTATTGATGACAATTGTCCGTCCGGACTGTTTTCAAAATTGCCATCAAGCCAACCCTGCCATATCTGCGAGTCCACCCTCTTATCAGTTCCCAAACCTGATATTCTCTGATGTTCCGCATCTACCGCCTGACCCTGACTGATATCCAGCCTGTATGAAATGCGGTCTTCAACCGTCCAGGGTTTGTCCGGTTGATAGATCATGACTTGGTTGACGATTCCCCCTTCTCCCTTTTGGGTAACATCCAAAGACAGAATGAAGTTTTGGGTTCTGTCTGATAACCTTACATCGAACTCAGTAATTGCCGTGATATTTACTAAATCATCACCGCGCACAACTGTCACACTGAATTTATCCGGATGTTTTGCCGCCAGACCAATGGCAGCAGATCTCACTTCTTTTAATTTTTCTCCCGATTTTCTAAGATTGTCTGCAAATTTCCGGAAATAATCTTCCTCTGAGCCAGGACCACCGGGTACCAAAATATCTTTTGACATATAATTATTATAGGACTAAATGAAATATAAGTCAAAAAGTTTAATTGGAAGGATGCAGGGTGTCAGTTTTTTTCCCAGATACTGCTTGATAAGCCGATTTCCATGGTTTCTTCCTGAATGCCGGACGCAACTTCCTTTACGGCAAGTTTACCCAGATAATCTGCCAGACGCCTTCTGGGAATTAAAACCCTATTACCAGTGTCCGGGTGATAACGCATTTCCAAACGCCGGGAAACCGGGTCCTGAGCGGAAAATAGTACCGATCGGTTTCACAGATCAACAGGCTGGCAAACGAAGTGGGAAGGGTTAATTTCAACACACCCCCGAGGTGGGTAAATTATGAGGAAGTTATAATTTCCGTTTGAGGAATACCCTGCCGGATCCAGACTTCCGCCGAACCTTTACGAGTAGACGGATTTGAATTTAAATATTGCTCAACCAGCCCGGCCATATACCCCCTGATTTCCGGTGGCAGTTTATTACCTTTCTGGGGCTGGCAATCGAACTCCACTGAAAAATCAGTATCGGCTTCGGCCGCGGTAACGACAGATACGGCGATATTTCTTTTCGGTAGTTTCAGAGTCTCTGCGATAATTGAAGCCACCTCCATCCCCTGTCCAGCATACGGGTTTCTTTCCAGGCTGCCTTCCGTTTCCAGATTTTGCGCGCCTGCCTGTTCGATCATTGCAGGCGAGACTACCAGGGCTAGCCGCGGCTGGTAAATGAATTTCGTCAACCCGGCCACATTATCCAGTTCCTCCGGCTTCTGGGGTACTGCATAATTATTCCTTTCTACCAACAGAAAAGTGGTGTCCTTCCACAATTCCACCAAAGTTCTCTCCACGGAAATAACCGAATACCGGCCAAGAGATTGAGCTGCCATCCCGACAGCCCGCATTTGTTCCGGAGACGGAAAAAAAGCCTCCCTGCCGGGGAAGTCCGGGTATTCATTCGGCCCGGAAGTAAATGAAACTGATATCTGCGAATGCGGTCCGCTTGCCGTGACTATTCTGATCTCTCTGTCCTCGGGATCCGGAACCTGCAATTTTTCCCGGGTGGTATCAAGGACCCTGCCGCCTAATTCCCCTACTTCACGCTTCCGTGCTGCGGAAAGACCTGACCAGACTGCAGTGGGAATTTCAAGCGTACAAAGCGGCATATTATCCATCATTATATCCCATTCAAGCACGGACCCATGCCGGGTTATGGGGTCCTGGGAGGAAAAAAGGCTTACTCATCCAACTCCAGCCGCCTGCATAGACGGAGCAGGAGTCCAAACAGTACTTTTCGCTTTTTATTGAAATCCCGATGTATTAACATTAAGCTCAGGAAGATGTTCAGTGAATTACCACCGGAATGGGAAGGAAAGCTGGTGGAAGAAATGGCGTTTGTCCGAGAAAACGGTTTTTATCTTTTTGATCCGGAGACCCTCCAATCCACCCCAAAATCATTATCCATATTGCTGACAGCGGATGAGGAGTGGAGAGATACACTGGGGGAATTTGTGAAACGGGCAATTCCTTCAGACCTGAAAGACAAAATATATTTTCAGCCACCGGAGGGATATCATGTTTCTTTGCAGTGGAGTAAGGAATTCCCCCAGGAGGAATTGAGAGATCTGACGGCGGAGCTTGAAGATTATTTTAGGAATATCGATAAAATCCTGATCACTCTATATGGCTTATATCCTTCCGACAATAACTTCCAACTGGTGGGCGGGGCGAGTGAGATCATCCGGAATTTCCGGGCAGAGCTGACAACTATCTATGAGAAACATGGAGCCAAGCCAAAGCTGGCAAGAGATAACGGAATGACGTGGATCTCCGCCGCCAGGATATTGCAGCCGTTTTCAAAGAGTGAAATTGAGCAGGCGATACAGGAAACAGGAAAAGAAATATTTACGGATGTCTCATTTTCTACGGCAGTCCTGACCTTGAACGATGCCATGTTTTCCAGTCAAAATTCGGAAATATTGGCACGGGTGAAATTGAAGTAACGGAGGCCGGCATTTACCTTACACACATAAATATGGGAAAAACAGGAAGCACCCAGAGAGAATAGCTTACTAATTTTGGACTCGCGGCTTGAGCTCGATTTCGGCTTTGAAGTTATCGAATTTCACACAGAAATGCCCGAATATTCCCGACGAGGCACGCCTACTAGGTGGGGAAATACAGGTATAATGACAATATGGGTGAGCCGTTAAATGAGGCCAGTGAACCGGCATATGACAGGCAGATAGAAAATTTCAGGCGCACCATCCCTAATCCCGACCGGAGAGCGGCGATTGAGCAGGCCAGCCGGAAAAGAGAAGAATTTTTATTGAAAGTCTGGCGCGAAGAACGGTCCAAACTACCCGCCGACCTGATCACCAAACACAGCCTGGAAAAAGGGCTGGACGGGTGGAACAAGTATTTGCACCTGGGTTTTGAGCAGGACGAATACAGAAACCGTTTCGGGTTTGAAGACTGGTCGGCAAAATTTCTGGCACAGATGCTAAGAGCCGTCGGGGATGACAAAGAAATTCTAGAAAAATACGGCAGGAAATGGTATCAGGAACACCGCCACGTGAAGAATAGTTTTTACGAACACTATTTTGTTAAAAGTTCGGGCGTTGATCCTGAAATCTGGTGGGGGAGAATCGCCCAATTTGATCCGGACAGCATGCTTGCGCATTCCGTCTCGCGCGAAGCTTTGAAAAAAATAATAAAAAGCGGAGTGATCGGGCGAAGCGCTTATTCCACAGTCGCCATGTGCCGGGACAGAATAGTATATGACAGCGGTTATGTCATAATTTTCCAGGCAAAAGACCTGCAGGCAGCAGGTTACCCACTTCTGAGCATCGGGGAAGACCCCAGGGACGCAAAAATATTAAGAGAAGTCCGCACCCCCATGCCTATCGATATCAGACTGGCAAGATACATAGCATTAACGAGCGAAATCCCGGACAGGCACAATGCTTCAAAAGCGCAAATTGCCTATTCATATTTCGGCGAAGAATATTTGAGAGACCTGCAGAGAATTTAAAATCAAACACCGGGAGTTTGTATGTATACCCCACCTCAATTCGGTGTGCAACTTCTGCATATCTATTTTGGAATTTGAAGTTAAATTAATTCCTGAAAGCTGTCCGGCCGGGTTCCTATATCCGGACTTAGCGCCGCGGTCAAAAAGTTTATCGTTTTTTCTGATAATTCAATCCCGGCGGCTGCCAGCTGCTCTTTCAACACCAGTCCTCCAACCGCTTGCCGGATAGCAAACGGCAAAGCCGTTTTTACACAATAATCCAAGTAGCCTTCCTTATATAAAGGAATAAAACGGTCGTCTTCATCTTGGATTTCGAACACGCGGATATTGTTCCCCGCATCCGGCAATTTTTTGACGTAATCCAAATCCAGACAAATACGTGAACAGTCTATAGTCTTTTTGCCGGAGGGGAGATCGAATTCCACCACCACCCTCCCGTGGACTGCGGCATAAAGGGAGCAGGTGCGCTGCTGGCCGTCCAGAATAAAATTGAGGATCTCGGTACTTCGGGGCCTGGACGGAACTATCCCCAATTCCGGCATATCCCGATAAAAAAGATTGTATTTGGCCGTGGCTTCCCAGAAGAAAAAACTGCCGATGGGGTATTCCTTGTAAATGCTGTCCAGAAGACGTTCGGTTTTCCCTCCATGCTTCTCTGAAATAATGTGGTCGACCTCGTGGGGGTAAATTGCATTAGCTTGATTTAAGAAGCAGTACTCACATTTTCCATTTGCTCGATCAAGTACTAATTGCCTGAGGTCTTCAGGAATGTGGGTACGGCTCATTACGAACGTATGGGTAGACGGCGAGCTCGGGCTTTTACTAATGTCATAAAGTGATTTGTTGTCTGAAATCTGTCTAACTCAACCACCTCTAGTTCTGTTAGCTGACTCGAACGATTTTTATCCAATAGCTCGCTCAATCTTTCCTGTGCCTTTTCTGATGCTTGAAAGTTTGCGATCTCAGAGGTTGAAGGTCCCTTTGCTAGAAAATTTATGACTTCATCGTAGATAGGACTTAAGGTTGGTTCAAGTTCTCTTAGACCAAGTTCCAATATCTCTTCAAGATGCTCTTGCATTGGACGTAACTTCGCTTCCAGCCCATCTGATACACTAATTGTTAATTCGGCCATAAGTTTACATCACCTCCATTCTCCTCATAATATTACACCCCCCACTTTTGAAATCCTAATTCTACAAGTACACGAATATCCAGAAGCCAATCGCTGAACTTCCAACTAACTCATACGGTGTCTGTTCCGTGGCCTTAAAAACCTTAATTCTTTTCAATATCCACACCCATATGAGTAGTCTTGTTCCTCTGCTTGCTCCTGACAGTTTGACGTGGCTGACTCCCCATTTGGATTTGGTAACTGACTTTTGGAGAGATCACTCTCTGGCTGAGATAATTGAGTATTTTGTGTTTGTTCCCGTGCTTGCAAATAACTAGCGACCATTTCGTCTTTGGCGGCCTTTTCGTACTCCTGACGTAATCGGCGGCGACTTCCAAGCCTCCAGCTTTTAGCGTATAGATCAGGCCTTTGTAGACTTCCGAATCGTGATCGGTCAAGGCCGCTTGATAGAAACTCTCACGGGAAAACATGAGTGGAATTATATAATTATTACTTAATAAAATCAAACTATAGGTTTTATTTTTAGAGGGGGTTTTGAATTTATAATTTGACCATGATCCCCGTCGCGTCGTCTGAATGCTTGAACCTGGTAAATACCCAATCCGGATCCGCGTCTTCGCTTTCTCTTTTCAGGTTTATCAATTTTTCAAATCCCCCTTCGAGATAATTTTTCATCAGAAAGTCCCTGTATACACTATCCGTCAATTGACGGCCCTGGATCTCCAGCCCGTCTGTCCCGGCCAGTACGGCCATTTTTTCCGACAGGTCAACTATTCCCGTCTGGATATATTTCTCCACTTGCGGATCGCCGTTTATCAAACCGGAACCCGAACCGTCCGGATTATTGTTTCTTCTCTGATACATTTCGTATACGGCTAGTTTGACATTATCCTCTTCCCGGGCAAGGCGAAGGCTTATTCCCCTTTCCAAAGCTGACTGAACTAGCAAGGCAAACATTTCGTCGTCAAACTTTTTATTCCTATCTTCCGTAATCAGATCCGACCGGCCGTCCCTGCCATAGACTACAACCCAGGTATCCCCCACGTGGGCGAATTCCAAAGTCATTTTTTTCAGATCGATCTTAAGGACGGTGGCCATGGCCGCGGGCAGGGAATGCGTATCTGCCAGATCGCCTCCAAGAGCAACCGCCTCCTGCAGGAGGCCGGTGTTTAAAGACAAGAGCAAATTTTTGGGAGTAGCGGCAAAATCGCTTTGGGGAAAATGATTTTTTAAAAACCCGGAGGCAAACCTGGCACCAGTGACTCCTTTTAGTTTTTCCAAGGGACGAAGGCTCGTCGTACCATCGAAAACCCCTATCCACAATACGTCTTCATTCAGCACAATGGCAAAGCTATCTTCATTTGGCTTACCTTCCCCATTTGGCACCGTGCTGGCGGATAACTTAATCCCGGTCCCTTCAAGCGCCGTCTCCGGAAAGAAATAATCCTGCAACTCACCGCCATCGTATGCAAACAATTTCTTCATCCTGTAAATTTTATAACAAACAAGAGGTGGAAAGATGACAATAATTATTTAAGATTCAGGATTCAAGATTTAAGAATTAAGATCTTTAGGTTGATTAGGAGACTTGGGAAGAAGAGGCGGGGTGCTTTTGGATCACGACTGAAAAGTCGGAAGAACTTTCGCCTGAGACCAATACACCACTGCCCAAGCCTGCATACCAGGGTTCTATGCAGACATAATCTTCCGGCTTGTCTGACCACAGGATCCATTTAACCGGTCCGGGATCCGTTTCCATTGAATATTTATTTGCACCGATCGTAAAGTCTACACTGCTTAACCCCTGCCCGTCCAATTTGACTGATTTTTTGGGAGTGAGGGGAAAATGAGGCTGTAACTCCTGCGTCTCTACTGAAAACCCTTCCCGGGCATCGAGATATGGATGCAGGGCGTGGCCGATCTCTTTGGGGCTGTCCGTATGATTAGTAATCGTGGCCACTATCTGCAAACCGGATCCCAGAAGCTTTATTTCATATTCTTTCACTCCGGCAAAATCAAACTCTGACGGGCCGATAAATCTACTGAGAGTGATACTATCTGCACTTTGTTTTGCAACAGTCCAGTCCACCAGCCTGTCCGTCCCGTGGGAGGGCATCCTTTGCGGTGAATAAAGATTTCCCCAGCCTGTACCTTCAACCGGACCCGGAGTCGGCCCCAAAACGGGTAAGCCGCCGCGCGTGGGATTATCCAAAGTCCTGGGATACAACACGTCCTGACCATCGATAACCAACCGGTTTACAAATGCTCCCCTGGGATCTATTTCCACCTCCACGCGGCTGTTTTTTAATACCAACACTTCACTATTCTGCTCTTTGGTTTCGGCCTCGCTCATTACATATAATATTACCAGCTTTACCGGAGATCGTCAATATTATAGGTTTATTTTAACTTGAAGCATTTAACCTTCTACCTAATGCCTGAGCCTTGTTTGCCAGCCTGATGAACGCGGGCTGGGAGCTGTAATTTGCTGCCTCTTCCAGTCTGATCCACTTGAGCTCTTTTGATTCATGGCTGACGGTGTATGGTTCGTTCATGTCCGCTGTCAAAATGAACCGGATATCGTAGTGGTCATGCCCAGGTATATTATTCCCCGGAGGCATGGGGTGGATATCAACATCAAAAATACCACCGTTGCCGGGAACCGACCGCAATGATTTCAAACTTGACTCTTCCTCAGCTTCCCTAAAAGCCGTTTTAAAAACGTCCGGGTTTGAATCGGAATGCCCACCGAATTGAAACCATTTATCGACGACAGGGTGGTGCGTCAATAGCGTATATTCAAATTTCCTGTCTACCACGATAGCTGAACCGGTGACATGACCAAGCGGGAAATCATTGTCAAAACATTCCGGGTGCAATTTCACAAAAACTAATATTTCCTGCCGGCATTTTTCTTCATTAGCGTCTGCCGTCTGATAATTATTCAACAGCTCAATTAAACCATGCCTTCTTTCCATAGGATGATTTTACTCCCCTTTTAAACAAGGTTAAAAGTGAATATGCAGTTGAGCGTTGAAGGGATGTGGTAATACACTAGAGGTAATACGAAAAAGAAGAAACGGAATAATACCAGGAAATGGGCGGTGGCTGCCGTGGCGGCAATTGTATTGGGGAGTGTGCCGGTGGTAAAAAGAATTGTCAGACCGGGGGAGTTGGTGGTGGAGGTAGTGGACGGGGATACTTTTATTATCCAGAACAGGCAGCCGATTAGGCTCTATGGGGTGGACGCGCCGGCTGTGGAAGACTGCATGGGAACGGAAGCCAGACAAACCCTGAAGAAAAAAATACTGGGCAAACGAGTGGTAATAAAAGAACCTTTGTCTGATGGGAGGGGAAGGATCATGGCTTTGGTTTACCTGAAAAAGGAGCTGGTAAACGAGACGCTGGTAAAAAACGGGTTGGCTATGTACCGGCGGCAAGCAGGAACGGAAAAGGAAGCGATGAAAGCGGCCAACGAATATGCAAGAAACAAGGGTGCCGGGATTTACGGGCCGGAATGCTACCAAAAGGAACCGCCGGATACAGAATGCGCAATAAAGGGAAATCTGGAAGGAGACAGGGGGGAGAAAATATACTATGCCCCCTCTTGCCCTTATTACGTGCAGGTGATAGTGGAAAAATTTATGGGGGAGAAATGGTTTTGCAGTGAAAAAGAAGCGAGGGAATCGGGGTTTACCAGATCGAGTGATTGCCTGGGAAGCGAGAGGGATTAGGATCCAATAGCAGGTCAGATGACGGACTTGAGAAAATATCTCTTTACCTCATCCCATTTTAAGGGATCAACCATGTCCGGCATTTCGTCGTCTTCGGCATCCGAAAAATAAACCAGGGCTTTTTTGAGCATTAATTCCCGCTCCTCCAAGCGGCCGAATTTTTGATCATAATAATCGAACAACTTATCGAGGCCGAACTTTTTGGCCAGGAAATATAAATCCACAAAATCACGCTTGGTGCTACGACTGATAATGGTTTCCAGCTTCATGGCTGCCAGATCTTCCAGCCCTGCAATTTTCAATCCCCGGTATTCCCCAAAAGCCCCCATAAGAGGATATTTGTAATAGAAAAGTGCCATTTTTGCTCCTCCGATATAGCCCTCCAAAGTCTGCCAATCCCGGCTGAGAAGCTGAAAGCTGTGCCCGGATTCCCATTTCATCTGCCACATGCTTTCATCAAATTCATGAGGAGTGAACCAGTCCAAGTCCCGCGATTTCCTATGACCCAGCCACAAAGCTATGGCCGTGCCGCCCCCCAAATATGTATCCTGAGGGAAATCACCGGATGCCAGAGAATCCAAAAGCGTTTTGGTGGGTAAAGGCAAGACCTGGGAATTCACGAAAGACGAAATACACGGCGCCAATAATTGGCCGATTTCGGTGACAATTTAATACCCGGAAGCATCCTTTTGACCCGCTTCTTTCCAAACACCCGGAAGAGCCAGTCTACCGCACGTTTATCGCCTTTTTCCAAGATGCGGGCGGAGTAGTAACGGGGGTGCTTTTTGGGGGCGGCTTTTTTGGGATCGATATCCCAAAAGTACTTCTGAATATGACTGGTCATTCCCATATTTAAATTATAACATCCGAGAACTGTAAGCGGGCTCTGCCTCCCGGGCTGATAAAGCCAAGGGGTTAGATATATCCAGTGATTGCCTGGGAAGCGAGAGGGATTGAGATATGAGACCTGCCTACCCTCCTAACAGAGGGTAAACCGGAAAGCTAGTTCTGGGTTTAAGGTGCCGGGTATTGATTATTCAAACTTTATATAATGTGTTGATGGAGTGGGGAGAGACGATGATCAGCTCACGGGAGAAATTGCACCCGGAGCGATTTGAGAAATTCCGGACGGAGGTCTTTTCCCTGAGACTGTTAAAACCGCACGAGAGAGAAAGCGGAGATGAATTCCGGGAGCAGTCTGAAAAAGCGGAGAGGGATTTACATATCCTGGAATTGGGATTCCGGGATCCGGACTATATTGCAGATGCAATACGGATTTCCGATACCCTGACTTCATTACTGCCATTTACCAAAAGCGGCCGCCTGAAAACCGAGGTGAAAAAAATCTGCGGAAGAAATTTCCGGATACTGGAGAAGACAGCCGATGGAGATGACCTTTTTTTAAAGATAAGAGCGCTAAATATAGCAGCCAGGCTGGAGGGTAAAAAAAGCAGCCAGCTACTGGAAAAAAAAATTGATTATCTGATCAATGGTTACCGGGAAAGTTTGCAGCCGGAAAACAAAGAGCCTTTTCAATTCTATATAGAGCCTCTGGTAAAGCTTGCTGAAAATGGCAGAGGTCATGCAAGAGATCAAGCCAGGGAGGCATTAATGAGAAGTTTTTACAATCCTGATTTTAATCCGAATTGCCGGGACCCAAATTTCCGGTTTGGTTTTGCGACGGAAGCTATTACCAGAAGGCTATGGGGTGACGGCTTCCCCAAACTTAATGAAATGATACAAACAGCGCTTGAGGAATATGGATTTGATTATGCAGATTACAGACTGAAATGCTTCGGCCAGAAAAAGCAGGCTCCGGAAAAATACCATTTCAGATATACGGAGGACGCGGCACTCCGGCTGGAAAAGGCCGGGCAGATAGAAGCCAAAAGACCGGGGATAACCAGACAATATATTAAGGCCCTCCAGGAAAATCTTTACCAGAATAAAGTGAGGACTGATGATTTTGTCCAGGCAATTGATAATTATTATACCCGAGGGGATATGTATCACAGCGCAAGGGAAGAATTGGCGGATATTACGGATCTGAACCGGAAACAAATAGATAAATTCATAGATTCATGGAAACAGGACGGAAAAATCAGTTTTATCCGAGGGCTTGAATACGCGGAAAAAAATCTGCAGGCTGTATCCAAACTGGAAGCCGAAATACCGGGGATTTGCCGGATATTGAACAAGGAGTTTAATATATGCGACTTTGCCAGGTATCCCAAGCGGCTGATGCTGGAACAGTACCGTTTACGCGATAACGGGGATATACCATATGGCATAGCCATATATCCTTATTTGGACTGGAACGGGGCTTTTTATCTTGACCGGGAAACGCTTGATAAATTCCACGGCCAACTGGACGGCAGATACACCCTCCGGGTGGTGGAAGCCCGGATGGTGTCGGATGCGGTAAAGTCACTAATCAGGTTCAATAAGAGATACGCTGCCAGGATCTCCTTTGCCCTGGTGGCCGGGCATGGTAAACGGGACGGGATCGAATTTAGCGGAGCGGATAACAGGATCCTGCTTAGCGAGCACCTGACCGGGCCGGGCGGAGCAAGAATAGCGGATTTTTTTGTGCCTAATCCGACGGTCATACTAGAATCCTGCTCTACGGGCGCAAAAAAAGGCATCGGCCAGGTATTGTCCCGGGTGCTCAAAGCCCACGTAATCGCCCCGACTATCCCAACGTCCTTGACCAGCCTAAATGCCGAGTACGACAAATCGGGACAGTTGAAACTAAGTGCCGAGTATGCGGGTAGAAATTCAAAAAGTCATTATTCCGCAGGAAGGAGGGATGAGTAGAATTCCGGGTTAATCAGTTAATGGTGTTTAAGATTCAGGATTTGGGGCGAGTGCTTGGGTGGAGAACTTCCGGGGCGGAAGACAGCCGCAAGGTTACTTGGACCGGGGTTTGTCCAGAGAAGGAGGAGCAGAAATTATCGGCCCTTTGGTCAAATCAATTTCTGTCTCAAAAGAGAGGGCTGCCACGTGATTTCCGTGGCCGTCAAAGATATCCGCCCCTGCGTTACCTTTTCCCCAAACTTCCCCTCTATGCGGGACACCCATTATATACCCTTGTTCTTCCAAAACTTCTTTCAGCTCCTGAAAGTCTTTATATCCTTTTTTGTATATAATACCCTCAAGTTGTTTATTTACATGACCCGGGTAAGTAATTGCATCGACGGTAAAATTACTTTGGGTAATTCCAAACTCTGAAGAGCTGGGAGTTTTTTGGTGTGCATTCCTTCCCCGTTTAAATAAACGGGCTATATGCCTGGGTACACGGGGTTCATCTTGGTCCATACGAATATTATATTATTAGTGTAAACCTAACCGGCGGCGAGCTTGAGACCCTGGAGCAGATTGTCCTCGACTTCGATTTCTCCTGACATAACTGTGGCTGAGGTAGCTTTATTACCTCTCTCACCGGGTACGAAAATTTCCTCCACCCCGGGCAGTTTCCTGGTGCTTTTTACTTTTTGAGCCATTTGCGAGACTTGTTTTTTGAACAAATCCACATCCGTCAGCAAGCCGGGGTCGATTACCATGACCAGGTTTCCCCAATTGGAAGCCGTGTCGCCAAAACCGGTGAATGAAGCAGCAACCAAAGGTCCGGTGAGAATCTCCACCATCATCGAAAGTCCGGCTCCTTTGTAATTTTTATCAAAAGGACGGATTGCACCATCCATGGCTTTCGCCGGATCCGTGGTCAGGTGGCCTTCGCTGTCGTACGCGATCCCTTCAGGGATGCTTTTGCCTGCAGTTTTGGCTTCTATCAAGCCGAAATATGCCATAGCGGATGTGGCCATATCCAAGACAACGGGATCGTTTTCCGAGGGCATACCCAGGGCCAGCGGATTGGTGCCGAAAACTGCCTCGAATGAACCGTGGGTATTTACTGTCTCGGGAGAACCGGCAAAGACGAGCCCGATATAATTCTGCCTGGCAATATGATCGGCGAAATAGCCGATGGCGCCGGTGGAAGTGGAAGTATTATTTGTACCCACCATACCGAAACCGTGCTCTTTGGCTTTTGCCAGCGCCAGATCCATAGCTTGTTTGAGGACCACCATGCCCTGATTGTGGGAACCGTCCAGCAAGGCTGACAGTTTCGTGTCTTTGACGACTTCGATTTCTCCTGCTTCGGAGCTTTTGGGCAAGCCTTTACCGATGAGCTTGACCACTCCCTGGTTGTTTCCCCGCAATTGGGCGTACATCAGGACTTCGGAAATGACAGCGATCTCGCCTTCATTGTACTGATATTTATTCAGTGCGGAATTCACCAATTTCCTCAAATCGGCGATTTTTACTTTCATCAGCGATTATTATACATTGAGTTGCCGGAGAGTGATATTTACAAACAAGGTGGGGCGGATATAATGCAGGCAGGACAGAATGATTAAGAAAAAATTGATCAGGATGATAATACTCCTGGCCGGCTCGGTAGCGATACTCCGAATGATGCCTGTTCTGCCCGAAAACAAACCGGCCGCAAAGGCGGAAATAAAACAAATCCAGCAAACCGATGTGCTGGGGGTTAAGAGGGAAGCGGCGAAAAACCCCGCGACGCCGACTAACATGCCAACCGGTATACCTACCCCAAATCCTACAAACGCACCGCCGGCTAAAGTTGAGCCGACATCCCAACCAAAATCAGAATCCATTTCCCCTACTCCCACAAATATACCTTTTGTGCCGCCGGCAGTCGAGCCGATCGAGCCGCCGATCGTTATCCCCCCGACAGTAAAACCGGATTTCCCCCCGGACTGGGGATGCGACTGCGAACGGAGTTGCCCTGTAGGTATGAACTGCACCCAGAAAGACAAATTGTGGGATATATGCCTGTGCATCCAAAGTGTGGCGGAATAGCGGGTTTCAATTGAGTAAACAAGGGGGCGATTCAGGATTCAGAGGAGGATTATAATTAACAATATGGACACAAAGGCTGAAAACCAGGAGGTATCTGAAAAAAGAGCGAGAATAAGCCCGAAAAATTTTGTCTATTACCTGGCAGGCATTTCGGAAACCGGGGAAGGCCGGTTGGTCGGAAGGAAAGAGGATTTTGATAAAGAATTTGATGCCGGTGAAACCATTTCCCAAACCATAAAGGAGATGTACAGTTCCAAACGGACCGGGGAGGGTATGGGGGAGGATACTGACAATAGAATAGCTCGCCTAAAAACAGCCCTGGAGGAAATCATGCCGGGAGTAGGCAAAATTTTCGAAACATCAAAACAGGAGGAAGTGGAGCTCGAACAGGCGAGAGTAATTATTATAAACACCGACACCCAAATGTTGGGTGCCACAGAACCTGTATACGGTATGGGGGCTGAGGTAAACCTGATGGAAACGCTGAATAAAGTGCCGACTGGAAATTCCCTGCCGCTGATAATCGTTCATACTCATCCGCAGGACCAGTTGTTTTCGTTTGACGATTATTTTCCCATGCTAATCGGGGAACCGGAAACCGGCAGACGTTTTTTTAGGGGAATAATGGTATTAACCCCGGAAATGCAGGTGATGGCAGTGGCTACATCCGACACACCGATTTTTTGGAACGCCAAAGAAGCCGAACAATTTATTCTTGCCCACAATACCGAATTTGAAGAAATGAAAATAGCCAACGTTAAGGAAAAATTGAAACAGCTGGATGAAATCGGACTAAAGAAAAATTTTTTGCAAACACTGGAAGCTGTCAAAGCCATGGAGTTTGATACTGATGATGCAACAAAGCAACAACTCAATGCGATGGTCAAGAAAATACAGAACAAAGAAGTTGAGACGCTTCCTGAACTGGAGTCACAGTCGCAACTTATCTCCCGGGAGGGGGCGAACATGCAGGGCTGGCTGACTAATTCGTCATTAGTCCGATTTGCAAATATGATGCAGGTGAAACTTTATTCCAGTACGGATACCAGAAATTTCAGGGAGTTCAGTGCGTGAGGAGAAAAGAGGACTAATTAATTTTCAATGAAATTTTGCTTTTATCCGATCCAGAAGCCGTCTACTACCGGGGGGTCTGTTTACGCTTTTATCGCCTACGACAACTTCCCAATTTTTTGCATTTAAATTTGTCAAAGCAATAGCCAGGGTGGCGGCCAGTTCCAGCGGGGTGATTTCCAAATCTCCCCCGTCCATACTTCCCCACGAAGATCCGTCTATATGAGTTTTTTGTCCACTACTCCCTGGAAAATTCATAAATGTATGCATGTCCCCAACGGGACTTCCCTGCCGGTCAACATTCCAAACACTTATAGATATATGTGTACCACTGGTGGTTTCGAATTCATGAAGTGAAAGGCGCTGGGTAGTACGCTTCCCCTTACCTACATCGATTTGGGTATGTCCGCTTTTTTCCAAATCAAGACCTCTTTCCCCTAACTTACTGCGCTCCATTATTTCTCTGGTAAAAAATTCATATGTTCTGTGACTCCCTTTTTCGAGATCCGCTTCAATCAGGCGTTTTAATTGAAACATTTTTACCGAAGTTTCTAGTGAGGCCATTTCGGGAATTATATACCAAATAGCTATAATGTCCAATTATAGGTCAGGTTGATTGTTCTCCAATTCAATCCCGTTCAGATTTATTACCTTTACCCCGCTGTCTGATGATTCTAATTCCGCGAAGGCGCTATCTGATAGTTTTAACTCCCCCAGTTTTAATATTTCCCGGAAGATTAACCTGATGGGACCGCCATGAGTAACAACAGCGACTGCCTGATAACCGGAATTTTGGATGCCCTGCCAGGCTTGCGTAATTCTCGTTTTGAAACTTTCGTAATCTTCTCCCCCGGTAGCACATGTACGGTTATCTCTCAATTTTTCTATTTCCTCCGGAAAATTTTCCTGAGCCTCTGACTTGATCATCCCCGTCAAAATACCATAATGATTGCGCTCGCGGATATCTTCCAGCACTAATACCTCTGTCCCCAATACTGATTTAAGAATTTCCGACGTCTCTAAAGCTCTGATCCGCGGACTGGTAAAAATAATTTCCAGGTCCTTGCCTGCCAATTTTTCGGCAAGAAACTGCGCCTGATTTTTGCCTTCTTCCGTCAGATGGTCTTCGTAGTCCCCACCAAACCTGTCCTCCACATCCCCTGTGGTCTGTCCGTGACGGCATAAAAAAATCTTCATAGCGCAATTATAAGTGGGGAGAATATAATTGAAAAGAAATGTACAAGCATGCACCGGAAAATTATAAATGCCCGATTTGCCTGGGTGTCTTAGGAATAGAAAGTGACGACACTCTGCTGAAACAAGCCGACCTGGTATATAAAGATGACCTGGTGAGCGTATTTATTAACTCATTTTGGATAGACACCGCCGAAGGAAGCGCGATAGTGGTAACAAACGGGCATTATGAAAACCTGTATGAGATTCCGCAGGCAGAGGGTTACAGAATTTTTGATATTTCCAAAAAGATCTCCATAGCCATGCGCAACGCCTACAATTGCGACGGGACTACCACCAGGCAAAACAATGAACCCGCGGGGGACCAGCATGCATTTCATTTTCACCTGCACATTTACCCGCGTTATGACGGAGATGCCTACAATATCAATCTGACTAAAAAAAGTACACTTTCATTGCCTGAAGAGAGGATAAAATACGTGAAATTATTGAAGGAAGAATTGTCTAATAACTGACGCTCGATTAATAGTTTAAAATCTAAAAAATTCTTTAGGGATTAAAGAAAAGGGGGGTTATTTGCCCCGGGTACGATCCTCTGCATCTTCGAGTTTGGGAAGGTATTTCTCTTCGCCGTATATCAGGCGGCCGATCTTGAGGCGAAGAGTGGAGAAAAAGAACAGCACCGGATCCAGAGAGCTACCTTCAAGCGGTTTTACCAAACCGGCTTTTTCCCTGATTCTGGCTAATTCCAGGTTGTAGATTTCCTCCGGGGCAAGCTTCCTCCGCCTCATCTTACCGACATAGTAATCGTGATGATTCTGGACGGCTTTGCACTCTTTGACCATGGGCAGATATTACAATCAGATGGGCATTAAGTCAATTTTATGAAATCCGGAAAAGATTCAACCAAAAATCCCGGTGAATAGAAGTGAAAGGAAAACGGCGGTGAAAAGGGCGAAGACCGCGGTCGTCTGCAGGAACAGTTGAACCGCTTCTTTTTTCTTTCCGCCAAAATACAGCTGTGCCGGTTCAAACCCGAACAGATACCCCATGACAGCGGCGGATAAACTGAATAATGAAATGATGGCGATGGGAGCGATGACCGAACCCTCCCGGGGAGCGAATTTTGAACCTAAATTCATCACAATACTTACCAGAACGATGTAGAGAGTGGCCGCCAGGGCATTGAGAAACGGATTCTTTGTCACGACCAAGATTAATTATACTACTCCTTACGGTGCCCGGGGAAATAAAACACAAGATTTAAGATTTATGAGGCAAACTTCCGAGGATTGCAGATTTGTCAAACGACATCCTTTCCGATATTTTTGAAGCCGGCTTTTTTTAACTTATCGTTGATCTTTTTGGCGGACGGCCGGTCGAACATATCCAATACACCTGTGAATCTCATTACTGCGAATCCCATTTTGTCATGAAAACCTCTATACATCCC
>Ga0209542_10001564_pt1 | contig 53405 bp, 59 predicted proteins | sample RifCSPhighO2_01_FD_184028 | JGI IMG/M metagenome (GOLD analysis project Ga0209542, IMG submission 184028) | Soil microbial communities from Rifle, Colorado - Rifle CSP2_plank highO2_0.1 (SPAdes) (version 2) | ecosystem: Environmental > Terrestrial > Deep subsurface > Rock core/Sediment ... | reverse complement strand
AGGCCAACAAGAACGTTTCTGCGCCCATATCAATTAGACGAGGCAATGCTTCGGCGGCGCCCGATGTGTGGAGCGTTGAAAAAACCAGATGCCCTGTTAATGATGCTTGAATAGCAAGGTCTGTAGTCTCTATATCGCGAATTTCACCTACTAATATAATATTTGGATCTTGTCGTAAAAAGGCTCGGAGCCCTGTCGCAAAAGTAATTCCTACATCTGGATTTATCTGCACCTGGTTTGTTCCTGCTATTTGATACTCAATAGGATCTTCAAGGGTCAGAATATTGACGCGGGTAGTATTTAGCTTTGAGAGAACAGAATAAAGCGTGGTTGTTTTTCCAGACCCCGTGGGACCGCAAGCAATAATTATTCCGTGAGGACGTAAAATCGATGCTTCAAGATTTTTTAGAGCGGTTCCCCGAAGACCCAACTCCAACAAAGTCGGTACTCCGCCGGACTTCTTAAGCAACCTCATAACTATTTTCTCGCCAAACGAAGTTGGAAGCGTTGATACACGAAGGTCTACCTCTTCATCTCCAAATTTGAAATTGAATCTTCCGTCTTGAGGGATACGATGTTCATCAATCTTCATATCCGACAAAATCTTGATTCTTGAAATTACGGCTTCCCTAACCTGAAGCGGTAAAGAAAGCCTTTCATATAAGATTCCATCTATTCTATATCTTACTCTTACACGATCTTCCTGCGGCTCAAGATGAACATCCGATGCTTTGCTTTTTATTGCATATTCAAGAATTGTTGATACAATTTTTGCAATTGGCGCTTCTTTAATAATTTGCGAGATACTCTCTTTATCAAAAGTTTTTACCCCAATCTGTTCTGTTTCTTTAAGCGCTTCTTTTACTTCTCCTACCAAACCGAATGCATATTGATTTTGAATAGCACTCTTTATATCCGCCGGTACAGCCTGAAAAGTTGAGATCATTGCGTTAGTTTTTTGTTTGAGAAAATTAACGGTTTCAAGATCCAGAGGATCGGACATTGCAACCGAAAGGGTATTTCTCTCTTTATTATATGCGAACGGAATGATATTAAACCGCTCGGCAACTGCCCTTGGGATAAAGGTTAAAGCTTCGGGAGAAAAAGGTAGGGTGGCAATTGAAACATACGGCGTGTCTATTAATTTTGCTCTTGTTTCATAATATTTCTCATCATTTACAATTTTTGAATCAAGAAGCGCGCGATCGATTGATATATTTCGATTTACTGATTCTGTTTTGAGCCTGTCATATTGATCAGGAGCAATTAGTTTTTCCGCAAGCAATATTGACGCAATATTTTTTTCTTCCAGAGCCTGCCCTGCACCGTTCTGGTGCGGGGCCTGTACATTAGTAGACGCGCCGTTTGGTTGTGTTTTTGCGGGGTTGCTTACTGATGTTGTTTGTCCATCCATAAACTAGTCACTAGTAACTAGTAACTAGTAACTAGTCACTAGGCTGCTTTAATCGTATTAGATTTGCTGCTATAATGTCAATTGTCTATTTGGGGAAAATATGGCAAGTTACGTTTTAGCGGGAGATTTGGAGTCAAAAAATGAGTTTCTCGCAAAACTTATTAAGGAAGAAAATATCAAAAGTTACAATCTCTTCGACTATCAAGAGACGCTAAAAATCCCTCAAGTTCGCGAAATCAAAAAACTTCTATCAACAAAGGCATTTAGCGGCGCTAAGCGCCTTTTTGTAATTCGGGACGCAACGCTTGAGGCTCAAAACGCGCTTCTTAAAACGCTTGAGGAGCTACATGAGGATACAAGCTTCATATTTTTAAATGAGGCAATATTGATCCCAACCATTCTGTCAAGGACCCAAATTTTAAATTTTAAAAGAAGGAAGGTAGATGTAGACGCTAACCTTTCAAGCATGTTGGAAAATTTTCTTAAGGGCAATATGGACTTATCTTCTACTTTTCTATTTTCAGAAGAATTATTCACGCAAAGCCCTGATTTAAATTTCGCAAATTTAATATTTTGCTTAAGAGAGATTCTTTTTAAACAGATTCAAGAAGACAGTTTCGAAAAAATTGGCTTGACCTTAAGACTTCTTAAATCTTTATATAGATATCTTTCGTTCGTCGAAAACAACAATCTAAACAAAAAACTCCTCTTTGAAAGAATCATAATCGAGGAAATTTCTTTGTGAAATTTAACTTTCGGGGCTTGACAGGCAATTTATTTTGTGCGTATGATTGTAATGATATTATGAAATTATCTCTTCACAAGGGCTTCACCCTTATAGAGCTTTTGGTTGTTATTGCAGTACTAGGAGTTCTGGCAGGAGTTCTTCTTATTGCGGTTAATCCTCTCGAGCAATTAGCCCGTGGTCGCGATTCGGGGAGGAAGAATGCCATTGGGCAACTTGCTACTGCTACCCAAGCCTACTTTACGGCCAGAAACGGAACGTATCTTGCGGAAAGCGCAGAGTGGATCGGCGGCGCATCTCCTTCCCTTGTCAGTTCGGGCGAGCTTAAAAACGCTCCGGCGGAAATCGCTTATGGCGTTGGTGGAACAAGCGCTTGCGCCACTAACGAAAATAACAACTACTGTTATGATCTCGATACGGCAGGAACAGAGGCTATAGTATATGTGAGACTTGAATCAACTTCCGAGTCTTCAAAATGCGCCTCCGACACTGATGATCCATACTTTGTTTGGAGTTCTGCTCTCTCTCGTTCCTGCCTTGTCTGTTCTGGGACAGAACCTGCTGCGCAGGCAGGTGTTACTTGTAACGCCATGCAATAATTACTTTCCTTCCTAAAATTTCTTCCGCGGATCCTGCCCCGACGACATAGTATATAATAAAAATGTGGCATTTATACTTCCGATTATTATTTTTGGAGCAGGAACAATTTTTGGGAGCTTTTTGAATGTTCTGATAGATCGTTTGCCAGCAAGCGAATCGGTGTTTAAGGGGAGATCAAGATGCGAATCATGCCGCAAGTCTATTTTGCCAAAAGACCTTGTTCCGATCATTTCTTTTCTTTCACTCTCAGGCCGCTGCCGATACTGTCATGCAAAAATTCCCGTAAGGCTGTTTTTAGTAGAAGTGGTAAGCGGAATTATTGCTTCCGCATTATTTCTTTACGCGCTAAATACAAACTTGCCCCCCGTTCTTTCTGTAATTCTCTTCATAATTATACTGTGTTTATTGGGCATATTTTTTGCTGATTTAACCTACGGAATAATTCCTGACGAATTTATCATTGCCATAATTTGCTCGACCCTACTTTTATTAGTCTTATCCGCACCGAATTTAATCCCACAGCATTTTTTTGTGGGATTAGTTTCTCTTCTATTGTTTTTAAGCCTTTACGCCGCGACGCGCGGCCGTGGTATGGGATTTGGAGATGTAAAACTTATGGGAGCCATTGGTTTCTTCTTGGGGTTCCCCAGCGTAATCGTTGGCATTTACGTAGCATTCTTGACAGCATTGTTTGTATCAATGATACTAATACTAATGGGTCTCAAAAAGCTCAAAGGCGGAACTATTGCTTTTGGTCCATTTCTGTCAATGGGTGCCGTCGTAGGTTACTTTTTTGGTATAGGAATTCTGGATCTATTTTTATGAAAAAGAAACCTATATCTTACATCTTACATCTTACATCCGAAAAAGGCTTTACCCTTATCGAGATCTTGGTAGTTATGGGTGTTCTTGGAATAATAATAGGAAGCGCGTTTTTTACCCTAAATCCCCTTGAGCAGCTTCAGAAATCGCGAGATGCGCAGAGAAAGAACGATCTTGCGCAAATTCAGCGCGCTCTTGAAACTTTCTATAATGACTACGGCAGATATCCCGAGAACACAGCAGATTACAAAATAGATGAAGATACGTCAGCAGGCATTGCAGAGCTTAATTGGGGAGATTCTTGGGCGCCTTATATAACAACATTGCCCAAAGATCCCAGCTCAGGCAGACGATATGTATACTCCTCCGCTGATTCACAAAGCTATAGACTATACGCTTCTCTTGAGCGGGGAGGAAAGGATCTTGATATATGTAAGCCTGATGGTACAGTCTGTGACAATGCTCCGCCGACAGCAACTTTTCCATGTGGGAGTTCGGCAAATGAAGTTTGTAATTATGGAGTTTCAAGCCCCAATGTTTCGCCATAATTTGAATCATGAAGCATGAATTATGTATCATGAATATATGAGGAAAAATCTTATATCTTATATCTTAAATCTTAAATCCCGAAATGGTTTTACTTTGATTGAGCTCCTGGTTGTTATTGCGATTATTTCGGTTCTTGCGGGCCTGCTTGTAGCAAATTTTGTTGGGGTCAGGCAGCGTGGTCGTGATGCCCAAAGAAAGAGCGACCTTCGCCAAATTCAATCAGCCCTTGAATTATATCGGTCAGATAATGGCAATTATTCCTCAACGCTCCCATCTTGCGGAAGTGCTTTTGCCGCAGGTTCAGCTACATACATGCAGAAAGTTCCATGTGATCCTCGTGAGAATACGAATTATGTATATACTCCTTCGCCTTCAAGTTGTTCGACTGACTGTATAACCTATACAATCTATTCTTGTCTTGAGAATGCAAATGATCAGGATCGTGATACAACTACTCAGTCCGGATGTTCGGGGAGTACCAACGTTTCCTACACGCTTACAAATCCCTAATGAAAAACTCAAAACTCAAAACTCCCCTCGGTAGGACTCGGGACAAGCAAAACTCAAAACTTTGGGGTAGGGGGTTTACCCTGATTGAACTTTTGGTTGTTTTTACATTAGTTTCAATAGTTTCGGGGATAGGATTCGCGTCGTTTGTATCGTACAGTAGAAGGCAGGTTGTGGTTCAGGCAGCGGCCGATTTTAAGCAAACAATAGATCTTGCCCGCTTTAATGCGCTTTCTTCGGTAAAACCGGCGGCCTGTGGCGTAAACGATGAACTTTCAGATTTTAAAGTAGTTATTATTAACGACGTAGATTATGAAATGAAGGTTACGTGCGGAGTCGAGCATGTTCAGGTTACAAAAACATTGCCTCAAAATGTTACCTTTGGAAGCCCAACTTGCACAACTTTGACTTTTAATATCATATCAGGTGTTGTAACCGGAGTACCCTGCGAAATATTTGTTAATGGATATAATAATCAAATAACGATTCAAATTGATTCAAATGGTCATGTTAGTTACTAATAAAAAAGAGGCGAGCCCGCCTTCGCATAAAGCTTCGGCGGGCGAGGCAGGGCAGACAATAATTGAGGCGACAATTGCTTTGGCGTCTATTCTTCTGACACTTGCCGCGATTTCAATTGCAATATCAACTGGTGTTAGCAATTCTCAATTTGCCAAACAACAGACTCAGGCCTCAAAATATGCGCAAGGCGGCATGGAACAGCTACGTTATCTTAGGAATACGGATCCAACGAGTTTTTTTTTGAAAGAGGGAACTAAATGTTTCAACGAGGATAATTCCTTGGATTATTTCCCATGCACTGCCGTTAATATTGCGAATTCTTTTAAACGAGAGGCAGAATTTAGCAAGAATGGAATTCCAACTACTGAATGTGAAGACGATAAAAAAGTTACTGTATCAGTTTATTGGGCGAGCGGAAAGTGTAGTTCCGCAAATACTTTTTGTCATAAGTCTCAGCTTGTGTCATGTTTTGTCAACCAGGTAGGATCAAGCAGTCAATTATGAAAAAAAAGGGGCCTGCCCTGAGCGATCGTAGCGAGTCGAAGGGTTACACAATCATTGAGCTCTTGGCTGTCATATCAATTTTGGTAATATTGGCAGGAATTATTTCAGGGATCCTCTACTCGACTCTTCGCGGCTCAAGCAAAACGAGAATTACTACGGATGTTGCGCAGAACGGGAGCTATGCAATTGGAGTCATGTCTAATATTCTAGCTGCCTCGAGAAGTGTCACTAAGGTGGATGGTGCTGATATTACAGATTGTACAACTCTAAAGACAGGATCTTCGATTGCGGTTAAGAGTATAGACGGGGATGAAATTACTTTTGCCTGCAGTGGGATAAACATTTCCTCAAATAGTGTCTCATTAATAAACACCAATCAAGTACAGTTAAAAGCAGATAGTTGTTCATTTTCCTGTCAGCAGAAATCAACGGATTCTTATTCTATTCCTATAGTTTCGGTAGAATTTACTATTGAGGATAAAAACGCAGTTCTTTTTGAAAACAAATCTTCTTCTGCGTTTAGAACTTCAGTATCTCTTCGCAACTACTCCCCCTAAATTTCGGTAAATCGGTAAATCAGTAAAACTGTGAAACAGTAATCTGTATATTTAATACTGTTTTACTGAATACTGCTAAGCTGCTTCACTGGTACTGTCATACCGGACTGTTCGCTTGACAGGCTAGTTTGGTTTCTTCTATGATATAAATTGATGAGAAAATTTAGCGGAGAGAAGGGTCAAATGCTTCTGGTCGTGGTGTTGACAATGATTGTTGCTTTGACCGTTGGTCTTTCGCTTGTTTCTCGGACAATTACAAACCTTAGAATATCAAAACAAAGCGAAGAGTCCCAGCGCGCATTTCAGGCTGCCGAGGCAGGAATTGAAAAAACTCTTGAATCAGGGACTGGATACTTAATCCCACAATCATTAGGAAATAACGCGCAATACAAAACCGAGATTAATAACCCATCCGGCAATGCCTTTATACTTAACGCCAGTGAAGTTGTTGAGCAGGATGTAGGTATCGATTTGTGGTTATCCGATTATCCTAATTATTCAAACCAAATCTGCTCATCTTCCTGCACTATTTCTATTCATTTTAATACAATTGAACAAAGCTGCAGTACCGATGCGGGAAACAATACTCGGGCAGGCTTAGAAGTGGTTGTTTTATCAGGAGTCATTTCAAATCCAACAGTAGGTAAATATCTTTTTGATGCTTGTCCCGGCAGAACTCCGGGTGCGGTAAATACAGGATCCGGAACAACAATCGATGCTACAACTTTTCAGCACGCCGTAAGTATACCCGTTTCGAACGGGATAATTGCGCGAGTGATTCCGATCTATAATTCTGTTAAGGTTGGGGTAACATCAAGCGTTAATATTCCGGTTCAGGGAAGAATAATAGAATCCATTGGAGAATCTGGAGAAACGATTCGTAAAGTTCAATATTTCTCGTCGTATCCGCAATTGCCGCTTGAAATATTTCCTTATTCAATCATTTCACAATGAACTCACGAGTATTTGGGCTGGATATTGGTACAACTTCCATTAAGTGTGCCCTTGTTAAAAAAGAGGGAAACGTATTCAGCATAGAGTCTATAGCCGTTGCGCCCCAAACAGCCAAAGGTATAGTTTCAGAATCTCTGGTTGATCTTGAGGCGCTGGCAGATGTGATTCGAAAAATGCTTGTTAGCGCAAATCTTAAAACGGCAAACGTTGCATTCAGTCTTCCAGAAAGCCAGGTTTATACGAAAGTTATTGAGATGCCACTTCTTTCCGATCAAGAACTTTCTGCCGCGCTAAAGTTTGAAATGGAACAATACATCCCGCTTCCGCTTGATCAAGTAAAAACCGACTGGGTAATCTTGGGGAAATCCGAATCCTCCGACCTTCCTGCCCTGTACCGGAACGGTACGGGGCCTGCCGACCAGCTCCGCCAAAGCGGCGGCGAGGCGAGCGAGGCAGGTAAAAAAACAATGGAGGTGATGATTATCGCAGCTCCCTTAAGTATTGTCAATAAGTATGAAAAATTGTCGGAAATGCTAAACCTTAGGTCTGAGTCAATTGAGAGTGAAGTTATTTCTGTCCACCGCGCATTACTGCCACTTGTAAACAACACATCTTCCCATATGATTCTTCACATCGGATCCAACATCTCAAGCATTTGCATTGTAAAACAAGGAATAATAAAAACAATAGTATCTATGTCTCTTGGAGGCACAGTTATTACACGCGCAATTTCCATAGCCCTTGGTATTGATTCAGCGCAAGCAGAGAACTATAAGAGGGCCTATGGTTTGAATCAAGACGCATTTGAAGGAAAGATTGGAAAAGCCCTCGCCCCAATACTTCAGTCTATTGTGGGAGATGTGAAAAAAACAATGCTGTCGTTTCGTGAGAAAAATGCTAATGAGGCGATATCTCAGGTAGTGCTGTCCGGAGGAAGTTCGCTTCTTCCAGGGATTGATGCCTTTTTTACAAATAACCTCTCCACGCAAGTTGTTCTTGGTAACTGCTTTGCGGCATATAGTATGGAAAATGTTCCGCAGGAGCTAGCTATTCAAGCGCCTTCTTTCAATGTAGTGGTAGGTCTTGCATTAAGAAATCTCTTATGAACAATGACATAAATTTAATAACCCAAAGAGAACAGCAGCGAGATATATATAGCAAAATGTTTTTAGCCACAGCTCTTTTATTTGGGGTAATTTTTGTGCTTGCGCTAATTCTCACTCTTTATTCACTTTTTCTTAAAGCGGAAGAAGCGAGTCTGTCCGAGGACGTTGTTTCGGCAAGGACCAGAATTGCGGGCTATGGAGAGGTTAAGCAAAAAATTCTGATCGTTTCAGAAAGGGTCGATTCTGCAAGAAACATAATTTCGAAAAGAAACAGCCTTGAAACAAGAACGTCACAGATACTTGCCACAATCCCCGACATTTTTAGTGTCGACGCAATAAAAGCCGAGAGTGATGTAATTACGGTAGAATTAGGGTCTTTGAGCCTTTTAGCATTTGACGACCTTCTTGAGACAAGGCTTCCAGCGCTTGTAAAAGATGAAAGTCTCAATTTGAAGAGAATCGAGTCGTCATCATTTACAAGAGCCGGTAATTATCAATTGACACTTGCTTTTTATTTCGATATATGAAGCAAAAGCTTTTTCAAATTTATACAAAATATAAAAAGCAGATTTTGCCGTTAGCTTTAATTTTGCTTTCTTTATTTATCGCGTTTCGGGTGATTCTTCCTCAGTTTTCCTTAATCTCAGAAACCAACTCTATAATCGAGAACAAGAAACAAGAACTTGAAACTCTGAATAATTCCATAAGGGTTTTGGAAACAACCTCCGATGATGCTGTATCAGAAGATTTAGCTATTTCAACCAACGCCTTGCCTACGTCAAAAGATGTCACAAAAATTTTTGGAGCGCTAAGTTCTGCCGCTAGCGCATCGAATACCGAACTTAATGAATTTTCCCTAAAGATAGGAGGAGTTTTCGGAAAAGAAGTCAGCCCCGCGGATGCGTCGGCCATTGGAGTTCCGCAAGTTTCGGTTGTCGCAAAAGTTTCATCAAGTGATACGTCAAACCTTATTCAATTTGGGCAAAAATTGGATCAGACGTTACCTCTGTCTGAAATTAAACAGATAGATGCGGTTGGCAATCTTGGAACATTTGAAATAAAATTTTACTATAAACCCATAGATCTTAACATCGTTTCCAAAAAAGACAAAGTTACACCCTTGAGTCAAGCGGATCGGAACCTTTTGAATCAATTAGCCGAATGGAATCAGTAATTAACAAGCATGTCGGGTCTTCTCTTGCGAGTCAATTTTTGAGCTTCTTGAGTTCGATACTTTTCGATTTCGGCGAAATTTCCCGACAGTAAAACCTCCGGCACTTTTTTACCGCGGAAAACCGAGGGCCTCGTATAGTGAGGATGCTCAAGAATATAGTTCTTTCCAAAGGATTCTAAAGCTATCGCCTCACTCTTCTTTATCACATCCGGAATAAGCCTTACTATTGAATCTACAAGCACGATTGCCGCAGATTCTCCACCTGAAAGTATGTAGTCTCCAATTGAGATTTCATAATCGACTAGATCCCTTACTCTTTCATCAAATCCTTCATAGCGCCCGCAGATTAATACTAAATGATCAAAATGACTTAGTTCTCTGGCAAGATTCTGATCATATCTTTGTCCTTTTGGATCAAGTAATATTACTGCTTCATTTTTTTTTGTCCTGACAGAAGAGATTGCCTTATCTAAAACATCTACACGAAGGACCATGCCTGCCCCACCACCGTATGGTCTATCATCTACCATTTTGTGCTTACCTATTCCGAATTCCCGAAGATCAACAAAATTAATCTTAAGCTTATTTTTATCTTGCGCCCTTTTTATTATTGAAACGGAGAAGGTCTCACGAAAAATTTGCTGAAACAAAGTAATAATTGAGATGACCATCGGAATACGCGTTATGATTCTTCTATCTGCACGTCCACACGAACACCCTCGCGGATAGCATTTATTTTGAGGACATTTTTGATGGCATTTATAGTTTTGCCTGAGCGACCGATTACTATTCCAACATCTTCCTTGGGCACCTTAACTTTAAACACAATAAATCCATCAGAGTTTTCTTCCGAAATTTCACATTCTTTTCCGGTGATTCCTAAAATCATATGTGAGAGAAGATCGTGCATGGTAATTATTTTGCTGCCAGTAGTCTTTTTACGGATTCTGAAAGCTGTGCGCCTTGGGATTTCCAATAATTAAGTTTATCTTGGTTAATAGTTTTTTCAACTTTCCCTACATTGCGCAGAATAGTTCCGAGAGTATCTACTGCCCGGCCGTCGCGCTTAGACCTTTTCTCGCGAACAACGAGCCTAAATTTGGCCTCACCTTTTCTCCCAATTTTTGCAAGCCTTATAACAAGCGACATACGTGAAGCTATCTTAACATTTGTTAATCCTGATAGTCAATAAAATAGCAAATTAACCAATTCACCAAGCACCAATTACCGAACCAATTAACAAATGTTAGATGTTTAATAATTAAACAATTAGTAAATTGGACATTGGTTTGTCCCGCCGATAGTTTTCGGTCGGGATCCCGCCTGAATGAAATTCAGCGGGAAGAATTGATTAATTGGTTATTGGTAATTAACCTTCAGAGGGCGTGGAGGGCGTTGCGGGCGGCGGATTTTTCGGCTTCTTGTTTTGACTTTCCAGAGCCTTCTGCCAAAAGTTTTTCGCCAATATAAACGCCTATTACATAGGACTTGTTATGATCAGGTCCTTCTTCTTGAATGACTTTATATACTGGCGATTCGCGTAAAGATTCTTGTATTTTTTCCTGGAGCGCGCTTTTAGGATCTTTCAATCCTTGCGCTTCTATTATTCTTTCCGCTTCCGAGATAATATTGTCTTCAATAAATTTTTTTGCCGCCTCAATTCCCTGATCAATAAAAATTCCTCCAATCAAAGCCTCAAGAGTGTTTGCAAGTATTGTTTTGTTCTTTCTTCCGCCTCCTGCCTCCTCGCCTTTTGACAATTTTAGAAGCTCTCCGAGTCCCAATTCCTTTGATATTTCATATAGAGTTTCTGTATTTGTCAGTACCGAGCGGATACTTGTTAGTTGCCCCTCTTTTGAAGTTTTATATTTGTCGAATATATGGGATGAGACAACAAAAGACAAGATACTATCTCCTAAGAACTCAAGACGCTCATTAGACTCAAGCGTTTCTGCGGTTTCATTAAGATAAGATCTATGTACAAAAACTTGATTAGCTAATTGTTTATTCTTAAACGTTGGTATTTTCATGCTTCAAATTCTTCAGCATGACCCTGAGCGCTTCGACTTCGCTCAGTGTGAACTAGTCGAATGGGTCATTTTCCATGTCTTTCACTAATTTTCCAAGCGCTCCGTTAATAAAGCTGGCCGAAGTATCTCCGCCTAATTCTTTAGCAAGTTCAACCGCTTCATCTATTATAACTTTTTTAGGTTGCGTTTTGTCTATTGTGATCTCGTAAACTCCGAGTCTTAAAATGGCTAAATCTACACGATTTATTTTATCAATCGGGAATTCGGGTGCAATTGTTGTTATTTCGCTGTCAATGCTTTCAAGATTTGAAAGAATATTTTTAACTGTTTGATTGCGATGTGGTTGTTTAGTGAAGCTTTCGGCAAATAGTTCTTTGACGATCACTTGGCGCGCTACATGGCGAGGATCTTTTGGGGTTTTTATTATATTACCTTCCTTCCGTCATAATATCCGCAGGCTTTGCATACTTGATGCGGTACAACGGGAGAACCGCAGTTTTTACAAATTGAAATTTCACCAAGTTTCAGGTGAATACTTGCGCGCCTCTTTCCCTGTCGTGCTCTTGATTGTCTTTTCTTTGGTTCGTGCGGCATATTGGTTAGCAACTAGATAATAGCAACCAGTTTCTAATTATAATCGAATCAGGCTCAAACCGCAAGGGAATTAGGCTAAACGAGGCTTTGGATAGTTTCATATGGTAAATCAACCCTGGGTTGTAGTAGCCTCATCCTTTCCATAATTCCCCGATAATAATCAGCGTTAAAGTTTTCTCCCCATCTTTTACCAGTTCTTATAGTATCAGCAATCTCTACATCAAAAGGATGAGTTTGAACGACAGGTATTTCTCTTGGTTGCTTGGGTTTAACGTCATTTCTTAACTGAACAACAACATCAGCTTGTTCAATACCGAATCCTTGGTCATAGCAAAATCGTCCCCATTCTTCTCGCCAAAACGTTTGCCATCGAGCTACCGTATGATATTCTTTGCCTGGATTAAAACTTACAACTTCATTCTCTATACCTCTCTTCCTATCTCCCTCAAAATAGTAATTTCCGACACCAGAAAGTCCGTTCAGAGGCATCACATAAACTATTGCTTTGGAACGAATACCATCTTTAATTGCTAGTGTCAAATCATCTCCTGTTGTCATGAAACTACAAACCACCAAATCAACTGGCGATTGTTCTCGATACCTCCCAGCAGCTTTTCTTAATTCTGCTACCTCTTTACCGAAATCCCCATACCCCATATCCCTGAAAACACCATGCTGCATGCCCCAGAAATACATATTTTTATCTTTCATGAAAGAATCTTTGATTCTCTGGAGAGTATCTTTTATTCGTGCTGTATCCTGAGGAGAGCGAGCTGGTCCAAATTCTTCAATGAGGTCAAAAACATCCGCTTCTCTGAGAGAGACTTCACCTGGAGTGTCTGGGAGTTGTTCGTATCTGGATAAACTGGGGTCAATTCCTACTACACGAAGATTATTATCAGCAGCTAACAGCTTACTGGTAAATCCATTTCCAGCTCCCACATCTAAGATTACAGGTTTGTCATTACCAGAAATGGAAGTTGCAAGAGCTGTAATAGCACCTCTTTCAGCAACAAACGGAGCCCAATTAGTCATGGGCGTACCCATCCCAGCTGTAATTTCAACAAACGGTTTTTGCCATTTTGTTCCAAATCCTCCGTAGCTTCCACTGCCAATGCTAGGAATGCCATAATGTTCTGCAAGTTCCTTAAGCCTTTCATGGTCACTAAATAAACTATGGTCGAAAGTAGAGTCATTAGGGATATCTGTTACGATTACCGTGCCAGGTTTCAAGGTAGTTCTTCCGTAAATATCTCCGAGCGATATTCTCGAGAAGTACTCGGAACTTTGAAGGGGTTCGTGAGTTAGTTCGGCAGGTCTTCTAACAAGGTCTTGCTGTTTTTCCGCCATATAATAATTTGATTATAGCCCTGATTTGGTTATTCGCAAGTAGTCTTCGTTACAAAGTTAGTCTTTGGAAATTTTGGGGCCGGACTGACCGTGCAATTACACACCGGGTATTTTGTGCTTACTTGGTAAGGAGTAGGCGAAGTGGATTATTAATTCGACACCTACAAAGAAAAGGTTCGAAGCTAATCAACCCTCCAGGTTGTCTAGCTTGAAACCTACTCTTTAAATCGTGTACGATGTCATTATGGCAACTAATAGAAAGATAGTTTTTAGTAATAGCTACGTCTATCACGTATTCAATCGAGGTATAGATAGAAGAAATATATTTACTGACCTCAGGGAATATTCGCGCGCCCAGGAATTAAGAAAATACTACTTTTGTAAAGAACCGCCAGTAAGTTATTCTAAATTTCTACAACAACAAAAAGAAATAAGAGAAGAAGTAGCTCAGCAGATGAAGAGGGATGAAAAATTAGTAAATATTTTAGCATACTGTTTGATGCCAAACCACTTTCACTTTATGCTCCAGCAAAATAGCGATAGAGGGATCCCGATATTTGTTTCGAATTTCACCAACGCATATACTCGATACTTTAATACTAAACATGAAAGAACTGGACCGATGTTTGAGGGAATATTCAAGGCAGTATTGGTAGAAAGCGACGAACAACTAGTCCATTTATCTCGATACATTCACTTAAACCCGGTTGTTTCGAGCATAATAAATGAAGATCAGCTTATAAATTATCAATGGTCATCTTATCAACACTATGTTTCCGATGCGATAGACGATAGTGTCAATAGCAACCTCGTGCTTTCAATGTTTAAGTCGAAGCACATATATAAGGGTTTCGTTTTAGATCATGTCGAATATGGGAAGAAATTGGAAGCTATTAAGCATCTTGTATTGGAATAAAGAGGAGGTTCGAAGCTAATCAACCCTCCAGGTTATCTAGGTTGGAACCTACTCTTCAGAGTTAGTCGCGAGATATCTTGGGGATGTCGGCTTCCTCGACTTTTTGCTTAAGGATTGGGTATTTATTTAATTTGTCGAATAATTGTTCGGCTGATATTCGAGCGCGTTCGATTGTAGCAAGATCGGATAAAGATGCGATTTTAAGATCGGGAATGCCGTGTTGCGCAGTGCCGAACATATTACCCGGGCCACGGAGTTTTAGATCAATTTCCGCAAGCTCCGGACCGTTATCAATAGTTTGTAGATAACCCAAGCGTTCAAGGGCTTTCTCACTCCTCGCATCAGTGAATAAGAAACAATATGATTGTTTATCTCCTCTTCCTACTCTTCCCCGCAATTGATGAAGTTGTGCCAGACCAAATCGTTCAGCCGCCTCAACTATCATTATATCGGCAGTCGGAATATCGATTCCAACCTCTATTACTGGAGTTGCAACCAAAATATCAATCGAACCCTCTCTGAATTTTTCAATAACCGAATTTTTTTTGGATGTTTTTAGTCTTCCATGTAATAAACCAAGCTTAAATCCTTCAAAAACTTCTTTTTTCAAGCGCTCGAACTCAACTTTTGCAGCTTTTACAGTTGTTAAGGTTTCCGAAGGTTCTATAAACGGGCAAACAACAAACACTTGGCTTTTTTCTGCCCGAATCTTATCAGAGATCCATCTATAACCCCTTTCTCTTTTTTCTTCCGGTACAACCCAAGTTTTAATTTTTTGTCTACCTTTGGGCATTTCATTAAGAACCGATAAGGCAAGGTCTGAATAAATTGTTAAAAATATTGTTCGAGGAATTGGAGTTGCGGTCATTGATAGAAGGTGTGGATTTACTGCTTTCTCCTTAAGAATTGCTCGCTGCTCTACTCCAAATCTTTGCTGTTCATCAATTACTACAAATCCCAGATTGTCGAATTTTGCTCGTTTATGAATTAAAGCATGTGTGCCGATGGCAATATCGAATTTTGGCTGTTGGCTTTTTGCTGTTGGCTTTTTGCTCGAAGATGTGAATAGTTCGGTTTTTACGCCGAAGAGTTCGAGGATTGTTCGAATAGTATTAAAATGCTGATTTGCAAGGATCTCTGTTGGTGCCATCAAGGCGGTTTGATAACCATTTAAGAAAGTGAGATACGCTGCAATTGCCGCAACTACTGTTTTTCCCGATCCCACATCTCCCTCAAGAAGCCTGTTCATAGGGGTTTGTTTTTTTAGATCATTGAACACATCTTCGATTGCATTCTTTTGAGCGGCGGTTAATTCAAAAGGAAGAGTTTTTATTAGATCGCGAAGTTTTGTTCGGTTTTTTTCGATTTCGAACGGAATTGCCTTCTTTTTTTGCTCTTGCTCTTTTTTTCGAATTAGAGACGCAGCGTGCTTTATCAAAAGTTCGTCGAACGAAAGTCGGATCCGTGCGCGTTCTGCCTCCACATGAGTCTTTGGAAAGTGTATATTTCTGATTGCCGCAGATAATGAAACTAGCTGATTTTCACGGATTATATTTTCAGGTAAGTATTCTTCTATTTCCACTTGCTCTAATAAGTTCTTGATGCGGTTTCTGATCCATTTTGAGAAAAGACCGCGAGTTTCAGAATATACAGGGACAAGTCCCGTTGTATGGATGGCTTCCGAATTTGGTTCGGGTAATACTTCATACGAACGTACTGTTAATATTTTTTTAGAACCGAATTTTTCAACACGGCCCGCAAATGAGACAAAGTTACCCTTTTTGATGTTTGATAAAATAAATTTTTGGTTAAAAAAGACCGCATCTATTTTTCCCGTTTCGTCCTCAATAGTAATTTTCTGAATAGAAAGACTGCGCTTAGTAAAAATGTTTACTAGAGCGATAACTTCGCCCTGAATTGTTGCTTGTTCTCCAAATTGCAGAATTCCTATTTTTGAGACAAGATAGTTTTCGTAACGGAAAGGTATATATAATAATAAGTCTTCAACGGTTTTAAGATCGACTTTTGCCAAAACGTTTCTTTTCATTCGGAAAGTCGGTCCAAGCAATGCAAGAGGAGTCTCTAAATCCATAAAGCATATGATAAGACTTTAAATCTTAATATGCAAAGAAAAGAGGAATGAGAGACGATATAAGGATTGCAAGAAATGCAACTATAATTATCACCTTAAAAATCCACTTGTGCCGTCTCATCATCTCCATAAGAATATAATATCAGAGTTTATGTTATATTGGAATTACATGATAGATTTTATATCATCATCGCCCGCCTTAAAAGTCTATAGTTCCTTCTTCGCAAATTTGGCAGCCGCCTGGTTTTTAGGAATTTTAGCCTCAGTGACCTTGCTCGAGTTGACACAAAGACTGATCTTTGTTACTATTTCTTTGTATCTCGCTATATTTTTTGAAAGGAGATCAAGATGACATTAGATCAATTAAATGAACTTATTAATAGAGGGGGAGTAGCGTTTGGACTAGGAGTAATTGCTCTTCTCTTGATACTAATCTATGAAAATATGAGGCGCTCTTCTCGCAAAAGCAAAAGATAGCGCTATCTTCGCAACCTTTCCACCCCTCAACTTTACTCAGGGTTTCGCATTCGCTCAACATCCCGCCAGCCGATGTCTGTTCGGTAGTGTAAATTATTTCCTTCGACAGAAATTCGTTCCATAGCCTCATATGCCCGTTGTCGTGCTTGGATAACGTCTTCTCCTTCTCCAACTACATAAAACAAACGCCCTCCATTAGCGAAATACTTTCCCTCTTCAACTTTTACTGCCGCTCCATATATAGTTACGCCATCTACCTTTTTTGCATCGGTAAAACCCCTAATCTCTTTACCTTTTACCTGAGAATAATCTCTCGGGTATCCTTTCGAAACGCCAGCAACCGCAACGCGAGCTTTCCCATCATTTTCAATTTTTAAATTCCTCAATCTGCCTTCAGCTATAGCCATCCCTAGCTCAAAAAAATCTACTTTAAGGCCTGGCACAATAACCTGAGCTTCAGGATCTCCCCATCGAGCATTGTATTCAACTAGAACAATTTCTTTCTCTCCTGCTCTTTCAGTCACCATGCCTCCTAAAAAGAGAACCCCCCTATAGGGATGTTTTCCCTGTTTCATTTTTCTTTGCATATCGAAAGTTTTTTGAAAGATTGTTTCTATTCCCTCTTGTAGCTCTGTTTCTGCAACCACAATAGGCCGATTATTTGCTCCCATTCCGCCGGTATTTTCCCCGAGGTCGCCGTCATACTCTCTTTTATTATCTTGCGCTTCTCCAAGTCTTATAAAACTTTTACCATCAGATACTGCGAACGCCGAAAATTCTTCTCCAATTACCTCTTCTTCGAAAAGAAATGCGAAGGTTGCGTCTGGATATTCTCTTTTCAGTTTTTCTATTACTCGTAGAACTTCCTCGTTGCTTGCTGTTCGCATAGCTCCTTTTCCATCCGCTAGTCCAGCGGCTTTAACAAACCTAACCCTATCGCCATCCCGCAATAAAACTTCTTTAATGTAATTTATATCGTTGAAAACTTCATAATTTGGCTGTGGAATATCTGCGAGAGTTGCGATCGCTCGGCCATATGTTTTATCCCATTCAAGTATCCCTGCTCTCCTCGTTGGCCCGATAACTGTAATATCAAACTCGCTTAATATTTGTGCCATGTCTGCCTCAACCGCCCTTTCCTGTCTTATATCAGCGATCCTTACACCCTCATCGTGGCAAATTCTCGAGATGCGGCCAACATCGGTCGCTTTAACAGTTTGGAACGTTTCTACGGGTTTTAAGGAGACTTCCCGCATCATATCGTTGCCTGGGATCACTATTAGTCTGTCAACGTGTGGGCTTTGAGAGTATTTATGAACAAGGGCGGCTTCTGCTCCACCACTTCCTATTATTGCTACCGTTGCTCCTCGTTCCTTCATTTATTATGAGGACAGTTTGATGCGGATAAAGTTGCGTTTGCCACACTTTACGAGCATATTATCTTCCGGGATTATTTCTTCTGTTGGAGAATCCACAATATCCGAGTCAACTTCAACCGCACCCTGTTCAACAAACCTTTTTGCTTCCGATTTGCTCCCTACCAAACCTGCTCGAACAAGTAAATCGGTAATAACCAAATGTTCATTTGCTGTCATTTCGAATACTGGAATATCTTCCGGTAACTCTTTCTTTTGTACCGTCCTTTCGAAATATTCTTGAGCATTTTGCGCTTCTTCTTTCGAATATAATTCCGAAACAATAATTCGCGCTAATTCCTTTTTAATATCGATAGGATTCTCGCCTGACTTTAATCGTTGTTCGTACTTTTCGATCTCCTCATTCGAAACACGTGTCGCAAGCGTAAAGTATTGAATAATAAGATCGTCATTTATTGCCATAATCTTTGTGAACATATCTTGCGGGGAATCGTCCAGCCAAATCGCATTCCCCCAAGATTTACTCATTTTTCGCCCGTCTGTTCCCATCAGAAATTCTGTAGACATGACAAACGATTCCTTGTTTCGCAACAATTTCTGAAGATGACGGCCCGCTTGCATATTAAATGTCTGATCAGTTCCGCCGATTTGAATATCAGTATCCATAAAATAACTGTCATATCCTTGCATTACGGGGTATAAAACTTCATGAAGGCCGACTTTCCCGTTACCCGCTAGCCTCCTCTTTATTAGTTCGCGACTATTAAAGTCTCCAAGCGAGAATCTCTGAGTCAATTCAACAACGTCTTTAAATCCAAGTTTTGAAAGCCATTCGCTATTATGACGAACAGTAATTTTTGAGAAATCTAAGATTTTTTCAGCTTGTTTTTTGTAGGTTTTAAAGTTCTCTTCGATTTCTTCCGAAGTTAAAACCGGGCGTTCGGCATCTTTATCGGAAGTATCACCAATCAATGCTGTGAAATCGCCAATTAATAAAGTTACATTATGCCCAAGTTCCGCAAATTTCTGAAGTTTTATTAGGGGGACAGCGTGCCCTAAATGAATTCGAGGTGCAGTAGGGTCAATCCCAAAATACACATTTAACTTTTTGTTCGAACCCAAAAGCTTTTTAAGTTCTTCTTTTCCGGGAATTATATTTGCAACCCCCCGTGTCAATATTCTATCAATTTTGTCCATAAAGTTATTATACGTTCAGCAAGATCGGTATTTCAATAAGTATATTGATTCCATCGGTCAAAAACGTAGTGATTTGAATATTCAAGTTATCTTAAAAAATTACAAAACTGAGGCTAAAATTCGTATCGTTGACTAGTCGACTAGACGACGGAACGATTGAGTTCCTATCAATGAGATTTTGATAACTCTTATTTGAATTGTTATAATTAGTCACATGCAGTACTATCGTCCTGCCGCAAGTTCCCGGCGGCTCCGGGTCCAAAGATCTTCCTTAAGACTTCTCCTCTTAAGTAAATTAACAAGATATATTTTCTTTGGGCTGATCGGAGGAATTGTCTTGTTCTTCCTGTATTTTCTTTGGGTTTCGCGAGACTTGCCTGCTCCCGGAAAACTTGCGGGTGGCGACATAAAAGATTCAACTAAAATTCTTGATAAAAACGGCGTTGTGCTTTACTCAATTTTTAAAGATTATAACCGCCTTTACGTTTCCCTAAAAGATATTCCTGAATATCTAAAGGCGGCGACGATCTCAATAGAAGACAAAGATTTCTATACAAACAAGGGATTTTCGGTAATCGGTCTTGTGCGGGGGCTATTGGTTGATCCAATTTTTAAAAACAGAATAACTGGCGGTTCCACCATTACACAACAATTAGTCAAGAATGTCCTTTTGTCACCGGAGCGAAGCATAACCCGAAAATTAAAAGAGTTGATTTTGGCTATTCAAGTAGATCAAGGGTTTTCAAAAGATCAAATTCTTGAAATGTATCTTAATAATGTTCCTTATGGCGGAACTGCAATTGGAGCTGAAGCGGCTGCCAATTTGTATTTTGGCAAGCATGCAAAAGAGCTTAATTTGGCCCAAAACGCGTTTTTAGCAGGACTTCCGCAGGCCCCATCTATTTACTCGCCATTTGTAGGCAAGGATAAAGCTTACATTTCAAGAACAAAAGATGTATTGCGGCGGATGCGGGAAGATAAGAAAATCACACGTAAACAAGAACAAGAAGCTTTAAAAGAAGTAGGGGAATTTACATTTAGTCAAAAACAAGGGAATCTTAAAGCCCCTCATTTTGTGCAGTATATTCGCGAGCAATTGGTGAAATTATATGGAGAAGCGATTGTTGAAAACGGTAATCTAACTGTTGTTACAACACTGGATTATGAAATTCAAAAGAATGCTGAAGATATAGTGTTTGAGGAGATAGAAAAGATTGAAAAATTTGATGTCGGCAATGGAGCGGCAATTGTTATGGATCCTAAGACCGGTGCGATATTGGCAATGGTTGGAAGTCGCGATTATTTTAATACGGAAAAGGAAGGAAATTTTAATGCTGCGACAGCGCATCGTCAACCCGGTTCTGCCCTAAAACCCATTATGTATGCAACCGCATTTGAAAAAGGGTACACACCGGCAACCTTACTTATGGATCTTAGAACCGAATTCCCAACCAATGTCCCGGGCCAGCCGGATTATAAACCTGAGAATTATGACGGGAAATATCGAGGGCCTATGCAAGTAAGATTTACGTTGGGAAATTCTGAAAACGTACCTGCTGTTAAAATGCTTGCCCGTGTTGGAATAAAACCCGTTATGCAAAAAGCATACGATATGGGCATAGAAAATTGGAAACCGACGCAGGAAAATCTTAACAACGTTGGTTTGTCTCTGGTTCTTGGGGGGCGTGAGGTAACACTTCTTGAGATGGCAACGGCTTATTCTGTTTTTTCGAACCGCGGAGTAAAAAAAGAACCGTTCTCAATTGCTGAAGTAAAGGACAAAAAAGGAAAAACTATTTACAAACACAAAGACTCAAAAGGTGTAAAGGTGCTTTCGGAGGAAGTGGCATTTTTAATCTCACATATTCTTTTGGACAATAACGCGCGATCTGAGATTTTTGGAACAAACTCGTATCTTAACATAGCCGGAAGAACTGTTTCTGTAAAAACCGGAACTACAGACTCAAAACGAGACAATTGGGCGGTTGGCTATACTCCATCATTTGTTGTAGCTTCTTGGGTTGGAAATAATGACAATACCCCAATGGATCCAAGGATCGCCTCCGGAGTCACTGGCGCAACGCCAATCTGGAGAAGGATTACGCAGTTTGTCTTAAAAGGAAAGCCGGACGAAAGATTTGCCGAACCTTCCGGTATAGTTGCAATGCAAATTGACGCATTCTCAGGCGGAATACCACGTGACGGACAGCCCACAAGAAGTGAATACTTTTTGAAAGGAACCGAGCCGACAACCAACGCTGTTATTTACAAAAAGGTTAAAATGTCGCGCCATCAAGGCGGAAAATTGGCAAATGAAGAGGAAATAAAACGCGGAGACTATGACACAAAAGAGTATGTAGTTTTTGAAGAATCGGATCCTGTATCGCGGGATGGTAAAAATCGCTGGCAGGAAGCAATTAATAACTGGCTTAACGAAGCTCACCCGGGTGACGATCTTTATCGTCCCCCAACAGAAGTCTCAGATTATAAATATGAAGAGCCTACACCAATACCTACGATTTCAATAACTCCAACCGAAACCCCAACGCCTACCCCATAATATGTTATCTTGTTAGTATATTTCCTCTCCCTTGAGGGAGAGGATTAAGGTGAGGGTAGATATGCAAAACGATAAAAAGTCATTCGTAAAGGATCTTCGTTCTAATCAAACAGACGCAGAAAAGACACTTTGGTATCACTTAAGAAGCAGAATGACAACCGATATCTTTAACAAACACCTTCGAGGTGTCTTACGATTGCACCCGGGCTATATTTGTTCTTATGGTTGGTGTTCAAACCCACCCGCTTTCATAATCAAGAAGAAGATGTTTTATGTAGTCGAGTCTCTTTGCATAATCTATATGATCTAATACGAATTGTTTGTAGTCAACTTTTGTTTCAAATTGGCCAAGAATTATGTCTTTCTCGCAGATTCCATCACTGATAAGGTCTGTATACTCCGAGTATGAGGACCACTTATAAATTTCTAAATCTTTCACTACGAAACCTATAAGTGGGTTGAGGTGAATATATCGAGTAACGTGGAGCAGTTGTTCGTTTGATTCAATATGAACTGCCTTAAAATCTCCTTGTAGGATAGGTCCTACTCGAGCATTTTTAATATTAAAGTACTTAGTATAGCTGTTACTTATCTTACTTATAAATTCAGAGATTCCACCGTCTCGTGTCTGTTTTAACATGAAATGAAAGTGATTAGGCATAAAACAATATGAAATAATGTCAACAATCTTTTTAGACGAATCTAGTTCATAAGTTTCTGGTGTAAATATTGAGAATCGCGGTTTTTGACCATCAATTTGATAATAAAGGACACATTTAAGGAACCTATTGAAGTCATAGAAATTACTAAAAATCCTCATCTTTGCTACGCCGCGATTAAATATGTGATAGTACTCACCGGTAGCGAGAGGTACTTTTTTTGAAGCCATATATCTAATAAAGCAAATATTGCGGCGGGTGTCAACGGCAAACACCTTCGAGGTGTCTTACGATTGTACCTTCGGATTTTAGATAGAGCCTGAATTTTGAGTTCGCTGTAGAATTTAGGTCACAAGAATTTGTGAATAAATTCGACAGTTGCTTTGTCTGCTGCCTCGGCATCTTCTTTTCTATCGTGAAATCCGTGTTCTGCCCCTTTGATAACTATAAGCGAGCCGTTCTTAACAAGTTTTGAATACTTGACAGAATCTTCATAAGGCACGTAAGTGTCTTTGTCGCCATGAACAAAAAGGATAGGAACAGTGATACTTAGAAGTTGTTTCCATGGTTTAAGAGATTTTATCTCATGCATTAAATTCCTGCCCGCCTTAAACTTTCTGCTTCCAATTTCGGTAAAACCATATTTTTCGGCTCTGTTAAAAGCGGGTTCTCCCCAGTTTTTCTTACTCCACGGAGTTGTTGTGTTTATGTGTGAGTTGTAATCGATCAAAGAATTCCATAAAATGAGCGCTTTTACAACATCCTGATGTTTTGGAGTAAAAAATGAAGCCGCACCACCGGAAAAACTTGCCGCGACTAAACCGAATTTGCTAAATGTTTTCGATTCCAGATATTTTACCGCAAATTCGATATCCTCAGTCTCGCCTTTTACCGTCATGTCGACAGAATTCCCTTCGCTTTCTCCGTGCCCACGAAAATCAAATCGAAAAACTGCAAATCCCGCATTTGCTAGCTTTCTAGCTAATCCTGTAAATATTCCACCTTCATCTTTGTCAACAGTTATTCCGTGGCATAAGATTACACATTTATTTGTTTTTATGTTTGGATAAGTAAAGACTCCACAGAGTTTTAGACCATCAGTAGAATTAAAATATACTTTTTCTTCCATTACGCTGGTTCGGCTTTAAAACTTCTCTTAAGGGCGGAGGTGATTTTTTCGCGAGTGTCTGTTAGGTCTTCGTTGGATAAGTTTCTTTCATAGCTCTGGTAGACGATTCGGAAGGTTTTTTTGTTTTGATAAACATCAAGAAGCGAGACTTCTTTTATCAAGTCGCTCTGCTCTTTTATTCTTTTGACGATTTTTTCATAAGGAATAGTTTCATCTATTTCAAAGCGAAGGTCTTCAATAGATTGAGGAAACTTTGAGATTGGTTTGTATATCTTCTTGAGGGTCGCATGTTTCAAAATAGTTTCGAAATCAAATTCAAAATCAATCAAATCTTCTTCAAGTTGTTCAATCTCTCCCAGCAAATCCTTATCAACATAGACTGCTGCGCCATATGCACCGCTCTCAGTCGGCTTGAATTGAAATTCCGAAATTCCGAGTTCGCCAAGCAAAGATTCCACTACCCCTTTTAGTTCAAGGAAAGAGGCGTTTGGCTTTTTATATATCCCTGCAAGCTTCAGCTTTTCATCAGGGAGGCTTTTGGGCTTTTTAATATATACATTTGCCAATTCAAACAATTTTAATTCTTCGCGGCCCTTATTTTCTCGCGCCGCCGAAAGTATGCCTGGAACAAGCGTAGTTCTCATATATACATGTTCTTCGTCTAAAGGGTTTCTAATTGTGAGAGCATTCTCAGTGGCAATCTCGAGCAAACTTTCCGACACCATTGAGTAGGTGTAGATCTCTGTGAATCCAAAATATTTTAAAGCATCTTTCACTTTTTTCTCCCAATAAAATTGACTATTTGTTAAATTATATGGTTCTCCTGTCTCAAAAGCAGGTATTGTACTTGGTATTTTGTGATAACCATAAATTCGGACAATATCTTCTGTTAAATCTTCTTCAATCTGAACATCATTTAACCGCCAGGAAGAAACTTTTACTTTTATATTCGAATCATTTGCTTGGGTTTCAAATCCTAAATCCTCCAAGATTTTTGTGACGGTTTTAAGAGGAATATCAGCTCCAATGATCGAATTTATTTTTTGTTCGGAAGTAGATATGAAAGTGGTTTTTGGTTTGTTAGGATAAATATCTACGATCTCTGAGATTACTTTTGCTCCCGCGATTTCCTTCAAAAGTTCTACCCCACGTAGAATAGCATCCATTCCAAGCTCCGAATCCACACTTTTTTCATTAAGAGTTGCCGCTTCAGTTCTTAGGGCAAGGCTCATTGATGTTTTCCGAATACGTGATGGATCATTGTTGTCTACGAATAAGAGAATTCTTTTTGTAGAGTCAACTACAACAGAGCTTTCTGTTCCCATAACTCCCAATAAATCGACGATTTTGCCAGTTCCGTCATCTGCGACTATATCTCCACCCGGAAGTTCGTACCCTTTTCCATCTAGAGTTACAACTTTCTCCCCCTTTTTTGATTCACGAACTATGATTTTTCTGTTCGTTAATCGATCTAAGTCAAACACATGCATCGGGTGACCGATCTCCCGCATTACATAGTTGGTTGCGTCAACTGCATTATTCAATGATCTAATATCGGATGCTTCAATTCGGCGAGAGACTTTTTGAGGAGATTTTCCTAGATTTATTTCTAGCGCGACAGCGCAAATTCTGTTCACGAGTCTTGGGTCATTTATAATTTCTACCTCAAGCTTTTTATCAATATTTGGTTTTTCGAATTTGGGAGCATTGAATTTTGCTTCGATTCCAAATTGAGGCAGAAGTGCTGCTCCTTCTCTCGCTAAACCAATAACGGACATTAGATCGGGCCTATTCGTGGTAACTTCGATGTCGTAAATATAATCATCTCCCAGTTTTTCAAGTTTTTCAATTGACACTGAGGTCAAAGACATATATTCGGCTATTTTTTGTGGCGAAGCCTTGGTTTTTAAATATTCGCGAAGCCAAGAATCAAGTATTTTTATGTTCATATTAGAATTGTTCTAAGAAATCTAATCTATTCGAGTACAAAATTCTTAAATCATCAATCTCAAGGCCTTCTTTCATCATGAGGACGCGTTCTACTCCCCATCCAAAAGCAAAACCGGAGTATTTTTTCGGATCAATCCCGCCATTTCTTAGTACGTTAGGATGAACCATTCCTCCACCGCCTAGCTCAAGCCATCCTCCCTTGCAAAGCTTGCAGCCACGGCCATTACATACACCACATGACACGTCTACTTCAACAGAGGGCTCAGTAAATTGGAAGTGGAAGGGTCTAAGTCTTGATTTTCGGTTTCCCCCAAAGTATGAGTGTACAAAAAAATCAAATGTACCTTTTAAATCAGCAATAGAAACCCCCTCTCCAATTACCATTCCTTCAAACTGATGGAACATTTGAGTGTGTGAAACATCAGATTGGCGCCTGTAGCATTTTGCAATGTTTAACATTTTTATTCGAGTTCCCTCGCCCTTGGCTCGGGATTTGCCTGCGCTCAACATTTCGCGCACCTGCCCTGAGGATGTATGAGGTGTTAATAACATGGGACCCATTTTAGGGTCGGGTTCTGCTTCTATAAAAAAAGTTTCCCAATCATCGCGAGCCGGGTGATCTTTTGGAAAGTTTAGAGAGCCAAAAGCATACCAATCCCACTCTACTTCAGGGTATCTCACCCTTGTAAATCCAATATGTTCAAAAATTATCGAGATTTCTTCGATCGCCTGTGTTATTAGGTGAAGGTGTCCTACTTGGGGTCTTTTTCCAGGAAGGGTTATGTCCATGGTTTGTTTTTTAACTGCCGCTCGTTTTCTCCCCTTAAGTTCAGTGAGCCTTCTTTCGATTAATTCCTCTACGCTTCCCAAAATTTCATTTGCGAGCCTGCCAACTTCCGCACGGCGATCTTCTGGGACGTTTTTAATTTCTTTTACGAGCTTAGTCAGTTTTCCTGATCGTCCCATGAAGTCGAGCTTTATAGCATTTAGCTCTTGCTCGTCTTCTGCTGCAATAATGAGCGAACTCGCATCATTCTTAATTTTTAATAAATCCTGTTCCATAAATTCTTTGTACTTTTGCGCCGCCAAAACTACCAAAAGCTCTCGCCATATCTCGTTTCGTGGTATCGAAGTCTCGTTCGTTTGTCGGGTGATTTCACCCCCTCCTCGATCCCCGATGTTCATCGGGGCCGAGGAATCCCCCTGACGCGCTCACTCAACTTCTCAGCCACTCAACATTCGAAATGGCGATGTTTAAGATAGAATACCATACTTTCATTCTGATTTGAACTTATACTATGTTGCTTCTTGAAATTAAAAAACCTCCCTTGGGGAGGTTTTTGTTGATCTGTCAGCGTAGAGATGCTCTACTTTACAGCGTCAACAATCTTTTTAAAAGCTTCGGTATCATTTAATACTAGGTCTGAAAGGATTTTCCTATCAATTTTTATGTTGTTTTTGTTTAACCCGGCGATGAATCTGCTATAGGAAATACCGTTTTGTTTTGCGGCCTCTGAGATTCGGGTAATCCAAAGACGGCGAAAATCCCGCTTCTTATTTTTTCTGCCGGCAAATGCATATTCTCCGGCGTGCAAAGCCGCTTCGCGAGCCACTTTAACCAAGCGTCGTTTTGTTCCCCTGTAACCCTTTGTAAGGGACAGTAATTTTTTATGTTTTTGGTGGGAAACTAGTCCCCTTTTAATTCTTGTCATAATAGCTTAGATAATAGTGACTAGATACTAGCTACTAGGGATTTTTGTTCGACCTAGTATCTATTATCTAGTATCTAATTACTGTTTACTGATCTTTTTGAACGGCATTACGTTTTTAAATATCCTTTTTATCTTGTGATGATAAGCTCTGTATGAGTTAGTTGCTGCACGATCAGATCTTGAATGTTTAAAATTCAGATTGATTCGCTTCGCAAATCGTTTTAACATAATACATTTGACCTTTGACAATTGACAATTGACCGAATTGCTTTCGCCATTTGTTACATGTCGCCTGTCACGTGTGTGCCTCAGGCGCCTATCATCATTTTAATTTTTTTTGCAAATTTTCCTTTCATTTGTCCAGGAACAGCCTTTCGTCTTAAATTGCTTCCGCTTTTTTTTCTCCTCAAATGCCTTCTCATTTGATGACGAAACATTACCTTGCCGGTGGCAGTAATCTTAAAACGTTTCGCTGCAGATTTTCTGGTTTTTAGTTTCATGCTAATTTTATGCGAATTTAATTAGTGCGAATCTATGCCAATATTAGTCTCGTCGTTTGTTTCCGCTTTTCTTATTCCGCCTTTGCTCATTATCATTACCAGTTGTCTTCCTTCCATGTGCATTTCTTTATCAACCTTGGCGATTGTCTGCATTTTAGCGATTACCGAACTTAACACCTCTCGTCCCAAGTATTGTTTTGTCATTTCGCGACCGCGAAACTTGACCACAAATCTTACCTTGTCGCCGTCATTAATAAACTCACGCGCCCGCGAAAGTTTAATCTCAAGATCATGCCCATCTATAAATGGACCGAACTGAATTTGCTTGGTTTCGGAGGGTTTCGCATGCTTTTTCTCTTCCTGCTTCTTCTTTTTTAATTGATACAAAAACTTATTGTAATCAATGAGCTTTGCAACGGGAGGGCGAGCTTGTGGCGCTACCTCAACCAAGTCTAGAACCTTTTCTTCTGAAAGTGTCCTAGCCTCAGTAATCGATACAACTCCGATTTGTTTCCCAGTATCGTCAAGAAGACGGACAGTTGGTGAAGTAATTTCGCGATTTATTCGGTATCTTACTTCTCTTTTAAATTTATTGTGCCTTCTCAATATCTTCTTTTAACCTTTCAATGAAAGCATTAACTTTTTGTATCGAAAGATCTTCTCCATCCCTCGTTCGCACTGAAACAAAAGCGTCCCGATCTAATCGGGATTGAGCTTTTTCTTTCTCCCCTATTATACACATGAAGGGGATTTTTTGCAAAGTCGCCTCCCGAATCTTGGCGCCAACCGGCTTATCGGAAACATCTAATTCAACGCGTATTCTCTCATTTTTAAAGATTTCGAATACTTTCTGAGCATAGTCGGAAACCTTTTCTGAAACCGGCAAAATCGCGACCTGAACCGGCGCAAGCCACAAGGGAAGATTCCCCTGATAGTGTTCAAGCAGGATTCCAATAAATCTTTCAAGAGAGCCTAAAATTGCCCGGTGAACAATTACGGGCCTTTTGGGTTTTCCATCTGAATCTATGTATTCAAGTTCCATACGTTCGGGAATTTGAAAATCAAGTTGAATTGTTGCAAGTTGCCAGTCCCGATCTTGCGAATCTTTTATATGGATGTCAATTTTAGGGCCATAAAATGCTCCGTCTTTTTCCTTAATATCATAGTTCACTTTTGCGGCTTTTAATGCTTTTTCAAGATCTTTTTCTGCTTCTCCCCAAAGTTTTGGATCGCCCATTGCCTTTTTAGGTTTCGTAGCTAAATAAAAATGCGGTTCGAATCCTAATTTTTTATAAAAATCGGAAGTTAGTGAAAGTAAGTCTAAGATTTCCTGCTGAATTTGATCAGGTCTAATAAAATGATGCGCGTCATCAATAACAAATTGCCTTACACGAAAAGTACCTCCCAAGACGCCTGAGAGTTCATTCCTGTGTAAAATCCCAAATTCCGAAAGCCTAATGGGTAAGTCCTGGTAGCTTCGCGTTTTTGTCGAGTAAATAAGACAAGCCTCAGGGCAGTTCATGGGTTTAAGATTGTAGTCTTCCTTTTCGATCGAGAGACCAAACATGTTTTCGTTAAAATGTTCCCAGTGTCCCGAACGTTTAAACAAATCTCTCTTAACCATGACAGGGGTTGAGATTTCTTGGTAGCCTTCTGGTTCAATTTTCGAACGAATGAGATCAACTAAGGTTCTGTAAATAATCCAGCCTTTATGGTGCCAAAAGATTGCGCCGGGCGCTACGTCATGAACGGAAAAAAGATCGAGTTCCTGCCCAATTTGCCGATGATCTTTTAAATTAGCCTTACTCATAGGTGGTTATTTTAGCATTTGGGGGCTTTTTTGTAAAACAGGACTCAGAAGATCTGCCAAGAATGAACCGACAATCGGTACTAGATTCAGTTTATTAATAAAAAGACCAAGTAAAGTTAGGATAACAGCAAGACCAACAGTTGCTCCCAATCCCCACGCGATACCTCCCAAAAAATTAGTAGCAAAAATATTTTTGAAATTAATTTTATTCTTCTTGACCATGTACAAAAGTATCTCATAAAGAGAGGTAGGCTGCAATGCTTTTCCCACCAATTGTCTTGCGGTTATTTTTTTGTTAAAATTAGCCTCAGGGGATCCTTAGCTCAGCTGGTTAGAGCGTTACATTGACATTGTAAAGGTCAGAGGTTCGACTCCTCTAGGATCCACAAAGTTCGAAACCTTCAAGTTCATCAATATTTGGTAGTCGTCCTTAGTGAGGCTATTATCCCGTTTGAGTTGCAGTTGTTCGCTCGCCTGAGAGGCCAAACATTGTTCCGTGTTTTTTGTAAGAGTTCCAGTAGCGACTTTGCTGTTTCTTGCTCGTAAACACTGCGCCAAAATGTACTGTATCCTCAAGCTTTCGAGTGGCATCCCGAATTACTCCTAAAACGAATTCAAAGAATGAAAGATGGTATTTTCCGGGTCTGACCGGTGCTTGATCTGCAGTGGCGTCTTTAACTGTCCGCTCAACGAGTTTTGAAGTTTGCGTAAGTTTTTTAATTTCTGCTCGGATTTCTTCAACTGCTCGTTTTACCTCCATTTCAGTTTTTGTCTCGCCGGATCTTTCTACATTAACAACCGTCCTTTTATACTCCATGAATTCTGCTGTTATTTGTGGTTTTTCCAAAGCCTCCTGATTTTTTTTAGCCTGGAGAATAAACTCCTCACCCTCAACCAGTTGATTTTCCGAAGACCCAGAAGATCCAAGCAATTGTTCCGATACTGAAGTCAATGAACCGCCAACTACATCCCGACTCGTATTTTTGAGCATATGTTCCCACAGCTTTTTAGTTTCTCCATGAAAAGTAGTAGGTTCAGAAACCGTATTTCGAGGCTTAGACTCAATAGATTCTTCTTCAAACTGCAGTTTTTTCTTTAGTTTAGCTTGCATGTAACGTATTATATCATACTCTGCAAGACTTCGTATTGCGGTTACGGTGACGCAGCCCGTATCGTAATTCGGTTAGGTTCATCGTAGAATCACGAACACCGAACAACGATCATCGAAACGGGCGTCGTTACCGACTAACGATCAACGAATTTATATCTTCGTGAGGTAACTCAGGGTTTTCTGTTGCCTGATAATTGATGCGACTAGATAAGGGTTTTGGGCAATATCCTTTCTTTGCTTCTCGTCTTTTATTGCGCCAATTGCTTCATCAATTTCCTTCTGTTCCACTATAATTTTCTCTTCGTCAGCAATCTTGCGAAGCAGGAATTCAAGTTTTAAGTCTTTCTCTGCCCGCTCTTCATATTCTTTTCTTAGATCTGCCTCACTTTTGCCTCGTGACGAAAGATACTGATCAAGTGAGACTCCGAGTCTCTTAATCTCATCCAAGAGCTGAGAGAGAAGTCTGTTTGTTTCTTGGTCAATAAGAATTTTAGGAATCTGAATCTGCGTAACTCTTAAAATAGCTGCTAGAATTTCATCAAGTTTTTTATTTGCTTCTTCCTTTGGCTCGCCGGAGCCTTGTGCGGAGGCGGCTTGCCCTGGAATTACTATTTTAGGAGCTGGTTTTATTTTTCTAACCTCGTCTTTATAGTTTTTAAGATCGATCTCTGGTGTTTCGCAGGTTTCTGCTTCGAAAGCTAAATCCGTGCCCTCGGCAAATTGCTCAACATGGATCTTAGGGTTTACGATTGGATTTATGTTCGACTCTTTTACTGCCGCGACATATTCATCTGTAAGCACTTTTTTTAGAACTTCTTCCCGAACAGTTTCTCGATTCAATTTTTGCTCGGCAAGATTCCTTGGTGCCGCTCCTTTTCTGAATCCCTGAATCTCGACCTGCTTAACAAGTTCGTTTACGATTTGTTCGCGTATTTTTTCAATATCAGCCGTTGGTACTACGAATTTAATCGTAATAGTCCCATCGGGTTTTTTGTCAATGGAATACCTTTGGGTTGGTTTTTGCTCGTCTTTTACTGTTTTTGCCATATTGTGATTATACTTTAATTTGTGCCGAAGAGAGGACTCGAACCCCCACGTTCCTGCGAACACATGGTCCTAAACCATGCGCGTCTACCATTCCGCCACTTCGGCAAAGCGTAACCATTATACAATTTTTGAAGCCGAAAGTCGCGCTAAATAGCCTGCTGCATTGAAAACACTGAAAGTTTTAAATACTCTTCGTTTATTTCCTGCATAAATGAGTTTACGCGGACTGACCATGTGGGAGATTCGGCGTAAATTGGGCCGATTGACCAAACGTCAGTTGCGCCACGATCAATATAGTTCTCGCGAATAGCCTTATTAATTATCTTAATTCCATCTTCCCATGACTCAAAATATATGCGACCTCCGCCCCATCCGTAGGCGTTGTAAGAGCCGGGCATAAGGAATCTTCCGAAGGTCGATTCTAAGCCTGCAATCGAAGGAAGAAGTTTCCAGTCTACATCAAATTCGTCAGCATATTTAACATAGAAAGCTGCTTGGTCAATAAGGGGAGAATTGTACTTTTTGAAGACATTTCGAACAGCTTTTGTTCTGGTATCAAGGGTGTAATCTTTTTGAGTATTAACCACAGGAGCAAGTTTTGCAGAAGAAGATCTAACTTCATCAGCGTAGATATCTTGTGCGGGAAAAACCGCAGCAAAAACTAAGACTGCAAATATGATAAGTTTTTTCATAGTTTCTATAATTGGTCAAGGCCCGACATAAGTTGCCGAGACTTGATGATTACAAAAACAGAGGATAAATTTGGAGTAAAAAATGGTCAAAAAAAATCCTAAAGTAGTTTTGGGCTACCTTAGGATCTGGCATGCATTATAGCAAAAACTATAGGTTCTGTCAAGTCCTTACCCCGTTAGAAACTAAATTCACCTATAGTCGTTTCTAACGGGGCTTACTATGAGCCTAAACGTAAGATTTTGAGGCTGGACTAGGTACGTGTGATGAGTAATGAGTAATAAGTTAAAGCGAAGCGGATATACGTTCCATTACGTAGCTGACATTCTCTGCCCACGCTCCTGTATTTGAGGGCGTGTAGCGAGACATTATGTCAATAGGCTCGATTAAACCCTGAGCATGATAATTTTGAGATAAAGTTCTTGCAATAGTTTCAATAGCCTGTTCAAAGCTTTCAAAGCGGGTTACTTTTCCGCCGTATATTCCAAATCCCCAACAGTTGTATGAGTCTGCCGGTGCTTTTTCGCAGAGCGTGCTTTCTTGCATGGCTATTGCAGGCAGAAGTCTATAGTCTAAGCTATATCTGTCTGAAACCTCTACAATGTATTTAGAATACTCTTCAAGAGGAGAACTATATCTTCCGAGGAATTGCCTGAGCACGTCTACTCTCGCTTCGCTAGCCGAGACCTTTACCTCTGTAGTAGAACTTCTGTTGGGAATTGCTTCATACTTTACTTTTTGAGTTGATGCGCCAAGAACCTTTCCCGAAACATTACTATGCTGGTGAAGGAGAAAGAGCTGATAAAAAATCAGGCTAAATATGAAGATAGGAGTTAATATAAAATAACTTGCGAGCAGTACAAGTTTCATTTTCATGACTATCTCTCAATATTTGCATATTTTGGCGCCGCTTGTCAAGAAAACCCGATCAGAGTAAAATGTTCATGCGCCGGAATGGCGGAACTGGTATACGCGTACGGTTCAGAACCGTATCCCGCAAGGGTTGGAGGTTCGAGTCCTCTTTCCGGCACCCATGCCCAAACTTAAGACTTAAGGGTAAGTTTTGGTTCGAGGGCTCGCTCAATGTCGCGGATTTCAATTCGAGATTTATAGAAAAAGTAGCCTACTGTTCCGAATGTAATTATTGGAGATACGTAGGGGGGAATGTGGTACCCAAAGCTGTCTAATATCATTATCGTCCCTAAAAATAAAATCGAATACATGGCTCCGTTTTTAAGATACTTGTATTTTTTGATTCTTTCGATATTTGAAACTGTGAGCTGGCGAAGCACTATTGCCCCAAGTCCATTACCCAGCAAGATTATCGGGACTGATAAGGTGAATGCGAATGCCCCGATTACTCCGTCAATTGAAAAGGTTGAGTCAAGGACCTCAAGATAAGCTACTTTTGAAACGTCTGACATGCCCCCGGATAAAAGTTTTTTTTCCTGTTGTTCGGCGTATTGACGAAACCCATGAACTATAAAGAAAGCTGTGGATCCAAGCACTGCGCCAAAGGCCATTATGGGAGTCTTCTGAAGTGCGAACCAAACAATTGTTGCAAGTAAAATTGAAACGATCGCAAAAAACCATGCTCCTTGACGTTCAAAAAAACGCTCTCCCCTAAGGCCGTAGTTTTTAGGTTCAAGAAAAAGCCAGTTAAAAAATAGGAATACTAAAAAAACTCCACCGCCTACCAACAGAATGGGAGAAGATGCTTCAATTGCGGCGTGTACTTTGGGATCTCCTGAGAAAGTTGCAGTTAGCGCACCAACTACCCCAAGTGAAGGATTCGATGCAAATACAATAAGTAAAGGTAGAAGTCCGCGAACAATAAATACCGCAAATAGAATTCCCCAAAATAGGAAGAAGCGTCTTGCCTTCTTTCCCATCGTTGAGAGTACCTCCGCATTAATGACGGCATTGTCTATTGAAGTGATGATTTCGAATAATGTAAGTCCGAGGATTGTCAGTATTATAAGTTCCATAAATGTTAATTATATATTAAACTCACCAAGGATTGTAATACGGCTGAATTCTGATAAAATATAAGCGTATTTAGCCGAGGTGGTGAAATTGGTATACACGCAAGATTGAGGTTCTTGTGTCCTTAAACAAGACGTGCAGGTTCAAGTCCTGTCCTCGGCACCAGGGCTCCTAGCTCAGTTGGTAGAGCGCTTCGTTTACACCGAAGATGTCAGGGGTTCGAGTCCCTTGGAGCCCACAGATGGTATAATATTTTTTCGGCCGAAGTTGCCAATGTGGTCAAGGCGCATGTCTGAAGAACATGTTATCGGTGTTCGATTCACCGCTTCGGCACACTATGCGGGGGTAGTTCAGTAGTAGAACGCTTCCTTGCCAAGGAAGAGGTCGCGGGTGCGAAACCCGTCTCCCGCTCAAAAAAATGAAAATCATTGCTGGATCGTCTAACTTGCCCCGCCAAATTTATGGTGAGCTTATACATATTAAGAAATGAGAAAAACGAGCATTATGTTGGGATCTCATCCGTATTATTACCAAAAAGAGTTCAGAGGCATAATAATGGGAAAGTTCGCTCAACTAAAAAAGGGCGACCATGGAAATTAATATACTCAAAGGAATATAATAATTTTGCAAGCGCAAGAGCTAGGGAGATAAAAATAAAAAGTTGGCACGGAGGGAATGCGTTCAAAAAACTTGTTGCCGGTGCTGCCGGATCGTCTAACGGTAGGACGACAGACTTTGGATCTGTCTATTCAGGTTCGAATCCTGGTCCGGCAGCACTTGTAACAAGAAAATTTGGCGGGCTTGTCCCGCCGAGGCGGGATGAATAGGACAACGGATTTCCCGCCTTTGACGGGATAAATTGGATCTGTTTATCTAGGTTCGAATCCTAGTCCCGAAGCCAAAAAGAAGAGGTATTTTAGCTTCAGTGGTTGACAAATACATAAGGAGTATGTTAATGTATTCGTAATATGTTAAATGCTTTATCATTGCCGTTTGTCGGTAGCCATGAGCTCCGTAAAGAATTAACCAGGCTCTTATATAATGTTAAAAAAACCAATGAACCGGTGGTTATCACAACTCAAGGTAAACCAACCGCTATTCTAACTTCGGTAGAAAATTATAGTCAACTTCAGGAGATGATTGATGAACTACAACTGGCTATTAAAGAACTCGCTGACAGTCAATACATTAAAAAGTTAGTTGGAGAAAAAAAGAAAATAAGATCTGGTAAAGGAATTGCCGCTCAAGACCTATACAAAGATCTTGGTATCTAACCGTGTATAAAATCTTCTATTCACGTCATGCTGCAAAATCCTTCAAAAAAATCCCAAAAGAATATCAAGTAAGAATAAAGAACAAGATCGAAGAACTTTCAAAAAATCCTCATATGTCTGGGACAATAAAATTAGTAGACTACCCTGCTGCTAAATTCCGCCATCGAGTAGGAAATTATAGAATTCTTTTTGATATTGAAGAGGCATCAAAAATCTTAGAAATTCTAGACATTAGAAAAAGAAATGAAAGAACGTATGAGTAGCCGGTAGGCAAGATTAGGTCCGAATCCCAGCCCAGTAGCCCCAGTGTACTATGTCAGAACTATTTTTTTAAGAAATACTTAATTGAAAAGAAGAAAGTTAGAAATGCAGGAATTAACCAAATTAGTATTGAAATATTCAATGCAGGTGGTATTGGGTTATCTAATGCTTGATAAACGTCTTTAGCGGATTGAACATTAACATATTGATTATAGGTAAGATAGAAAAAAATCAAGCTCAGTAATCCTAATATACTAGCAATAGTTTTATTTTTCATAGTTAAATATTAGCATATAAGTTCCAACATATTCAACCAGCTCCAGCAGAATTCAAGTCGTTCGGTGTTATATCGAATAAAAACACATCCTACAAAATAGGTTAGGTTACAAATTCTATTTCAATTTAAATTTATTTTTTGCTGCAAATTTTGCAGTCGTTCATGTGGGTTGCGATAACGTAAACGGTCGCAACGCCTACCAATACGTAAACCAACTTTTCAATGGCCGGAGCAGAACCTAGCAATGAGTTCACAAGATTAAAATCAAAAAGGCCAACTAGACCCCAGTTTAGGCCACCAACAAAAAGTAAAGTCATGGCTGCTATGTGAAGTGCTTTCAAATTTACCACCCCCCTCCAGTCGTTTATCGGTTACGGTTATGATGCCCGTATCGTAATTCGGTTACGTTTAACGTTTGACATAACCGAAACGGGCTTCGTTACCGATTAACGACTAACGATTAATTAAGCTTATGCATAAATTTGAATTGCTGTCAATAGGGATAAAAATGGTAAAATTAGAAGGTGATTAGGAAATTAAAGAACTTAGCGCACCTTGTTCAAGCAGAATTAGCCCGCAACATTCACGGCAATTCTGCAGGAAGAATCTTTACGATTGGCGTAACCGGGACCGATGGTAAAACAACTACTGCAAGTCTCATCTTTTATATTTTAAAAACTTCAGGGAAAAAGGTTGCCATGATAACCTCCCTTGGCGCTCAAATTGGGGACGAGGCTTTTGATACTGGTTTTCATACAACTACACCCTCTTCATTTTCAATTCAAAGATATATAAAGAAGGCTATAGATCGCGGTTGTGAATTTCTGGTTCTTGAGGTTACTTCTCACGCTCTCGACCAAAATAGGGTTTACGGAATAGACTTTAAGATTGGAATTATTACCAATGTTAGTCGTGAGCACCTTGACTATCACGGGTCTTATGAGAATTATCTTAAGGCAAAAAGCAAGCTACTAAGGCGAGCGCAGATACCTATACTTAATGAAGACGACGAATCGTTCAGGCCTTTAAAATCAATTCTTTCGGGCAGGAATATTCTTACATACTCGCAAAGCAATAAGAACGGCTTTAAGTTGCCAAAACTTGCCAGGTTTAACATTTCGAACTTTCTCGCCGCTATTGCTGTCGCGAAAGCAATAGGAATAGATAAGAAAAATATAGAGAAGGCAATTACTACTTTTAAAATGCCTGAGGGAAGACAGGAGGTAGTTTACGATAAGCAATTTCGAGTGATTATTGATTTTGCTCACACACCAAACGCGTTCGGAAATGTACTTCCCGAGGTCAAAAAAACAACACGCGGGAGGTTAATTCACGTGTTTGGAGCGGCCGGGCAAAGAGACAAATCAAAAAGGCCTTTCATGGGGAAGATATCTGCTGAGTATTCAGACGTTCTTATCTTAACCGCAGAAGATCCGCGTTCTGAAAAAATCGAAGATATAAACGCGCAAATTAAGTTGGGAATAAAGAATTTTAAAGGAGAACTATTTGAGTTTAACGATCGTCAAGAGGCAATTAATACTGCTGTTCGAATTGCTCAAAAGGGCGATGTGGTGATTGCAACAGGAAAGGGTCACGAAAAGTCAATGAACTTAGGACGTGGTGAAGAATCGTGGAGCGACCACGCCGCAGTGAAGCATGCTCTCCACGCGCGACATTTAACAACTGACAACTAACAACTGACCTATACCCTTCGGAGGGTGCGGCGGATTTTTTCGATCGAATAGTTAATAAGATATCTTGGTTTATTAAAGACTAGGTCTTGGGCTGGAAGATAAGCAAAATCCGTACCTCCGAAACCTCGTTTGAAAAGTGAAAGTCCAGCAAATCTATGGTCGTTTGAATCGGGCGGCGAGACGCCCCAAAAATTATATCTGCCCATGTCTCGTTTTTTTGCCTCACGAATTGCCTCCCATTGAATTAAATATGCACCAGGGAACTTTCGGCCCTCTTCCGTTGAAGCACCGTAATGATACACAGCTTCTTGGCCGTAGAAAATAATGAACGCTTGCGCCAAAGTTTTATTCTTATATTTCGCTGTGTACAAAATTGCCTTATCATTTTTTATAAAAGTGTGGAATTGTGCCTCAAGAAAATCTTTTGCGAAAGGTACAAACTTTTGTCTTCTTGATGTTTCCAATTGGAGTTTGTAAAAATCTTTAATGTTTTTATCTCCGTTTTGTTCGATCTTGATTCCGAGCGACATAGCCTGTTTTATTTCATAACGAGTTGCTTTTCGCATATTCCCAAGAAGCTCTCCTTCGCTTTTTCTAATATCCAACTGCGAGGTGAGTTCTGCGTGTAAATACATAGGAGCACCGGAAAAACCAAGTTTATGAAAAGTTGTTCGGGAGAAATCGCTATCTTCAAGCTGAGGTCTGATACGCGCGAATACGCAATTATGGATTTTTCCCAAGTTTCGAAGTTCCTTGCCAAATGCTGTAACTAATCCTTTATTATTCCAGTCAATAATGGGTCCTCCTGGCACAACTAAGTACTTCGCTCTTTTTGCAGGCTCAACAATTGCGAGCATCACGCCCGCAAGTTTTGTGTTCGAATAAAAACCTGAGCGAATTATTTTTCTTCCAATCAATTCTTGAAATTCTCCCCAATACCAGGAATGCAAAAAATTTGCTTCGGGATGTTTAGCAATAAAGCCCTCCCACTCACTCTTTTTGTCTATTATTTTTGTATCCATTGGTTTATTAAATCGGAAATTCTTTTAGCATTTTGTTCCGAAACATTGATGTGTGTTGGGAGATTTAGAATCTTTTTTGAAAACGCAACCGCATTCGTGCACTCGGGAGCAACGTCCGTGTACCAAATATCAGAAAGATAAATTCCATTTTTTTTTAGTGAATTTAACAGATTCTGCCGTTTCTCAGTCACAATTGGTAATCTAAGATTGGATGATCGATCATACAAGTCTTTTTTCCCGTAAATCAAAAGACCTTTAGGCAGACTCGAAAAATAAATTTTGGCGATTTTTCTCCTGTGTGAAAGTTGCTTTTCGAGCAACTCAAATTGATAAAGAGCCATTCCGGCGTGCCAATTCGGCAAAGAATAAAAATCGTAAAATGATTCATTCATAACGTTTGATAACAGATTGAATTTATTCAAAAGAAAATGATAAGGCTTCCCCCCAAATTTATATAGCGAACGAATTTTAAATGTCTCAAGCGGGTAGAACTTATCTTTCAACAGATAGACACCCTTCGGGTGGGTTAGCTTGGTACCTAACGGCTTTTTGTTCGCAAACTTTTTGTTTCTGATAACGAGTGCTCCGCCTGACACTGCATCTATAATCTTGTCCTGGCTGAAAGATAGAACCACAAAATCTCCTACGTTTCCTGCCTCGTGCTCATCTTCATAGATAGTTCCCACGCAATGCGCTAAGTCCTCTATTAGAATAAGCTTATGTTCGCGGCATAATTTTTCGATTTTTTCTATATCGCAAGGGTATCCGAGCGTGTTTTGAACAATAACAACCTTTATGTTTTTGTTTGATTTTAAAGAATTCTCAAGAGTTTTTGCCGTAAAATTCAAACCACCGTTTTCTTCAAGGTCAAGACAGAGAGGTTTAAATCCTGCTTTTCGAATCGCGTTAAAGACCGCAACGCATGTGAATCCATTGATGGCAACCTGAGTATCATCAGCTAAATTTAACATTTTAAGAGCCATTATTAATGCTTCACGCCCTTTATAAAAAAGAATAGGTTCTCCACCGTATTTTTCCTCAAGTAGGGTTTTGAGACTGTCGGAATCTTTTTTTGTTCCATTTTCGAGTAAAGCTTTAAGCGCAAATTCTAGATTGTAATTTGATCCAAGAGAGTTAAAGATAGGCATAATATAAATAGTTAGAATAGCTAAATGGTTACATGGTTTAGAAAATTAAGAATGATCTTAGCTACGTCTTTTGGGCGGGTGAATTGGGGAGAATGCTTGGCGTTTTCTATTACTTCGAATTTTGAATCGCTAATAAGATTATAAATCCTTTTGCCGTCCGAAAGAGGCGTAGCCTTATCATCTCTCCCCCAGATAATTAATGTGGGTACTTTGATTTTGGAAAATATTGGTTCTAGGTCTTGTGAGATTAAGTTAAGCATGGTTTCTTTCAGAATTGGATCTGCCTTATTGTAATCTTGTTCTCCGGTAAGTTTATAAATTAGGGTTTTTAGGGAGGTTTGGGTTGTTATTTTCTTACCGACTCTCGTGATTATCTTAAAAACATTTTTCTTAATTACATTTTTTAGTCTTTTATCAATAATGCCTGCACTATCTATTAATATTAAGTGCGAAACTCTTTCTGGGTATTTAGCGGCAAACGCGGCTGCGATACGGCCGCCATTTGAATGTCCTAATATGGATATTGGATGTCCGATCTTAGATGTTTGATGGTAGAGCCAGGAAACATAGTTGTCTAGGGTCCAAACGTGTCTCAAGGGAGCTGTTAAACCCGGAATTTTGAGCACCTTATATTCAATGCCTGTATTCCTGAGCAGTTTTAGAAAAGGTTCCCATTTTTTTGTCGAATACGACCATCCGTGGAGTATATATACTTTATACATAATACTTTATACTTAATACTTCTATAGTCCCCATTTTTTCCTTCTTATCTCCCATACCTTCTCCCGTCTTGCAAGTTTTGCCGCATCTTCTTTATTCTCGAGAAGGTTTTCAATTACGCCCTCAAGAAAACGTGCCCCCTTAAATAGAATCATTTCTCCGCCCTCGAGATTATTTTTAAGATAATCCAATACCTCCTTTGGAGACATAAACGCAACAACATTATCGCCATAGTGCTTTTTAAGTATCTCAAGTCCATGCCCTACAATTCTTGGACCAAGTAGAACTACGCGGTCATAGTTTGACTGGACTATTAGCTGCGCAAGTCTCTCGTGCTCCTCTTTTTCGCTCCTTCCTTGCTCAAGCAAGTCTCCAATTACCACCCATTTTTTATTACCGCGAATTTTATTAAGCATGTTGATAATTTCAGAAGCGGACGAAAAGTTGGAATTATAGCAGCTATCAATGATTGTTATTCCACGAATCCCTTGAAACATACTGCTTCTTCCGGGAGGCATTTCGAATTTTTGGAATGAAGTAGCGAGTGGTAAATTGACATATTTTGTTAAGGTTAAAGCTGCTAAAATTGAATACGAGGTAGCCTCGGGAAGCAAAAATTTAAACTTATAGACATTGTTATTAATTTTGAATATCGAACCACCTTTTGAGACTTCATATTTTTGAAGACTCTTGTTTGAAATTTCGATTTTTTTAGCTTGAGATCTGGAGAGCTGCCTATTAATTAACCCCAAATCGGAATTTACAATCGCGAGCTTGTTTGTCGCTTCAAGAAAGTATCCGTATTCAAACGCAATAGCCTCATCAACGTTCTTAAATTTACCTTTCTCAACAAGATTATCAAAGTTCATACTATGAGTTCTTGAGGACGAAAGCCAGATAGTCACCTCCGGCTTAAGAAAAGTTGATAAAAATTTGCCTTCGCCTGGTCTGTCACAATCCGCTTCAACAATATAAATTTTTTGTTTTGGGACTTTGGAGAATGTAAGGAATGGCGTTTTCAGAAAAAGCTCGAACCATTCGTAAGACATTAATGTTTTTCTCGAAAGATCCAATATATCAAACGGGATTCCATATGAGCTGTTTGCGTGGTGGCTATAGCAAGCATTTTCTCCGAGTTGAGCTTCGATAAGATGCAAAAGCGTTGTTTTGCCGCTTGATCCTGTTACTATAATTATCCGTGGTTTCCAGCGCGAAAGCTTAATCTGCGCAAAGAAACGGAAGTAATATGCCAAAGGAAAATACAAGGCTTTCTTGAAACTTTGAAACATATGGATATTATACTATTTTCGAGCCAAAACCCTTCGACTCCGCTCAGGGCGAGAAGTTCGTCATTTCCTCGCAAGAACCATGATCCAGGGGAAAGGGCGTCGCGTACACGATATTTTAAGGCCGTTTTTTCTTAAAAACCTCTTGAAAGTTCCCGACGTCCAGTGATTTACATGCTCCGGATGATTACCGAAAGTTCCAAGGTACTTTCCTCGAAGCAAATTTGCAAGTATAAAAAAAGGCTCGTTGGGTACGGACAATATAATATATTTTTTTGCAACACGCTTAATTTCCGAGAGCGCCTCATGAGGCTTCTTAAGATGTTCAAGAACTTCTGTACAAACAAGTATATCAAAAGCGTTATCCTTGTAAGGCAAGTGGTAAATGTCGCCTTTTTTAATATTGAGCTTAGGGTATAGTTTTTTTCCGAGTTTCAAAGCATCGTCCGAATGATCAATGCCCTCAAAAGTTCGTCCTATTTTTGCCTGCTTGAGTTTTATTAAGGTAAACCCCTCTCCGCACCCAACATCCATGACAGTTACTGGCCTGACTGGTTTGGCCAAACATACGAGAGACTTGTAGAAGTTTTCAATGAGAAACTTCTGTAACGGGTTGCGACTTATGTGTTTCTGATAGTTAGATGTCTCAGGCATAAAGTAGGATGATAAGCTAAACTTTTAAATTAGTCAATGGGCATATATAATGAAAAGATTCGATGAAAAAATTCTTTTGTGCTGTTTTAATTTTGATCATAAGTTTCACTGCTTATTTCTATTATGTATCAAATAATTCCAGCAAAAATCTTTCAATCACGTCTCCTCTCCCCGATCTTTTAACTAAATCTTTCTCGAATGTCTTTGGCTCCCCAAACATATGGAAACCAAATATGGGAAAAGCCACGGAGTCCTCAGTAAAGAAGCCGGAAATTACCGCTTCCGGAGCTATTTCATACGATCTTGCTTCAGAACAGCTCCTGTATCAAAAGAATGCAAAAACCAAACTTCCCATGGCATCTCTTACCAAGATAATGGTGGCAATAATCGCGCTTGAAAATGAACCCATCGACAAGGTTTTTACTATTAACAGATTTGCCGCAGAAATTGGAGAAAATACAATGGGTTTATCAGAAGGCGAGAAACTACCGCTTTCGGAATTGCTATATGGATTAATCTTACATTCGGGTAATGACGCGGCAGAAACAATTGCGCAAGGGAGCCGCTTTGGTAGAGGCAATTTTATCTATCTTATGAATAAAAAAGCCGAAGATCTAGGGTTGTCTGATACACATTTTACGAACCCTACCGGATTTGAAGGCGACGGTAACCAGTATAGTACTGCCTATGACCTTTTAGTAATGACAAAATATGCACTAGAAAATCCTACATTCGCAAAGGTTGCATCTACGGTCGAATACGAAATTCCCTACTCCGGCGATCATAAATACATTTATCTTTTTAATGAAACAAACCTCTTAACGTCTTATCCAGGGGTCAAGGGTGTTAAAACCGGTTATACGGATGAAGCGGGACTTTGCCTCGTAACATACCTTGAATATGAGGGGCGCAAAATAATCGCAGTGCTTTTAAATTCGCAAAGCAGACGCGAGGAAATGAAGGATCTTCTTGACTACTCCCTTCGCTCGCTCGGAGTCAAACCCCCACCCCACTCTTAGTTTGTGCATTATTTACGCGTAAATTCGAACTTTTTTCAAATCTCAAAGGTAGGGCGGCGGCTGCGACCGTACAGCCGCTGCCCTACCTTGCGCTCGGCCTTCGGCCTCGAAACTTTTAAAAAATGGTAGCTCGAACAGACGAAATCTTTCTAAGATTTCGTCTTTCGGAGAACAAGTACTATTTGTTTTTTTTGATTTTCGTGTACAATTGATTTTGAAATTATCTAAGAAGTTTATATAATACGACTTATGTTAGAAAGTGAACGTAGAGTCGTGCCGGAAACTGCTTATTCAGTTGACGATAAATCATGTTTTAAGGAAATCTTCCACCGGCTTGAGCAAGCAAACTTAGACTATAGAATTGTAGGGAGCACTGCAGTTGCAGCATATCTTGGAGAAGGTGCAAATGTAGAAATAAGAGATGTTGACGTGATTTGCTTTGCCGTAAACGCAGCAGATGTCCGGACTTTGCAATCGGACTTAGATAAGGATCACACTCGTTCAAACGGTAGATTATTACGAGTAGACTTAAGCGCTGTTATATCCCAGGGTGATGGAGAAAGTACAGAAATGGTCGACCAACCTATTTTTTTACCAAAGCTTTTAGTAAATATTGGTAGAAACAAGGATGGATATTATCTTGTTTATAATAATTCGAGAAATTCTATTAAAAATGATGTAATGCAACCAATCGCGTTACCTTTCAGAGGAACTACCATTAAAACCATTCCTCCAGAAACCTTACTCCATCTGTATATTACTAGAAGAGGATGCTTAAGACCAAAAGATATTAGTAAAGTAAGAGGGCTGGCTCGACATTGCAAGCATTACCCAACAGAGGGACTTGGACATTCGGATTTCGAAGTGTTTCATAGATTTGCTGCCCGTATGAGATCAGATTATCCTTGGCAAATTTCACTTTATAGAATCTTAACACAAATTGATCATTTGTGTGGAGGAAAAATCTCTAAAAACTATTTAGTAGCAAAAAAAATAAGGGGCGCCTCGAACTAGTTTTTTGAGACCAGCTATTCATGGGGTATAATAGGGCTAGCAATATTAAATAAAAATTGCGCGCGAAAAAGATAATGACGAAGATTTGAAAACCTTCGCCAAAAATGCTTACTCAAACTACTTTTTAAGAAATCGCCGCCTAGAATTTAGCTGGTAAAATCCATATAAAGCGCTCGGCTCCGCGGCGAGCGCCACCAACGAAAATCGCTTTGTGTGCCGCGGGGGAGACTCGAACTCCCACGCCCTTGCGGACAAGGGCTCTTAAGGCCCTCGTGTATACCATTTCACCACCGCGGCAATACTATGTATTTTACTTTAAATTATTCACCTTGACAATATTCTGATTTTCTGATAATCTGATAACATGCAAACCGTAGGTATTGTTCGTCAGAGAGGCCAATTAACCATTCCCGATTCGGTTAGGAAGGCTGTGAAGTGGATTGCCCCTCCCTCTGCCGTTTCGATTTCAGTAGTAAAACCCGATGAGATTATTATTAGACCCCAGTCCTCGGTAAAAGAAGAGGTAGATTGGGACCAGCTCTTAAAAGACATAAAAAAACTTCAAGCATATCCCGTAAAGGGGACTATGTCAGAGTTCATTGTTTGGGATAGGGAGTATGGCCACAACGACTAAGAAGAAAATTATTATCGATTCATCCGTAATTGTTAAATGGTTACTTTCACATAACGAACAAAACTTAAAACAGGCACACAGCCTGCTCACTCATATTAAAAAAGGGCAAGTGGAATGTTTTACACCTGAACTTGCTAAATATGAAATAGGAAATGCCATTCTTAATAAAAAAATCAGCAATGATATTGCCGAACTTGCTTTTAGCACCTTCTATAGGCTTCCAATCCGATTTATCTCCGAAACAAATAAGGCTGCAACATATGCCTACCAACTTGCCGAAGATCATAGGATCACCTATTATGATGCAGCTTTCATGGCACTCGCGAAGGAACAGGACGCACCGCTGGTAACAGATAATGTTAAACACCAAGCAAAATCAAAAGAAGTAAAAGTTGTTGCCTTAAAAGATTATAAGTGATCAAGTCCCACCCCAGGTACCAACAATGTCTAGGCATCCATACATACGGAACGGTTGATTATTAATTGGGACATCTATATACTGACGCAATTATGCGTCACTACAACATTGTTGACAGGCTCTATTCTATTGTCTAAAATTGCTTTCATGGGATTACTTGAGAGAGAAATTGGCAGAAGAAAATTAATAATTGAAGCTGGTAAAAAGGTTCCTCTTATAGTTGTTGGAGCAGGAGCTTCGTTTGAGTTAGCATGTAGTTTATTGGGAAAATCAGATAGTGCGACTGATCCAAATCTTATCACTTATGATAATTATGCCCAAAAAATACCAGAAGCACTTGGTGAATCGTTTCAATACCCCACTCAACAAATCTTTCCATTACCAGAAATAACAGAAGAAGCCGAACTTGATTCTCTTCCAAGAAGCGAAGTAAAAGAGCTTGCCAAATATGGCATAGAATCATTCTTTTTTGCCCAAAACATTAAAACTGATGAACTGGTAATGGTTTTAAACTTTGCAAAAAATGTCAGGTTGGGAAAATCTTATACCAATAAAAAGGGACAGCCTGCTCCTTCAGCTTTTGTTATATACGGTAATGGACAACTTTATAAAGCAGAAGGAGCAACTGATTTTGGATATAAATTCGAAGAAGAAACATATAAAACTCAGGGTTTGAATGCACTTTTACAATGGGCAACATTAAATTTTCCAATTTCGAAAAATCAAATTACTGGAAAGGAATTTGTTGTTATACTAAACTATCACTTCCTTAATGTTGCAGGCCTTGAGCAACCATCCTTTCTTCTACCATTCCGTTTTCAAGTTGGGAGAGTTGAACCTTTTGCTCGAAACACTCTCTCGTCTTTGACTTTCGACAATAGCGGGATTTAAAATGGTGGTGGAATGGTAGACACGAGGGCCTTAAGAGCCCTTGTCCGCAAGGGCGTGGGAGTTCGACTCTCCCCTGCGGCACAAACGTTACTTCCAGTCTTCTTTGTAATACCCGCCTGCCGGCAGGCAGGTTTCTTGCCGTGGAGATTTTTTTATGCATATACCTAAAAGTTATGTTATAATAATTCCATGGCAAAGGAAATTAAAGAACTACAATTTAAAGTTTTAATCGAACAGGATGAAGACGGTATTTACGTGGCATCGGTACCGGAATTACCGGGGTGTTATACACAAGGCAAAACAGTGGAGGAAGTGCGGGGGAGAATCAAAGAGGTAATAGAACTAGTGCTCGAGTCGGACGAGGACGCAAAAAAAGAAAAACTTGCATCCCCTACTCCTGTTTTTCGTTTCTTTGGCATCGAAGAAGTTACAATTCAAAGCTATGCCTAAGCTCTCTCCGGTAAGCGCTCGTATTCTAATCCGTGTTTTGGAAAAAGTGGGGTTTAGAAAAGTTCATCAAAAGGGTAGTCATGTTCGTATGGTGCATCCTGATAGAAGAAAAACGTCTGTTCCGTTTCATTCCGGTGAAAACGTTGGAATAGGTTTGCTCGGGAAAATTCTAAAAGATTCAAGAATTTCAAGGGAAGAATTCGGGAAATTAAAAAGAAAATGAATCCCGATTCAGGCATAAAGGAAGGGTTCCAAGCTAGACAACCTGGAGGGTGGATTAGGTTTGCACCTCTTCTTCAGAAGTCTTTTTTGTAGTACTTTCGGCCTCTGAGGTTTTTTGGGAGATACTCTTGTTCAACTTTATAACCACTTTCGCATTCAGCAAGCCACGGGTAGCGTGTATGGCCGCGGCCATACCCTAGATGTTTCATGACTTTGTTCGCAGGATTTCTGAGATGCAGAGGAATCGGATCGAGATTTTCTTCATCAATATCAGAAAGCGCGGCTGAAATTCCCATGGTCGAGGCTATAGATTTTTTTGCAGTTGCAAGATAGGTTGCCGTTTGGGCTAAAATCAAGCTGGCTTCCGGCATTCCTATCATGTGAACCGCCTGCATTGAAGAAGTTGCCAAAACTAGTGCTGTAGGTTGAGCATTGCCTATGTCTTCTGCTGCAAAAATCACCATTCGTCTTGCTATAAACATAGGATCTTCTCCTGCTTTTATCATTCGAGCCAAATAGTGAAGCGTTGCGTCAGGGTCTGACCCTCTCATAGATTTTATAAATGCTGAGATAGTATCATAATGCCAGTCACCTTTTTTATCATAAAAAATTGCCTTTTGCTGGACTGCTTGTTCTGCTGTTTTTAAATCTATGTTCGAAGACATGGATGCAGCGAGTTCGACAGCATTGATCGCGGTTCTTGCGTCTCCATTTGCCTGTTTAATAATGTGACGAAGGGCGTCGGCAGACCATTTTACTTTCGGAAATTCCTTTTGAGCGCGTTTAATAATTTTTCCAAGTTCCTCATTCGATAAAGAATTTAAAACATAAACCTGACTCCTTGAGATAAGAGGAGCGTTGACACGGAACCCCGGGTTTTCAGTTGTTGCGCCGATTAGAACAATTGTTCCAGTCTCAACGCTTGGCAAAAATGCATCCTGTTGCGCTTTATTAAATCTGTGAATTTCGTCAACAAAAAGAACCGTCTGTCTTTGTTCGTCTTCTCGAAGCTTTTTCGCTTCCCTAATAGTTCTTCGAACTTCCTCTACGCCGCTCGTTACTGCCGAAAAAGCAACGAAACTTGCATTAATATATTTCGATATTAAAAATGCAAGAGTTGTTTTACCAACTCCCGGAGGACCCCACAAGATCATTGAGGTAACGGATTTGTTTTCGAGCATTCTTCGAATTGGTTGTCCTTTTCCAAGGAGGTGTTCTTGTCCAACAAATTGTTCGATCTTTTGAGGCCTAAGTCTATCTGCCAGAGGCGTCTGTATATTTTTCATAATGTCATTCTGAGCCATAGGCGAAGAATCTTTTGTTCGCCGTGATTTAGGAAAGATCCTTCACGGTGTTCGGGATGACAAAATGGGAGGGGTGTTTGCATATGTCTATTTTACCACTTCGTCGCAATGTTCGACCGCGATGACAAACACACTTACTTGACAATGCATACACTTGTTCTATAATTAGCAATATTATGATAGTTGAATCGCCGCATTTTGACTTAATTGAAGTCGCACGCAACAACAGAGCAAAGAGTGAGGGAGAGAGTGAGAGAAGACCTCAAAGTCTTCGATTAAGCAGAGAAATTATCGCCAGATTAAATAGAACTTTTGAAGAGAAAAAAGGAAGACAACTAATTACCCAGGAGCCGGTGGAGGAAACAGTCCAGATGCCCATAATCGGAGAAAATCCGATAGAGGTTACAATTTATACGATGAAAGATATAAAATGGGATCGAAGTATTTACGGCGCTAAGTGTTTCGGCATAAGCGTTGAGCACACAGGTCAAAGATTGGAAATTGCTGTGGATAGGGAAACAACCCTGCTAGAAGTTAGATTGGTTAATGACGCTTCAGATGCAAGGCCTAGACTTGAACGATTTCCTACATTGGCTGAGGTTGAAGCTTATAGTTTACTACTCGATCGTATAGATACGCAACTTAATCACCGAGAGCCTGCAAGTAACGTACTCGATAAATAACAGCGGTTGACACCTTTTAAAACCCAGAATATTTGCTACAATATCTTTGTTTTGCCTGCCTGCTCGCCTCGCTAAAGCTATGGCGAAGCGGGCCGGCAGGCATGGGCCGTTAGCTCAGTTGGTAGAGTGTCTCGATGGCATCGAGAAGGTCACCAGTCCGAATCTGGTACGGTCCACTTCGTCCCGCTTGGCGGGGCTCAGTGCAAGCTACTATTATTCTGGGAGAGAGGAAGTTACGAACCAGATAAGAACTACTCCGAATAATAATAGAAGCGTTTCGTAGATTATATAATTCTTTCTCTTTTCATGATGAATTTCGGGGATCAAATCTGATGCCGCAATATAGATAAAGAAACCTGCGGTCAAGGCGACCAGGATCGGGATTTGTTTTTCGATACTCTCCCCGAGTACATAGGTTAAAATCGCACCGAGGAGTGCGACCGCAGCGCTTAAAATATTAACTAAAATAATTTTGCCTCTTTTAAGGCCTTTGTGCAGCATTAACCCAAAATCTCCGATTTCCTGAGGTATTTCATGGGCAAAAACGGCTATCGAAGTTGTAATTCCAAGGGGGATGCTTACCATAAAAGTTGCGGCTATTACTATTCCATCAAGGAAGTTATGCATTGTGTCTCCAAAGATTATTAACGGGAGCGTAGTTTTAGTTTCTTTCCCATCATGGTATTCTTCGTGATGGTGAAACCAATGAATAGAGCGTTCGGTAAGGAAGAATATTACGATGCCAACAAGCGTCCAAAGGAAAATATCGATGCCTTGTTCTTGGCCTTCATGTAGGGCCTCAGGCAGTAGATCAAAAAAAGCGCTCCCCAAAAGCACTCCGGCCGCAAAGGATGCAAGGAAGTGGGAAATTTTTAAGGCAAATTTCTCTCGTGACAGAAGAATGAAGCCTCCGATAAGCGCCCCTATGCTGCCAATAAATGTGAATAATAAAATATATGTTAATGTTGACATTTTACGATGTCGGGGTGAGAGGAATTGGACCTCCTGCTTCTCGGTCCCAAACCGAGCGTTCTACCGATGAACTACACCCCGATAAGCATATTTTAATCGTAAGTAAGGCAAAACTCAAGGTTGGGTGCGAACTATTCCCAGAGTTATCGGAGTTTTACACCGTCTCTTCGTAAAGATGGATTTGATCATCACGAATCCCTTCAACGTTTTCGATAAGAATAAAAAATACCGCCCCCTCTTCGCCCGATTCTATATAATGTTCCGTACCTGGCGGAACAACTTCATACTTTCCCATTAGTCTTCCGCCCCCGCCGTCATCAATACAGGCAGTGCCGACTATTTTTAAATAGTGTTCAAAAATACCTTCGCCGTGAGCGTGCGGAGGTTTAGACGTACCCTTCCTAGGGGGAATCCTTGATAGCCAGAGAATATTTTCCCGGCCGTCACCAGCTTTATATCTGAACCAATCTATTCTATATTCTGCCTCCGAATTATTTCCGTGCCTTGCTGGTTTTTCATGCACCTCGATTTCCGGATTGCATAAAAAAATTGTTCCCTGAGGTTGTTCAGGAAAGTTGGGGACAACCTTCATGTTCTTCGCTTTCGCTATAAGGCTTAAACTACTTTCACGATTAGGCACAAGTATTATATGCTTTGATATTTCCATTCTTGCTCCAAGCTCTGTGTAAGAACCGTTTTCGTTAAAATAAGGAGGGCTATACTCTCTTGTTCCAGTGCGTTCGGCAATCACCATAGAATTTGATATTACTGGAAACTAATGTGACTGTCAAATACCGTACTTGAAACATAGATTGTCGGACTAAAATATATACGCATTGTGAGGTAGGGATTATTTTAGTATAATTTTGAGGTTGCGGGATTAGTACAGAGGCAGTATGCCACCCTTCTCCCGAAAAACTTGGAGCGAATGCGACTTAGTTTTTTCGAGGATCCCGTGATTGTTGACAAGCGGGTGTGGTTCAGTGGTAGAATAACTCCCTTCCAAGGAGTAGATGGCAGTTCGATTCTGCTCACCCGCTCCAACTTAACGGGATCTGGTAAAATGTAATGACTCGCAAAATGCTCGTCAACATTTTACGGGACAAGGTGGAGACACCAGTTCGATTCTGGTATCCCGCTCAGGTTAGCTACTTTGGCGGACAGGCAAGGAGTAGTCGGCGGTTCGAATCCGCTCTCCCGCTCAGACAGTTGCGGGATTTTTTTCATCAACCAAAGGCGGTTCTCCAAGCAAGCCTAAAACATAATTCCCAACTCTAAGCATATCTGATCGGATAATAGCTAGGTGTTTTAACTCTTGGCTTCTACCCTTAACAACTCCCTGTTCAAAAATTACACCGTGAGGGTGGGATTGTATTCTTTTAATCTCAAGATCAATTTCGTCTAATTTTCCTACAAAATAGTATCCAATACTAGGAATTTCTGAAGTTTGCGTTGTGCTAGTAATAACCTTTAAAACAAAAGAACTAATATGATCTAGTTCTGCTTGCCTTTCTTCCAAGTGTAGTATCTGTTGTCGTTTTCTTACGACAGCTCCGTTGGTATCAACGCCATTTACTATAGGCCTTGCTGTCTCCAGTCTAGTTGATATTTTTTTTGACTCTTTGTCAAAAAAAACTGAAAGAGCTGCCGCTATTACTTCAGGTGGTGTTTCTTTATCTTTTTTCTCCATAATGAACGACAATTTTAGCAGAATTCGGCTAAATCTTCAATCTATCGCTTTCCTTTTAAAATTTGTTAGAATATCAAGAAGCTCTCAAAACACATGAATACTAATTCAATGTTCATATCTACTACCAACCAACTTAGAGGCATTGCCAAGAAAAACAATCTTAATCAGGAAAAACTCGAGAACATTCTTCCACCGGAGCGTCTCATTGAAGTTGAAATACCCCTGACACGGGATAACGGAAAAGTGGAGCTTGTAAAAGGTTACAGGTGTCAGCACAGCAGTCTTCTTGGTCCCTACAAAGGAGGAATTCGTTTTCATCAGGACGTATCGTTGGACGAGGTAAAATCATTATCTCTATGGATGAGCCTTAAATGTGCTTTGATAAACATTCCCTTTGGCGGCGGAAAAGGCGGTATAACAATTGATCCAAAAACTCTATCCGAAGCTGAATTAAAACGTCTTTCAGAAGAATATATTAGCAGGCTTTTTGACGTAATCGGCCCATACAAAGATATTCCGGCACCTGATGTCAATACGAATCCCAAGGTAATAAGATGGATGGTTGAAAGGTACGCCTCAATCGCAAAAGAAAAAAAAATGGACCAGAAAAATGTCTACGGCGCCTTTACTGGAAAGCCTACTGATTTATATGGTCTTTCAATACGAGAATTTGCGACAGGATACGGCGGTTCAATCGTTCTTCTTGGGCTTTTGTCAAAACTTAAGCTTTCTAAAAAGAAAGTGACAGTTGCCGTACAGGGGTTTGGAAATGTGGGATATTATTTTTCAAAATATGCGAGTCGTGCGGGCCTTTCTATCGTATCTCTTTCAGACTCTAAAGGCGCGATAATTAACAATAATAATGATGCCCTTGATATAGACCTTGTTATGGAATGCAAAAGGAAACAGGGGTATCTTGCCGGTTGTTATTGCGTGGGTGGAGTTTGTGACATTAATAAAGGCAAGGTTATTACGAATGATGCAATTCTCGAACTACCGGTGGATGTTTTGGTCCCAGCAGCGTTAGAAAATGTAATTAGCAAGAGCAATATGAAAAATATTAAGGCAAAAATTATTGTAGAGATGGCAAATAGTCCGGTTACGCCCGTTGCATATGAATACCTTTCTCGCA
>Ga0209542_10001562_pt1 | contig 53415 bp, 43 predicted proteins | sample RifCSPhighO2_01_FD_184028 | JGI IMG/M metagenome (GOLD analysis project Ga0209542, IMG submission 184028) | Soil microbial communities from Rifle, Colorado - Rifle CSP2_plank highO2_0.1 (SPAdes) (version 2) | ecosystem: Environmental > Terrestrial > Deep subsurface > Rock core/Sediment ... | reverse complement strand
TTGCTATTCTGAAAAGTTAGTCCGGAAGTGCCGGCAGATATCGTATTAAAAGTTAAACTCATTAAGTCGCCACTGCCAGTTATTCCGGTGGGCACACCATCCACAGCCAACCGCGAATATCCTACAATCAAATCTCCGGGAGGATCAACCGCTGTTAAAAGTGAAGTTTCTGCTCCTTGTTCTAAAAAAGTGCCATTTTGCCCGGAAACAAAACTTACAACGGCCGGATCAAACATCAGGTCAAAAGCTACTCCGAAAAGATCTGCTACATTACTGATTTGAACCGTCACAGTGAATTGAGAGCCAACGGAGGTAGTTACATTTGACGGAGAAATATTAACAGCTGCTGCCCGAACAGAACCAGCACACAAAATATTGCCAATAACAAATAAACTAGTTAAGAATAAAAAGTTCTTAACAATAGGCATGTATTTACACATCTTTTTCTTTCTTATTGTTTCTTCTTCCTAAGCATCAAGAACATCCGCCATCCGATAGCAAGGGCCACTATAATAATTGCACCAAACACTATGCTATACGTATTATCAATTGATACTCCAATTGCTGTCAATAATCCGCGGCTGGACGGAATCTTTTCAGGTGATTTCTCTTGAACTAAATCCGTATTTCTGACTTCCTGTTGTAATTCTCCGGCCTCTCCTTCTGGTTTCTCTTCAGGCATTTGCTTTTTAAAAATAGCAGGTTTTTCTTGCTCCGATGGAGAGATAGCTTCCTCGGCTGGCTTGTCTTTGACAAGCGGGGCTTCCCCATTCTCTTCTGTTGCCTTTTTTACCTCTCGAACGGTAAACGTGTATTCGGGGCTAACGGCAAACGACCCGCGGGAAATCGTTCGAAAGTAATACATCATCCCAGGCTGCATATCAATAAGGGAGACTGAATGAAAAGTCGTTTTTGGATTGATATCGATCTCATTAGTAGTGCGGGCGTAACCGTATTTAGGCGGGCTACTAGCGGTATCGCTAATGTCCAGGGCGTGTGGTTCGTTTTCACTGCTATAGATGACCTGGCCCGTAGAATAATGGCTCGTTCGCCAAGATATAATTATTCTATTATCTTCGGTAATCGTTTGTTCCACCGATTCACTCGCAATAATAAGCGGAGTTAAAAATATGCCGCCGCCTCCACCGCCTCCAGAATGCCCGGGAGGGACTGGTGCTGCTGCAATGTCAAAACGAATGGCGAAGTCATCGGTATCTGCATTACCGGTGCTATCAATACACCGTACGTAATAAGTATATGTTTGGCCGTCCTGCAGGCCAGTAACCATCGTTGAATGAGATGTTCCGCCAGTTTCGGAGAACGTGTCAGTCATGGAGGCATAGAGAGTACCGGCGATGCTTGAATATCTGCACACTGCATTTTCATCGGTAACGAGAGAAAGATTTGTTTGAGTCGTACCGGTCGTTAACGTACCCGTAGGCAAGCCCTCGGAGCGAACAGGCGGCGTAGCATCGGACGGGGCTGGGTTGACTGTGACCAGACCATCGTCCCACGTTGCGGGAATCGGACTCAAATTCGGAGTAACAAGGGATTCAGGCTTAGTTTGAAAATCAAGAGTTGATGTCCCGCCCGCCAAAGAATTGAAAGTAAAACTTAATAGATCTCCACTGCCGCTTACGCCAACGCTAGGGAGGCGCGCATAACCAACAATTAAATCCCCCGCCGGATTGACCGCCGTATCTGGTGGAGGTATATCACCGTCGGAATTCAAAAATCCTCCTTCGCTTACTGATACAAACTCTAAAATATCAGGATCAAAAAACAGGTCAAAAGCTACTCCGAAAAGATCTACTATGTTGCTGATTTGAACCGTCACGGTAACTTGAGAGCCAACGGTTACTTCGGTGGATGAGGGGGAAATACTCACGATGGCTGGCAGTGCCTCATCTAGAGTAATAACGCCCGCAGATTCTGACTGTTCTGACTCATTACCCGCCTCGTCATAAGCAGAAACTGAATATGAATACGCTGTTGAGGCGGCAAGGCCGGTGTCTGAATAAAAAGTAACAGAGGCGGTAGCAAGCTCAACGCCGTCACGATAGATCTTATATCCGGCTACACCGACATTATCCATGGACGGAGTCCATGTTAAATCAATTTGACCTGAAGAAATAGCTGTGGCTTGTAGATCAGCCGGCATGGAGGGTGGCGCGGTATCCTCTGAAGGGGGGTTAGGTATGACAGTGACATCAGCATTCTGCCAGGTAGCAGGGATGGGTTCAAATAACGAATCGGTTAACGAAAAGTCGGTCAAATTAAAAAAAGTCAGGTCTGAAGTTCCTTCGGCCAGAGCGGTAAAAGTTAAATCCATCAAATCCCCGCTACCGGTAACACCGCTTGCAGCCATTCTGGAGTAAAAAACAGTTACATCTCCAGGCATATCCTCCACTTCCACCGCCAGAAGATCTGTTGATTCTCCTTCATCAAGGTTTTGATTAAGAAAATCGCCTTCGACTGCCGGTGGGACGAACTGCAAGACAGTAGGGTCAAATGTCAGATCAAAAACTACGTTGGAGAGATCGGAGACATCGCTCACCTGAACCGTTACGGTAAATTGAGAGCCGACAGCGACTTCGGTGGATGAGGGAGTAAGTGAAACTTCCGCGGCAAATGCAGGGAGATAAAAAGGCAGGATGCCGATAAAAACTAGAATAAAAATAAATAAATATTTCCTGAAATTCATATGATTAAAGGTTGTTATATTAAATATTTATTCTATAAGGCCGCTTATTTTATTATTCTCAAAATGTTTAAATTTTTTTAAACTATCCTGTGTGCCAGCTCGCGAGATGAAGACAAAAAGCGATAAAAAAGAAAATAGTGATCTGCCAAATTAATGAGTAGAGGCATAAAGCACGGGAAAGCTTGAAAAAGTTCTAAGCATATTTATTAGCATGAATTATACACTAATATGAATTTTTGTCAATAGCCAGGGGTTGCACGCGCACGAGTAGTTGCTATCTTGACCAACAGAACCATACCGATTACAAGTATTAAAGTAGCCCTTTAATAATCCGTTCAAAGAAAAGGAGCTGAAAAATGCGGAAAAGAGTGCTAATGTCGGTACTTTTGGTGCTCTGTCTTGCTCTAGTAGTCCCAAGAACGACGGCGGCAGGTACCGGAATATTTACATTTACATCGCCTGTCCCTTCAATCAACCACGCTACCGGTTCACAATACGTCTTAATTGGATATAACCTTTACTGGGGCACCTCGAGCGAAAACTACACGCAATGGGTTTTGATCCCGCGCTGTTTGGATTGCCCTCTCCCAAGCGTGGAGGGAGTGCAGGAATATCATTGTCTGGCTGGGTTTACGCCTGGCACAACGTATTATTTTGTGGTAACAGCACTGTACGAAGGGGATATAGAATCAGACCCTTCCAACGAAGCTGTAAAGACAATGCCGGCGCCTACCAGGCCAACTGGCAATCTGACGGACTTTCTGTCCTCAAGGGACCGGGTCGATGGTTATGACTTGATTTACTTCAATAAAAATTTCGGGAAGCGTATTGTAGGAACTTACTGCTACCCAGCTAACTTTTCGAAGTGGACACGGGACGCGGAGAGATCAGACCTGAACAACGACGGAAGCGTGGATGGTTATGACAAAAACATTCTTTACTCAAATTACGGAAAAACTTACCCGTAGTTACCATTGGGTGTCAGAAAAATAAGGCCGATAGTCTTGCGACTATCGGCAATTTTTTATTTCTATCCGGCCTTGCTATGCCAGAGAGTATAGTCCGAGGTTATTTAAACGCTCCCTTCCGATTCAACGCTTGAGTACGGTCAGCACTACTGCAATAGTTAAACTTATTTTTTTTAATTCTTCACTCTTTTGTTGCAAAGTCTATAAGTTAGTGGTGCCGATTCGTATAGAAGTAAATTACTGTTTTATAAAGAAGTATTCCCCGCGCGTTCTTCCAAAGTTCTCTGGAAAATACATCTCTGACGCAACTGCAGGCAAGTGATGATATTTCCCGGGGATAAGAGACCTAACAAAATAATCATATTCATAAACACCCGGGGCGAGCCGTTCTTTGAAAAGGAAAAGACGGTCATCGTGGGATTCTTCCGCGTCAGGATACAAAATATTCTGGCGATGCTTTACTCTGGAATATTCTTCATCGGCAAGTTCTCCAGGCAAGCTCACAAAACCTCCGAACGAAAATGCAAACAAATTCTTAAATCCGGAAACGAGAGCCGCAAGGAAGTCGGGAGAGTTCCCGGAAACGGCGCTATTTCCCTTAGCCCTGCCTTGTCCCTCTCCGTCATAATAATCGTCTCCGCCGCCGTATGGGTACGGCCGATTTTTTTTCAACGATTGGTCCTCGGTTGCGAGTTTCAGATTTACAAGCTCCATCCCGGCGGGAATAAAGTCTTCAACTGAAACAAAATTCCTTGACTTCGGAACGATGACCGTGAGGTGTCCCTTCAAAACTTCTCCGACTTTCGATTCGGAAACCGGGTTTTTATTTTGTTCGTCGTCAAGCCGGTAAAACTCGCGGACTACCGCAAAGCCTTCGTCCCGTGGCGGAATGCTATCAATCGGCAAGAAATATTTAAGGAGCATGTCATAGTAAAACGCATTCGGAAGATTGTTCTGGTTTTTTTTCGCAAATTCGATGCTATGTACGGAGTTTGAAGGAAAATCCGCAACAGGAAGGAATGTTTCGAATGTATTTAATATCGTATCCTTGTTGAAATAGAACGTTCCTTTCTCTTTTCCATCCAAAGAAAGAGAGAGCGAAAACTCGGATTCGGTCTCCATTTTCCATTGAAGAAAGTCAACCAAAGCGTCGATGACGGAAACCGTGTTATTTGTCGAACCCCACGCTCCGTCTTTTGCGCGAGACCTCAATATCCACCGTAGCACTTTATCCATTATCGGGTTTTGCGACCTGTCGGCAACCAAGGCTTTCAAAAGGAGTGCCGTATCCTTTACCGGAGTTTCATAATAATCCCAAAGCCACTGACCGCTGAATTCCCTCAAAAAGGCTCCGCGCGCATCGATTGTAATTCTATTTTCTAGAGTTTTAAAAACATCATTCTTTACGGAAACCGGATATCCTTTGGTGAGAATGATGGCGAGGTACGCAAGCGAGATGTTCGAGATATCTTCACGAACAAACTTTTTATCAACCGTAATATCCAAAATTTTATTTCTTAAGACACTCTGTGCCGCGTTAAATCCGTCAAGCCGGGAAAGAGCATACGTCGTGAGGATGACAAGATTTTTATCCTGATTCAGCCGGTAATCTGATACTATTTGGCTATAGAGAAACTGCGCGGCCCGATTTAACACGGAATCGTTAACGGCATACCCTGCCCGTTTTAATTCTTCAATGGCGTTTACGATATGAAGCGTCAAATGGAAGCTTGGCTCCATCCCCCGATAATATGTAAATCCGCCCGCCGCTGTCTGATTTGAATATATTCGCGCAAGCCCAATCTCAACCACGTCGTCAACCGAGTATTTTTTGCCCGCAAACTCAACATCTTTCAAAGAAAATTTATCTCCCACATTCGGAACGGAAAGACCGCGTTTCACAATAGCAATTGAACTCAACTTGCTTGCAATCTGCTCCGAACAGCCATACGGATATGACACGAGATAGTTAAGCGCATCCGACAAAAACACGGCAAGAGTAGCGCTCGTTTTGAGCGTAACCCCTCCTTTGTCCTTTACGATATTGTCGGGAAGAAATACATATTCCTTAGCATGTGCGTTTGACGTAAAATAGGCAGTCGCCACCGATTCGTACGTGTCGTTCCTTTTTATCGGGAAGGAGTTTTCTACAGTATCTTCGTACGAATCATTTTTTGCGGAAATAGTGAACGTGTGCTCGCCGTCCTGAATCTTTTCGGGAGATACGACCGGAAAATAGACCATTGAAGTGTCGCGCGCTTTTACGGTAACGGACGTTTGGACGTCGCCTTTTGCCTCGAGAGTCGGACTGGTTAATGAAACAGCAAGTTTTTGCGAAGTATCGGTCTGATTGAATATTTTCGCTCCGATCATAAATTCGTCTCCGGGAATGGCAAAACGCGGGCGCAATGGCGTCACCATGAGGTCTTTTTGGGAAACAAACTCACTATATCCGACGCCGACTTTCGTATCTTTAGTAACGCCCAAAACCTCGGTTTGCCATGTCGTAAGGTTGTCGGGAAGCGTGAATGTTACTTCGGCCTTCCCGTCTTTTCCTGTTTCAACAACTCCCTCCCAGTACGCGGTATCCTTAAAGATGCCTCTTTTTTTCTTCGCTAAATCTTCCGGCTCTCCTCCGCCGCCGCCTTTTGTGCCGAGCGGAATTTCTGCCTCATAAAGAATATTCTTGATATTGGAAGCGGTGGTAACGGTTAACGGCATTCCTCCGTAGAAAAATGCAACCGGATTTTTCTTCGGATTTCCCTTAAGGGCAAGAACGCTCAAATCCGCAACCGCGACGGAAATTTCCGCCGGAAGAGCCCTGCCAAAAGAATCTTTTGTTTCAATAGAAAGGCGGACTTGCTCTCCCGGAAGATAGTGGTTCTTGCTCGGCTTCACGTTGATAAATACCTCTTTTTCTTTCGTGTTGACGACAAAATGGATTTGTCCGAATTTCACCTCGGGACGCGGAGAAAGCACTATCACCGAGACGTAGACATCCGGGATGTGCGCTTCTTTTACCTCAAACGTATAATCAACAAGGTTGCGGTCAATATCAATGATCGAGTAGTCAAAGATCTTGCCGCGCTCAATACTCACGAGCGCCTTTGCTTTCGTGTACGGCGACTTAATAATAATTTTAATTTTATCGCCGACATCAACCTTTGATTTCTCTACAGCCAAATCGAGGGATTCGTTGTTCGTCGGCCGAATGGTCACGGCACCTGACCCATACACATAAAAGTCCTGCGTGGAAATAACAGCATTGCCACGGCCGTCAATGGAGCGCGTCGTGATCTCAAATTCGCCTTCCTGATCAACGCTGAATTCTTTACTGAAATTTCCCTTCGAATCGGTCCCTGCGGTAAACTGCTGGACTATTTCTTTCTTTTTTTGCGATTCATAATAATAACCGCCATCAACTTCGCGCCGTTTAAAGTACTCCCACCTGATCTTTGAAATCTCAACTGCGATATTATTTACAGGCTTTTCTTTCCCCTTGGTGTCAACCGATTTGATTCGAAGTGTATTCGGCTCGCCTTTTCCGAAATAACCCTTATCAAGATTAATCCCAACATAGAACTCGCCCCGATGAACGATGATGGACTTTTCCTGGGACACGGACTGTCCCGTCTTATTCTTGACGGTAACACGAACAATAAATATCTTGCTTTTGTTCCGCGACTCCTCTTTGAAAAATTTCTGAAAATCAAAAAGCTGTTCAATCTTCGCCTTTCCATTTCCGTCAAGCGTTGTTTTCCCCCGCATGATGAACGAGTCTCCATAAAACCCTCCGTATGAATAGTACCAATCCGAACCGAATTGGAAGTACCCGTCGTGATATCGGTCAAAGTAATAATCTTGGGAAAGAATGGAATACGCGACCTTCCCGCCCTCAACGGGCACTCCGAAATAATAATTCGCGTCAATACCGAGATTCATGGTATCTCCGGCTATGTACTCATCCTTGCCGCTTGAAAGTTCAACTTTGAACGGAGACGGTACATACTCTTCGACGTCAAAATAAAAGTATCCGCCGAGCCCCTGTATCCGATAAGTTCCCAAAGGAGCATGGGCATCCAGCACAAAATGCGCGTTGAACGTTCCGTATCCATTGATATCGGCATCCTGCTTAAATACCGATTCATTCTTGCTGTTGAATACTTCAAGTAGCGCCTTTTTGTCTTTAAAAATTTCGTAATTCGCGTCATATCCGATCCTATAAATTCCCTTAAGAAACACCTCTTGCCCAGGCCGATAGATGGGGCGGTCGGTATAAATATAGGTTCGTTCAGCCGAACGGGCCTGTGACGCCCACTGGAATTTATCGAGTCCGCCAGAAACAATCGTGCTGTCTTTATCTTTTGAAACTACTGCCGCCCCAACCAAAGAGATGACCTTTGTCCGCGCGACACCCGACGCATCCGTAAAAGACGAATCAGCAAGCGTGAAAGCAGAATCTTTTTTTTGATACAAATCGACTTTGGCACCCGAAACAGCAGCAAGCGTGCCGACTCCAGTAACCCAATAGAGGTTCCCGCCGGCCCCATTTATTATGGACCGTGTCAGTTCCGGATCCTTTTCTGCCTCTCCGTACCATTCGTCCGAGCGTTCAATCTTTTTTTCCTGAACTGCTAACTTTGTCACGTTCAAAAAAGTCCTTTCATATACCGGCAAGCCAGATTCTGTGCGGTTCGTCCGATAATTATAGATCTCCTCCCGATAATCGGGATTGCTAAATGATAAGACGTAATAGCCGAGCAGATCAGGAACATACTCCTTGAGATCAATCTGAAAATAATTGTTCGACCAATATTTTTTGGGAAGATCAATTCGCTTCTGAATCGTCCGAATGCATGAAAGATTTTCACCCGGCGTTCCTGCTTTCGGCCGGCCATCATAATCAAGATACGCAAGCATGGTAGCGGCACTTACCTGGCAAATATGCATATTGACATATTCGAGGTTTTCAGCCGCATACGTAAGTTTTGTCCGTTCAGGGGTGGTTACGTTATATGCTTTCTGGAGATGGTGAAAACGGCGATAGATTGAAGGAATTTTTTCAGAAGTAAGTTCAATGATTTTTTCCGTTCTCTGTCCAAAATCATCTTGCGGCGTAAGGCTGATGCGATAAAAACTTTCCGGCATAAGGCCGTAATTGACGGTATTTTCAAACTCGCCGACAGCGCACGGTGTGCCGGTAAAGCCCGCCCCGATCCGAAACGGATCCTCCCAGTCCCATTTCCCCAGACCAATATTGGACTGAAGGCGGCTAGAAAAGTTTTCTTCTGTCGCAGGAGTTAAGGGGTTTGTTGTGCAAATTTTCAGCTCGGTAAGTTTCCCGTTCTGGTTGCCGCTTGCCGGAACGGTGCGAGTGATTTTAAGGTTAGGATATGTCGTTATTGTTTTGGTTATAATTTCCGCGTTCAGCTGAAGGCCGGAGGTATTGAAAATATTTTTAAACTGCACGGGGATCGCCTGCGCCCTTCCCCAGCCATCAGGCCGGAACTTAAGATAGATCTTTTTTTTGTCAGGAATTCTTTCGCATCCGCCTCCAATCCTGACCTCGTTTCCATCCTCGTCAAGTTTGCATGTGTCCCCATACCCGACCTCTTGAAGCCCGTCTGCTTTTATAATTGAGGCATCCTTATTAATATCTTCATAGAAACTGACCCAGAGTCTTCCTTGGGGGTCGAATAGCCCAGGCTCCGCATATTTTGAACGGGGAGAATCTGCCGAAAGAGACGCAATAACTTCAGGAACCCGGATAATGATGCTCCTGCTTTCCGCAAGTTCACTATCCCCTTCCAGCGGAACGGCGTGACTGATTGTTACTTTATACTGGGTATCGAAGTCCCAGAATTTTTTTCTGCCATGGCGATCCTCTCTGCTGTATAGTTCAAGAACGGATTTATCTATAAACTCTTCGGTTGTATTTGTTTTTGAGTTATAAACGTGCCTCTTGCCGTATTCAACAACAAATGAAACATTCTCGTTGTTTTGTACTTTTACTATTTGTATGGATGATTTTGTTCTATCAATGCTGACCGGCTGGTTGAATTGAATTCTTACCGGCTCGGAGTAGAGTGTTACCCCATCGTGATGAATCGTGCCGCTTTCATATCGCAGTGGCCGAGTGGTAAACGCGTGGGTAAATGGGGAAACAACCAACCCGTCCATAGATACAAAACCGGACTTTACCGAAACCGTATAATGGCTTGAGCGTTGCAATCTACTCACCGGAATAAATTGGAGATTTCGGGTCGTTATCCACTTAAATTTCCCTGGGGTCACCGGAGAAACTTCCACCGGAATATCTTTGTCAAAAAGGGTATCGAGAGTTGTCAAAGGCACCATCGGCCGGTTAAACACGATCGTTATTTCCGATTCTTCGGACGCTTCAGTGTCTGCCGCAGGAAAGACGGAAACCACCTTCGGGTCTTCGTCAATAAGAAAATCTTTTTCGAGAGTCGCTCCATTTGCAGAAACGGCGATAGCGTAGTATTTTCCGATATCCAGTTTTGCCGCCGGATGAAATATAAGTTCTCCGTCGCTTTTCCCCTGCGCCCAGACGCCGGCAACAGATGGCTCGAAAGAAATTTTATCCTTTGCGTCCTGCGAGTTTATTTTTACATTTTTTGGCAGGCTGACGGTAATTGCGGCACTTTGCGATATTTTGTCAGGCACGAGAGAAAAAACCTGGCTATAATCGCCGCGGCCCTGCAAAGCATTTTTCGACGCCCCTCCAAAGTAAAATAAAAGACCGCCAACGATACCAATGGCGGCAAGAGCAATAATTACTTCCCATTTTTTAATGGTAAAATGGTGCGTCGAGATGCTTTCCGGAGGCAAATCGGTTGGTTTTGGCGCTGGTTGTTGCGGATTTTGTTCGTCCATGACAATACTCCTTTCATTATACCTAACTTGAACCCAAAAGTTATGCACAATATTTACAGCAAAAACACCTCGGATGTGAGGTGTTTCCTATTTTTCCCTAACGGCGTCGCCTAAGAGGAAACATGCACATAAGCCCTTGCTAAAACCGCAGCCGAAGAACCCCGAGGGCTACGCCAAATATATTTCCATTTTGCTGCTCTCCTTACATCTTCAGCTTCTCCAGGATCCTTTTTATTATGTTGTTGAACTTTTTTAAAATGTCCTCTAACCAAGCTGACATTTTTTATGAAAAGTAAAACAGACCCTTAAGATAAGTTTTTGACAAAATTTCTAATACTCCTCGCCAACAGGCGATAGGCAACAAAAAATAAAAAAAGGGCAGCCAAAATATAGGCGCTCAGAAGCCACCAATACTCGCCGTTTATAGCATCCCCCGCAAATACCACAATAAAAGCAGCCGGTAGTTCCGCGATACTAGTTAATATAAGGTAAAGCTTAAAGCGATACTGCAAAAGACCGAACACATATCCGGTCTCGGCGGGAGTTGCAAGCCGGAACAAAAGCAAAAAAGGGAATGTCATGTGCGGCTCAAGAATCAATCTCCACTTCGCGAGAGAACGCTCGCCGACAAGCCGCTCGACAAGCGGGCGCCCGGCATACCGTCCGATAGCATAAGCAAGCGCGTCCCCAAGCATCCACCCCGCAAACAAGAAAAAGAATGCCGGAAAAACACCCCAAACAGCTACCACCATCGGCGCAAGCGGAGAACTGCTGAAAGGACCGAGCAGGACCGATACGGCCGCAAGCGCAACAAAGATTACCACCCCAATAACCGTGTGCTCCGCCATAATACTCACCAACCTTCCTCCAAATCCGCCAAAATAATTTTCAAAATATGCCGTCGCCACAAATAGCAACACGATGAAGAGAACAATGAAACCGGCTATAGGAATAAGTTTATGCATATATCTAGCATGAACAATATTGCTGCTTCTGTCTAGATAGGTAGAGAGAGTAAGCACCGGCTATCGGAGCGGAAACGAATCCGCACGATGGCATTTCGTTAACAAAAACCAACCCGGAGCGAGGACTTTTGACTGCTTTTTGGCCTCCTTTGAAAGAAGGACCACGAGCTGGTACAATGCCTCTCAATCCCATTTCCTTGTGCATTTGTTTTGGTGTTGATAAACAACATAGAAATGGTAATATAAAATATATCTTTAACAACCATGTGGCGGCTAGTGATGTCCAGGCGGCTCATCGCAGTTATATTGCTTATTATTGTGCCATTAGTGTTTGCCGGATGCATCTCATCTGCACAACTTTCTTCTCCGGACTTTTCAAAACTTTATAAAAAGACGCAGGAAAGCGTCGTACAGATCAAAACCAAGAAGTATGTAGACGAGAAAGACGGCCTCCGCATTGAAAGACATGCCGCAAGCGGAGTCGTGATGGCGTCACGGCGCATTGCCGAAAACAGATTTGAAACCCGCGTGTTGACCAATTTTCATGTTGTACGAAATCAGGATGAACTATATGTACACACAGCAGACGGAAAACAATATCGGGCAACGATACTCGGATACGATGAACTCCGCGACCTGGCATCCCTCACCATGACGACATCGCAGCAATTGCAACCGGTCGTTCTCGGCGAATCGGAAAAACTTAACATCGGAGATTGGGCGTATCTGATCGGAAATCCACTTGGGATTCCGTGGAGCCTGTCAGTTGGGCGGATAGGCAACATCGGCAAAAATCCGTTGTATGATACAATACAGTTCGACGGCGGATTGAACAAGGGCAATTCCGGAGGAGCGCTCTTCAACACAAAGGGAGAGCTGGTCGGCATTTCGCATCGTGTTGGCGGCGACAATATCGGCTTTGCCATATCTGCAAGAATAGTAAAGCAGTTGTGGCCCGCGCTTGAACGTGGAGAAGTTGTGTCCCACGGATATATCGGGGTAACACTCACAGAAATCGGATGGCTTGACCAAGCCACTGCTCGCGCCCTTGGCCTATCGTATCCGCCGCAGATCGAGATTGGCGTGGTCATATCAGATGTTGTTCCTTATTCATCAGCTTTTTTTGCAGGACTAATGGTTGGAGATATCATCGTAGCAATTGCAAGAACTAAAATAACGACGGTCGAGGATGCGCAGGATGCCATTGCGAGAAGTGGGCCCGGAACGCAAATTTTGCTGACGATAATACGCGGCAACTTAGTGAAAGATTTTATCATGCCGGTAGAATCCGCCCCTGTATCAGGAAACAAGGGGCCCGCAGACGCTGCGCTAAAAAATTCTTAAACCCAGCAATGGGTTTTTCTATTTCTTGTTCTTGCGCGAGTATTACTGCTTGGCCTGTTTCAAACGAGAAAACAAAATCCACCAAAATTGGGTGAATTTTTGTTCCTGAATACGGCACTCAGCCGGTATGACGTGGACGTAATGAGGTTTGGAATAGTTCGAGACCTTGGAGGGTCAAAACGACCCATCAAGGACACACTGAACTTTTCTCCAACACTGGCCACATCGGTATCGAACTTCCACCAGCGAGACCGTTAGTGGCTTTTTGAGCGGTTACTCCCCTCTCCTTATTAAGGGGTCTCGGTAGGGGTCAATTTTTATATCTTATCAAAAATGAGACAAATGAGACACTACCCCTAAAAAGGATTTTGTGTCTCTTTTTCGGTTAAATAAAAAAGAAAGCCGTCGAATCTCATCAACGGTTTCTTTAATCCTTTTTCTTCTGATTGACGAGGGAACTGTTTTCCACCGAAGAACTAAAAATCTGACAACCTCGCTTTTATTAATTCAAGTAGTTCGTGTTCGGTTTTATAAATTCCGTGACGTGAAAAAACCAAAATACGGCAAATCTCATTCTCTAGAATTTCAAAAATAACTCGATAGCCCTGCGATTTTCCAATATTCTCCTTTAACGGCACAACCCGCGCTTTATAAACTTCTCTGCTGCCAAAACCCGGAAACCTGTCTATTCCGGGAGTTTCCCGCACTCCTTTCACACTAAAAAAACGCTCCCATGCCTCCAGTGATTCGAGTGGAGCCGAGAAGCGTTTTAATTTCCTAATATCATTTTCAATTGCATCATGCCTGCAAATTTCCATACATGCTAGAGTTTTGCCATTTCAGCATATTTATTCCTGTAATACGCCAAATTGTAGTCAATAACATCATTGGGCTTAGTGGCAATCCAAGGAGCTTCTCCATGACTGGCGTTTTTCATTTCTGAGCCAGAAAATTTTTCCCATTTATCGGCAATTTCCTCGAGCATTACCAGTTCTTCTTTTGAAAAAACTTGGATATCAAAACTTTTTATTGCTTCAATGTGTTGCTGGTCGTTATAGCCAGGGCCAATCGTTCTCTTCACTATTCTGATATCTTTTCCCGTCATATTTTTGATCATCTTCTCGCCCATTCTTGGCACAGGACCATTTTCAAAACGTAAATATTCGTCGCCAGTTACCGTGTTGCCATACTTTTCAAAAAAATCAAAATCAAGAAAATAAAGAAGCTTCATCAATTTAAGCTTCCCGAGGGTGCCGTTTTGAATCTTATTTGCGAAGAATAAAATGGCGTTTTTATACTTTTTTTCGTTTATTTTGGCCATTTTTATTACATTATTATACTCTACAGACATTATATCATAATTAACGGTAAAGGCAAAAATTCCGGACGATTTTGGCAAACATACCCAAAACCAAAATTAACGTTATTTAATATCTTTTTCGGGCGAATCCTAAAAACATGTGTCTCCTGAACAAAATCCGAACTTTTTACCAAACCAATCCGAGCGAGGACTAATCTGCGCGCTTCGTCCGCTCCCTTCGGTCGCGGGAGCAAAAACCAAAAATTTTCCTTACCTTTCTTCTTTTCCTCGGCGGAGGGTGTGGGGGGAGCCGACAAAAAATGGAAATGAAATTTTTGGTTTTGCTTCGCCGCTTCAGACTACAAAATGAGCTAGTTCTATTTTATCACTTAGGGTGATACCTTGTCGCTCATTTCTCCGTCCTTGCGGCGAGACGAGGCGCTTCCTCTCGGCGTTTGGTGGTAACTCGAAAATCTGTGGCTTCGGTAGCGAACAGTGGTAATGAAAAAGGGCGCACATCTCCGAAGAGTTGTGCGCCTAATGAAAGAAAAATTTGTATAACCTCTTTTCCTGAAAGAGTCTTAAGTTTTGGCATATGACGGTTCAATCTCAAAACTTGCGAGTACCGATGGTTTTTCGATCAAATCGAAATCAGCGGGATTTTCATCCTCAAGCTGTAATGCGATAGCTTCTTTCAAGTTTTCAGAAAGTTCGTCAAGCGTTCTACCTTGCGTCACCACCGGCAAGTCAACGCATTCCGCTACATAATGCGTATCACCTTTAAATACGTGTACCTGTATGATTTTTTTCATGCGTTAAGTATAGCACATATTTGAATTAAGTACAAATGACGTAAACCGCCGATTTGGCTGTTTTTTTGAAAGTTGACCCGCCTTGGATTCGAACTAAAAAATTAGAATTTTTTTGAGAGTACATGGTTGCAAGAATACGAAACGAGCCCTAAAACAGAAAACCATCGATTTCTCGATGGTTTTCTGTTCTGAATACGGCGCTCAGCCGGTATGCCGTGACGGAATGAGATTTTGATAAGTTCGAGACCTGGGAGGGTCAAAACGACCCATCAAGGACACGCTGAACTTTTCTCCAACACTGGCCACATCGGTATCGAACTTCCACCAGTGAGACCGTTGTGGCTTTTTGAGCGGTTACTCCCCTCTCTCCCTATTAAGGGGTCTCGGTAGGGGTCAATTTTTATATCTTATCAAAAATGAGACAAATGAGACACTACCCATGGAAGCCCTGGGTGTCTCATACTTTTCAATTAGAGGCCTACCACGTTGTTCTTGCGCGATTTTTTGCGCGATTCTTGCGCTATTTAAAAATATGCGCTATACTGTCAATATATGTTCAATCCTGATTATAAACTCACTGACAAAATCGTCAATCTGCTTACCGCCATAGCAGAAGCAAAAGCGGTTATTAGTCGCGCTAAACTTCTTCCAAAACAGGAGTTGCGGTTAAGACGCCAAGCATTAATCAGAATGACTCATGCCTCCACAAAAATTGAGGGCAATATTTTAAATATTCATCAGGTGGAAGCAATTGTACAGCATAAGAAAATAGATGCTCCGGCTAGAGATATATATGAGGTAGAAAATTATCTTAAAGCACTGCGCTATATCGGTAAGATCGTAGAGGGCAAACAAACTATTACGGAAAAGGAGGTCTTAAGAATTCATAAGCTTGTTACTGATAAAACTCTACCAGAAGAACAATCAGGGCATTATCGTCAAGGACCGGTTTATGTCGTTCGCCGGAGACTGGGTATGCCCGATGAGATTATCTACACGGCGGCTGATACCAAAGAAGTACAATCTCTTATGCACGCTTTAGTTGAATGGATACAAAAAACGGAAAAAGAAGATATTCATCCCATCATCGTTGCAGGCGTAGCCCATCAACAATTTGCCGCAATTCACCCATTTAGCGATGGAAATGGCCGTACTGCGCGGGCTCTGGCTACGCTTATTCTATACCAGCGCGATTATGATTTCCGCCGCCTTTTTGCACTCGAGGATTATTACAATAAAGATCGTCCTCAATATTACAAATACATCAACGTCGGAAAGAATTATAAAGAACGAAGAACCGATTTTACTCCGTGGCTTGAGTACTTCGTAAAAGGATTTAAAGAAGAAATCGATAACGTGAAATCGAAAGTAATTTCTCTCGCCGGAAGAAAGGTCGGCAAAGAAATTGATTCGCAGATTTTTCTCGACAAGGAACAGTTGAAAATAATCGAATTTCTCGAACAAATGAGGAGGATTACGGTGCAAGACGCGTTGGATATTCTTGAATGCCCAAGAAGAACTGCGCAATTGCATCTTCAAAAGTTGAAAAAAATAAAGATGATTCGGCAGGTCGGCAAAGGACCTTCGTCGGCCTATACACTTGTGAAATAGTTATATCGATTAAAGTTTTAAGAGCGGCGCTTCCCAACCGAAACACGTCTCTTTGTCTTTTAACATTTTGAATGCTTTTGTGCAGGAGGCATTAAGTTTTGCATATTCTTTAAGCACCTGAACAGTTTCTTCAATCAGACCGCCGACGGTACCGTCGGAATCATCAACACCGCTTCGGCAAAGTTTGTCATCAAGCCTCAAGAGCAAATCAATGAGTAATTTTGCGGTTTGTTCGCTCACCGGCAATTCTGAAATGATTTTTGACAAACGATTGCATCCTTCCGAAAGAGAACTCTGGTATGAAAACCAAATTCGGGAAGGTCCATTATATGGCTTAATATATTTCATGGCGCCAGTGATTGATTTTTTTACTGCGGATAACCCGGCGTTACTTAATTCTTCCAACCGGCCACTGCAAGTGGCTTGAGAAACGAGCTGCTTATCCTTCTCACTCAATTTTTTACCATCCATCACCGCATGAATTGCTACCGCCACCATATGTTTACAAAGCGTATCATTCTGACCAAGATAGCATTCGCAATGACCGTAGTCATAGCGGCGCGCCTCCACTGAAACTCGATACGGTTTTGTGCCCAGCACTATAGCTGAATAGTTGCCGATACCCTCTTCGATCTGTGTTACTTTTCCATACTCGTATAAGCCAACTGCCTTTTCAAAAGTCAGCCTGTCGGTTGCAAATTTAATTTTATCCAAATCATATGAAGGCTTCATAAAATTTACTTGGGTCGAATCCAAGAAACGAGCGGCGCTAATGTTCGAACGCATCCTAGTCGCCTTAGCGACGTAGGCGTCTCGATCTCCTGAATTAGCATGTGCTGACTGCGGGACTTGGATTTTCACCCCGTTAGATACAGCAATATAATATTTAATATACTTCCAAGCAGCGCTGCGGGACCTGGATTCGAACCAAGATACCCGCCTCCAGAGGGCGGTGTCCTACCGTTAGACGATCCCGCAGCGCTGCCAACAAGACAGAATCTCTGAAATAATTTCTCTACATTTAATTTTAAGCATCTAACGGGGCGAACCAAGATACCATGCTCCAGAGGCATGTGTCCTACCATTAGACGATCCCGCAATACGTAAACTATGTTAGAGGTTCACCAACGTCTTTCGTATATGAAATACCGTAAGGCGAAACCGCCTTTGGCTCACAATAATTTTAATAAACAAAAAGAATCTTTAACCTCTAACGTGGTAAAAGCGCCTGTTACGGCGCCTTTTATAGTAGCATGAAAAAGATTGTTTTTCAATATTAAACTCTCAAGTACCGGTGCACCGCGATAAAGCTTGAAAAAACTCCGAGAACAACTCCAACTCCGATAAGAATTCCACCGAACTGAAGCAGATGTTGCTGATAATACACATGCATATCAATAGATGGGATCACGACAAGGAGCTTGGGAGAAACAACCCAGAGAACCGGATAGAAAAGTATAGCGGCAAGGCCCCCGGACGCAATTCCGTGCATAACACCTTCAAACAAGAACGGCCCGCGGATGAACCATGAGGAGGCCCCGACAAGGCGCATGATATTTATTTCTTCCCTGGCTGACCAGATAGCAATGCGAATTGTGTTGAACGCAACAAGCATGGCAATGGCCGCAAGAACAAATATGACGGCAAGTCCGGAATTCCTCACGCCCGCCAAAATTCCGGAGAGGCGGTCGATGACAACCTGATTTTCGTAATAGTTGATCTTATCAACGATAGGATATTTTTTATTCTGAAGATAATCGGCGACATCCTGGAGTTTTGTCGGGTCTTTTGCTTTGATATTCAACGTTGCTTCAAGCGGATTTTGGTCAAGCTCTCCCAACGCATTGATGATGGTTGCGTCATTTTTATGACGGTCTTTGAATTCCGCAAGTACTGCGTCCTGTGAAATATAAGAAACTTCTTTTACGTCGCTCAATGCCTCAAGACTGTTTTTGATATTCATAATGTCGGACTCGCTCGAATTCGGATAAAAATACACGGCGATGTCTATTTTCCCTTCAAGGTCTCCGAGAACAACCTGTGCCGCAACCCCCATCAAAATGAGCCCACCAATGACAAACAAGGTCAAGGTCATGACTAAAATGGTGGCGGTTGAAAGCCAGCCGTTCCTCACGAACGATACCCAGCTGTTCTTGATAATGCGCTTCAAAGTTTGAAAAACACTAATTACTAAGCACTAAAACCTAATCTGATAGTAGCCCCTCAAATAAGAAAAATCAAATAGGGCTAGGTTTTGGAAATTAGAGTTTGAAATTTGTTTAGAAATTAGAATTTCGAATTTAGAAATTTTAAATGACATACTTGCCTTTTTCCTCGTCCCGCACAACCTCTCCCTTCTCCATCGTAATGACGCGGCGTCCGAGTTCGTCCACAACTTCTTTGTTGTGGGTTGCGAGAATAATGGTCGTGCCAAGCTCATTTATCTTCAAAAGAAGCTTAATAATGTCGATGGACGTGATGGGGTCAAGGCTTCCCGTCGGTTCATCCGCCATAATAACTTCCGGCCGATTCACGAGCGCCCTCGCAATGGCAACGCGCTGTTTTTCCCCCCCTGAAAGCTCATGCGGAAAATTATCCGCTTTGTCCAAAAGCCCGACAAGGCCGAGTGCTTCTGGAACGTCTTCCCGGATATCCGAATCTTTCGCTCCGGCGGCTTCCATCGCAAATGCGACGTTTTCGAAAGCAGTTTTATTCGGAAGAAGCTTATAATCCTGAAAAACAGTCCCAATGCGCCTCCGGACCTTTGGAAGTTCGCCGTATCCGAGGCTCGTTACTTCAAGCCCGTCAAGAAAAATCTTTCCTTCCGTCGGTTTTTCTTCGGCAATAAGAAGTTTTAAAAGCGTTGATTTCCCCGCACCCGATGCTCCCACAACCGAAACAAATTCTTTCGGCAGAATGCGAAGATTCACATTTTTCAATGCGAACTGGGTCGGCGTATAAATTTTTGAAATGTTGTCGAAGACTATCACGGCTTACCGGTCTATTATCTTATATCTGTTTTAGTTCTTCTTTTATAAATTCATCAAGTTCTCCTTCCAAAACTTTTTCGGCTTGCGTTGTTTCGTGTCCCGTGCGGTGGTCTTTTACCATTTTGTAGGGGTGGAGCACATAGGAGCGTATTTGGTGGCCCCACTCAATGGAGGCGGTTTTGTCGTGGTATGTTTCCCGTTCTTTTTTCTGCTCCTTTAGTTTCTTTTGGTACAATTTTGCCCGGAGCATTTCCATCGCTATCTCCCGATTTCCCTCCTGTGTTCGCCCGGCCTGCACGGATACGTTGAGACCGGTCGGAACATGCGTGATGCGAACTGCTGTTTCGCGCTTGTTCACGTTTTGGCCTCCGGGGCCGGACGACCTGAAAAAGTCTATTCTTAATTCATCGGGCTTCAGTTCTACTTCTTCCGGAGCAACAAACTCCGGGAGCACCTCAACAAGCGCAAACGACGTGTGGCGAAGACTCTGCGAAGAAAAAGGCGAAATGCGGACAAGCCGATGCACTCCAGATTCTCTTTTTAAGTATCCGTACGCGTATGCTCCTTTTACTAAAATGGAAACGTTTTTCAGCCCCCAACCGGACGGTCCGTTTTGCTCTCCCCAGTGCTCGTGCACCGCCGCCGTTCCATATCCGCCTATTTCGGCCCAACGTTCATACATTCTTCGAAGCATTGCCACCCAGTCTTCCGAATCCTTTCCTCCCGCTCCGGCAAAAATTGATAAAACCGCATTCCCTTTGTCGTAAGGGTTCGTGAAGCGCTTCAGAAGCATGAATTTATCAAAGTTTTTTTTGAGCTTACGGGCGCGTTCGGCGATTTCATTCACCATCCCTTCGTCGGCTATTTGGAGCATCTCGATAAGGCTCCCCACTTCTCCCGCGTATTGCTCATATTCGGCGATTCTTTTTTTCAGCTGGGAAAGTTCCTGCGATTTTTTCTCGGCGGATTCGCGATGATTCCAGAAATCCGGCTCCGCCATTTCTTTTTCTATTTTGAGAATAGCTTCTTTTGTTTTGAGAACGTCAAAGCCATTCCGCGGCATCGCGGATGTTATGATTAAGCTCTGCAAGATTTTGCGTCAATGCTTCCCGTTCCATACTAGGTATACTGTAGCACTTTTGCGTGAAAAAAGAAAGGGCTGCCTGATTTTTTCAGCGCCATCTCCGAGATTCCCCTCTAAAAGCGGGTGAAAAAACAAAAACCTTCACTGTATTCACCCCTCGCCTTATTCCGGAGCCGAAGGTAGGATTTGAACCCACGACCTACGCGTTACGAAAGTGCTGTCCCGATTGATTAAAAAATAAGAGCCGCCTCCGAGATTCGAACTCGGGACCTTTGCTTTACGAAAGCACTGCTCTACCAGCTGAGCTAAGGCGGCTCTTATTTTTAAAATATCAATCGAGGATCCTCGAAAAATCTATCCGGCTTTGCCGAATGATTTTTCGGGACTCTACCACTGAGCTACTTCGGCATGCTTTTAATTTATTTTTCCGCTACCGGAAACAAAAACCGCCGCCAAAGAAGACTACTGGAAAGAAGCTCATCCCGCGCCAGACCATGAATAGTTATATAAAACGGAATACATGGCGCAAAGCGAAAGAGGAAACTGGAACGGCACTTTCTCCAACCTATAACAAAAAACAGGCACTGTCCATGCCTGTTTCCATTTTTCAATTGTACATGCCTAAATTATTTTATTAAGCCCTTCCTTGGGAAAAACACGCTTTTTTGTTATTCAAACGGCGTTCTTGTCTCAAACGGAGGATATCCCTCAAAAATAGGTTGACCTTCAAATATCGGCATATTTCCAAACGGCGGCTCAGACTCAAAGAGCTGTGCTGAAGCGCCGAACGGATTTAACATAAGGCCAACAAGAAACAACAGAAAAAGCCCGATAAATAGATTTTTTTGAGAAAGAATCATATTGGTTGTACTTCACAGTTACGGATTAATACTTTCACTATACACCGTATACACCTTTCCATTAACCCAAGGAGGCGTTTTGTAAATAGGTTATTGAGGAAGAACTTCTATAAAATCCGGGATACTGTCGTCTTCGGAGTTGTCTCCGGGTATTGAGCACCCGGGATCGCCTGGGTAATCTACCCTGCCGTCCCCGTCGTTATCGCTTGCGTCGTTACATTCAGTAATCGCGCGCGTGTTTTCGTCAAGAATAGCTGATCTTGAAAGATTTGTCAAGTCTTTAACAGTAAGCCGAAGCCTGTAGAATCCCGGGTCAAGCGGAGTGTATCCCGGACCGGGAATCGCTGCAGAATTCCCGCTAATGAGTCCTGAAGATCCGGTAAGAAGCGGACACGCTGCGGGACATAAAACCCATGTCCAAGAATAACTTGCGAGGTTTCCGTCCGAGTCAGTCGCGGAAGCGCCTGCATGGGTATGGGCCGTGCTTACGGTAAGGGTGTGAGAGGGACCTGGGTAAACGGCTGGCGCCGCCACGGCAGTTTCCGTAAGATTTTGCGATGTCGTCATTCCGGCTGAATCGCTAACAGAAAGCTGTATCGTGTAATCTCCGGATAACGATACTGGGTACGTCGGCCCGGGTATTGAGACGCTCCCCCCGCTTATTAGAACACCCGCAGGAAGGGCCGGCGGAACATACCCTGCGGGGAATGAAACCCACGACCAGGTATAGCTTGAGAGATTGCCATCCGAGTCCGTGGTAGAAGCTCCTGCATGAACATGGATTGAACCGGTTAAGAGAGGAGTATGCGAAGTTCCAGGATATACGACCGGAGGAGAGAATGCCCCGCCGATAGACACGTTATTTGAACAAGCTATAGGTCCGACGGTGTCTACTGTATCAGTGACAGTTACCGCGCCCGTCTTCAGTCCACTCGAGAGGTATTGTACTGTGACTACTGTTCCCGTACTGCCTCCAAGCGGCGCATCCCCCGACCACGCATAGGAGTAAGGCGGCGTACCTCCAGATGCAGTCGCTGTCCAAGTTACATTATCACCGATTGCGGCCGAGGTTGGAGAAACTGAACAGGATGCATCAAGCGACGGTAGCGGCACACAACTCGGGGTGGTGAATGAGCCGTTCTCGGTCTGGATAGTCGTGTAGCCCGCCGCCCCGTCCTGAAGAACCATTGTATACGTATAATCGGTGTTACTAACTCCTCCGTTCCAGATCCACGTAGCCCAACATCCGTATCCCGAATTGCTATCAACCGGTGAGCCAAGCAAGTCATATATAGTCATGGTTAAGTAACGATTTTCGCATATAAATGATGAATCAGCATGTGAGATAAATCTTAAAGTAACAGATGGAGTTGGTCCCACGCAGGTCGGCCCGGTAACGGAACTGCAGGCGGGAACTGAAATTCCAAGGCCTGTCGCCTCTGACCACTTAATATTATTCATCGCGATACTACTTGGTACTCTACCTAACGAAGGAAATGAAAAAATGGCGATAGAAATAAGAATACCAACGCAAATAACCACGCCGGCAATATAATTCCGGTTTTTCTTGAAATTCGCTCTTTTTAGGCGTCTAAGCGCTCGAGTGAAAAGCATTTATTTAAATATACCACAATTAAGCGCATCGTCCAAAAGTTATCCACAAGAACACTCTCCTTAACTGGGCTCCCTTAACTACCGCAAAAAGGAGTTGGCTTGGGCAAGGTTAGAGCTAATCGCTTCCTGGAAAGCCGTCAGACCCGATTCAGCACTACCCGGGCTGTTCCCGGGATAACTCTTCTGCCAATCACCAAGCGAAAGCCTCTCGGCTAGAGGTAGGGCCTTTTCAAAGGATTCTTTCGCGGCTTTGTATTCCCCAAGATTTAATTCGGCTAGGCCCAAGGCATTCAAAAGCCATGGATTCCGCTCCGCACCTTTTGCCTTGCTTAGCCCCGCACGCGCGGTATCTTTTGCGTCTTGATATTTAGCTTCCTTTGATAAAATCCAGGCCAGATCGTTATAGCCAGCCCATTCGCTGGGCGCCCAAAGAGTAAAACGCCTAAAGTCATTTTCTGCACGTTGTAAATCACCATACGTTCCCCGATATCCATAGATAAGCCCGCGCACATACAGAGAGCGCAGATTTTCAGGATTGGCTTCAATCTCTTTGTTGATTTCTTCAAGCGCCTTTTGAAAATCCCCTTTTACGAAATAGATCCGCGCCAATTGGAAATGCCCCCAGAGTATTTTGGGATTTATCGAAAGGGCCCGGTCGTAGGCACGTTTGGCATTACCAAGTTCATAGGTGGTGCCGCCGAAAAAATAGTCCCCTATTTCCATCAACATGTTTCCGTCTTTTCCTAAAAAAAATGCCGGATAGGACACGCGGTAGTGCGTCCAGGAAAATTCTGCGATGGTATTGCCCCAGAGCGCAAGCGCTATCATTAAAAAAAGAATGCAAAAAGAGAATCGTTTCATTGTTCCCATGGTAGCACCGCGCGCCCTTTTTGCAAATCAAACTTTAACGCGAGAGAAAAATTTTGTTTCGCTGATTCGTAGCGGCTCTTCCAGTATGCCGCTAACCTATTTTTGTAATAATAAAAAGCGGCATAGCGCGCTCCAAAAATAGCTCCAACTAAAAACATGGCCTCTAAAACTGCCAAGATAATTATATTTTTCTTTATTTATAGTCCTTCCATAATAACACCCGAGTCTTAGCGGTAAATTTATTTATAAGAATTTAGTGAAACAAGTTTTTCTAACCGTTTTTTTGCCTCTTTAGAAATTTTTTCCTCCCAATTGCCGGCAAGTTTTTTATTTTCTGGCCTAAGAGAAGTGAAAAAACCTGATGATTGAATAAGATATGTTTCTTTATCTTCATTGGGGACTAAACTTTCCGAAACACTAAACTCAAGGTTAATCGTATCACCCGGTATTGTATGAACATACGCTCCTTCTCGGTTCTTAAGATCGCTTGAAACATCTTTGTGCAATCTACCGTGTTCTGCCATGGTTAAAGGCACTGTTTCTTCTTGGTAATTTTTATCATTCAAAGACTCAATTTTTTGAGATATTCCGGCAAAACCAAGAGAATGTCTTTTGGATGACTTTATTTTTAGTTCAAGTTTACCTTCAGGGCTGATACCCTCTCTCGGGATTTCAATGATTTCCGTATTGTATTTCCACGCACGCGGTTCAGTAACTCCTACCCTTTCAAAAACTCCATCTCTGTCTTTATATTCAATCACAAATGAACAGCCCGACTGCGCCCCAATAAAAAGAGGGCTGGACGCCGTGGCAACGGCAATTCCGCCCCATTTTCCGGCTATCCAAGAAGCAACCAGCAATACGGCCATGACCCCAGCACGCGCCAAGTCAAGGCGGCTGATAAGTGAGCGAAAACTAAACTGCGACCCGCCAACCCACTCTTCTTCAAATCCTAATTTCCAGTCACGAAGAAATGAAGAAAGTAAAAGATGAGGAGTTTCCTTAGGGTTTAGACCGTTAAAAGAAAAATAAAAATCCTCTTTTTTTTGAAATTTAATTCCATCTTCCCCTTCTGTATCGCTTTTAAATATTCTATCCAAATTAAAATGTACCGCTACGTCTTTTTTATCGGCATTTCTTACCCGTGAAGGAAAAATAATGCTTTTTAGAAAGTCAGTTTTGGGAAGAACGTAATATTTTTTAAATTCAGAGTCTACAATAACTTCCGTATTTTTAGGGTGCAAAACTCTTTTTAACCGGAGAAATTTAAAAAAACTCTCTTCCGGCTCTATTTCCTGAATCTGGAAAAGCAACTTTCCATTGTGCGGTTTTACAGGAGAAGTAATTTTGTAAAGATCCGAACCCACGCGGCCATCTTCGTACATAGCTTTTGCTGTTTCGTACGTGGGCCAATAGCTTTTTGGTCTTCCAAAAAGAATGTCATTTTCCAGTTTGTATTTTTTTCCGTCAAAGTAAGCCAAAAAAGGGCAGGAAAGAGGTGGTGGTGGTTCAGGTTCAGGGGGAGTGGGAACATCCGCATTCGCACTATCTGGCCCCCACAGGGGCCAGGAACTGGCATCTTTTGAAAACTTTTTTCCTTTGACCAGGTTGTTAATACTGATGAACGCCCAGCCAAAAAACAAAAGAAGCACCAATAGCAGAGCCTTGATTATGAATTCAAGAGAATTGAAAGTTTTTTTCATAATCTCATAATCCTCCAATTCTTAGATAGAGTAAAGGAGACTTATCCACAAGTATTTCACACTATTTATTTTGAGGTTGCCCAACCGCCAATTGACAAAATACGGTCTCTCCGGGACAAAAATTTAATTCTTCCCGCACTCTTTTGTAATCGTGAGTCCTCCAAAGCACACATCCCAAACCCCAGAGCTGCGCCTGCGAGATGAACGTTTTGCCCGACATACCCCTTTTGATAACGGGACTGTTGCCGAATGCCCTTTAAGCCGAAAACAAGGATACCGAGTCGCTCACGCGACAGACCGTCTTCGGTGTTCTTGCTTTTGGTTTAAGTTTTTCTCTCTTTCCATGGAGTTTGCATAGGTGGTTTGGTTAAAAATTAAGCTGTTTATGCTCTCATTTTAACATTTTTCCCTGCAAGAATCTCTGTGGAAAAGTGGAGGGAAAGTATTGCATTCGGCAACAGTCCCTACGTATAACTGTTCTCCAAATAACTTTTCCGGGACTTCATCAAGCCGTAGAGTGACGTCTTTTATAAAATTTCTAATGGTGCTGTCTTGGAAAAACGGATTCCCAACCATATCAAAAAATCCGCAAGATGTTTTCCCTGCTGTTTTATCCGAAGAAATTCCACACCAGGATTGTTAATCATAGAGATTTAGTTGGCGGGGGCGAAACACTTTTTAATAATACGAATAACCTCCTTTACTTCCTCTTCAGCAAGCCGATAATTTGTGGGCAAACAGAGCACTTCGTTCGCCAGTTTCTCCGCATTGGGAAAATCGCCTTTTTTGTGGCCGAGGTATTGAAACGCTTCAAAATACGGCAGGGGAACATTATATTGTATTCTTGCGTCAAAGCCCTGTTTCTTCAGTAAGAGCCGTAACTCGTCCCGTTTCTTGCTTAAAATAGGGAAACGATAGCCATTGATAAAGTATTCGGATGGATTTGAAGGGAGGACCAAATCCCCCACTCTTTTAAGAAGCTCTGAATATAAAAAATAGTTTTGACGGGTTTTTTCGGTCACACGTTGAACCGACCGCAGTTTGGTATCCAGAATCGCCGCCTGGAAAGGACTTAGGTGAGAGGCGGTGCCTATTATTGGATGATTTATTCCAAACTCTTGGTAGCGCGGAGAGCCGTACGTTCGAAACAGAGATATTTTTCTCGCCAGCTCGGCATTTTTGGTTATAATCGCACCGCCATCCCCGCAACCTCCAAATACCTTGGTTGGGTTGAAACTCAAACAAGCCAGGTCTCCATAGTATCCAATTGACCCTCCCTTATATTTTGAGCCAAAAGCATGGGCTGCGTCTTCAACTACCATAAGCGCTTTGCTGTCTGCCAGTTGCCGTATGGCTTCCATATCAGCCATCCTGCCATTAAGGTGAACGGCAATTATAGCCTTGGTTTTTGGCGTTACAGCCGATTCTACTTTTTGAGGGTCAATGTTGAAACTGGCCGATTCAATATCTATAAATACCGGTTTTGCCCCGATCCAAGCAACAGCCCCGGCTGTGGAGACAAAACTTATCGCCGGAACAATGACCTCATCTCCCGGCTTTACATCGCAGGCCTTTAGCGCAAGAATAAGAGCGTCGGTACCGCTCGCCACTCCCAGGACATGCGGTATTTCAAGATAATCCGATAACTTTTTTTCAAGATCTCGTACGATTTGATTCTCCCATGGAAAATCTTTACTTTTAAGAATATTCCAGAAAGAAAGAAGAATTTTAAATTGAGAGAATAAGTCTTTCAAATGAAGATTTTATTTATAGGCGGATCGCGTTTTGTCGGGCCGCTGGTAATAGAAGAATTGCTCGAGCGCGGCCACGAGGTTACGGTTTTTAACCGTGGCCTGTTACGCCAATCCTATCCGAAAGAAGTAACATTTGTAAAGGGCAACCGAAACCGCGGATTTCCATTCAAAGAACGTTTTGACTCGGTGATTGATACCTGCGCTTATAGGGAGAAGCAGACGGAGCGGGTTATCAGGGAGCTAAAATTTGATTTCTTGGTTCATATAAGTACCGCCGCCGTGTATAAAAAAACGGAAACTTTCCCGCTTATCGAAGAATCGCCTCTTGGAGACTGGCCGGTTTGGGGCGATTACAATAAGGGGAAAGTGGAATGCGAAAAAACTCTTGCGGTAAGCGGTTTGCCCTATGCGACCATAAGACCGGTTTATATCTTGGGACCCAAAAATTACCTCGCGCGGGAAAGCTTTATCTATTCAAAAATAAAAAACGGCCTTCCAACCATATTACCCGGTAATGGAAGAGCGCTGATTCAATTTATTTTTGCCGATGAAGTAGCCGAGACAATAGTTTTGATTGCGGAAAATAAAAACGAAGGAGCTTTTAATATCGCCGGCAACGACACAATAACTTTAAAAGGTCTTGTGGAAGAAATGTCAAAAATTGTTGGCAAAGAACCAATAATAAAATATAATCTAAGTGCCGACAGCGAAAAGTTCAACGAAGTCGAATTCCCCTTTGCCAACGAAAATTTTGCCGTAAGCAATGAGAAAATAAAGCGGTTGGGCATTAAATTTGTACCGCTTCTCGAAGGATTAAGAAGGGATTATAAAAATTACTATCGGCATGTTATCTGATTTTTTTAAAACCTTACGAATGCTCCACCGTATTCAGCACGATCGCGCCTCCTACCGCGAACTCATAGAGCTTTTATATAACGAAACTTCGCCCGAAGATAGCAATTTTTTGCGCTACAATTACGCTCCGCATATAGTAAAAATCATCACATACGGACATGCTCAAAAAACGCAGCCGGCTTTTAGCGTTATCATCCCTACATACAATCGGTGCGACCTGCTTTTAAATACCCTAAATGCCATAGCAGGCCAAAAAAGTATCTCCCAGAACAAACCCGAAGTGATAGTGGTTGATAATTACTCGGAAGACAAAACCGAAGAGGGGGTGGCGAAGTTCGCGAACTTTCAGGAGGCGTTACATGTTATCTATATCAAGCTAAAAAAAAATTACGGAGGGGATTTTGCGAGAAACATCGGCGTACTGCACTCCCGAGGAAGCCTGCTTGTTTTTACGGATGACGATTGTATTGTTCCTCCGAATTGGCTTTCGGAATTCAAGCGGGAACTTGACGCCGATCCGAAGATTGCGGGAGTTGGCGGATTTAAGATTCCGAGATCCACAAGAGAACGTCTTGATATATATCACAGGTTTGTGATGTGGAGACACTTTCTTTTACCGCACGAAAGAACCAAAAGCCCATCCATTTTTTATAACCGATGTGGCAGTCTCAACGCCAATGTGTGCTATCGGAAAAGCATTTTTGAAAAAATTGGCGGATTTAACGTATATTTCCGGCATATCGGCTCAAGAGAGTTAAAAGTTCGTTTGCATAGGTCAGGGGCAATACTTCTGTATGAACCGCGAATGGTGGAGCACTTCGCCTACTTTTCCTTTGCTGATTACGTACGCAAGTTGCTTATTCAAGGATGGGATCGTTATTTACTGCATGTACTGCATCCAGAGGTCGAACTCAGCTCTTCATTTGGGCATTTATTGAAGCGATCGGGCCGAGATATCCTTGTTGTTTTTTCCGGACGGAATACCATGCCGTTTTTCAACGGATCGCTTCCGGACAAGATAGGTTTTTCTTTTATTTCCATAATAACTAGTTTGTTTTTGTGGTCTGGAAAATACTGGATTCCACTGAAAATACTTGTCCCAAAAAACCGTGGCGACGACAACCTTCTCCCAATCGAGGAGTAACAGACCGAAGCGATTAAGATTTTTAGTGTCGGGATATTTTATAAAGTCTCTGGCAAAAAGCACCCGTGGATGTCTGCAAACTTCATTCCACATCTCATACATGGGCTCCGTGAAATGGATACCGTCGAAAATAACAAGTGAATACGTAGTCAATTTCGGCAAAAGAAGCAAAAAGATTTTAAGGTTAAACTCTTTGTCGTGTAGGGCGTCGATAAAAACGAAGTCATAAAGTCCTCCTTCTTGGAACGGTCGCGAACGTATACCATCTAGCGCGTCTCCCTCAAGCATTGTCCACTGCGTCTTTGAGAGCGCGACAAGATTGCGGACCGTGTAATTAATATATTCTTTGCATCCTTCAGTCATCGTCAGCTTTTTATCTTCTTGGGACTGGTCCGAAAGAATACTGGCCAATGAATGCAGATCTGATGCCCTGAAACCGGATCCGAGTAAAAGAAGGTCCTTCATCGTAACTAACAACTACAAAAGATTTTGGAAAATGAATTTTAGCTTACGAAATAGCGTCATTTTTTTTATGCTTTCCATAGTTTCAATTCTGGTTTCTTCGACACAAGCGTCAAAAATGTAATATAATATCTGTTTGGGCGGGGGTTCTTTTAGGGCCAAGAAGTTCTCTATTGCCGCTTTGGCTCGTAGCGAGCATCTTCCGTCATTGAACGCAAAAACCTTTCTGGTTATTTCTTCGCGCTCTGCAGCAAATTTATCCGGAGAAGCAAGCGCATGTTCGAGAGCTTTCTCCAATTCACTTGGGTTTTTTACGCAAAAAGCAACCTTATTTTTTAATTGTTGTTCAATACTGCCGGAATACGTTTGCGGCACGAGGATTTTATTTTTGTGGTGACGAAATCGGATGCGATGGTCTTCCAGAAATTCCTTGCTAAAAAAATCCGCTATAACGAGCGGCTTTTTTGCCAAAAGCGCTTCCAAAAGAGCGCTTGAGTTGTCTCCTAACACCACATCCGCGATTTTATAAAGCGGGAGACTATCCGTAGTGTCGTCAAATACTGTAAACCCTTTTTCCCGAAGTGAAGTAATTTTTTGGGGTTCGTCGCAAATGGTGCGATGATGTAATTTTATAATAACGTTAAACCTCTTTTTTATTGAACTCAACGGGTAGACCAGTTCATCAAGGAAAGATAGCTCGCCGTGCGTGGGAACGTAAAAAATTGTTTTTTTTGAAGAATCAAGTTGGGCTCTTGTTTTATTTATGAAATTCCGGTCCAGGGTATCGTTAAACCAATCGTCAAATCTTGTATTGCCAACAATCGTATAATGCGTATAAAATTTGTAAAGTTCGGCCGACCTTTCTCCATAAAGAAGTAGCGAATTGAGTTTTGACTGCAGAGGGTGGAATTTCCAAAGGTCCTTCCCCGCGCCGTACTCAACCCTTATCTTGCGAATACTGCTTCTCTCCGGACGCACACAACAATAGGTAAATGTTAAGCCAACTAAGGCATCATAACGAGAAAAAAAACGCTTGAGCATCTCTCCCGACGCGTGGCGTTTCCCGCCTAAAATACGGAAGTATACACCTTTCTCACGCAAAAGACCGACCGTCGCTCTAAGCCCGCGTCCAGCAATTTCTTCTCTGGGTGAGTCATGAACGATAAATTCTGCCTCATATTTAAACTGGGCGTATATGTTTTTCAAGGCATAGAACTGAAAGGGATAGAAAATAATAAATCCGATCTTTGCGTGCGGATTAGGATTCTGCGGATAGCATTGCGGCTTGTGCGGGGTAAAAAACATGGAATTTATACAAACGATTTTACATCAAGTGCGGAGACATTTTTTGTTCGGCACCAATCACTTCGTGCACATGGTCAATCTCCGCGAACGGCACTGACCCGACATTCACCGCGCGAAGAGACCATCCCCGTTCGCGACGTATCGCATTTACAACGTCATACCCGAACAAATTCTCCCTTCCAGATTGTATAATCTTCCCTGCCTTTTTAAAAAATACTTCCGAATAACCAGGTGAGAAAACGTATATTCCCGTAAACGTACCTGTAGCGGCATCGCGAATAATATCCTTCCCAATCGCCGTAACTCTCCCCCCGACATCGGCTACAACCAGTGTGTCAGAACCACCGGTGATCTCTCCGACATACAGCGCCGCTCCGCTAAGATCAGTTTCATCACGAGCCATCTCGATTATGTGTGGGTGAAAAACAATGTCGGAGTCGAGCGCGATACACTTCTCACTCGACGCAAAGTTTTTTGCCAAATACCAGGAATGCAGTTTGTTTGTTTTTGCATAGTCGGTATTTTCTATGAATGTAACTTTCAAAGAAGGAAACTCGTTTGCCACATACTCTTTAATCATATAACCCCGATAGCCAACAACAATCATGACATCATCCAAGCCTGCTCGCATAAGAGCCGTGAGTTGATAGTATAAGATCGGCTTACCCTTAAGCGTTACGAGGCATTTAGGACGAGTGCTCGTTAGTGGCAAAAGCCTACTTCCAATTCCGGCGGCAAGAATCAACACTTTGCATTGAGATTTCGGTATCATACGATACATATACGTTAGCGTAACATACATATTATTTTATATGAAATTCGGCATTATACCAATTGAAGGGCCGAGGCTCACGCAAAAGCTACAGGGAAAAAAGAACTTCGAAGAGCGACAAATCTTGAGTTAATGGCCAGTACAAAAGTGCCGGTACGATTCGTGGAACATCCCGAACGGAGCCTGAAGGTCGCCTATCCATCAGACTTAAAACTTGCCACGGGCACTCTTTGGACAGCGAACTTAAAAAAGAGGCAGGCATAAGAAACCCAACAAACAATCGAACTATTTTCTGATAACCCACGTAGAATACGCATAGGGGTACCCCCGCGCATCAACGCCTTTTACCTTCCCAAAACCCGGATATGAATCTACGATGGTAAGACCGTAATTCCCGGATATCATTTTCTTCAATTTTTTCCGCGCAAGGCGATTATAGTGATAGCGCTCAACCAGATGAATATCATGATCGGCAATATCATCTTCGCTGAAAAAATTTATTACCAGCATATCGCGCGCAACCCGGAGCGCGCTCTGAAAGGCATCGGTAAGCACGGCTGGCGAGAGGTGTTCAAAGACGTGGGTCACAAGCACAATATCGTTGGACGCGTCGGGTAGCGATAAAGAACATACATTGCCGGTCGAGAACACCGCTTCGGGATATAGACGGTTCGCGTTCGCTATATTTTTTTCTGAAATATCGATGCCGCTATAGCAAATGAACCCTGAAAGTCCGCTTTTTTTAAATCCTTCGAAGTAGTTACCAGAGCCACAACCGATATCGAGTACTGATGGTTTTTTTAATGTGCGCCGTCCAAGACGCATCGCCTTAAAAGAACTCACCAGCGCTAGTGCGCTCCCAAATGCATCCTGTAGAAAGGGGGCTTTAGTGTGAATATATTTGATGTTTTCGAGATAGAACGACGTAAGGGGCCGGCATATTTTTTCCTCTAGATCAAACTCTGCGTCCGGATTGTGCGAGGTTAGGTACTTTAAAATAAGCTCCCGCGTAAAAAAATGTTGGCAGTGAAAAAAAGGGTGAAAATCACCTTTTCTAAGATAGGTGGCAAGAAAGGACGACGGATGTCGGTTCCACATGTATTTTAAATTTTCCGCCTCAACTTCAACCGTAGTAATTTTTTTGTTGCTATCTTTCATGGCTATCATGGCTATTTTCCACTGAAACCAAATGCATATGGATACCTTAGACCAGCCAACTAAAAATTTCAATGAGTACACGTACGAATTTCAAATACCGGAAGGCCCTGGTTGAAATACCAGGGAAATTATAACACCCTTGAAAAAATATCGAATGTATGCGAAAAAGGGATATGCAAAACTCTCAAAAAGAGAAGATGAAATTCGGCATTGTGCCAATCGAGGGAGTAAAGTATTATGCTCAAGCACTGGAGGAGGTGCAGTTTGCAGAAGAGCTTGGATTTGACTCGGCGTTCATTCAGGAGCGGCATCTCGTACAGGATCACTTTTGGGCTTCCCCTCTCATTGCTGCTTCTGCCATGCTCGCGGGAACTTCACGCATAAAAGTTGGTACAGGTATTCTCATATCACCCTTCCACCACCCCGTGCACCTCGCAGAAGATATTGCTATCCTTGATATTACCTCTTGCGGACGTTTTATTTTTGGAACCGCCATCGGGTACAAGCCGGATGAATTTGATTTGTATGGCATTGACCCCTCAAGCCGTGGTGCCAGATTTGAGGAGAGTATGCACATCGTGAAGCGGCTTTGGACAGAGGGAAAAATTGATTTTCACGGAAAGTTTTATACCATAAAAACTGATGCCTTTGAACCGCGGCCACACACAAAACCGCACCCGCCGCTTTGGATAGGAGGCCAGGGACCGTTGATGCTAAAACGCGCGGCGCTTTTCGCTGACGCGTGGATCCCGGGTGTCAGCATTGCTCTCGACCAGCTTCTCCCGCTAAAGGAAGCCTTTCTCAAGCATCGTAAAGAAGCCGGGATCAAGATACCGGATGAGTGGCCGCTTAATCGCGAAGTTGTTATTGCCGAAACCCGAACGGGCGCGTGGGAACTTGCTGAAAAATATTTACTGCCGTTTTACCAAAAGACGTATGTCGGCAACTGGAAGCACCGTTACATCACCGCAGATATGGTGAAAGACTTGCAGCAGCTCGCCAAAGACCGATTCATTATCGGTTCTCCGGATGATGTTGTAAGCGAGATCCGCCGATATAAGGATGTATATGGAACAAATTATGTGATCTGTCGATTCTTTTTTGGTAACATTCCGCATGAAACTATAATGAAAGAATTAGAGCTTTTTGCCAAAACAGTTATGCCGACTTTCGGATAAAGAAATATTGGTACAGCATATATTTGTTAATTTTTCTAATAAGACATCAAGTCGCTACGCAAGATCTTACCACATATTATGGACATCTTTAGAAACATTAAACGAGTGATGGTATTCGGAGCCCACGGAGACGACGAGATCATCGGCTCCGGTGCTACGCTCTATGGATTTTCCAAAAAAGGGGTGGAAATTACCGCTGTTACTTTTACCAACCGAGAAACAGCGTATGCGCGCATTGAAGATAAAGACAAGGCGGTGCTGCGCGCCAAAGAAGAAATGGCCACAGCAAACGTAATCCTGGGGATTAAAAAGCGGGTGATATTAGGATTGCCGAACCAAGGAGTGGTCAACGACCGTGAAACCTTCCAAACCTGCACGAAACTGATCCGGGAATACCGACCCGAGATGATATTTACACATGCCCACGCTGACCAGCATCGTGATCATCGCGCCGTTTCCGAACTTGTAGACGAGGCTCGTTCAAAGGCAGAGGAGAACTTATCGCCAGACTGGGGAACGCCGCATCGGACTTACGCAGTCCTCTACTTTGAAATTTTTGATCTATTCGCCAAGCCGCACATCATCGTCCCAGTCGAAGACTCATGGCTCGAAAAAAAACTTGAGGCAATGCGCTCTCAGACAAGCCAACTTGAGGTGTTGAAAGGCATTGAGTACCACATTAGGGGACTAGCAATGGTTCGAGGAACTGCGATTGGGTCAAAGTACGGCGAGGCATTCCAAATAAGCGACTTCCACCCATCTCGAGCTCAAATGTAATCATATAAAAAATGAGTTTCCCAACCACCCAGCGTTATTCGTCCGAACTATTAAAAAATATGTGGGAACTCTCCCATATTTTTTTTCACATGCCAATAAATAAAACCAAATGGTACGCCTGGCGCCATATACACACACTCCCCCAATCGATCGCCCGGCATTGGCAACTGCGTGAACTCCGCTTTCAATTGCGTCAAGCATATTCAAACGTTCCTTTTTACCGGCAACTACTCGACAAAAAAGGAGTTCATCCTGATGATGTCCGTTCTTTCGATGACATCCAAAAACTACCGATCATCAATAAGGGGCTCATGCGAAAAGTTCCCGTATCAGAACTCGTAAATAAAACGCTCCCGCTCTGGGCATATAATTGGACAGAAACATCCGGCTCAACGGGCGAACCCTTCCGGTTTCCGACAAGCAGGCCTTTTTATTTTTACAAACACTTTGGCTGTCCCAAGCGCATTGCCCGCTATTATCGATTGCTGTCAGTCGGTGCGATACATACCCGTACACGTACCGCTGATGTGTATGTTGACCGTTTTTTGTTATGGCGCGGTTTTTCGTTCGGCCATATTTCCAGAAAATTCCGCTTCGCAGATATCCGGACAGTCAATCGACCGCGCGGAAGGCATTTTCTCCATGTTCCAGTCTCGGACGTCCGGGAACATCCAACAGCCGTGATTGAGAAACTGACGAAATTTCAGCCAGATGTTGTATCGGGACGTGTAACCACGCTCATAGAACTCGCGCAAAGAATGAATGAATTTGGGACGGCACCGCTCAATATCCCATTCATTACTTCAGTCGGAGAAATGACAACTGAAGCACAAAAAAATTATCTTGCAAAAGCCTTCGGCGCGGAAGTATATGATCGGTACGGGCTTGAGGAGCTTGGAGATGTTGCCATCGAATGTCGTGAGCACAACGGCATGCATATTCATGAAGAATCTGATATTGTAGAAATTGTTGACGATAGAGATAGCCCCGTATCGCCGGGCGCGCCAGGACGTGTTGTTGTCACGAATCTCTGTAATTATTCCGTACCGTTCATTCGATACGATACTGGAGATCGCGGGAAGATACTGCCGGGAAAATGCCCTTGTGGAATCCCGGCACGACGCCTGATAATCTATGGACGGCTTGGAGCATTTCTTGAAGTCGGCGGCAAAAAATACCAGTTCCCGGAGTTTGCGGCAATTGTCGCAAGCTTCAGCGATATCATCCTCCGAAGCCAAGTGGTAAAGTTGCCTGATAACACGATTGAGCTTCGAATCATTCCAGCACGCAAGGTTTCGGAAAAAGATATTCAGCTGATTACTGAAACTTTCAAAAAACAACTTAGCCTTACGCCTCGAATAATACTCGTTGAAAAAATTCCATTTAATGCCTCCGGCAAAACACAATTTTTAAGGGATGAAGGCCGGCCCATATAATATGAAACTTCGCAAATCAAGGAAAAAAATTAGATACGGAATAATCGGATGCGGCAACGTTGCAAAAAGCCATGCTGTAGCGATTATAAAAAATCAATCAAGCGCTCTTGGCGCGGTTTTTGACATTGATCCGGCGCGCGCCAAAAACTTCGCTTCACGCTATCATTGCAAAGCAGAAGCTAGTTTGACGTCTCTCCTCGCCGACGCGAGCATTGATGCAGTTGTGGTCTGCACACCGCACGATACGCATAAAGAACTCGCCTTAAAGATTCTTGCAAGCGGAAAATATTGCGTCTGCGAAAAACCACTATGTCTGACTGAAAGCGACTGCCGAGACATCATCCGGGCAGATCAAGCAAAAAAAGTCATTACTGTATTCCAAGTACGTTTTCATAAGCCAATCCAGCTACTCCTCGAGCGCGTGAGGAGCGGAGCGCTCGGCAAAATTTATTTTTGCTCGCTCACAATAAGAAAAAACCGCGGCAAAAAATACTTTTCGGATTGGCACGGAAATAGGAAAAAAACCGGAGGCATGCTTGCAAACCATGGCGTTCATGGCCTCGACCTCATGCTCGAGATTTGCAAAGAACCGTTATGTATAAAAAGTATTGATAGAAACATTCGGGCATTCAGCCCAATTGAGGATGCTTTTATTGCACAGGTCGTATTTGCGAACGGCGCAATCGGCAATATAGAAGTACTAACTTGCAGCGGAAACGAACGACCGGAAAATTCCATTCTCATTATTGGAAGTAAGGGAAGCATGAAAGTCGGCGGAAAAGTTTTTGACCGCATTGAATATATATATGACAAAACCGACAATTCCCTCCGGTGCCCGCAAAACAGAGATAGCGCAGGCCATATAAAAATTATTGCCGCAACTACCGATTATATTCTCCATAAGAAGAAACACACCAACCTTCCCTTTGCGGAAGACGGGCTTCGTGCATCTCGTTTTGTTGAACAGCTATACAAAAAAACTTGGCGGTAATGACGACACGTATTATCAGCACTTAAACCTTCACGAAAGTTGTTTAATAAAAAATGAGCAATTCTTTTTTCTCACATATCAAAAAAAGGGCAGCGTTTGAGCTTTGGATGCAAATTCATCAATCGCCTTCCGCATTAATGCGCGTATGGCAGTTGTGGCGTACACAGCGTATCGTTGCTATAGCGTATACGCACGTGCCTATGTATCGAAAGCTCATGGATGACACGGGTATTGTTCCTGCGGGTATCAGAAAATTTTCTGACATTCAAAAACTGCCCGTCATCAACAAACAGTTTTTGCAAAAACAGCAATGGGAAGATAGCACGCACTCTATTTTGCGAAACTTTCAAAATTCTTACCGAATGGCACTAACATCCGGCTCTACCGGTGAACCTTTTTCTTTTCCTCAAAGCACGAATGCTTTTTTACACCCTGGGTATTCGGCAAAACCCCTGCGGGCCAATCCTTTGCTTTTCCGTTTTCTTTTTTGGCAAGGGCACTCATTTGAAGATATATATGAAAAAATGCGAGTTGCTGGAATAAGAATTTATAATCTTCCATGTGTGAAAAATTATTTGTATATTCCGGTACGAATGCTTCACGACGATGACAACGGATTGCTTGAAAAAATAACCTATTTCCGCCCGGATATCCTTGAAGGACGTACATCTGTTCTTGTTGAATTTGCGAGACTCCTTGAAGAACATGGGGAAAAAATGAAACTTCCTTTTATCATTACCCACGGAGAAACTATCAACAATGCCCAGCTGGAGTATTTCGAGAAAATGCTCGGAAGTAAGCCTTATTCCAGGTACAGCCTTGAAGAAGTTCCTGATGTTGCAATAGACTGCGCTCTGCACACTGGTCTCCACGTCCACGAAGAAAGCCTGCTTCTTGAAATATTGGACAACGCGGACAAACCGGTTGCGCCAGGTGTTCCCGGACGGCTAGTCATCACGCATTTCGAAAACGAAATTATGCCTTTCATTCGCTACGACACAGGTGATGTTGGCATGATAGTGCCCGGAATATGCCCCTGTGGCATCCGTGCACGCCGCATAAAAATACATACCAGAAAACAGGGGGGCTTCGTAGCTATCGGCAATAAAAAATATCATATCTCGGAATTTGAAGCTTTTTTCGACGAGTTTGCCGATTTTGTTTTGCAGTTCCAAATAGTAAAGCGAAACGAAAAAATAATAGAAATCCGCATTCTGCCGACCCTACGCTATTCACGTATTCACGAAGAAGAACTGAAGAACAAGTTTCGTGAATATTTTAAAACTGACACAATAATTCGACTTGTGAAAAGCATCCGCTACGAAGGAGAGGAAAAAGCTAGATTTATTATTGATGAAACAGCATTCTCCCGTTAATCAAACACCTTCTATTTTAATAATATCATCGTAAGACTAACAAAAAACACCGCCAGTGGCGGTGTTTTCAAGTAACTAAAAGGTTACTTCATAAGACGATCAAGCTCCTTTTTTGCATTATCGTACTCGCGCATAAGAAAAGCGTTTTTTATCTCCAAGGCATCCACCATTTTTATAAAACTGTTCAAATATTGCTTTGCCTCATTCGTGTTTCCTTTCGCAAGATATGCGGTACTTAATGCCCGCAGACACCATGCATGCGCGGAGGAAATACTTGTTGCATCTATTTTTTTTGCACTGGCGATTGCCTTATCATAATCGCGAAATACTGTGTAGTCCTCTGCCATATAACAGTCGAATTCCGCCGGTGCGTTCGTCTTCTTTCTCGTTGTCTCTGCCTCTTTTTCGAAAACAGAACGTTCCCCTTTTGAAGCAAGGGTGTAGAGAAGAATGACATCAGCTGGTGCGTTTTCGGCAGAATAATGTGTAGCAATAGCGAGCCGAGAATACTTCTCTGCGTTGACGTAATCCTTGGAATAAAGGTTTAATTCGGCCCAAAGAAAATTTATGGAGTATAATTGGGCGGCTGTGAGTCCCTCAGTGGTATTTAACACAGGCCTTAACAACGTGCGCACTTCTTCGGGTTTATTCTGACGGTTAAAGTAATCAAGTGCTACAGCATAGCGAGCCCAGCTGGCATTCGGAGCATTAGCGGTGATTATCTGTTGAAATTTCTCGTTAGATTGATCGTAGCGTTTTAAGCTTTTATAAATAAAACCAAGATTTTCAATAACATTCCAATATCCGGAATGCTGATCGGACAGGCCAAGCAAAAGAGCTTTCTCATAATTCTCTGCGGCTTTTTTATAACTCCCCCCCGAGTAGCCGTCATTTTTACCTTGCGAATCTGGATATTCAACTGCTCCTAAATATGCATATGTTTGTGGATTCTTTGCATCAAGTTTCAGTGATTGTTCAAAGTTTTCTTTTGCTTCTTTAAAGTTGCCTACATTAAAAAATCTCTTCCCTTGCTGGAAATAATAAGTGGCAGACTTGTCAGGCTGAGGCTCCGAAGGGTTCGAATTTCGCATAACCACCCACAATAAACTAAAAACCGCAACGCATGCTATGGCGGCGATAAACAGCCATACGCCCCTTCCTCCCAAGGAGTGCTTTGGAACAAATGAGGGAGTTATTGATGGCATGCCCCCATTGCCCCCGCCATAATTTTCTGTACTTGCCATAAAAATTTTTATAAATGCTTTTTTGTTTTGAGAACGCAAGCTCTCAAAAAGCATCCATATTTAAAAAATGTCAAATATATCTTATATAAAAGTATAACCTTTAACCTTATTACTGTAAAGAAGATATTATTCACACCTATCAGATCTGTAAAGACATGCCAAAACCATAGATAAATCGCGCATCATGCTTCTTTTTACCAGCTTATATCACAAGACTTTGGTACTATGAAGACTTTCCCTTAGCGACGCTTCGCCTGAATGAATAAGTATCGGTGTCTTGCCGCTTATCTGTGGCAATATAGTATCAACTACTTCCAGAGTAACAGACATATTTCCCCGAACAACCGACTCGAGATACTCTTGTATTTGTTTTTTATATGATGAGGAGCGTGATGACGCGGCACTGCAAGACACATAGCGCACCAATAAATTGTTGTGTTCCCGCATTTCCAACTGAAACTGATCAACATAAGAAGAAAACTTTTCCCCAAAATAATGGAGGATGTTATGGATTGGAAAAGCAGTACCGTCTTTAAACTCCAGTAAATCAGCAGTCCGCCCTTCAAATTGAATAACTCCTCCCCTGCCGCACGAACACGCATATTTCAAAAATTTTCCTCTGTCTCCGATTTGATAACGGATAAAGGGCATGCATTCGTTTTCTAAAGAGGTTACAGCAAGATTCCCAATTTCACCCTCTGGTACCAATCGCCCTTTTGCGTCTATCACTTCCACGTATGTCATCCACGGGGCGACGTGATATGCGTAGTCCTTGCACTGAAGCGCTATTAACGAACACTCCTGCGAGCCATAAATTCCATAGATCGGACACCCGAAAAAGTTTTCAAGAAGTTCCCTTTGGTACGAGGGCAAACCTTCGCCATAAAAACGAATGCTCTCGATTTCTAAACGAACATCATCGTTGGCCAGATGGTAAGCAAGTCGTCGCAGATACGATGGTGTTGAAATTATGCTTCGGGGACAAATCCGTTGAATGCCGGGATAAAATTCTTTTTTACGCCACGCGTTGTCTTCCAGATTGTGACCAACAACATGGAAACCAAGGCCATGCAAATGCTTAAGGGAATGAAGACCAATAACAAGGGATGGCCCTTTAAATTCAGAGGCATATGAAAGCTCGTAGAAACGGGAATAGCGGCGAACAAAAAGCGTACGAGCATCCTGAAAAAAAGAAAAGGGCTCTGCGGTAGAACCTGATGTTGCCGCTTTAACAAACCGCCACGAAGGCAGAGTGTCATCAACGAGATCACGAATATCAGCCTTTTTAAAAGCCCTGCGCGTAGTCGACGGAATCATACTGCTATCCTGAAGGACTAAGAGATCATTATGACTTGCGCTCAATTGATTACTCCAATATGGAACATGCATTCGTGCCTGACGTATTAAGCGCGTAAGCCTTTTTAATTGGAGTTTTTCCCATTGTCGTTGAGAAAAAAAGCCGTCTGCTTCGGAAAGAGCCCAGCGATAAAGCGTTTCCTCTACATTGATTGCAAGATCAGTGCCCAGTTGCCACGCGCGTGTCCGGCTTTGCAAAAACGAAGGCCTCATGAGAATGGCCACAGCAATTCTACTTTTTAAATCAGAAATCCACGAAACCATAAAAATATGCGCCCTCCTCCTGCTTATCGTGATAGGATTTGTTGCGTCATTTTTTTATCCTAATAACGAGTTGAATTCGATTAATACTCTACTTAACACGGCACACTACTAAAGAAATTCCTAAAAAACAATATCAGAAGGCGCTGACATCTTATTGAGAATCGGTTGTATTTTACCTCCTTCCATGTGCTTCATTTCAGAGGCATATTTCACGGTAATAAAAACCGCCGCACCAAAAAGACTCTGTAGTCTTTCAGAAAGTAGTGCCTCATCAGTCGCAGAGAATTTTGCAGACGGAACAATGAGTACTTCAACCGCCGAAGGGGTTTTTTGAACAATCTGATACTGAAAAATTCGTTCAGTAAAATCATTAAAAACTTCCGCAATTTCAAAATGATGAATCTTTCTTTTTGGTAACTCCAAAAATGCCCCTTCACGCCCACCAAGCCGCAGACGGCGCCCGGGCAATCCGCATGGACAGCGACTATTAATAATCGTACCAACATCGCCAGTGTCGTAGCGGATGAAGGGCATAACGAAATTAAAGAGATCAGTAATAATGATTCGCCCCCTCTGCCCTGAAGGAACGCTAACTCCTTTCTCATCCACTATCTCAACAATAAACGATTCGTTGTATATGTGGAAACCATCGTGATGGCTGCATTCGGCGGCAATGGCCCCGAGTTCTTCAAGCCCGTACCGGTCAAAAATAGCGCAATGGAACTGATTTTGGATACTTTGGCGCTCGGCGCTATTAAGTGTCTCTCCGTATGATACAGCAAGCGGAAACCGTAATGACGAAAGGCGCTCGTCGTTTTTTGCGGCCTGGCTTAATTCAAACAGGATTGATGGATAACTTTCTACAACTTCAGGGCAAAATTTGAGAAGGCTCACCGCCACAGCCTTAGGATCTTTCATAAATTCTGCAACCGAGATAAATAACCGCGCCGAGTGAGAGAAGGGTGACATTCTGATACGCGCTATCCTCATCGTATTTTGAACTTTTGATAAAGGTACTCCTGTCCGGACAAAAAAACGATACCCAGCAAAATCATAAAATTCGGATGCTAGAAACTGCCTTCCAATGAAGCGAAGCGGCTCTCCGCTCGATCCGGATGTTTTCTGCAATGAAAATTTGCTGCTTTTATAAATGCTCGATAAAAACCTGTCCTCTCCCGCTTCTAAAAATAACCGTTTTTGAATGATAGGCAAAGTCGAGATATCTTTCAAAGAAACTAACTCAGGCGACAGCCCTCGTGAAAACCAAAGCGCTTCATAAAAAGGGACAGTTCGATACGCATGACGAATTATTTTTTTTAGATAATAATTTTGCCAATGATAAGCAATGCCGTCTGGTAACGTTTGAACATTTTTCCATACAAAAAAAAATGCTTTCTTGTACAGCGTATGTACCTGATTCCTCATATACATATAGCAGGAGTGCCTCCTTTAATTATGTATTATAATTTATCCCACATTTTACCGTATTACACAACAATCACTTACCTTGGGGTGACCACTGATAAAATTCCGCGATGAATTACTTTCTTTATAGCACCAGAAGTGTATTTTATGCAAAGCTTTTTAGAAGGTGTTTTGTTTTTTCAGTTTTATCGCGAACAATTGCCAAGCAAACTTTATTCTGCTAGAGTAAAACCATGCACCAACCAACACTTCGAGAGATGATATTTTATGCGTGGAAAAACTCTGATTTTTATCGTCAGTTTTGGCAAACACACAACTTCAACCCAGAAAAGGATTTCCACGATATCAGCGATTTAAAAAAAATTCCTGTACTGACTAAGACCGACCTGCTTGCAGCAACGATGTCGGAGAGATCGATACTGAATTCTAATGATGGCTATTATTTTACAGACATCTCAAGCGGAACCGGAGGTAAGCCTTTGGTTATTTTAAAACAGTATCACTCCATGCCGCTCTACTTTGACTATATTTTGGATCTGGTAAAAATTTCCCGAATATCTTTTCTTGCGCTCCGCCCGACAAGTTCTGCCACCGCATTCCTTGGGGCAGGCATCGCGGGACAATTTCTTCCGCGTGGATCAATTATCTCCCTGGGAGATGTAAATGATTTCATCTATTCGGCAACAATCGCGCTAAATATTGAAGCCAACTTTCTTGTCCTCCGCCCCGCAACCGCAATATCATTCGCGGCATCGCTTGAAAAGCAAGGTTATTCCCCCTCCAAAATCAAATTTTTATACCTTTCAGGTGAGCCGATTACTCTAGCAGCAATTTCATTCTTAAGAAAGGTCTATTCCAATGCCACGATTATCTATACATATGCGATGACCGAAGGACCAGCGTCAATGGGGATAAGGTCTTCTTTGTGCACGACACTCGAAGACTTGAGTCCAAATGCATATCATCTTAATATTCGCGACTTTTTTTTCGAGACCTCCGATAAGGCCTTGCTTGTAACCTCACTTCACGAACTGCCCACACCTCTTATTCGTTTCAAAAATGGAGATCAGACTATAATCAAAGATAACTTTCAGTGTTCGTGCGGATTCCCGGCAGGCAAAATTGCCATTATCGGGCCTCGGTCAGGCGAAGATTCGTATAAAATCGGTAATTTCTTTTTTCAAGCCAGTGAGATACATAAGGCACTAGCAAAACTTAACGAATTTTTTACTGAGAACTTTGAACTTCAGGTAGAACAAATTGCGGAAAAGGACCAACTTGTGCTCACTCTCGACTTTACCCTTCAGACAATCAACAACCCAACTCCATTTTTGACTGACGCTATTCGAGAAGTTCTTGAACGCGAGGTCCGAATATCCCGATCCCAGACGCTCGGCGACGCAATCGGAAAAGGTTATGTTATGCCAATAAACATACGCTTTAGCTCCTCTCTTTCGACCAGTCGTATTCTTCCACCACAAGAATTCATGAAGCATTTTCTGTAGCGAATTAGTTAACGAAGAAAAACATTTATGGCAAAATAGTTTACAGATTTTTTAATCTGAATTGAAAGGTACTAAGTGAGCATCCTTGACAACTAAGCCCGGTGAAAAGAATGATGGACACGGCAAAAATTATCGGAATAACTCCCGCTTGATTCACCCGAGGCGGAAGGTGGGTAGAAACGCCCCCGTACACGCGATTTCCCCGAACGCTCTTTGTGTATGATACGGGAATGGTCTGCTGGGCTTCTGTAATATAGACGACTCCCACAAACAAAAACCAGCCGCAGAGCGACTGGCCGTTTTTTATTTTTTTGTGCTTCGTTAATAAATTTCAGTGTTCAATACACTTCCTGATAGCCTGATAAAGAAATCCTTCAGCATCCGGAATATTGTTTTCAGTGGTAACATGGAAACGATTAAGTGAGGTCGGAACATACCGATCTGAAATTTCGACCATCCCCCAGCGCAAAAACTGGTTGAGAGGCCCAATAAGCGCTTCGTGCGTTTTGCCTAGCGCTTGCTGAAGTACATCCTGCGGAATATCCCGAAACGTAAGGGGTTCTTTTGGCCAACGGTCAAAAATTTCTTGCTCCATTGTTCCAAAAGGAAATTCGAGAAGCTCGTGGTATGAGATTCCCGTCACCCTTTCACCAACCCGATTCCAAAACAAAGGATTTCCGTCAGCATCCTTCTTGCCAACCATCCGCCCCCAAAGAGAAGTGGGGCTATTTTTCGTTATGTCTGTAAACCAAAAATAATTCACCGCCGCAGCAAGCAGTTTGAAAACTCCCGCACTCCGACAGTCAGGACGGATGAGCCACCCACCGCTATACGCGTAGTCTCTATCGTTTTTGATGATGAGACTATCGTTCTCAATCACGAAATAAACAAAATCTTTCAGCTTTGCCATCCACGCTACCGCGATAAGATCCTCACCTGCCCCCGCGCGAATTCCGGTCAAAAAGAAACTTCTTCCTAGATTGTCCCGCACCAACCGCTCATCGCGGGGGTAAAGAACTTCATCGTGTGAATTTTCTCTGTAGAACTCTAAAACCTCTGGAACATCTTCGGTGTTCAGAAGCAAGGCATCAATCATAGGATCCTCCCTTTGGGTGGTGGTTATAGTGTTGGTCGTTATTGACTCTGTACCAGATTCTTAAAATATCAGGAGTCGTCCTCATAAAAAAGAAGAATCACTCCAACCTGGTTACGAGAGCCTCCCAAATAATGCCAGCACCAAATGCGACAAAACCGATCCATTGGCCACGCTGAAGCCTCTTGGAATTATTTGCCGAAGCAAGCGCCATTAAAATTGAAGCGGAGGAGGTATTCCCAAAATGATCGATTGTAATTACCACCCGGTCGGATGAGATATTCATCTCCTGCATGCACGCTTCTATAATCCTGCGATTGGCCTGGTGTGGAATAATAATATCCAGATCTTGCGGACGAAGACCGCACTGTTGTGCTGCTCCTGTCAGGGCCTCCCTCATCATCGGAACCGCAGATTCCAAAAGCTTCGGACCATTCATGCGACAGTGCTCGTTCATTGGAACTTGAATCCAGTCATGACCATCCGGATTCATGCCACCAACCCACCCAACGGGAGATTTTCCAGGATCAATGATAGCGGCACCCGCACCATCACCAAAAATTACAGACGGCCAATCGCCAGCTAACCGCGACACAAACGGAGTCACTCGCTCAGTAGCTACAATGGCTGTTGGGCTTGATAAAGAAAGAGCAAGTCTCAGGATTGTCGCACTTCCCGCACATGCGGCGTTCACGTCAAAACCGGGGCCACGATACCCAAGCCGCCGTGCAACACGCGCCACCGTCGGCGGCACCCACTGCTCGCCTGAATTTGTCGAACAAATAAGATGTTGAATTGCCTCAATAGAGATATCAGCTGACTGACATGCCTGCAAAACAGCTTCAGCTCCAAGCTCGCTCACTGATTCATCGATAGCAATTCGCCTGGAACAGATTCCTGTTTTGCGCTCAACAACGTCCGGTGGCAATATTAAAGCAAGTTCTTCGTTTGTTACCTCAAGCCTTGGAAGCGCCAGTCCGGTAGCCAAAAGTTTCGTAGTCTGTTCCTTTCGCCATTTTAAACAACTCACACTATACTAGCAATTTAAAATTTTAAAGTCAAATAAAAGATATCAAACAGTGTTATTCATAAAATTTTTTATAGTTTTACATACAACATCAACATCATTCAGTGACATTGCGTCATTAAGGGGCAGGGTCAGAATCTCCGAAGACACTCTCTTGGCAATAGGAAAGTCCCTGCTCACCCAATCGGCGTTGTATGCTGATAAATCGGGGAGCAGTACCGGATAATGAATCTTCGGCAAAAGTTGCGGCTTGTGCTTGAAAGTTTTTTGTAAGTGGTCAAAAAGCTGATTTCGTTTTTTAGTGCGAATTACATAGCGATACCAAATCCGTTTTGTATCAGCTTCTTTATTTGGCGGCAAGACAATATCTCCCACTCCCGAAAGTTTTTCATTAAAATGTTCGGCCAGTATGCGCCTGTATTCCAGCCAAAAACTTAGAAAAGGCAACTTTGCAATAAGAGCGGCCGCATGAACTTCGTCCATTTTTGCGCTAACGCCGACAGTCGGGTGGTCGTAATAAAAAACTTTTGCACCGTAAAATCGCATTCTATCAATAGAATCTTTTAACTGGTTTTCACGAACAACTATCGCCCCGCCGTTACCGGGAGCACAGAACTGTTTGGTTGGAGAAAAACTGAAGCATGAGATATCGCCAAAAGTACCCGCGTCTTGCCACTGTCCGCTCCTATATATTTTTGCACAAAAAACTTGAGCGGCATCTTCGATAAGTGAAAGCCCGTGCCTCCGCGCGATGTCCAATATTTTTAAAATGGTAACGGCTGGCTGGCCGTATAAATGCGCAAAAATAATAGCTTTAGTTTTTGAAGTAATTTTTTCCTCTATCTTTTCGGGATGTATCGCAAAAGTATCATCTTCTATGTCAACAAAAACCGGTCTCGAGTTGACCCAGCTAACACTAAATGCAAGCGAAACACACCCAAAAGCAGGAATAATAACCTCATCTCCAGGACCTACATTCAGCGCCTTCATCGCGATAATAAGCGCATCCGTGCCGCTTCCCGTGCCAAATACAGGCAATCCTCCCAGCCTTCGTGACAATGAATTTTCAAATTCACTGACCTGAGAATGATTTACGAAGCTGTATTGAGCCAGTTCATCTATAATACGCCCGACTGCGCGCTTAACAGCAAACTCTTGTCTTACCGCTATTAAATTTCTCTTTACAAGCGGGAGATTTAAAATATTCCTAATCATATTTATATTGTTATTGCCAATAGTCTTCGTAACTGCAATATGTTATTTATAGCATTTTATTTTATAAATGAAAGAGCTCTTTAACTATCAGATTCATCTATCTACGAATCCGCAACACCATGAAATGCAAAAAACATACACCCAAGCAAAAGGAATAAAAAAACAGCCCCTCGTAGAACTTTGAGAGACTGCACACCCGATTCGAGTGTAAAATTACTTAAGCTTGTCCACTTTAACATTCGCGTTATAAAGACCATCCCAGCTGGTGCCCTCTATATGGCTGGAAGAAATCACATTAAGGGAAAGCCTTAGATAGTCATTGTTAAGGGACAAAACACCATCCGAAGTCAGCGTTCCGGAGATCGGCAACTCCCTATTGGCATATCGCGCTGTTGAATACACAAAGACACTGCCTTTGACCTTGCCGTCATTGATAGACTTAATCGTCAGGTAGAACTTGCCACTTAATCCGCTATACTGCCAATCGCCCGTCCACTCGCCCACAAGAGACTGTGAATCGAAAGCGATTGCAGGAGACAAGGCAAGAACAAACACCAGCAAACAAAGAACGAAAAGAACAGTAAAAATGCGCATTTTTATACCTCCAGTGTTGCGAAGTTTGTCTTTTACTGCTGTTTATAGTATAGAATAAATAATAAGTTTTGTCAACTATAAAATTGACAGCTATATTTATTTATGCTATAATTGATATGTCGACAAAGTTGTGTAGTTGTTTAAAAACACCCTAACCCGCCCCACAAACAAGAGGACTCCGCAATGAAAAGAATCGTGCCGTTCCTTCTTTCTCTTTTGCTTGCCGTTGCGTTTCTAATACTGGAAGCTGGACAGGTTTTCAGCACCAACCTTCTTGATGGACCGTGGGGAGGCAAGTGGACCTCCACCTGCAGAACACCCGGGGACAACGCGTCTGTGAAGCTGCTGATCCAGGTTGACCCCAGTACCCGGGTAGCTACAGTCATCATGTTTCAGGACGTAGCGCCGCCAGCACCGTCTTTCTCTTCGATGGCAGTGGGTAAGGTTGAGGGGGACAAGATCATCATCGATTCCGTTTCAAGCGGCATTCCTAACGGGGGTTCCGAGATGTCCTTCTGGCTCGAAGGCCCTATGCTACTAAAAGGTGCCTACAAGAACGCGGACGACTGCGGAACGTTCGAGCTCCGACGGGACTCAAATAAAAGAGCCTGACAAGCAACCATCACGCCGCCATGTCTTCTGAACGAAGATGTGGCGGCATGATGGTTTTTTTTATTTATAAAAGGGAATGTATAAAATCTGCCACCAATAATTCGCTCCTTTGACGATACATGAGAGAAGACTGATGCATAGTTGGTCAATAACTGAACTACGCGGTGGCAAGCCCCCGCGTAGTTCAGTTATCTAGATAAAATTTTGAAGGCTAGATATGACTTAGCAAAACCCCGGGAATTGTCCCGGGGATTGCTGTGTGCTTTCCTCGTATTAATTACCTTCGGCCTGATTCTCCGTCGTGCTTTCGGTGGTTGTTCCGGTCTTTTTTTTAAGAGCTTCTTCAGTATAAACATTCCGGGCGTTCCACAGTAGCCAGCCTGAAGCACCGGCATCTTCAGCCGCTTTTATCTGGGCCTTCACTTTTGCCGCGTCATATACGATTCCACGCGATGTATCGGCCCCAAGGTCAAAGTCTTGCAGCCACGGCCTCATGCGCGCAACACTGCGCGGGGTTGACGTTGCATTGGCACCCGCCGGAGTTGTGGAAGCCGTTGTTGTTCCCAACCTTGCCCCCGCGTGAAGATTTGCAAATGTTGTTGTCGATATTTTTCCGGCAAGAAAATCCTGGGCGAATACAAGCGAGCGATACACGACGTCATATGGCTGATTTGAGACGACCTGGGAAACATTTTTTGACCTGTAGGGATATGATATTTTTGGAAGACTGCGCGAAGGATCTGCCGGCATGGTGAACCCCGCGTAGTAATGACTCGGATAGAGCATGAAAGAAACATAGTCGAAATTGCTTCCCACATCCTCCATCCGCTGTCCTATGCCGAGGTCGTTTGCCTGTGTTGCAACATACCCAAACAAATCGGCTGATAAAATAATATCTGGTTTGTAATCTTTTAGGTTTTTATTCATGAATTCGAAGAAGGATTTTAGAACCGTATATTTCGGCGTCTTCGGGTCATACGCGGGATAAATGATGCTCTTTACATCTCCGTCTGACGGAAAGCGGATGTAGTCAAACTGCAGTTCGTCAAACCCAAGGTCAATGACAGACATTGCGAATGCCGCGAGATATTCTCTTGCCGCGGGGCTTGCGGGGTCCATCCAAAGCCGCCCAGCGCTATCTTTCCAAAAGGCCCCGGTGTTGCGGTTTTTGACATAGTACTCCGGATGTTCTTTGGTTTGAGAGGAGTCCGGAAATACTGCCATGCGGGCGATGGTCCAAACACCTTGCGCTTTCAGCTCGTCAATAAGCGGTTTTAGATTTGATGTAACTTGGGAACCTTTTGCTTCTTTTACATCTATGACAACACCGTTCAATTCTGTTGTTTTTAAAAGGTCCTCGATATCCCCCCGAAGCCTCCTGGCGGCCACCCCTTGGTCATTTGCGACGTCTGCCGTCATATAGACACCCTTCACATACTGGGAGTTGAGAAGGGCGTCCGCAATAAGCTCTTCTCTTGTTTTGGGTTTCGGCTCTTCATTTTCCGCAAGCGGTGTTGTTGTGCCAAAATTCATGCCCTGCGTAAGAGAACTCCACCTGCCCATATAAAATGTCGGAACGCTTTTTGAGCTGTACAACCAAAAAGCCCCGATGATACCGAGCGAAAGAATGCTTGCGGCAATGTATTTTTTCATGCGTTAGTTTTTACAGATTGTTAAATTATACACCCTACTCACTATGCGGTCAGGGAGAATCGAACTCCCACCTATTGCTTGGGAAGCAATCGTTCTACCATTAAACTATGACCGCGCTTAGCGCGGTCTAACCTCGCTTAGCGAGGTGACCGCGTTGCTCTGTGCTTCGCTCATATTCCAGACGGCTAAAGCTTTTCCTCCGCGTGCTCCTCGGCCTGTCCAACAAACTCGTTGATGATTTCCTCGCTTTGCTTTATCTCGCGCACAGGAGAAGAAAAATACAGCCGCTGTCCCCGCTTCCCCTCATAGAGGTCCTGGAGGAACGATATGATGTCCTGAAAGGGCTTGTGAATATAAAAGTGTTCAAGAATGACGGCGATGAGCGTTACAGCAAAAAGAAAAACGAAAGCGGTATTGAAAAAACCCTGCTGGCGGTCATTCTCTCCGCTGATGAAAAAAACTATCCGCTGGGAAAAGATATACCGAACATCGGCAAGCTCATTTAACGAGTCAAGAATAGTATTTCGTTTTTCATCAAGCTGGCTCAAAAAAACCGCTCTCGCACCGGCATCGGTGACGGGCGTTTCTCCCGCAAAATCCGGGTGCGCAAGTATATCTGAAATATACTCGCCCGTCCTTTTCTCCACACTGGTTACCGCACCCACCTCTTTCTCGAGCAGATCTTCCTCCTGTGTATTTTTCAGAATATTTATCAGGAACGGCCTGTTTACGCCCAAATACTGGGATTTATACTTCTTCCAGAAGACATTCAACTTGTCGGCAGTATTTTGAACGTCAGCTACAACACTACTTCTGCGTGACTCTGATAAAGGATGCGTTCCCATTAAAAGAAAATTCCTAACCTCCATCTGGATAGCAACCAGTTTGTCCCGCGTTACAAGGATCTGCCGGTCAACTTCAAGCTGGTTTTGCAGATAAAGCTGGAGAGTAATCTGCCGCTGTTGGATCCTATTGTAAACCAAAAAACCAACTGCGGCAATGGGCAGCAGATATAAGCCAGCAAATATCAGAATAATTGTGCGATAATGCATTCTCATTTGAAAATGAACAAAAACCGGATATTATCGGTCCGCAGATCCGGCGGATTCTTTTTCCCGAATAAACCGGAGGGCTGCGAAAAATATAATTCCAACGGCGAGCACGAGATAAACCGTATGCTTCACTTCCCGCACTTCGGTGAACAGGTCGAGTCCGGAGCCAAGGTAAAAACTTGCCGTAACAAGAAGAAACGTCCAGGGAACAGCGGCGAAAATATCGTACAGTATGAATTTCACGAATTTCATCCTGAAGTGTCCCGCCAGAATCGGCACCATGACGCGGATACCCGTAAGGGGGCGGGAGAGAAAAATAACTTTTTCTCCGTGTCTTTTGAAATAGCGTTCCGCCTTTTCAAGAACAAACTTCACATGTTTCAAGTGCGATATCCGTTCTTCCACCCACTCCCCCGCGAACCTTCCGAGAAGATATCCGAGGTTGTCAGACACAAGAATGCCCACAATAAGCACCCAGACCGTTATCCAGTAATCGGTGAACTCAAGGTATGAAAGGTAACCGCCGATAAGAAGTACTATTTCTTCCGGCAGAGGAAGTCCTATGCCAGCCAATACTAAAAGCAAAAAAAGGGTGGCATAAAGAAAATATATGTTCCCGAGCGGGAGTAGGAGCAGTATCATGCTTGCCATAGTAGTGTCAGATCTTTACGAGTTCGTTAGCCCGGTCAACAAGCGCAAAAAAGTCTTTTGAGCGTTTGTCGCGCGGACGAGACAGAGATACATCAATCGTAGCCTCGACCATTCCGGGCCGCGGCGTCATGACAAGAACCCTGTCGGACATCTCAACCGCTTCGTCAACAAGGTGTGTTACCATCACAATGGTCATACGATCTTTACTCCAAAGAGCAAGAAGGTCCTTTCTCAGCCGCTCTGCGGTGAATGCATCGAGTGAGGAGAAGGCCTCGTCCATAAGCAGGATCTTCGGGTTTAACGCAAGAGCACGCGCGATGCCGACGCGCTGGCGCATCCCTCCGGACAGATCTTTCGGGTAGGCATGCTCGAATCCGGTAAGCCCCATTTCTTTTATGTGTTCATGAACAGTTTCTCTTCGGTCGTGTATGGAAACATTTTGCATCTTAAGTCCGAATTCAACATTCTCATATACCGTTAGCCATGGAAATATTGCGAACGACTGGAAAATCATTGCAAGGCGCTCGCTCGTTTTGCCGTCGGAAAACAACAGCTCTCCGTGATTCGGCTTTATCATGCCCGCAAGCACCCTCAACAGCGTTGATTTGCCGCACCCCGACGGGCCGAGGATAGTAAAAAATTCTCCCGGGCGAACCGTAAACGAAACATCTTTTAAAACTTCGACGTGCTTTCCGTCTTCGGTAACAAATGTATGGGATAGATTTTTTACCGCAATAGCGGGTTGATTATTCATGAGAGTAGTCGTGGCTTTTCTTTAGGAGAGGAAGCCAGAT